>ENA-ORCT01000198-ORCT01000198.1-marine-metagenome-genome-assembly--contig:-NODE-198-length-32725-cov-3.328228_pt1 | contig 32725 bp, 25 predicted proteins | sample MGYA00248632_ERZ508511 | MGnify/ENA primary metagenome ERZ508511 (study PRJEB26182, sample SAMN06268839) | marine metagenome | isolation source: Tt an P1-techrep anaerobic enrichment on pine from sediment...
GTTGACGAACAAAGCCGGCAAAACGCTTTTTGTGAACTTTATCACCGACATCTCGCCCGCCTGCGACTGCGTTCCCTACAATGACGCCCCTGTTGTCCGGGACATCGGCCTTGTGGCTTCAACGGATCCGGTGGCCATCGATCAGGCATCGGTGGACCTGGTCAATGGCGAACCGGGACTGCCGGGGTCGTGTCTGACGGAAAATATCGGCCCGGGTGAGGACAAGTTCAAAGGGCTTTATCCCAAGGTGGACTGGGAGCATCAGCTGGACTATGCCGAGCGCCTGGGCCTTGGCAGCCGGCAATACGAACTGGTGACCATATGAACTACTGCAGCAACTGCGGCGCTCCGGTGACCTATTGCATCCCGCCAGGCGAGGACCGAAAGCGCTTTGTGTGCGAGTCCTGCAACATCATCCATTACCAGAATCCGAACATCGTGGTGGGATGCATACCCTTCTGGGAAGACAAGGTGCTGCTCTGCCGCCGGGCCATCGAACCGCGGCTGGGTTTGTGGACCCTTCCCGCCGGCTATCTGGAAAACGGCGAGACGGTTTCCGCCGGGGCCCGCCGGGAAACCTTTGAAGAGGCCAAGGCGTCAATGGGATCCCTTACACCCTATGCCCTGTACAATCTGGTGTTTGTGAACCAGGTTTACCTGATGTTCCGGGGGCGGCTGCTCGATTGCAATTTCGGGCCCGGGGAGGAAAGCCTCGATGTCCGCCTGTTTACCCGGGCCGAGGTCCCCTGGGATGACCTGGCGTTCCGGGTTATTCGTGAAACCCTCGATGCATATTTTCAGGATCGGGATCAGGGCGAATTTTCCTTCCACATGGGCAATATCGAGCCGGACTGGATTACCGAAGCCGGAAAAACCGGAAATTACAAATCATAAGCACCAAATCTCAAATAATTCCCAAATTACAATATCCAAACCTCAAACAAGCCCCTAACTCAATTGCCTGGTTCAGTATGGGGAGGAAAGGGGCATAGGGTTTGGTATTTAGAATTTTGGTCATTGTAATTTATTTGGGATTTGTGATTTGGTTATTGTGAATTTTGTTGCCGCAAAAAACGCTGATTTCATAACCAATCAGTGCCCGTTCAACTTTCCTGCCGGATTGGTTTTTCAGTCCGTTTGGATTGCTTTTGCCGGACAGCCTGAACCACATAGGGAAACAATCGTTCAACCACAACGACGTAACCTTGCTCTGTCGGGTGAATGCCATCCGCCTGGTTCAATTCATCCTCGCCGGCCACACCCTCGAGAAAAAACGGCATGAAGATCAGCTCTCGGGACCGGGCCACAGCGGAGTAAATGCCGGCGAAATCCCGGGTATATGCTTCGCCAAGGTTCCGGACCATCTGCATGCCGGCAAGCACGACCGTAATCCCTTTTTGCTGAAGGATATCGACTGTTTCCTCGAGGTTTTTCCGGATAAGCTCAGGAGCGATGCCCCGGAATCCGTCATTGGCCCCGGTTTCAATAATGACAATGTCCGGGGCCAGGGTCAGCACCCATTCGATTCGGGATCGCAGGCCGCTGCTGGTTTCTCCGCTGATTCCCGCATTGATGACCTGGTAGCGGTATCCTGCGTCAAGGAGCTTTTGCTGAAGCCGGGCCGGGTAAGCTGCTTCCTCGGCAACGCCCAACCCGGCCGTCAGGCTGTCTCCTACCGCGACGATTGTGCCCTCCCAGGCCCGGGGCACGGGTGCGGGCTCGGCGGTCTCCGACTTGTCGCTGCAGGCGCAATACAGCAGAAGGAGGCATACGGCTGCCAACAGTCGGGTAGCCGGATGAATTCGGTTCATTTGACTCTCCTTTTATAAGCTATTAGCTGGTAGCCGTTAGTAATTAGCTTAGCAGCTAATAGCTGATCATTAATCACTGCCTTCAACTATCACTCGCGGGTCTGCTCCCGGAGAAAGGGGGCCGGTTTGCGTCTGAGGATCGATATCGCCGACAGCAGGCCGACAGCCACCACCAGAATTGTGGTGGCCGGCACCAGGAGAAGGGACGTGCCGATAAACGGCGTGTAGGCGATTTTGAAGACTTCACTGCAGATTACGCCACTGACCCCTTGGGCGATGGCCAATGCTGTCACGGCGCAGACCAGGCCGATGATGGCGTTCTCCAGGCTGAAAACCCCCAGCACGAACCGCCGGCGGGCGCCGAGCACTTTGAAATAGACCGCTTCCCGGGTTCGGGAAAAGCGGGTTGCAATCACCGATCCGATCAGGATCAACAGCCCGGCCGCGATGCTGAATCCGCTGAAAAACCGGACGATTCGGGACAGTCTGGCCATCACCCGGGAAAAGGTAAGCAGGGTTTCGGATGCATCCACCACCGTAACGGTGGGAAACCGGGCGATGGTTCGGTTCCGGATTGAGGAAATATCCCCGGCTTCAGCTCGTATGGCGGTAAAGACGGTATGCGGGGCTTTTTTCAGGACGGTTTCCGGAAACACGAAATAGAAAAAGGGGCTGATCGATTCCCGCGTCCGGGTTCGAATGCTGGTGACCTGTGCCTCCAGGGGGACCCCCTGTATCCGGAACCGGATGCGGTCGCCCAGGTCGATGTCGGCCATTTCAGCCACAGTATCGAGAACCGATACGGGAGCCGGCGTGCTGATATCTCCGAACAGGCGGCGGCCCCGGATAATTTTCTCATCCGCCAGCAGGTGACTGCGGTAGGTGAGGCTGAACTGCCGGGCCAGGTTATCGCCCCGCCGGCGCCTTTCGGTTGACGGGTCAATCGGCCGGCCGTTGATGGACTGAATCCGGGCCCGCACCACCGGGTAAAACTCTGCCGATGTTTTAAGGTGGTCGGCAAATGCCGGCACCTGGTCGGGCTGGATGTCTATGAAAAACAGGTTCGGGGCATCCGGCGGATACGATTGGATAAACGCGGCATCCAGGTTCCGTTCGATCAGGTGGATGGCAAACAGAAAGCTGAGGGCCGCGGTCAGGGTCACCATGACCGCCAGGGTCGCATTGCCGGGGCGAAACAGTCCTCTGACGGCCTGGCGGGCCGAGAGCATTGGAAACGACATGCGTTTCAGCAGACTCAGAATCAGGCGGATGATCAGGGCGGTCACCAGTACAAGGGCGATTGCGGCCAGGATGAAATATGCCCCGAACACCGGATCCCGCAGTTGTTCGAGAATCATGCCGGTAAACGCCGCCACGATGACCAGCGCAGCCAGGTAGCCGGGGATGCTTCGGCCGAATCCGGTTTGCTCTTTTCGAAAGATGGCGGTCGGCTTGATCTCTTTGAGACGGTAGAGCGGGAGCACGGCGAACAGGCCGATGATAAAAATGCCCAGCACCATCCCCTGGCTTATTCCCCGCCAGGTCATTTCCGGGACAACGGCCGATGGGATCAGCCCTTCAAAGAGCCCGGGCAGTGCGCGTTGCACGAGATAGCCGAGGACAAGGCCACCGATTGTGCCGAGCACTCCCATCAGCCCCACCACTCCCAGGTAGTGACGGATGATGAACCGGCTCGTGGCTCCGACGGTTTTCATGATAGCGACTGTTTTGCGCCGCTCGGCCAGAAACGCCGACAGGGCGTTTTGAATGCCGATTCCCGCCAGCAGCAGGGTAAATATGCCGATGAGGTTCAGGAAAAAAAGCAGGTTGTCGAGAAATCGTTTGATCCCCGACCTTGCGGACCGGAAGGTCTCCACCTGAACGCGATCGTCTCCGGCTGCCGATTGAAGCTCGGCGGCCAGGCGGTCGATGGCGTTGTCCGGCTGAACCTTGATCAGGTACCGGTATCGCACCCGGCTGCCTGGTTTGACCAGGTCAAGGGATGGAAGATCCTCAAGGGTGACGAAAATTCTCGGACCGATGGAAAAAATATCCACCGGCCGATCCGGCTCCCGGATCACCCGGTCGGCAACGGAAAGCTCGGCCCTGCCGATCTGCACGCTGCCGCCGATCGGTACCCGGAGCCGATCCAGCACCCCGTTTTCCACAATTATCTGCCCGGGTAGCAGTACATCGCTGAATGGGCGTCCGGAGGCCAGCTCCACCCGGCCGTAGAAAGGGTAACCGGCCTCGACCGCCTTAAGATGGGCCAGCAGCGTCTGGCCGGTCATCGGTTCCCGAACCATGGAATAAAATTCCAGAACCTGTGCGGCCTCGATTCGTCCGGCCTGCCGCAGCCGGTCGACGGCCCGGTCGATGGCGCCGGGAAATGGCTGGCGGGAGCGGATGATGATATCCCCGGCATGCAGGCTCCTGGCATCCCGGAGAAGCTGACGGCTGATGCTCTCCCCAAAGCCGTTGAGGGCAACCAGGGTGACCATGGCCAGCATGACGCACAGGATAACGATGGTGCCCTGACGGCCCGACCGGATCAGTTGACGAAGTGCCAGGGGGGGCGGTCTCATGGGTGAATTCCTCTTTTGAGTTCCGGGTTCCGAGTTCCGAGTTCAAAGTAGAGGCACAGCGCGCTGTGCCCATACCCGTTCCGGGTTCAAGGTGATTGTTTCGTGCTCGTGCTCAGCGCAGCGGTGCTCGTAATCGTAATCGAGTTTTTCACCCGCCTTCACGAATCCGCCCGTCGATCAGGGTAAGCCGGCGGTCGGCCAGGGCGGCGATGTTCAGGTTATGGGTCACGAGAACAAGGGTTGTGCCAAGCTCGCGGTGAAATTCGAGCAGCAGGTCCATAATGGTCCGGCCGGCTTCCGAATCCAGATTCCCGGTGGGCTCATCGGCGAAAATGATCCGCGGGCGGTTGATCAGGGCCCGGCCCATGGCAACGCGCTGCTGCTCGCCGCCCGAGAGCTGGTGGGGAAAGTGCCCGGCGCGCTCGGCAAGCCCCAGACGCTCGAGCAGGGACGTGGCCCGGTCCCGGGCTTCGGCGTCTTTTTTCAGCTCCGCCGGGAACATGACGTTTTCAAGGGCGCTCATTGACGGAACCAGGTGAAAGGACTGGAAGACAAAGCCGATCCGCTGGTTTCGGATATGTGCCAGATCGTCTTCTTTTGCATCGGTAATGTCGATCCCCTCCAGGATGACCCGCCCGGCGGTGGGCCGGTCAAGGCCGGAGAGCACGCTGAGCAGGGTGGATTTGCCGCTGCCGCTGCTTCCGGAGACCACCAGAAATTCTCCCTCGGGGACATCGATCGAGACATTGTCGAGCACCCGGATTTGTCGGTTGCCAAGGGTGTAGGTTTTGGTCAGGCCGGTTGCATTGAGGATGAGCATAGCGGGCTTCCTTAACATGTTGGCGATGAAAACGGATCACGAATACCAATCGTTGCATTGAAAAGGGTAAACTTCAAGCGTTTGCTGTCAACGGGGCGGGCCGAATCCGAGGCGCGCAACGGCACCTTGACAAAACTGAAAGCAAGTAATCTGCCCCTTCAGGTTGGGTTCCGGCCATAAATTGGGTTGCAACCCGGCGGGGTTTTTCATTACGTTTTCAACAGGCTCTAAACTGTTTCACGGCAGAATATTTCGGTTGCGCTCAAAAAAGGAGGGAGCATGGAAAAACACCAGAAATTTTCCATATGGTACGTTCTGATGGGCATCTGGATCGTCATGATTGTTCACCAGTTCATCATTTCCGCATTTGCCATTCCTGTCATTCCATACAGCCAGTTTCTTCAGCTGCTCAAGGAGGAGAAGATTTCGGAGGTGGCCATCACCGCCAACCGGATTCAGGGGCAGATGCGGGTCGTTGAAAAAGGGGTTGAGAAAGACCGTCCGTTTCGAACCATCCGGGTGGATCCCGAGACCTCACAGCTGCTCGAGCAGCACAATGTGACCTTCAAAGGGGAGATCGAGTCCACCTTTTTTCGGGATCTGCTCTCCTGGGTGGTTCCCATTGCGCTGTTTTTCGGTATCTGGATGTTTATGATGCGGCGCATCGCCGGCCAGCAGCCCGGATTTATGAGCCTGGGGAAGAACAAGGCTAAAATCTACGAGGAGAGCGAACTCGATGTGCGCTTTGAAGATGTTGCCGGGGTTGACGAGGCCAAGCAGGAGCTGGTGGAGATCGTCGAATTTCTAAGGGAGCCGGGGCGCTACACCGAGCTTGGCGGCAAGGTGCCCCGGGGGGTGCTGCTGGTGGGACCGCCCGGTACCGGTAAAACCCTTCTTTCCAAGGCGGTGGCCGGGGAGAGCGGGGTGCCGTTTTTCAGCCTGAGCGGATCGGAGTTTGTTGAGATGTTCGTCGGTCTGGGCGCTGCCCGGGTGCGGGACCTGTTTGTTCAGGCAAAACAGAAAGCGCCGTGCATCATTTTCATTGATGAGCTCGACGCGCTTGGCAAAGCAAGAGGCATGGGCGGCGTCGGCGGTCACGACGAGCGGGAGCAGACGCTCAATCAGCTGCTGGTGGAAATGGACGGATTCGATCCCAGCGTCGGCGTCATATTGATGGCCGCCACCAACCGCCCGGAGATTCTCGATCCGGCCCTGCTCCGGCCGGGGCGTTTTGACCGGCACGTGCTTGTGGATCGTCCGGATAAACAGGGTCGTGAAGAGATCCTTAAGGTACACCTGAAATCCATCAAGGCGGATCCGGATATCGATGTGGGGGCACTGGCGGGCATGACCACCGGCATGGTGGGGGCCGATCTTGCCAATGTGATCAACGAGGCGGCGCTGCTGGCGGTGCGGCGAAGCAAAAAACAGGTGGGCATGGCTGAATTCGAGGAGGCGGTCGAGCGGATCGTGGCTGGACTGGAGAAAAAAAATCGCCTGATCAACCCGGAGGAGCGGAAAATCGTGGCGTATCATGAAATGGGGCATGCCATCGTGGCGCTGTTTCTGCCGGGAACCGATCCGGTCCAGAAGATTTCCATCATTCCCCGCGGCATCGCCGCCCTCGGCTACACCATGCAGGTGCCCACCGAGGACCGGTTTTTAATGCGGAAACATGAGCTGCTAAACAAAATATCCGTTCTTCTGGGCGGACGGGCCGCCGAGGCGATTATTTTCGAGGATATCTCCACCGGCGCCCAGAACGATCTGTCACGGGCCACCGATATCGCCCGCAGCATGGTCAAAGAGTACGGGATGAGCGAGAAAGTCGGCCAGGTGCATTTTGCGCGGGAGCGGTCCGCCCGGTTTCTCGGCAACCTGCCGGAGGGCGCCGCGGAATACAGCGAGGCAACCGCCACGCTGATCGACGATGAGGTGCGGGGCATTATTTCCACTCAGTACGGCCATGCGATGGATATCCTCAACACCAACCGGCAGCTTCTCGAAGAGGGAGCCAAAACGCTGCTGAGCCAGGAAAAGATCGACGGCGCCGAGCTCAGAGCCATGGCCGATGAGTTTGCCTCGGGGTAGCGGATAAAATAAATCCCATGAACCACACTATTCCGGTGACATCATATTGCCAGTCGAGGGCTTTGCTGGTAGTAACGGGGGGCTGATCGGCCGTCAATAGCGGCATCAGCAGCTGTATTGGAATCCATCCGGAGACGACCGTCGTGCCAGATGATTGTTGACTCTCGTGTGCGCTGATGGTCCGAGACCATCGCACCATTACGGACAGGTTCATGTTCCAATGAACGCATTGACACCCTTTATTCTTGTCGCCAGCGCCAACCAGGATGCCCTTCGATCCATACGGGGATCCCTGGGCGCCGATTACGGCGTTGATGTGGCCTCCAGTTACCTGGAGTGCCTGGAGCGATTTACATCCAAACGCTATGAATTCACCTTCATCGATGTCGAATTGATGACGATCGATGGGATCCGGCCCGTCAATACGTCGGGGTATAAAAAAATCCTGAAGGGATTCTGGCGGGTTTTTCCCACGGCGAACATCGTGGTGCTCTGCTGTCGGAAAAATATCCGTCAGGCCGTGAGCGCGGTCAAGGCCGGTGCGGCCAATTACCTGATTTACCCGGTCGACCCGGAAGAGGTCGCCCATGTCACCCAGGCCATCTATGAGGAGAAGATCCGGGACTCCGAACTCGATTACCTGCGGGACCAGTTCTGGGAAGCCGATTCGCTTGATATTGTCCAGACCGGCAGTCCGGCGATGCGCACGGTTTTTGACAAGATCCGGTCGGTGGCTCCCACGCGCACCACTGTTTTGCTCTATGGTGAAACGGGAACGGGCAAAGGCGTGATGGCCGGGCTGATTCACGCTCACAGCAACCGCCGGGGGAACCAGTTTATCGGCGTTCACTGCGGGGCCATTCCGGACAGTTTGATCGAAAGCGAGCTGTTCGGCCATGAAAAAGGGGCGTTTACCGGCGCGGTGCGGCGAAAACTCGGAAAATTCGAAATTGCCAGCGAGGGCACCATTTTTCTCGATGAAATAGGTACGGTGACCCCGGCGGCCCAGATCAAACTTCTCAAAGTGCTTCAGGAGCGAACCTTTCAGCGTGTGGGCGGGGAGGATTCCCTCGAAACCGGCGCCCGGGTGATTGCGGCCACCAACAATGACCTGAAAGCCATGACCGACGAGGGGCTTTTCCGGAAAGACCTCTATTACCGCCTGAACGTTTTTCCCATTGAAATTCCGACTCTGTCCGAGCGCAAGGAGGATATCCCGATACTGGTCCGCACCTTTCTCAAACGGCTGAACCAGTTCTATTCCAAAGATATCCACAACGTTCATCCGCTGGTCATGGAAGCCTTTATGAAATATTCCTGGCCGGGCAATATCCGGGAACTGGAAAACCTGATCGAGCGCTCCTACATCCTGGAATCCACGTCCGTTCTGACTCCGGAAAGTTTCCCCTCCGACCTGTTTGCACCGGCCCGGCAGATTACCCAGGTTACACTGAACCCCTCGAAGACCCTGGCGGAAGTCCGGCGAAAGGGTGTGGAGAACATCGAGCGCCAGTATCTGAAGGAACTGCTGACCCGGAATCGTGGCCGGATCCAGCAGTCTGCCGATGATGCCGGTATCTCATCCCGCCAGCTTCACAAGCTGCTCACCAAATACGGCATTAAAAAAGAAGATTTCAAGTGATCCGTATCGGAATCCGGAGTTCCGATGCCTCCCGGGTATCGGAATTGCGGATTCCGCCATCCTGTTTTTTATTTGATTTCAGAAAGTTGGTTCCATCCACCACTCTGCTTGCCGGGATCTGCCCATGCCGGTCTGCCGGAACCGGAACCCGCGGTTCCGACCGTTTCCTCCAACCCAATCCATTCGGCCTGATTTTAGCGTAAAACCGTATTGGCCCGGCTTTTGCTAAAGGCAGGATGTTTCCCTTTGCCGGGTTCCATTCGGGGCAACCGGACGCGGTTCCGCAGGCCGGTGCGTTTATGGCGCCACGCAGGGACGATCGTACGTGAATCCGTGTTCTTGAAAGATTGATCGATGAGTGTTTCTGGCGAGTATCGGGCCACATTAACCGGGATTGTCACTGCCGCGACATGGGATGAGTCCGGAGCTGCGACCGGCGTATTTCTCTCGGCCACGGACGAACAGGATTATCGCATTGAAAATGGCGATCGGTTTCTCGGTTTGTTGCGGACCAGCATCCGGGCATCCGGGATAGTGCGAATTTGCCCGAACGGGGAGAGGTCTCTTCAGATCGATGAGTTTTTTCGGAACGGGGCTGATCCACGAGGTGTTTGACAGAAGTTGCGAGGATCCTCTGTCAAAGAGGAAGACTGAGCATGTTCGATAGGTTTTTAACAGGCTTACAACGGGAATTCATGGATTTCAGCGGAAGCGCCGGATCCCGATACATGTGGTGTGACTTTATGGAAGCGGTATTACTTCGAAAAGCAATCGACCTGCACAGGTACAGAACAATTTTGATCAATCTGGGCCTCATTTCAGCCGGGTGCGTAGTCTACGCTCTGGGCATGAACGCGGTTCTGATACCATCCCACTTCCTGAGCGGCGGTCTGGTGGGGATTGCGCTGCTGCTCAACCAGGTGGTGCCGGGGCCGGATGTGGCCTGGACCCTTCTGCTGTTGAATTTTCCCCTGGCGCTTCTCGGTTGGCGGACCCTCAGTCGCGGTTTCATGCTCTACTCGATTTTTGGGATGTTTTTTTTCTCGGTTGCGGCCTCCTGGATTACACCTGCGCCGCTGGCAATTGATGACCCGCTTCTGGCCGCGTTGGTCTGTGGGGCCATCTGCGGGGTCGGTTGCGGTTTGACCCTTATGTCGGTCGGTTCGGCGGGCGGGCTGGATATTCTGACCATTTATCTGAAAAAAAAATATGATCTCCCGTTGGGGAAGTTGGGTTTCGGGATCAATTCCGCGATTCTGCTGGCGGGGATTTTTCTCTACGACGTTCAGGCCGTTCTTTACTCGGTGGTATTTCTTTTCGTGAACGGCCGGGTGACCGATGCGGTATTGACCGGCATGAACCGGAAAAAATCGATGTTGATCGTCTCCGACCGGTCAACGGATGTCTCCCGGGTACTGTTGGAACAGAACCGATGCGGCGCCACCCTCCTCAAGGCGGAGGGGGCATACTCCCAGCAGGAGAAAAACGTGATTTTCAGCATTGCCAGCAGCACGGACATTCCCCGGCTCAAACGCCTGATACTGGAGACCGATCCGGATGCTTTCATTGTCGTCAATGAGACCTCCGAGGTGCTCGGCAGAAGACAGGTTGGGGGGTTGGTGTAGATGGCCGGAGCATCGCGCGAAGACGCTGAATCCGGCCCCATGGTGGTCTGCCCCAAAGACCCGGCCAACCGGTATTACCGACGAATCTGTCTGTCGGTTTTCCAAAAGGGGGATATCCGGCCCTGGTGCAAAATCTGTCGAGTGCTGGAGGCGGAACCCGATGCCGATGAGTCTGCATAGATCACGATAATTTTTCCTGCGCTTCCGGTCAGGGATTGCTGACCGCTTCCATTTTTTCGGCGTACGGCCGGGATTACACGCGGCCTTGTCGTATGGATACATCACCCTCATGCACAGGAGGAGCCTTTCCATGAAAAACGAGGAACGGGAATTTTTCAAAAGGCTGCTGGAAGATCAACTCAATGGATTGATGGCGTGTGCGGGAATAACGGTCAGCGGACTGCTGAACGAATCGGGCAGCGCGGCAGATCCCCTTGACCGGGCCTCGATTGACACGGATCGAAATTATACGCTTCGGATCCGGGACCGCGAAAGCCGGTTGATCCGGAAAATACGACGGGCGCTGGAAAGCATCGAGGACGGCACCTACGGGATCTGTGAAATGTGCGACGAGGAGATCGCCATTCCCCGGCTGAAGGCCCGGCCGGTAACTTCCTACTGTATCAACTGCAAGCGAAAACTGGAGGAGGCCGAGCGGGTGTACCAGTAGTCGTGTGTGATCGACGGCAACCCAAATCAATTAACAGGGAGATTATCCGATGAACAAGAATGATTTGATTGATGTGGTCAGCATAACCCTCAACAACAAAAAAGCCGCCCGTCTGGCGGTCAACAGTCTGCTGGAGAGCATCACCGAGGCGCTGCATCGGGGGGATTCGGTGCGATTGTCCGGATTCGGTACGTTTTCGACCACCATGCGCAAGGCGCGAAAGGCAAGAAACCCGCACACGGGCGAGTCTATTCAGGTGGCCGAGAAGCGGGTGGCCCGGTTCACCCCTGCCAAAGCGCTGAAAAGCACGGTGGGTTGAGCGGTTTGAATCGTCAACCGGCCTGTGACCGCAGAGGACGGGCCGGCTGTTTTGAAACGCGGTTAACATCACAATTATCGGAGGAATCAATGAAACGTATGGTTGAAATGGCTCTGGCGGTCGTGTTTGCCCTGCTGGTGATGGCTCCGGCCTGGGACAGTGAGGCCGATGCCGCCAAAATGACGATCACGGGCGAGGTGAATGACAATTACCAGATCGTTGCGGGCAACGGCACGGTGTATGATGTCGCGGACACCGAAGCCGGCAACCGGCTGGTTACCGAACACATCGGCGAGGTGGTTCGGGTGACGGGGAACGTTATCGACGAGGAGGGTGCACCGGTTTTGGTTGTGGAAGATTTTCAGGTCACAGGGGACGGCCCTGTCGATTCCGAATCCGAAGAGCCGGAACAGGACGAGTCTGACCGTGAGGAGTCTGGCCAGGAGAAGACCACCGATTAGAAACATCGTTGGTGAGCCCCGTTCATAAATGCGAGGATTTTTATAGCGCCGGCAATTCGCCGGCGCTGTTTTTTTGAGTCAGTAGGAACGAGGATTTATTTAATTGCAAGAATATAATTAAATTCGCGTTCCTAAAGGGTGGGGCAAACCCCGCGGCAGATCCTTGTGCTGGGTCAGGCTGGATCGTCAGCCGGGGTCGGATCCGGTTTGTCGCCGGTTGTCGGGGAAGCTGCATCCATGGTGTAGAGATGGACATCATGCTGGGGAAACGCGATGGTAATATTCTGCTCCCGGAATCGTCGATCGATTTCAAAACGCATGTCTGTTTCGACTTTCAACATGTAATCCACATGGGTCCAGAACCGGAGTTTGAACACCAGGGCGCTGTCCCCGAAGTCTGTGAACAGAACCACGGGCTTGGGGTATTTCAGAACCCGGGCCGTGGCTTGCGCGATCTCCAGCAGGGTTTGTCTTACCTGTTCGATATCTGACCCATAAGCGACACCCACCACCACATCCCGGCGAACCCGCCGGTCCTTGAAGCTCCAGTTGGTCACCTGGTTGCTGACAAACTCGGAGTTGGGGATGATCAGCGAGGCATTGTCGTAGGTCTGGACCACGGTGGACCGGAAATTGATTTTTTTTACCGACGCCCATACCCCGTTGATTTCAATATCGTCGCCGACCTGGATCGGCCGTTCGAACAGCAGGATGAGTCCGCTGATAAAATTGCTGAAGATATTTTGAAGGCCGAACCCGATCCCGATACCCAGTGCCCCCAGAGCCACCGTCAGGGATGCGGTGTTCAGCCCGAATACATGCAGGGCGATCAGTATCCCCAGTGTCCATATGACATATACGGTAATGGTGGTTACCGATTCCATGAGGCCGACCTCCATCCGGCTTTGAGCCAGCAGTTTGCCCCGGAACACGAAGCGCCAGATCCGGGTCACCGTGTGGGTGAAAAACAGGACCACTGCAGCGTAGAATACGTTCATCAGGCTGAGGTTCATCTGGCCTACCTGAACCGAGTAATTCAGCGCCTTGAAAATATTGACGAGGACCGTCTGACTGGCCCCCCAGGCAAAGAGCAGGGCCACCGGAAAGGCAATTGTCAGGGCCAGCCAGGCGACAGGGAAGATCAGTCCCCTGAACGGATGGGAGGGCGCGTTTTCATCCGCCGACTGGTCGGCGTCAGCAGCCTGGTGATAGGCGATATTCCACTCCCTGAGCATCTGGTAAAACAATCCGGCCCAGAGCAGTACCGCCGCTGTCCGGCCCCAGGACAGGTACCAGTAGGTGGCAAGTGTTCCGTATCCGGTCAGATCGGCCAGGGGTCCCCCGCCGATTATGATAAACGTCATCATGGTGACCAGACCGGCTAGCTTCCGGTTCGATTGGTTCTCTTCGGGATCACCGGACAGGACTAACTCCTGGAGTAATTTTTTTAACCCGAATCCCCATCGAATAAGGCCGGCTTCAAAGAGGATTCGAACCAGAATCAGAAGGACGCTTGCGCCGATAATCATCCAGTCCAGGACAATATAAAGAATACCGAATCCCCGGCAGTACAACAGTAAAAAACCGATTCGGCGGCGAATGTCATCGGATATCGGATATGGGGTTTTTTCATTCCACATCCGCAGGGTATCCCTGCCCCACCGCACCGAAACCACCAGCCAGAGAATGCGCAGGACCGATTGCACTATCGGAAAGGTGTCCAGGTCCCTCAGCAGGGTGTACACCTGTAGAAACAGGGCCGCTCCAAAAAGTGGCAGGGACCGGTGAAATACCGGCAGGGCCAGGGATCGCCAGGGGTATTCAGTACAGAGCGGCCGGTTCTGGATTTCCCGGCAGAACCGGCGGAGCCGAACCAGCAGCAATGTCGTTATTAAGAACAGCAGCACAACCGATACCGTGAGAAACCCACCGGCTTTCCAGACCGCCAGCATTTCTTCTATCCAGAATTTGCCGGATACAAGTCGCCTGATTCGCAGGGTAATCTGCCCCAGTTCGTCCCGGATCTGGCTCCACTGGGCGGAAATCGGCCGCCTTTCGCTGCGCTGAAACAGATCCTGTTTTTTCTGGGCATTGATTCGATTTCCAAAATGTTCCGACAAAGCGGCAAGGGCTTGTTTTCGCTCGCCGAGTCGCCCTACGATGTTATCACATCGGGTTTCCAGCTCATCGAGCAGGTTGCGCTTTACGGAGAGGGCCTCTAACAGTCTGCGAAGGTTCCGGATCAGGTCCTGCCGCTCGGGGCTGTCGACAGGATCGGCGAGTCGTTTGTCCAGCTGATTGGTGTTCAGCGTAATTTGCTCCCCGGCCAGCTTACCCTGCTGGAAAAATTCCTCTTGTCTGGCCTGAAGGCTTGTCAGGTGAGCCTCGATGCTGGTGAGCGCTTTTCGATTGTCGGCTGACGCATTCTGAAGGTGTTCAATTTCGGTTCCGGGAAAGGCCAGGAGGTTCTGGTGGGTGGACAGCTGGATGTCGTAGACGTCCAGTTCCGCCTGAAGGGTCTGCTGCTGGCTTTGCAACTGGTTGCGCTGATCTTTGAGCCGGGCGACGGCTTCCTGTTCCTTCTCGATGGTATTCAGAACCGATTGATTGAACTCGGCGTAGCGAAAACCGTTGTCGTGAAGTTCGGCCTGGTTTTCCTGCGCCGCGACGGTGCTCAATGAAAGCAGGATGAGCAGCAGTATTGTGCCCAGTCGATTGATCGTCTTCCGTGTGAATACGACGTGTAAGGTGTCCATAAACGCTCCAAAAAGATTACAACATCATTTTTTCTTCTTGAAATACAGGAGCATGCCCAGTCCTATCAAGACCACAATGAGCCAGAACAGGGGATAGCCCCATCGCCACTCCAGCTCCGGCATGTGTTTGAAATTCGGAGATTTCATCAGGAAGGATATACCGACGAGAGATCAGAGCACAAAGAAAAAATTTCAGTATAGGAAACTATTGCGTCGCGGTTCACCGCTCGAATTGGGCTTTTTTAAATAAACCGGAATTTTCAGAACCTTGAATCCTGAACACTTAAGCACGAAACCCAGGCTGGACCAAGGTTCAATTCCATGCATGGAAAGCTTTTTACCGCTCTTGATGACTATCTTCTGGAAACCGGAACGATGCGCTGGAAGGGCACTGGAATCGGAATCTCCGATATGCTGCGCATGATCCGTTCAAGCGGCCCTCTGCCAAAACGCCGATCCCACAGTACGGCAAAGAGAACTGACAACCCGAAAAACGCCAGTCCCCACAGCACCGCGATCATAAACGGCTGATTTTCGCCCATGCCGGCAAGCGCCAGGGCATCGATTCCAATTACGATATGCGCCACGTACAGGGTGAGAGTCATTCGGCCGGTGACAATCAAGGCGCTAAGGGCAGGGGATGCCGGCCATCTGTGGACCAGGACCAGGCACATGCCGATAACAGTCAAGGCAGCCCCGATACCGGAAATGCCGAACAGGGGCATGGGCGGAAATGCATCCGTTGAAGCAAGGTAGATAAGGTTGAACGTTTTCGTGCTGTAGGCCAGTTCGACGATCGTTGTTTTGAGCACCCGCGGTAATACCTCCCCGGCGGCGACCAACAGTGTCCCGGCTGCCAGTGTCAGTATTTTGAACCGGGGATGCGCCATGTCGTTTCGTCCCAGCCACATGCCAAACAGAAAAAAGGACAGCCAGGGAAAAGCGGGATAATAACCGACGAAAAGCAGATAACGGATCAGTCCTTTAGGGGAAAACAGCTCCGGATCGGTTACCATGGACCAGTCCCACTGCTGGTAGAGGTCCCCCAAAAGTCCTATACTGACCGATACGGCGTATACCAGGGCCGCCGTTCCAAGAAGCTGTCTGGTGGAAGCGGTGAGCATCAGCGCCCCGATCATCAGGTAAACACCATAGCAGTGAAGGATGTCCGCAGGCCAGTCGAGCCGGAGACACAGCCCTGCGGCAAAGAGAAATGCCGCCCGTTTGAACAGGACATGACGGGTTCGGTTGAGCCCATACCGGTCACCGCACAGTTGAAATCCCCGGGTCATCAGGGTTACACCCAGGCCGGCCAGGACCACAAAAATCGGCGCGAATCGTCCCTCCGTGGCTTCAATCAGTTGAATCAGCCAATCCGGCCCGATCGTATTGTCGGCAATAATACTCTCGACGTTGACCACCATCATCCCCAGGGTGGCCAGGGCTCTGGCCAGATCAACGGCAGTCATGCGGCCCGGGGCACGGCCGGCAGCAATTGTGCCGCGCGGGATTTCATCAAGTGGCTTCACCATGAAAACAGTGTCCTCTGGTAGTGGATTCCCCGCCCCTTTCCGGGCGGTTTCGGAACAGGTGATCTCACAGCAAAATGTGTGCCCGGGATAGGGACCCGATTTTGAATGAAATTTTGCAGATTCGTGGCGACCGGATGAACCGGGGGTTCCGAATTGGATGGAGCGGTTTGTGTCCGCTTGTGGGTTGGGGAGTAAGGCTTTGTAATGAATGGATTTTTTATATAGGAAGCCGGAGTTCCGATGAAGTGAGGATCGGTATTTAAAGTTCCGGTTTTTACGGCCTGCCGTTGAGAATTATCGAAAAATGGTGCCGTCTTATCCTGCGAAAAGATCCCGGAGGTGCTGTATCGTCACCACTGGCGGCGATGACCCGCGTTTGAGAAAAAACTGACGGTTTCAAAGGGGATTCGCTTGTCGATTTGAGTCTTGGCCTTAAAATTGCTTAAAGGGCGGGGCTGACGATAGTTTTATGTACCTTCGGGCCGTGTTTCCCGGACGCGAGGCTTCAGGCGCTGTGCGGCGTCGTATCGATAACGTGTTGTCGATGTTACCGGGTGCTTTCACAATTCAGAGGTTTAAGGTGTCAGGTTTCGGGTGTCAGGCCTCACAGATGCTAATTTCTGACACCTGAAACCCATAATTTGCGCCTTTGAATGATCAGAGCATTTGCTGCACCGAAGGGGCTCCTTCTTCCAAGCGGAGTCTTGGGAGAAGCGTAGTGCCTTGTTCACTGACTTCTGTCAGAAAAAACAAGAAATCATGAAAACTGAGGCTAAAAAACAGGATAAACCGCCGGCCGGTTACCCCGTCATCGGCTGGAAGGAGTGGCTGGCACTTCCCGATCTTGGCATCCCGGCCATAAAAGCCAAGGTCGACACAGGTGCCCGCACCTCGGCCCTTCACACCTTTTTTCAGGAAACGTATCGCCTCAATGGGGTTCTGCGGGTCCGTTTCGGCATTCATCCGCTTCAGCGGCGACGGGATATCGAGAAAAACGCCCGGCCCGGCAGAACCCGGCACAGGGGAAAGGGCTGAGCGGGGCCAGGTCTGATGCGCGAACCATTTGAAATAGGTGATGTCACCGTACCTGCCGGACAGCGGGCCACTGTAAATATTGCGGTTCCGAGGCTGTATACCCACGCCCGGATGAACATGCCCATGCACGTGGTACACGGCAGAAAAGACGGCCCGAGACTCTTTGTCTGCGCAGCCGTCCACGGGGATGAGATCGTCGGGGTGGAAATAAAACCGGGAATTTAAATCCGGAAAGAGGCGAACCGATGGAAACGACTGACCATAAACTTGAAATCAGAAATCTCAAGCGTTCGGACTTTGAGGACATCCGGGAGATCATGAAACAGGTGTACGCCGGTATGGGCGGCTCCTGGAGTCTGGCGGAGTTTCAAACGCTGCTGTTTCTGTTTCCCGAAGGCCAGATCTGCATTGAAGACAAGAGCCGGGTGGTGGCCGCGGCACTGACCCTGATTATCGACTATTCCAGTCTCGAGCGGGATCACTCCTATGAGGACATTGTCTCGGACGGCACGTTCAAAAAGCATGATCCGAAAGGGGATTACCTTTATGGCATCGATCTGTTCGTACACCGGGATTACCGGGGTATGCGCCTTGGCCGGCGGCTCTACGACGCTCGAAAGTCGCTCTGCGAGCAGCTGAACCTGAAAGGAATCATCGTCGGCGGCCGGATTCCAGGATATGCGAAATACCACAAGGAATTGACCCCGAGTGCCTATATCGGCAAGGTCAAAAACCGGGAGATTGTCGATCCGGTGCTGACCTTTCAGCTGGCAAACGATTTTCATCCCAAGCGGGCGCTGTCCAACTACATTCCGGCAGATCGGAATTCCAGAAGCTATGCCGTGCTGCTCGAGTGGAACAATATTTTCTATCAGGCTAAAAAAACGAAATTCGTCTGGGGCCGGAAATCCAATGTGCGATTAGGCGCCGTTCAGTGGCAGATGCGATCGTTCCAGTCGGTCGAGGACCTGCTTCAGCAGGTGGAATTTTTCGTGGATGCCGTCTCCGGATATAATGCCGATCTGCTTTTGTTCCCCGAGCTGTTCAATGCCCCGCTACTGGCGCAGTACGATCAGGAGGATCTTCCCAGGGCCATGCGGTCTCTGGCCGACTATACCGAGCGTCTCCGGGACGAGATGCTTCACATGGCGGTCACCTACAACATCAATATCATCACCGGGAGCCTGCCGGAATACCGGGATGAGATGCTCTTCAATGTGTCGTACCTCTGCCGCCGGGATGGTACCTGGGATGCTCAATACAAACTTCATATTACATCGGATGAGTCCGAGTATTGGGGGCTTCGGGGCGGCAATCGGCTCACGGTCTTTGACACCGATGTCGGCAAGATCGGTATCCTGATCTGCTATGATGTGGAATTTCCCGAGCTCTCACGCCTCCTGGCGGATCGGGGCATGCAGATTCTGCTGGTTCCCTATTGGACGGATACGAAAAACGGTTATCTTCGCATCAGGCGCTGTGCCCAGGCGCGAGCGATCGAAAACGAATGCTATGTCGCAATCTCCGGAAGCGTCGGTAACCTCCCGAAAGTTGAAAACATGGACATTCAGTATTCCCAGTCGGCCATTTTCACCCCCTCGGATTTTGCCTTTCCCCACGATGCCGTTGCAGCCGAGGCAACGCCCAATACCGAGATGACGCTGCTGGCGGATCTTGACCTGGATCTTTTAAAGGAACTGCGAAAGCATGGCAGCGTTCGCAATCTGGAAAGTCGTCGCACGGATCTTGTGGCCATCGAGTGGAAAGGCGAATCGCGATAAGCGGACAAACCGGTGGGAATTAGAAATCCGGCATTGCATGGGAAAGGAGCCGGGGGCCGGTTGAACCGGGGCTTGTTTTCGGGGCGCTTCGTTTTATTTTAGGCTATTGAATTTGTAGAATTTTTTTAAACTGTCGGCTTTCCGGGTTTGCTGAAGATCTGACGCGGATGAAAATCGCCTGTTGCAGGACTCGATGATAGAGTCAACTTTTGTTCCTTATCACCCCGACTATCAATCCATAACCAAAGGAGGACTATCATGGAAACCCGAAAAAAGGTTTCAGATCTTCGGGGCGTTCTGGTCGTTGCCTATGAAGAGGGCGTTCAGTTGGGTAAAGTACACGATATTTATGTGGAAAAACCAGCTAATGCGGTCAAGGGAATTTCCTTCAAGGCCGGATTGCTGGGACTCGAAAAGGAATCCTTTGTCGGTATCGAGAATATTCGGAAGATGGGAAAAGATGTTGTCATCGTCTCCAGTGAAACCGCCGTGACACCGGTTCCGGAAGCTCTTGCGGGAAGCAGCTTGAAGGCCCTTCGAGGGTTCAAGATTACGACACATGAGGGTGAGCACCTTGGTGAGCTCTCTGATCTGAACGTGATTATGGAGTCCGGAAAAATCTCGGGAATCATACTGACCGAAAAGAAAATGCTTGATATCGACATCGAGGATATCACCATCGGGCCGGATGTCATCATGGTTCCCGCTGATTACGTGACGCATATCAAGGCGATCGAGGAGGAAAAAGCCGGGGGGCTGGCGCGTCGATTTCGTACACCGGCCGTCAGTGAATCGGTCAAAGAGACGGTGAAGGAAACCGTCGAAAAAGTGGGCGAGACGGTTGAGCGGGTATTGAAAAAAAGCAGGCCGGGACCGAAAAACGAAGAGGAGAGGCCCCGGCGGAAAGCGTCTGATGCTGAAAATGTTGAGAAACCGGCAGAGACGCCGGGTCAGGATGCAGCGCCTGAAGACAAGAGGTCCGGAGAATAACCTGGCGGATGCGCACCGTATGACACTGGCACCCCCTGTGTCGACCAGCGGATCCCGAGGCCCGGAGCAGCCCTTTGCTGAACGTGCTGTGGACCGGGCGATCGCGACAGGCGCCAAGATAAACCTGTTGCGCCCGCCTTGGGTAGACTGTTACTTTATGGGCACTTTACCAAAATCATAATCAAAACCTTTGTCACTGGCCCTGTTGTGGCGGCCGGATAGACATAGGAGAGTGGCTTGGACAGTCACATTGGCCGCATGTTTTGTGCACGCGGCCGTTTTTTCGGGGGCTGTGGTTCTCTCTTCATAAAGTTATCCCGGCCTCGATTCCATTCGTCCGACGTTCGTCTTGTCTTTTTCAACGGATTTAATGACTGGAGCCTCAACATCATGGTGATTGCCTGGTACCATCCGGCCGTTTACCGGGATGATCGCTTCAATCCCCTGGTTTTCAAACAGGCTCTAAGACTACTCAGCAGGTGAACTCTTCCGTTGATTTTGCCGGGGCTTTATCGTGAAACCCCTGATTATGGCTCAATATGTCGCAGATAAGGAGATGCAATGCCCTCCAGACAGCCGGGATTCGTCCCTCCCGAAACACTCCCGGACCGGAATATGCCAGAGCATCGGGCCGGAACGTTGGGCACTTTTGCCGGGGTGTTCACGCCCAGTATTTTAACTATTCTCGGCATTATTCTGTTTCTCAGACTGGGGTATGTGGTGGGCCAGGCCGGACTCGGGCAGGCGTTGGTGATTCTGTGCCTGGCCAACTGCATTTCACTGATCACTACCGTATCGCTTTCCGCGATTGCCACCAATATGAAGGTCAAAGGCGGGGGGGATTACTACCTGATTTCGCGCACCCTGGGGATGGCCTTCGGCGGGGCGATCGGGCTGGTACTGTTTATTGCCCAGTCCGTGTCCATCGCCTTTTATTGTATGGGGTTCGGCGAAGTTATCGCCGGTATGGTTTCATCCGGCTCCGTCTTTTCAGCCCAGCTTATCGCCGCGACGGCCGTGGCGGGGTTGTTTGGATTCGCCTGGCTGGGGGCGGACTGGGCCAACCGGTTTCAGTTTGTGGTGATGGGCATTCTCACCGGCGCCCTGATTTCATTCGCCTGGGGCGGGGTGGCCAGCTGGAATCCGGATCTGCTGGTTGCCAACTGGTCCAAAACGGCGACCGGGCCGGGGTTCTGGGTGCTTTTCGCCATTTTTTTTCCGGCCGTTACCGGCTTCACCCAGGGTGTGAGCATGTCGGGGGATCTGAAGGATCCCGGAAAAAGCCTCCCCCAGGGAACGTTTCTGGCCGTGGGGGTGTCGGTGCTGGTTTATTTTTCAGCCGCCGTCCTTTTTTCCGGTGCACTGCCGGGCCATGTGCTGCGGGCGGATTATTCCGCCATGAAGCAGGTGGCCGTCCTGGAGTGGCTCGTGACGGCCGGGGTGATCGCCGCCACGCTTTCATCGGCCATGGCCTCTTTTCTCGGGGCGCCCCGTATCCTGCAGTCCCTTGCGGGCGACAGGATATTTGGTCTGCTGCGCCCTTTTGCCAGGGGCCACGGGCCGGCGAATAATCCGCGCCGTGGGGTTCTGCTTTCCGGCGCGATCGCCATGGGGACTATCGCACTGGGAAATCTGAACCTGGTCGCCTCGGTTGTATCCATGTTTTTTCTGATTTCCTACGGTCTGCTGAACTACGCTACCTACTATGAGGCTTATTCCGGAAGCCCGTCGTTCCGTCCTCGGTTTCGGTTCTATAACAAGTATGTCAGCCTGGCCGGGGCGTTTGCCTGCCTGGCGGCCATGCTGGCCATTGACCTGGCCTCCGGGGTGGTTGCCATATCGGTCCTGTTTTCAGTTTATCAGTACGTTTCACACATGGCCGGACCGTCCCGTTGGGCGGACAGCCGGCGTTCCCATTACCTGCAGCGCATTCGTGAGAGCCTGCTGGCTGTGGCTGCGGAACCCGATCATCCACGGGACTGGCGGCCGAATATCCTTGCGTTTTCGAACGATTTTCATCGACGAGCCCGACTGCTGAAATTTTCCGAATGGATCGAGGGGGGAACCGGGTTGACGACGGCGGTCAGGATACTCGAAGGTCAGGGGATTCAGATGGTCCGATTGAGGGCCGAGGCTGAAAAAGAGCTTCAGAAAACCATTCGGCAACTGAAAGCCACCGCTTTTCCCCTTGTCATTACGGCGCCGACTATCAATGTCGGTATCAGCAACCTGATCCAGTCATTCGGTGTCGGCCCGCTGCGGGCCAACACCATTCTGGTCAACTGGATGGAGCCCAAACGATCGAAACGATCGGTTTTCGAAGAGTTGTTTTTTGGCGCCAACCTGCGTGCCGCATTCCGATGGGGGTGCAATATCCTGGTTCTGAGTGCCGATTCGGATGTCTGGGCCCGGCTCGAGAACACCCCTGCTCATCAGCGGCGAATCGATATCTGGTGGTGGGGGGGGAGTTCGGGAACTCTGATGCTGATCCTGGCACATCTGGTTCAGCGCGCTGCCGACTGGGAAGACGCTGCGCTGAGGGTGATCGGGGTAAGCGATGAGAACAACAGCGACGCGTTTCTGGATATCCTCAACAGCACATTGGACAACGCCCGAATTCCGGCTGAGCTCTCAGTTGTGACGACTCCGGATTTACGAACGGTTGCAGAGCACTCCGCGGATGCCGGCCTGGTGTTTTTTCCCATGCGGTTGAAGGGGCGGCAGCCTGCGGATCCCTTCGGCCATTCGCTGGATGAATTGCTGGATTTGCTGCCTGTCACCGTAATGGTGCTGGCCGCCGAGCATATTGATCTGGATGCCGAACCCGAGGATGGGGAGGCTGCAGAAATTGCCGCCGCCATGGACGATATGGCCGATGCGCAAAAGCGTGCCAGGGCCGCGGAAAACGATGCGGAGGCGGCTGCCCTGGAGGCTGAAAGACTTCTCGATGAATTCCGTCGGGCGGTCGAGGATCGTTCCGATCCGGAGGCGATTGACAAGATCCGCACGCAGATGGATCGGGCGCGGAATGCTGCCGCCAAGTCTGCCCGGCGCGCCGCCAAAGCGTCTGCCAAGTCCGAGAATGCTGCCAAGGCCCTTGAAGCCCTGGGGGTGCCGCTTCAGAGCACGGAAAATGCAGAGCCGGAACGATAAAACGACACGCTGCGGGCAGGCGCGACGGAAAACCGGTTGCGCCTGCCTGGGGTAGACGGTTATTGCAGAGGCGACTCAATGTAATCGTCGTCAAATCCGCTGTCGCTCACTTTGTAGTGACAGGCCGGACAGAAATAATAGTTGGGATAGGCGCTCTGGCCGCATATTTTACACAGACGACCGTTATTGCGGTTTTTTCCTCGCGGTTTTCTCTCCTCAAAATCTTCCCTGTCTCGATTGAATTTGTCCGATTTTCGTCTCGTCTTTCCCATTGATCGTATTCCTGATTGCTGTGGATGATATTGAGTTTTCGGGCTGCCCCCGTTGGGAGCCCGGATGCAGATCCACCGTGTGTTTGCGCGGGCAGGTGACTGCGTTGCGCGCCTCTGCCCGGGCAGAGGGGATTGCAATTCAGGTGCCTGTGTGGAACCGATTGATTTTAATTGGTTTTGCGTCTTTTGGGTTGAGGCTGTGAGAATTGTCGGTTCCGGTTTTTGTTATCGGGAGCCGTGATTTGTCAGCCTGTGGTCGGAAGTGTTAGCTGTAACTGTTTAATTATAAATGGAATATTGAAAATGCGAACAGCGGGATCCGAAAATGCTGGAATCGGAATTCCGGGTTCCTGAATTTTCAGAAAGATTGCAGTTTTCGTATGGGCAGCATCCGTCAGTTCACCCCGAAAAATTTGGTCAACAGGGCACTGAGCTGGCGGCGAAGAACTTCGTAGGAAAAGTGACGGGCCGCCACCTGATAGTTGTGGTTGACCATCTGCTCGCGCCGCTCGGGGGATTCGAGAACCGCCCGGACATTCTGGACGGTCCGGCGTGTAAGGTAGCCGTCCATGGCCAGCAGGTCAAAACCCCTGGGTTCGATATCCTGGATAAAGGTGGCATAGCGATTGATCAGGATGGGTTTTTTGAAATAAACGGATTCCAGGAACGCATTGCCGAACCCCTCGTAGAGGCTGGGATAGGTGACCAGATCGGCATGGGGATACACGTCCCACAACGTACACAGGTCCTGGTTGTTCACCTCCGGATTCAGCGGGTCGGTGATCCGCAGATTTATCATTCGAAGATCCACTCCCCGGGAACGGGCGTGTTCGATGAGCCAGTCCTTGTAGTCGATACCCTCGTCCCCGGCTTCATGGGAAATGACGAGCTTGTAGCGGGAATCCGCCAGGCTCTCGACCAGTTCGATGGAATGCTCGATTCCCTTTCTCTGAATGATTCGCGTTGGCTGGAGAATCAGGATATCGTCCGCTGTCAGCCCGATGGATTGCCGGAAATTTTTTGCTTCGAGGAGATCGGTAGCCGGCGGATTGCTGAAGTCCAGGACATTGGGCACGATGGAGGAGGAGATGCCGGTCCGAAAGGCCAGTTGCTCCTGGGCGGCGGAGTTGATCACTACATGCTCGATGTTGGGCAGACTCGGTGGAAATGCCATTCGCAGGTAGTCGCCAACCGCATTGACCGTGAACCGGGACCGCTCCCAGTAAAAATCGTGGTGGTGGGCAATGGTTGGGATCTGGGTTTCCGCGATCAGTTCGGTCAGGGCGATTCCAAGTGGAAGGTGCATGGGAATAGTGAGGATATTCTGGGCGATAAGCAGGTCGATGCCGAATTTTCCGATGAATTCACGGAGTCGCTGTTTCAGCAGGTTTTTCATTTCGTGTATGGCATCGGTCACATCGGCGGATCGCGCTTTTCTGCCGAATACCCGCTGATCGATCCACTGGTTGGCGTCGTGGTGGAAAAATGCCTCGGGAACCAGAAGGCTTCGTTCGGGGTTCCGGTCCAGCAGCCCAGCGAACCAGTACGTGCGATGGCCGCACTGTTTGAGCACCTGGGCCCATTTGCTGGATTCCATGGTAACCCCGTCCGTGCCGGAAAACCGGGTGGATACAAATCCTGCGTTGATTTTACGATTCACGGATCTCCTCCATGGACGACCGACCGGGAAATTATCAATTATTGACTGCCAGTCAAGGGCAGGGCGGAAAAAAAGAAGATGCCGAGCTGTTTTTGACTTTGCAGAGCCGGTCATGTTACCCATTAATTTCCCTGAACGATTTTGATACCCCCGACCGCTGCAGGCGATCCGTCCTATTACAGCCGTGATTTTTGATCTGAAACTCCGCCGGATATTCTCCGGATTTTGCCTGGCGGTATCCCCGGCCTTGTCCGTTGTTCAGGAACGTGCACCCAATTACCCTCAAAACAAGTCTGCGCGTTGTTTCCGGAAGGATCGGTATGAGCATCTCTCAAGCAACTCCCCGCGTGTTGATCGTGACACCCGAGGTCACTTACCTGCCCAGGGATATGGGCAACATTGCCAACTACCTGTCGGCAAAAGCCGGCGGACTGGCCGATGTGTCCGCGTCGCTAATCAGCACCCTGTTTGAAATGGGCGCCGATGTCCACGTGGCCCTGCCCGATTACCGGACCATTTTCAGCGATCAGCTTGCGCCGCTGATCAAAAACGAGCTGAAAACCATCTGGAGCCGGGTCCCTGAAGACCGGATTCACCTGGCCGAGGACCGGTCGTTTTATTATATGAACCGGGTCTACTCCGATTACGAGGGGGAGAACCTGAAAATCGCCCTGGCCTTCCAGCGGGAGGTGATCAACAATATCATCCCCCGCGTCCGGCCGGATCTTGTGCACTGCAATGACTGGATGACCGGGCTGATTCCCGCCCTGGCCCGGACCGGGGGTATACCCAGCCTGTTTACGCTGCACAACATTTACACGGTGAACACCACCCTGGCCGAGGTCGAGGACCGGGGAATCGATGCCGCCTATTTCTGGGATCGGCTCTTTTACGAGCGCATGCCTCTCTCCTATGAGGAGACGCGGGAGCACAACCCGGTGGATTTTCTGGTCAGCGGCGTTTTCGCCTCGCATTTCGTGAACACGGTCAGCCCCACTTTTCTTACGGAGATGGCCGACGGGCAGCACGGATTCGTGCCCGGGCCCCTGCGGCGGGAGCTCTCGGCAAAGCTGGCGTCCGACTGCGCTGTCGGGATTCTCAACGCTCCGGATCCCTCCTACAATCCCCGGACGGACGAGGCTCTGGTTCGAAACTACGGCCCTGCCGATCACCCTGAGGGTAAAGCGGAAAACAAGCGGTTCCTTCAGCAGACCCTGGGGCTGCTTCCCGATGCGAAGGCTCCGCTGTTTTTCTGGCCGTCCCGACTGGATACCGTCCAGAAGGGCTGCCAGCTTCTGGCCGATATCCTTTACCCGGTGGTGGACCGCTACCGGCCGGAGAATCTTCAGGTCGTTTTCGTGGCCGTGGGTGAATTTCAGAAGCACTTCCGGGACATTGTGAGCCACCACGGCATCAGCCGGCGGGTGGCCGTCTGCAATTTTGACGAGCGGTTGTCGAGGCTGGCCTATGCGGCGTCGGATTTTGTGCTGATGCCATCGCGCTTTGAACCCTGCGGCCTGCCGCAGATGATCGGTCCGGTTTACGGGACGATTCCTGTGGCCCGGGACACCGGCGGCATTCACGATACGGTCCTTCCCCTGGATGCCCGGGCCGGCACGGGCAACGGCATTCTGTTCGAGACCTATGATTCCGGCGGTCTGTCCTGGGCCATGGATCGGGCCATGGATTTTTTCAGGCTGCCCCGGCCTGCAAAAAACCGGCAGATCGAACGAATTATGACCCGGGCGGCGGCTGATTTTACCCACACGGTCACAGCCCGGCATTATATCGATCTGTATGAGACCATGCTCAGGCGACCGCTGGTGTAGCCCCGCCGGGCGGGCAGCTGAGCCGACCGTCGAATATTCCCGCTTGACCTGAATCCGGCCTTCCTTTACCTTCAACAGGGCCGTTTTTTGCCGGAACGATCTGTGCGCGCGGATCCTCCGCCAGCGGCCGGCGCTGTTTCTGCGGATGTTGGACCCATCGGTTTCGCATGTTCCTGAAGGTGGCTGTGACATCCTGTCGCTGCACCTGTTCGCTCTTCACTGTTGATACGGAAACGAAAGCTCAAGGAGGCCCAGATGACGACCTATGAATTTTATCGCGTGGAGAAAAAGCCCCCGATCGCCTGGGTGTTTCTCAACCGGCCGGAAAAAAAGAACGCCATGAATCCGCCGGCCTGGAAAGAAGCGCCTGTCATTTTTCAGGACCTGGATCAGGATCCGGAAATACGGGTGGTGATCGTGGCGGCCGAGGGGCCCAGTTTTTCGGCCGGAATTGACCTGATGGCCATGGCCGCTGAGCTGCCCGAGCTGATGGATGCCCACCAGCAGGGCGGGGTCAAGTGGAAACTGATTCAGCGAATTTACCCCCTCCAGGAGACCATGACCTGTATGGAGCGATGCCGAAAGCCGGTCATTGCTGCTGTTCACGGCTACTGTGTCGGTGCCGGCCTGGATATGATCACCGCCTGTGACATCCGTCTCTGTACGGAAGATGCGATCTTCTCCCTCCGGGAAGCGGCCGTGGGGTTTGTGGCGGATGTGGGTGTTCTGCAGCGGCTGCCCCTGATCGTGGGACAGGGGATCGCCCGGGAGCTGGCCTATACGGCGAAAAATTTTTCGGCCGCCCGGGCACGGGAAATTCTGCTGGTCAACGAGGTGCTCCCCGACTACAAGGCACTGCTGGAGGCTGCGGAAAATATGGCCACTGAAATTGCCGAGAATTCACCTCTGGCCGTGCAGGCCTCAAAGGATGTCCTGAACTACGGGATCGGAAAGTCGGTCGAGGACGGCCTCAAGTACGTGGCTTCCATGAGCACCAACATTATCCCCTCCAAGGACCTGATGGAGGCCTTTACGGCATTTGCGGAAAAGAGGAAGCCGAAATTTACCGGAAATTAAGGAACGAGGATTTATTTAATTGCAAGAAATTGTAATTAATAAAATCCGCGTTCCTAAGATACATCACCCCGCCGGAGCAACGGCGGGGTGATATTTTACCGGGCGGGAGGGATCAGCCGGAGATAAGATCGGCCGGCACCTCGCAGACGTCGGCCGCCTTGCGGGTCTCCACGTAGTGGGCTGCGGCCAGGGCGGCAGTGGCACCGTCGCCGGCGGCGGTTACGATCTGCCGGGCATATTTTTCCTTCAGATCGCCGATGGCGTATATCCCGGGAATATTGGTCTCGCATTTCTCATCGGTCACAACATAACCGTCCGCATTCATCCGGGTGCCGGCCGGCACCAGTCGGTTGTTGGGATCGAATCCGATAAAAATGAAAACACCGTCGGTGTCCAGGCTCCTGCTCTCGCCGGACCGGGTGTCCTTGAGGTCCATGGAGTTGACCCCATCATCGCCGGCGTTGATCCGGGTCACCACGCTGTTCCAGAGGATGTCGATTTTACATTCCGATTTCACCCGCTGCTGCAGGATCATGCCGGCCCGCAGCGCATCCCGCCGGTGAACGAGATAGACCTGCCGGGCCAGCTTGGACAGGTACAGCGCCTCCTCGGTGGCCGTATCGCCCCCACCGATGACGGCAACCGTCTTGTTCCGGAAGAAAAACCCGTCGCATACCGCGCAGTAGGACACCCCCTTGCCGTAGTATTCGGATTCGCCGGGAATGTCGAGTTTTCGCGGGCTGCCGCCGGTGGCCAGGATGACGGCATGGGTCTTCAGGCTCTCGCCGTTGGCCATGTGAACCGTATGGTGCTCGATGCCCGGTTCCACGGCGGTCACTTCCTGGCTGAGAATCTCCAGGCCGTAGGACTGGGCGTGCGCCGCGAATTTCATTCCCAGCTCCGCCCCGTTGATCCGCTCGATTCCGGGCCAGTTCTCCACTTCATCGGTATTGGTCACCTGGCCGCCGGGCACGGTGGCCTCGATCAGGACGGTTTTCATGGCCGCCCTCATGGCATAGATGCCGGCTGTGAGCCCGCCGGGACCTCCGCCGATAATAACCAGGTCATATCGTTCATCGCCTGACATGGTTCCTCCTGTGGCTATTTGAGATTCTTTCCTTTGAGCGCCTGCTGGAGCTTTTCCGCCAGGGGGCTCAGTGCTCCGCCGGAGTCGGCGGCAAAGTTTTTCCATTCGGTTTCATCGTTGGAATCACCGGTGCCAAGGGTGATTTTCCGCTCACGGGAACGAATCTCTTCGACTTTGACCGTAATGGCGTCGCCTTCCCGTAGCCTTTCGATTTTAGCCGGCGTTTCGGAACGGCTGATTTTTGATTTGGGCAGCAGGCCGGTGATGCCCGGCTCGAGGGTGACAAAAAATCCGAACGCCTCTTTTTTCTCCACGGTCCCCGTGACAAGTTGGCCGACCTCGTAGTTGTCGGAAACCGTTGCCCAGGGGTCGCCTTCGGCATCTCGAATGCTCAGGGATATGCGGCGCTTGGCAAGGTCGATATCCTTGACAAGGACCGACACCGTCTCGCCCGGCGATACGACCTCCTCGGGTTTGTTTACCCGTTTAGTATAGCTCATTTCGCTGATATGAACCAATCCCTCGATGCCCGGGGAGATTTCAACGAAGGCCCCAAAGGGCATCAACCGGGTGACCCGGCCCTGAATTTTATCGCCGGCTGCAAACGGCTGGGTCTCGCGATCCCAGGGATCGCCGCTGATCTGTTTGACCGACAGGGAAATTTTCAGCTCCCCGGGTTTTTTGCCATCCTGAATATCGAGAATTTTAACGGTCAGCGGGTCGCCGGTCCCGACGACATCCTCGGGCTTTTCCACCCGGGACCAGCTCAGTTCGGATATGTGGACCATTCCCTCGATCCCCGGCGTCAGCTCCACAAAGGCGCCGTAAGGCATCAGGCGGGTGACGCGTCCGTCCACAACCGATCCGGCTGACACCGTTTTTATGTATGCCTCTGCCGCTTCCTGCTGCTGGCGGTTCAGCAGTTCACGCCGGGACACCACGATGTTCCGGCCGCTTTCCTCAAAACGGGTGATGAGAAACTCCAGGGACTGGCCGACGTAATCGTCGGGCGTCTCCACATATCGGGCATCGATCTGGCTCACGGGACAGAATGCCCGGCGTTTGAGAACCTCGACCCGAAATCCGCCCTTGCAGGTTTCCAGCACCTTGCCTTCCACCGGCACCCGGGTCTCGAATGCCTCCCGGAGCATATTCAGCCCGCCGATTCCGGACAGGGCACGGGACAGGCGGATTTCGCTCTCATCCATGGCCACGACATACAGTTCCAGAGTGTCGCCCACCTGGTGCGGCAGCTCGCCCTTTTCGTCCAGCAATTCCGCTTTATCGACGGCCCCATCGATTTTTGTCCCGGTATCAATAAAAACAGTGTCCGAACCGACGGCAATGATTTTACCCTCGATTCGATCGCCGATCTGGATGTTTTCATTCATACCGGCAGAGTACGATTCGAAAAGGTCGGCAAAATTTTCCTCCTCGCCGTTGCTGGTGTCGTCAACCATGTTGTCGGACATTAGAATTCTCCCTTGTTGCGTTGTTTCATTTTCAGTCTGTCGTTGAGGCATAGCGGGCGGTATGTTCCGAAAGCAGTTTCATCACGTTTCGGGTCAAGGTGCCGGGTCTGCCGTTTCCAATTCGGGTTTCATCGACCTGAATCACCGGAACCAGCCCTTTGTTGGTCCCGGTGATGAAGATTTCATCCGCCTTGAGCAGTTCCGACCGGGTTATATCCCGGATGTCGGTGTCGTAGAGTTCTCGGGTAATGTTCAGGATAACCCGGCGGGTGATGCCGGAGAGGATTCCTCGTCCGGGGGTGACCAGCTTTCCGTTGATAAATGCGAAAATGTTGCTGGTGGTTCCCTCCTGAACACAGTTGTCGCGGGTGATGTAAATCGCTTCGACGGCATTTTCCTCGCGGGCCTTTTTCAAGGCGATGGTGGCCGGAATGTAGCTGATGCTCTTGGCGCCGGTCATCGGACGCTCGGTCACGATGGTGATAATTTTCACCCCGTCGGTGTACCACTCGGCCGGCAGGGTGGGAACAGGGTTGACCAGTACCAGGAGACGTGGATTTCCCTGGGGTGTCATGAAATCCGAACTCGATCCGCCGGTTACAACCACGCGGATATTGGCGTCCTCACAGTTGTTTCTGGCCAGTGTTTCCAGGACGATATCGGTCAGCTCCCGGCGGCTCCAGGGCATGGGCAGGCCGATTTTCCGGGCCGAGTTTTCAAGCCGCTCCAGGTGCTCCTCAAGAAAAAACGGCCGGCCGCCGTATGTCCGAAGCAGGTCAAAGACACCGAGGCCTCGCAGCAACGCCAGGTCGTTTACCGGTATGCTGGCCTCATTCGCCGGAACGAATTTACCGTCTACATAATATATTTCCACAACGTCAGGTCGCCTCCGTCTGATTTTTTTCGATCCGCTACTCGAATGAACCGGCATGGCGTGAGTTGTCCGAAAAACGAACTCAACTTCCGGCTGTTTCGAAACAGTTCAACGGTGGATTATAATCATATAATGCCAGTGCTCAACAAAAAAAGCATATCGCCCCGGGATACGGAGAAAATTAATGGTCTTCCGGCAAGATGTCTATGTGTCAGGTGGTCAGGTTGACAACCCTTTTGATATCCTCTATAGTAAATTTGTTGAGCATGCGATTTTATCACTAAATATCCCATCTGGCCAGTTGATGATCGAACCGGCCTCCTTTTCCGGTTCATTCCTGCCCCTCCATTGTCGGCGCTTGTCCGATCGGCTGTATATAACCACACGTTGAAGGAGTTGAACGATGACGTTGATACCAGAGGTTTGTCCACGATCATATCGTGTGTATACTCGAAAAAATATCGATAAAAATCAAAAGTTTAAATTGATTTCCAAAGAACTGCGCAATGCGGTCAAAACCGTTTCCACGGTTCTTCCCTTCAAGGTGAACAACTACATCACAGAGGAGTTGATCGATTGGGAAAACCTTCCGGCCGATCCGCTTTTCCAGCTCTATTTTCCCCAGGCTGACATGCTGGATCCGGCAGCCAGGAACCGTATCCAGCGCCTTTTGGATGCCGGGGCGCCGGATCACACTCTCCTGTCAGCCGTCAGAGATATTCAGATGGGTTTCAATCCACACCCGGCGGGGCAGATGGAGATGAATGTGCCGCTGGTAGACGGGTCGCCGGTTGCCGGCATGCAGCACAAGTATGACGAAACCGTTCTTTTTTTCCCAAGCCACGGTCAGACCTGTCACGCTTACTGCACCTACTGTTTCCGGTGGGCCCAGTTTGTGGGGCTGGACCGGCTGCGGTTTGCCAGCCGAAACGTCGATGATCTGGTGCGCTATCTGGCAAGTCATACCGAGGTGACCGATGTGCTGTTTACCGGCGGCGATCCGCTCACCATGAGCGCGGCGTTGCTGCGCCGCTACCTGGAGCCGCTGATCGCCCGAAAACCGGGCGGTCTGCAGACGATTCGGATTGGAACCAAGGTGCCGGCCAGCTGGCCCTATCGCTTTGTCACCGACCGGGATGCGGATGATCTCATCAGGCTGTTCGACGAGGTGGTTGACAGCGGG
>ENA-ORCT01000200-ORCT01000200.1-marine-metagenome-genome-assembly--contig:-NODE-200-length-32469-cov-3.388676_pt1 | contig 32469 bp, 24 predicted proteins | sample MGYA00248632_ERZ508511 | MGnify/ENA primary metagenome ERZ508511 (study PRJEB26182, sample SAMN06268839) | marine metagenome | isolation source: Tt an P1-techrep anaerobic enrichment on pine from sediment...
AAATTTGATTATAAGCAGATCATCCAGGATTTGAATGCCAACTTCTTTGAACAGAAGATGTACCACAGGTTGAAAACCACACCCAGCCATTTTTCTTATCTGAAAATCAGTGAAGGTTGTAACCGACACTGCTCATTTTGTGCCATTCCGCAATTTACCGGAATTCACAAATCGCGCAGCATGGAAAGTTTGGTTGAAGAAGCACAGATGCTGGTAGATGGCGGAACAAAAGAATTGCTGGTTATTGCCCAGGATTTGTCGTACTATGGAATTGATATGTATGGCGAAAGCAAATTGGCAGAACTGGTTGACCAGCTGGCCGACATTAAAGGACTGGAGTGGATTCGTCTGCACTATGCCTATCCGTCCAAATTCCCAATGGACTTGCTGAAAGTGATTCGTGAGCGTGATAACGTGGCCAACTACCTGGATTTACCGCTACAGCACATCAGCGACCGGATGCTGGGACGTATGCGTCGGAAAATTACAAAAGAAGAAACCATCAATCTCATCAATAAGATCCGCGAGGAAGTGCCGGGAATTGCTCTGCGAACCACCTTTTTGGTTGGTCACCCGGGTGAAACAGAAGAAGATTTTGAAGAGCTGAAAGCCTTTGTTGCCGAGCAAAAATTTGATCGCATGGGCGTTTTCGCCTATTCGGACGAAGACGACACCTATGCCTTCAAAATGTATGAAGACGATGTTCCGGAGGACGTAAAACAGCAACGCGCCGCTGAACTGATGGAACTACAGCAAAATATATCTGAAAAACTGAATACGGAGAAAGTGGGGACGACCCTGAAAGTTTTGATTGACCGCGAAGAGTCCGACTATTTTATTGGACGAACGGAATTTGACTCGCCGGAAGTGGATGGAGAAGTGTTGGTTGAAAAAGCGGAAACAATTCAGGTTGGACAGTTTTATGTCATCAATATTACCGATTCTACGGAGTTTGATTTGATTGGCGAACTTTCCTGATCGCCACATCAGTGAAGAATATTTTTGAATCACCGCCATATTTCATGGGATTGTTCCTGAAGATCTGGCGGTGTTTTTTATGTCTTAATTATTGTGTTCAGCAGGTTACATTCCCAGAACCTCTTCAGCAAAGGCGATACATGCCCGTTCTACTTCAACCTGGGTTTTCGAAAACATGCCATTGCCAATGACATGTGTCCCGGCATCAAACGCCTGCTTCCGTTTGAGCGATTGGGGAGTCCCCAGTTGATTGTACATTTTAAGCATGGCATCAACCCGTACCACATCATCCTGATGCTTTTTATCTGAGTAATAGTACGCCAGAAACACAGGTTCTTCAACTTTCTCGAAAAGTTTTTTTTGCATGGTGCTTTCAACCAATTGCTGTAGGTAAACCGTGGCCTCCATGCGGTAAAAGCAGTTCCAGTATTTACACTCTTCGGCATTCAAATCATCGTTTGTGTAGCGATAAAATCCACCAACCGACTTCCTTCCGATTTGTAAGCCCCAGGGTTTCGAAAGCAAAAAGGCCGCCGGGTTGTTGATCCGGATATTAGGCGACAGCAAAATCAACGCTTCCATGAGTTCGGGAAAATCCGTAGCTAGCTTTAAGGATAAGGTGCCACCGGTTGATGTGCTCATGATAATCACTTTTTCACCCAGTAAGTTGGCAATCTGCAAAGCCTCTTTGGCCGATTGATACAAACGGTCGGGAGTCATATCCAGCAATGGGTCAGGCACGTCGAGCCCGTGCGAGGCCAGTCTCGGGATGTAAGCATTGGCTTGGAAATGGCGGGCAAAGTTCAGGTGCGTTGGGTTTCCCTCAAAACCGGAGGCTGAAAAACCATGCAGATATAGAAGGCAGTATTCTGTTTGGCTTTTTGATTGACTGTCACTCCACACAATTTTCGATTCGTTGCCGGGTTTAACAGGTAAATTGGCTTCTTTCTTCAAAATGAAATCCTCCAATTCGTCAATCGATAGATTCAGCTCTCTCAACTCTGCACTATATTCTGGGTGATCCGGTCTTGGGCCAACCGCATAAATAAAGGCAACAAACAAGAAGAAAACGATCAGTACACGTAAAATTCTACTCATCATTAGAAGTTTGATAGGACAACAAGATAGTGAAAAATGTGTTTAGCATTCGTTGAAAATTATTCGAAAGCAAGCCGGAGAAATGTCCCCGACAAGCCAAGCATTTTTTTGAAAGCCTAGTTCCGCCTTAGCTTTTGTTGATTTAACTTCAAAAACTGCTATTCCCGGTTTGAATCAAAGAAACCCGTAGTAAACATTAAAAACAGATTGATTGTTAATGTACCAAAGTTATTAAAGCTATTTTTACAGAACCGTAACACAACCATAAAATCAACATATGGACAAATTTTCGCAAGTAGGCAATCAAGAGATTGCAGCTGTTGAAGAACTCTACCAGGATTTTTTAAGCGACCCTGATAGTGTTGACGAAAGCTGGAAAAACTTTTTCAGAGGTTTTGAGCTAGCCAGAGCAAATTACACTTCCAAACAAATTCAGTGGAATGAGCCCATCAATAAGGAGTTTGCTATTCTAAATCTGATTCATGGCTATCGGCAACGGGGCCACTTATTTACCAAGACAAATCCAGTTCGTTCACGAAGAACCTACACGCCGACTTTGGCGATCGAGAATTTTGGTCTGGAAGAAACTGACCTGGAAAAGGTATTCCAGGCAGGAAACAACATCGGAATTGGTCCGGCTAAACTTAAAGACATCATTGCCCACCTCGAAGCTACTTATTGTAACTCAATCGGAGTTGAATATGTATTTGTGCGTGATCCGAAGGTGTTGGTCTGGCTTCAGGAAAAGATGGAAGCAACTAAAAATTCCCAGGAATTTACCGATGAAATGAAACGGCATATTTTTTATCATTTAAAACTGGCGGTTGGATTTGAAAGCTTCATTCATAAAAAATTTGTTGGCCAAAAGCGCTTCTCGCTTGAAGGTGCAGAATCCTTGATTCCGGCGCTCGACGCGGTTATTGAGCAGGGAGCCGATTTGGGAATCCGCGAGTTCGTCATCGGCATGGCCCATCGCGGGCGCTTGAATATTCTCGCCAACATCATGAACAAGCCTTACGAGTATATTTTCAAGGAATTTTATGGGACTGAATATGAAGAAGATATTGCTTTGGGAGATGTGAAATACCACCTGGGTTTTGAAAATGAAGTGACTTCCGACCACGGTGAAAAGATAAAACTAAGCTTAATGCCAAATCCTTCACACCTGGAAGCTGTTGCTCCATTGGTCGAAGGAATGTCGCGTTCGCGTATTAATTCGCTATACGATGGTGACTACGATAAACTGGCACCGATCATTATTCATGGCGATGCGGCTATTGCAGCTCAGGGGGTTGTTTACGAGGTAATTCAGATGTCGCAACTGAAAGGCTACAGAACAGGCGGAACCATTCACCTGGTAATTAATAATCAGGTCGGTTTTACTACCAATTACCTTGATGCCCGATCCAGCACCTATTGTACCGATGTGGCGAAAGTGACCCGCTCTCCGGTGTTCCACGTGAATGGAGATGATGTTGAGTCGTTGATATACACCATTAAGCTTGCTATGGAATTCAGACAGCAGTTTAATAGTGATGTTTTCATTGATATCTTATGCTACCGGAAATACGGACACAATGAAGGAGATGAACCACGCTTCACACAACCCGAGCTGTACAAGGCAATTGCCGATCACCAGAATCCGCGTGATATTTATGCCGAAAAGCTGATTAAGCAGGGAATTATGACTTCGGCTGAAATAAAGGACGAAATCAAGGCCTTTGATGAGTTGATGAACGCCAAGTATAAAGACTCAGAGGAGATTGAGAAGCTTAAAATCAAACAGTTCCTGGTTAACGAATACGAGGAATTTGAAAAACCACATAAGATTGATTTTTCTGAAACAATTAAAACCGGAGTAAAACGATCAAGATTGATTGAACTGGCCGGGAAAATTAATTCGGTTCCGAAAGGAATGAAGTTTTTTAATAAAATCAACCGGATCTTATCCGATCGCCGACAGATGATCTTGGACGACCGCCTGGACTGGGGAATGGCAGAACTGTTAGCATACGGAACATTGGTTGATGAAGGACATCCTGTACGCATTAGCGGCCAGGACAGCGAGCGGGGGACTTTTGCTCATCGTCATGCTGCTTTTGTTGTTGAAGATGGAGGAGAAAAATATTTCCCCTTGAAAAATATTTCCCCAGACCAGGGCTCGTTTCATATTTACAATTCGCTGCTTTCAGAATACGGGGTAATGGGGTTTGAATATGGTTATGCCATGGCGCAGCCCAATGCTTTAACCATTTGGGAAGCCCAATTTGGTGATTTTGTAAATGTAGCTCAGGTAATTATTGATCAATATATTACTTCAGCCAATGAAAAATGGGGATTAATGAACAACCTGGTGCTTTACTTGCCGCATGGCTATGAGGGCCAAGGGCCGGAGCATTCCAGTGCCCGGATTGAACGCTTTTTGGCACAGGCCGCCAACAACAATATGCAAATTGTGGAGCCAACAACTCCAGATAACTTTTTCCACATGCTGCGACGGCACATGAAAATGAAAACTCGGGTTCCGTTAATTGTCTTTACTCCCAAAAGTCTGCTGAGGCACCCCATGGTAACCTGTACTTTGGAAGAGCTGGCTAGCGGTCATTTTCATGAACTTATTGATGATAAACAGATTGATCCGGATGAAGTCAAGCAACTGGTCTTCACCTCCGGCCGGCTGTACTACGATCTGGTAAAAAAACGTGCCGACACTGCTGATAACTCCTCTGCAATTGTTAGATTAGAGCAAGTTTATCCGCTTCCGGTTGATCAGATTAACGCAATTCTGGAAAAATATAAAAAGGCCGAACGTATTGTGTGGGCGCAGGACGAGCCGGCCAATATGGGCCCATGGCCTTTTATAGCCAGAAACCTGAAGGAGATTCCGTTTGAGGTTATTGCCCGGCCGGAAAGTGGCAGCCCGGCTGGTGGTTTAATGAAACAACACACATTGAGATTAAACAAAATACTCGATCAAATATTTGATGCCGAAGTATTAGCAAAAGCATAAGAAAGAAAATCATGATCATTGAAGTAAAAGTACCAACGCCAGGAGAATCAATAACAGAAGTGGAACTAGGAAAATGGCTAGTGGAGGAAGGTGATGTTGTTGATAAAGATGATGAAATTGCCGAAATAGAATCGGACAAAGCTACCCTGACCCTTGTCGCAGAGGAAGCAGGGAAAATTAGTTTCAAAGCCCAGGAAGGCGATACGCTTGAGGTGGGCTCTGTCGCTTGCACCATCGACACGTCGGCTGAGCCCGATGAAAAAGAAGAAAAAGAGAAGCCGAAAGAAGAAGATCCGGAAGACAAGAAAGTTGATGATAAACCTGCGAAGAGCGCGCAGCAAGAGCAGCCTGACGAGAAGGGTTCAAAAGAAAAGTCGGATAAAAAGGCAAGCCAAGCTCAAGTTAAAACAACATCGGTAGCAAAAAAAATGATGGAAGATCATGGCTTGTCAGTTGATGATATCCTTCATGGACTAAAGCGAATCTCAAAAAAAGAAGTGGAAGCGGTCATAAATTTGCCGGAAACCGATAAAGATACAGCAGATAAAAAATCATTCTCCCGGAAGGAAGAGCGCGAGAAAATGAGTGCGCTGCGCCGGAAACTAAGCCATCGGCTCGTAGCCGTAAAAAATGAAACGGCCATGTTAACCACCTTCAATGAAATTGATATGAGCCGGGTTATGGAATTGCGAAAAAAGTATCAGAACCGCTTCATTGAAAAACATGATTTTAAGCTGGGATTTATGGGATTTTTTACAAAAGCGGCAGCCGTAGCCATGAACTTCCACCCGGCCATTAACGCGATGCTCGATGGAGAGGAAATTGTTCAGCCGGAATTTGTAGATGTGGGAATTGCGGTGCAAACCCCGAAGGGCTTAATGGTACCGATCATTCGAAATACTGAAAGTAAATCGGTTGCTGAGATTGAGAAAGATCTGAAAGACCTTGCTGAAAAAGCGCGAAACAAGAAAATATCGGTTGAAGAATTAACAGGAGGCACCTTCACCATTACTAATGGTGGCACCTTTGGATCCCTGTTGTCAACCCCGATTATCAATCCTCCGCAATCAGCGATCTTAGGCATGCACAACATTGTTGAGCGACCTGTCGCCGTCAATGGCAAAGTGGAAATCCGGCCCATGATGTATGTTGCTTTATCCTACGATCACCGGATTATTGACGGGAAAGATTCTGTTGGATTCCTGGTAAAGGTGAAAGAACTGATAGAGAATCCGGAACGCTTGTTAAATCAGGGGAATAATCCCGAAGAAGTACTGCTCGGTTTGTAATCGCATGTTGAAGATAATGGAATTGAAAAGGTCGTTTTGTTTATACAAAATGGCCTTTCTATTTTAAAAGAGCGATAGTCCAAATTCGATTTTTAATTTCATTTTGAGTAATTTCAACGCATTTAAATTGATAGAAAATGAAAATTGTTGTTTTAGATGGCTATACGCTTAATCCAGGAGATCTCAGCTGGGATGCTTTAAATGCAATTGCCCCTTGCGATATTTATGACAATACACCTGAAAATCTGCGAATTGATCGGATTGGTGATGCCGAAATTGTATTCAGCAATAAAGTCGTGCTTGACGCACAAATTTTCAAAGCTTGCCCTTCCATTAAATATATTGGTGTTTTGGCTACCGGATACAATGTCATTGATTTGGAAGCAGCTGCCAAAGCGGGTATCGTGGTGACGAATATTCCTGCATACAGCACCGATTCTGTTGCGCAAATGGTTTTTGCCCACCTGCTGCACATTGTCAATCAGGTACATCTTCACGCCGAGGCTGTAAGCCAGGGTGATTGGGTAAAATCAAAAAACTTCTCGTTCAGCGTTTCACCACAAGTTGAGCTAAGCGGAAAAACACTGGGTATCATTGGATTTGGGCAAATCGGACGGAAAGTCGCAGAAATAGGGCAGGCATTGGGTATGAAAATCCTATTTCAGAACCGATCAATAAAAACTGATGTGCCCGTCGAATTTGGTCAGTGTGAGCTCGATGACTTGCTTAAGCAATCGGATGTTGTGAGCTTAAATTGTCCGCTAACGGAATCGAATGTCGGCTTCATCAACAGGGAAAAGCTGGGCATGATGAAGCCCAATGCCATTCTTATCAACACCGGACGAGGACCACTGATCAATGAGCAGGACCTGGCTGATGCGCTAAACAGCGGACATCTTGCCGCTGCCGGATTAGATGTCCTTTCAACCGAACCACCGGCAGCAGACAATCCACTCCTGCATGCAAAAAATTGCCATATCACACCACACATCGCCTGGGCCACGAAAGAATCTCGTCAACGGCTCATGGACATCGCAGTGGGCAACCTGAAAGCTTTTCTGGATAGAAAGAAGCTCAATGTAATTAACTAAAATGGGTTGAATTAGAAGTGATATGTAGTGCTGGTTAATCGTCTAAATCTTCGTCTGAATTAAAGTCATTAAAATCAATTTCATCATCAAATTCATCATAAATAGACAGCCGGCGTTTTGAGCCTCGTTCTTTTTTTACACTTTTTGGTGATTTGCTCCTTGAATCCATGTCTTCAAAATCGGCATGATTTTGTTTTTTTGTGGAGCTGCTTTTCGATTTCATTTTAATTTTACAGATCTAATAATTAATAACTTACTTCTATGTAAATACCGTTCAGTATCGCTTTGACAAACTAGAAAAAAATATTTCTATTTTGCAAGTGACTTCAGCGCTTTTTTATTACGGAACACTGTTTTGTCGCAAATTGTTGCATCTACTCATCAATTTTTGCCTGATGAAAAAATAATAACTCCGATTCTTTCCAACAAGTTTAAACGACCGTTTGTTACATCAAAAAGAAGAGATACATTAAAGATTATTGTTATGAGTTTTACATTGGAAATAGGAGCAGGAGCTGTCGATTTCAACCTGCCCGCCACAGATGGAAAAAATTACACATTAGCAGATTTTACCGCTGCCAAATTTTTGGTCATTTTTTTTACTTGCAACCACTGCCCCTATGTGGTAGGAAGCGATGAAATTACGAGAACGACAGCTGATAAGTTTAAAGATCAAGGAGTTCAATTTGTTGGAATAAATTCAAATAGTGAGAATACTTACCAGGAAGATGATTTCAGACACATGGTCAAACGGATGAAAATGCATCAGTTTCCCTGGGTTTATTTGCGCGATGAAAGCCAGGAAATTGCCCAGAAGTATGGTGCACTAAGAACACCTCATTTCTTTGTTTTTGACAATGGAAGACGCTTGGTTTATACTGGTCGCGGAGTAGATTTTCCTAAGGATGCTTCCAAAGTGAAGGTCAATGATCTGGAACGGGCGCTGGAAGAGCTGACATCAGGCAAAATGATTTCGGTACCTGTAACCAATCCAATTGGTTGCAATGTCAAGTGGGAGGGAAAAGATAAACATTGGATGCCGCCTGAAGCTTGCGATTTGGTGCTTTAAATGCGGTGCTGGGCATTTTATAGAAAAGATGCTTGTAATTTTTTATAATCATGTCGTACTTTTGAGTAGAAAAAAGAAAGCGATCAAAAGCAATTATTAATATTATGTGTCGTTAATTATTTTGAACCAATATTTTATGTCATGAAAAAAATTGCAATCATCTTATTATTTCTGTCATTTTTGTTGCCGGCTGAAGCGCAGTCGCCAATAAACCTTGGGTTAAAAGGAGGAATCAACAGTTCAAAGTTAACTTCCAACCTGAGTGATTATGATGAAAACAGCATCAACAAGTTCCACGCGGGTGCTTTTATTCGGGTCAATCTCGGAAACATCTATGTTCAGCCTGAAGGCTATTTTAATTCCAAAGGTGGTGAGCTGCAAGAGTCTGCAGGGGGAGTAGTTAATTCGTTTGATTTGAAAACGGTTGATGTACCAGTTCTATTGGGTGTAAATATTATTAAAAAAGGTCCGCTGGCTGTTCGTGCCAATGCAGGTCCGGTTTTTTCTTTCGTTACCGATAAGGCGTTTGAAGGGGAGACAAGGTTTAGCCAGGACTATTTTGAAGACAATTTTTTTGGCTGGCAATATGGTGTTGGTGCCGATTTTATGATGTTTACCCTGGATGTCCGCATGGAAAACAGCTCGGGCGAATTGTATAAAGGACCAGATTTGGAAAGTAAAAGCAAGAGCTTTGTAATCAGTCTTGGGTTTAAACTCTTGTAATTTTAAACCGTGTTTTTGTAGGCCTTTTGCTAATTTTTAAAGAGTTTTGCTATAAATGAAGTCGACAATTTTTTTGATCTTTTTATATTTTTCAGGATTAACAGTATTTGCTCAGACCGATTCGGCTAAAGTAAGTACAGTTAATCCTGAATTTGATTTTATTTACCGAGAATTATTCAACTTTCTGCCAAATTCCACATTTGGTGAGTTAGCGATCGAAGAGCCAAGCTTATCGACTTTCGACTTCAATTGGCAACCTAATCCTGTGGTTGACTTCAGTTCATTTACTTCGCACCCTAGTTTCAGTATTGCCAACCATCACTTCACTTATTTTAATCCATTTGTCAGTTCGCTTTCAATAACCAATCAAGCTCATTATCAACTGAGCGATAAGTTTATGTTTGGTGGAAATAGTTTCGCAGGCAATTCAATTTTTAATCCGCTTCCTGCCAACTCATCCTTTAAGGATATGAATATCCGCGGAGCCTCAATGTTTCTGGAATACAAAGTTTCGGACAAGTTTAAAATTGGTGGCAGCTTCAGCATCAGCAATCAAAATCATCCTTTTCTCTGGTAATACCCCAAAACCAAAGGATGTGATTTTGTTTCTATTGGTGCTTCCCTTCAAGTTTCCACTTACTTCAGGTTTGCCTCATTTTGGTCAAAAAGCAAATTTTTCTGAAAAAGTTATTGTTGTTTTTATTGACTGGTTGATATCGTTCACCCCCTAAATCTTGTTGTTCGTCGAAAGGCGGCTAATTATGCCTTCGAGAGGTGTAATTTTTCAATTTGTTGCTCGTCTATTAAGTAAACAAGCAGAAAACAAGAGAGATTATCTAAATCTCAAAACAGAAACAATTTTATTAAACGATTAAATCCAAAGTCATGAAAAACAAAATTATTACAGGAATTGCTGCATTCGCATTTTGCTTTGCAACATTTGCCGTGCAGGCAACAGAAACCGATCGTACATTCAGTGATTATGACATTGTTCCCGTCAGCAATCAAGATTTATCATCAAAGGCTGAAAAAGCCTGGGTTTTGTCCTACGACAACGAAGAGTCTCCAATCGTCATTACACTGCACGAAACCAAAAGGGAAAAAAACTACGTGGTTCGTGCTGAACACTTTGAAGTATCTTATGTGTGCTGTAAAAAAGGGTTTGGGGCGTCGCTGGTGAAGTCAGGATATAGTGAGATTCCTCAAGAGATAATCAGCCGGGTGATCAATGCAGAGGAATTGAGCCGCCAAAAAATTCTTACACCAAATCAAGTAACAGAAGAGCAGGCGCTTGATTTAATTGCCGCCTATTTGCCAGACTTAATCAATCCAAGTTACAAGCATCTGTTGAATTAGTAATTTTAATAATCAAACAGAGTCAATTCGAGAGGCTGCTTCCCCCCAGAAGCAGCTTTCTTTATATACAGCCGCAAACAAATCCATCAGCGAGTCCATCCGTCAGCTTGCTCACCATTGCTTTTTCTTCATCTTTCCCCTTGCATTGTTCACATACGGGCAGGTTTAGCTCCGGATTTTTTGTTGCTTTTATTGAATCCAGATGCTTTTGACAAACAAAACATCTGGAAGTGAAATCATTCATCTTTCTTCAGTTTTTGAAATGCAAAATTAACGAATCAAACCAAGCACCAGAATACCGGCATTGGTTTTTATTTTTTTTCTTGTTGGTTTGACAGTAAAAGCACTACACCATGCTATTCTGTCGTAAATTCTTTCTAAACCGTGCGTGGCATGATTATTATTGAAAAAAAACAAGACACAAATTAATAAACTTGTACAGATTAACTACTTTTGTGTCCGTTCATGGATAAAATAAAAGAAATTCAAGATAATGGCATTTGTAAATAAACTTTTAGGAAAATTTTTGGGAAATAAATCTGACCGCGATATCCGCGAGATTACCCCAATTGTAGAGCAAATAAAGACCGAATATGAAAGAATTTCGAAACTTTCGATCGATGAGTTAAGAGCGGAATCAGCCAAATTGAAGCAAATCATACAAGATCGAATTCAACCGGACAGGGAAGAGATTGCTTCATTAAAATCTCGTGTCGAAGAAGTTGAAATTCAGGAAAGTGAGAAAATCTATCAACAAATAGACAAGATTGAAGAGCAGATCAACGAAAAGATTGAGCTTGTGCTCAATGAAATTTTGCCGGCTGCTTTTGCTGTTGTAAAAGAAACAGCCAGACAGTTTAAAGACAATGAGAAACTGGTCGTTAAAGCGAATGATTTTGACCGGGAGTTAGCTGCCGGTCGGGAGAGCATTCAGATTGACGGAGACCGGGCTATCTGGTTTAATAAATGGATCGCAGGTGGTTCTGAAGTAACCTGGGATATGGTTCATTATGATGTTCAACTTATTGGTGGTATTGTCCTTCATCAAGGGAAAATCGCTGAGATGGGAACCGGGGAAGGAAAAACCTTGGTGGCGACTTTACCTGTCTTCCTAAATGCACTTGCAGGAAAAGGTGTTCATGTGGTAACAGTCAATGATTATCTGGCCAAGCGTGATGCCGAATGGATGGGGCCGATTTTTGAATTTCACGGGCTGAGTGTTGATTGTATCGACAAACACCGCCCAAACTCTGATGGTCGGCGAAAAGCCTACAATGCTGACATTACCTATGGAACCAACAATGAGTTCGGCTTCGATTATCTGAGAGATAATATGGCCATTAATCCACAGGACTTGGTTCAGCGCAAACATCATTACACCATTGTTGATGAGGTTGACTCGGTGCTGATTGATGATGCGCGTACTCCGTTAATTATTTCAGGGCCGATTCCCAAAGGCGATATTCAGAAGTTTGATGAGCTGAAGCCGAAAGTGGAGAAATTGGTTGCCGCTCAAAAAAACTATGTAAATCAGTGTTTGACAGATGCCAAGCGACTGTTGAACAAAGAAAATCCGACTAAGGAAGAAAAAGAGGAGGGAGCGATTAACCTGCTGCGGGCGCACAAAGGCTTACCCAAAACCAAAGCCATTATCAAATTTCTAAGTGAAGAAGGTAACAAGGCGGCCATGCAAAAAGTAGAAAACTTCTACATGCAGGACAATAGCAAGAATATGCATATTGTCACTGATCCGCTTTATTTTATCATCGAGGAAAAACAAAATTCCGTTGAACTAACCGATAAAGGAATCGATTTGATTTCGTCTGACGTTGACGATCCCGAATTCTTTATTTTGCCGGATATGGGAAGTATGATCGCTGAAATTCAGAACAATACTTCATTAAGCAAAGACGAGCAATTGGAGAAAAAAGATCAGTTGTTACAAAGCTATGCGGTAAAGTCGGAGCGGGTTCACACGATCAACCAATTGCTGAAAGCGTATGCCATGTTCGAGAAAGACGTGGAGTATGTGGTTATTGACAACAAAGTGAAAATCGTGGATGAACAAACCGGACGGATTATGGAAGGCCGCCGCTATTCTGACGGTTTGCACCAGGCGATTGAAGCTAAGGAGCGTGTAAAAGTTGAAGCTGCTACACAAACCTTTGCGACCATTACATTGCAGAACTATTTTAGGATGTATCACAAACTTAGTGGTATGACCGGTACGGCGGAAACGGAAGCAGGAGAATTTTGGGACATCTACAAACTGGAAGTCGTGGTGATTCCAACAAACCGCCCGATTATTCGCGATGACCGTGAAGATTTGGTTTACAAAACGAAACGTGAAAAATACAATGCAGTTATCCAGGAAATTGTCGAGCTAAATAAATTAGGGCGGCCTGCCCTGGTCGGTACAACGTCCGTGGAAATTTCGGAATTACTGAGCCGAATGTTGAAGATACGCGGGGTTAAGCACAATGTGCTGAATGCGAAACTGCATGCCCGTGAAGCAGATATTGTGGCCGACGCAGGAGCCAGCGGCATGGTAACCATTGCCACCAATATGGCCGGTCGTGGTACCGATATTAAGCTGACCAAGCAGGTGAAAGAACTTGGCGGACTCGCTATTATTGGTACCGAAAGACATGATTCTCGTCGTGTTGACCGCCAGCTGCGAGGACGTGCCGGACGCCAGGGAGACCCGGGTAGTTCTCAGTTTTTTGTATCGCTGGAAGACGATTTGATGCGTTTGTTTAACTCGGACCGGATTACAGGCATTATGGACCGTCTCGGGCTGGAAGAAGGTGAAGTGATTCAGCATTCTATGATCACCAAATCTATTGAACGGGCACAGCGAAAAGTAGAAGAAAACAACTTTGGTATTCGTAAACGTTTGCTCGAATACGATGATGTAATGAATTCGCAGCGGGAAGTAATCTACAAAAAGCGCTATCACGCTTTGTTTGGCGAACGTCTGGAAGTTGATTTGCTAAACATGATGTACGATTCGCTGGAAAACCTGGTCAATGAGTATTATGGCAGCGATCAGTTTGAAGATTTTAACCTTGAACTGGTGCGCCTGATGTCACTTGAATCCCCGGTTTCTGCCGAAGACTTCATCAAATTAAAACCGGAAGAAATCATTGATAAAATCTACCAGGTGATGATTCAAACCTTTACGCGCAAGGTAGAGACCATTTCAAAACAAGCTTATCCGGTCATCAAAGATGTTTTTGAACGGAAATCACATGTCTATCAAAATATCGTCGTGCCAATTTCGGATGGTAAACGAATCTTTCAGATTATCACCAATCTCGAAAAAGCCTACAATAATCATGGTAAAGAGTTGGTAAAATCGTACCAGAAACAGGTGGTTCTTTCGACCATTGATGAAGCCTGGAAAGAACAGCTGCGTGAAATGGATGATTTGAAGCAGTCGGTTCAAAATGCCACCTACGAGCAAAAAGATCCGCTGCTAATCTACAAGTTCGAATCATTTAACTTGTTTAAAATCATGGTTCAAAAGGTAAATAGAGATGTGGTATCAACCTTAATGAAAGGCCATATCCCAATTTCTGATCCGAACCAGGTGCGCGAGGCTGAAGCCAACAAACGAACCGATATGAGCAAGTATTCAACGCAGAAATCCGATATGCCAGAAATGACTTCCCGTAGCCGACAACAAGAGCAACGGGAACCTCAGAAGGCGCAACCGGTGAGGGTTGAAAAGAAAGTTGGCCGAAATGATCCGTGCCCGTGTGGTAGCGGAAAAAAATACAAGAGTTGTCACGGGAGGAGCGCCGAATAACATTGGTGAGCATTCATTATCCGACATCAAGTTTGTAATGGTTTATGCTGATAGCAAGGAGAAATAGTTGCAATCCATGACCTCAAAATAGAACTAAATGGAACTTTTTGCCTTTATTCACTGGAACGTTGATCCTGAAATTTTTAGCCTTGGCCCCCTGTCAGTTCGATGGTATGGTCTGATGTTTGCCATCGGATTTTTAGCTGGCTATTACCAGGGAGAGCGTATGTTTAAGTTTGAAAACATTAACCTGGACTGGTTGGAAAGCCTTTTTATTTACCTGATTGTTGCGACCATTGTTGGAGCAAGACTGGGACATGTCATTTTCTATGGGTGGGACTATTATTCTCAACATCCTGCCGAAATTCTGAAGGTTTGGCATGGTGGACTAGCCAGCCATGGTGGAGCAGCAGGCATTTTTATCGCATTGATTTGGTGGAGCAAAAAAGTTTCTAAACGCTCAGTATTATGGGTTTTGGATCGGGTAGTGGTTCCCACAGCTTTGGTTGCGGCCTTGATTCGTACCGGAAACCTGATGAATTCAGAGATTTATGGCGTTCAAACCAGCCTGCCCTGGGGGTTTATTTTTGAGCGGAATGGAGAAACAGTTCCTAAACATCCGACACAACTATACGAAGCACTTGCTTACCTGAGCACCTTTGGTGTTATGCTTTATGTGTATTGGAAAACTGAATTGCGCAACCGTCAAGGCTTTATTGTCGGACTATTTTTTGTGATGATTTTCCTGTCACGATTTGTCATCGAGTTCATTAAAGAAGATCAGGAAGCCTTTGAAGCCGGCATGACACTGAATATGGGGCAGTGGCTCAGCATTCCATTTGTAGTGGGAGGCTTGTATCTTATGATCCGGGCGCTGAAACGTGCACCGGTTATTTATAAAAACTAATCCGAAGTATATTTTTCAAACTCTTCAATCGTTTGCTTGCGTCTTTTTAGCAGATACAGGTAGCTCTCCGTTTGCTTCCGGTATTGTGTCTTATATGATTTTGTGGCCCATTCTCCTGCGTCTTCAAAATTACCAAGCATTTCGCTGGCAACCGCCAAATTGTATTCCAATTTGCTTTTTGTCGATTGGCTTTCTGTTTTTGCAAGCAAATCCTCCCAGTGATTATAGGCAGCAAGCCAATTGTTTTCGCGGATTGATGACTCAAGCAGAACCGAATTGGCGTCTTTCACAGCGAAATAACCTCTTGTTTGTGTTTGCCATTGTGGCGATAGCTTCGAGTCCACTTCCAAAGCGACTTGAATTCCTGTTTCGATGAGTGCCCGTTTAACTGGCAAAAGTCTGTTTGTAAATAAGCTCTTCTGACTGTAATCGGCTTCCGACCAGTAAATGGTATCGGTAACGATCAATTGCTGCATGATTTCCTTTTTGGCAGGATTGTAGATTCTGATAATTGCATCGTATTTCGAGTCAATCGAAGCTTCGTGGATCTCCGAATAAGGGACTTTTAAATAATTGGTCATTATCTTGTTCATGTAACGCTCTAAAACCAACAAGCCATCGGTCTCGTAGGTGTCACAAATTTCCGACACGTAATCCCATTCCAACGGTGGTAAAACTTTGAAATAGCTCTCAGTTCTTAAAATATTCCGTTCTTCGGGAATCACCACATCATATCGTCCTGATTCAAAAAGCAGTTCAGCCAGCACTTTAAGCGTGGTGTCGGCAGCCGAGCTGTCTAAAACTGCTGCACTGACATCAAATCCACGCTTGTAGAAGTAGTTTTGCAGGCTGTCGGTTTCAAAGTTGTTGAATTCATCTGTCATACTCCGGTTCATCAGCGTAAGACTTACAACATCGTTGGTCAGTAGATACGGTGATGGTTTGGCAACTTCAACATACACTGTTTTATAACTTGAAGCACATGAGGCTAACAATAAAATTCCAGCAAACAGAACTGCCAGTTTATAGAATTTGTTGATTGTCATAGTGTTATTCGATCATTAGTAAATGCCCCAAAATTTTCTCAAAAACCATTCCAAAGCTAACAAAAATAGCAGGATAAAGAAGATCCACTTCAGCGATAAAACCTCCTGATATACCTGTTGTTCGGTTTGTTGCGATTGCAAATTGTTGTGCTGCGTCAACTGATCAATCAGCTTATCCAATTCCCCTGATAAAAAGAATTCACCTCCGGTTTTACTTGACATTTGACTTAGTATCTGAAAGTTAGCTGCTGTCTCAATCCCTTCAATCTGTATCTTACTAACGGTGAAACTACCTGATTCGGTGTAAGTGGTTTCGCCAAGCAGGCTGTGTGCGGTAAACTCATAGTTGCCAGGTGAAAAACGGCCCATATTTAATTGGTATTTGTCATTGGTTCTATCGAATGCGGCTTGATAGGTTTGTCCATTATCCTGTACAAATTCAATATCAATATCGGGTGAATTATCCAGTTCAAAACTTTCATTAAACAGTTCGGCCTGAATAAGAATCGGTTCATCTTCAGCATAGTTTGTTTTCCAAAAAAGATTAAAGTTGTCTTCATTTGGTCTCAAAATCAAGTAATTAATCAATTTTTGAACAAGCTCATCAAAGCCCGCATGGGAGCGGTCGTTCAGGTAATTTTGAATTCGCCAACGCCACAGCCCTTCTCCGGCAATGAATCCTCTTTTCTGACCATCAATCCGTCCTAAGGCAATCAGGGGCCGGTCTGTCTCAACAGTTTGAATAACCTGGCTGGCAAATAGCTCGAGTTCGGGATTAAGGTCAATATCACAAAAAGGGGCCAGCAATGGCGATATATTCTGGAAATTTTTCATTTGGGCAGCATCGAAACGGAAGAGGCTGAATTGCTCACGAACCCGGGCGGTAACTTGCTCAAAACCTTTGGCTGGCTGAAACTGAGCGCCTGCTTTCAGGCTGTTAAATCGCGAAAGATCTGTTTCTTTTCCTACGATAAAAAGCACAGGGCGCCGGCTTTCCAAGAGCTTCTCCATTAAACCTGTTGCTTGTGGATTGCCATCTGGTAATTGATGAGTAATCACCAAATCGTATTTTGAAAAATCAAGATTATCGCCGAAGCTTGTGATCAGCTCTGTTTCATACCTGCTTTTTCCTTCCAAGGCTTGGCCGATTGCACTTAAATCCGGATGTGGCCCGTGTGCCAGAAACAATATCTGTTGCTTGTCTGATACCACATTTACTGAAAAATCGAAGCTGTTGTTGGCCAAATTTTGCTCCCCGCTGATTGGTTCAAGACGAACAGTGTAATTCGCAATTCCCTCGTTCGACGGTTTTAAACTCAAATTTTCGGAGAAAAAATAATGATCTGAAGGAATGCGAATAGCCTTTGAATAGCGGACTTTGTCAGATTCCAAAATCGTCAGATTTACGATCTTCCCGGCTGCTTTTGTGAAGCTCATATCCAATTCGACCGGAAAATTTTGTTCAAGATATGCAGTCAAATTTGTGGATACGTTTCGAATTGCCGCATCCATATAAATCGTTGTGTCTCCAATTCCAACGGAAAAAATGGGGTAGGTCACTGATTCTGCAACAAAAGCCGGATCAGTTCCGGCATTGAAGATCCCGTCGCCCAACAAAATCAATGCTCCAATATTGGATGAGATATAATTTTGATTGACCTCAGCAAGTAAATTACTGTAATCTGATCGTTTTCCTTTAAAATCAGCCTGACCTGACTTTCTGGTTTCGCTGTCAAAAAGTAAAATTTCAGGCTCTAAGTCACTCATGGACTCTTTCAGTTGCTTAACAGCAGTGAGCACTTCCTCCTGAAATTCATTCAAAGATTCTGAATTATCTATCCCAATAATCAGTGCAGGCCTATGCTCGCCGTGTTTCACATGCTGGATGGCCAGTTGCATAAATAAGGTAAACAGAAAAAAAACAGATGAAAACCTCAATGCACTTAGGACCCTAATTTGAGCTGATGTGAGCGGTGAATCCTGCATCGACTTTCGATACATAACAAAGCTGAATGTGCCGGCAACGACTATAGAAAGTAAAAACAGCCAGAATGGGTATGTCGTGTTAAAATAGAGTTCCAAATTATGAAATTTAAAGTAGAAGCCTGTTTGTTTTTGGTCCGGTTTTATGCTTCGAAATAGATTGAATTGACATCTACACTCCACTTACCAGGCATAAAAGCTACCAAATTTAACACTCTTGGAGCAACTTGCGAAATAATTATCAGGAATCCACGAAACCATTCACAATTTTTATTGAAACAAAAGATGTCGAATCAAGCTTGATTGTTTTCAGTGCTTTTTTTCGTTTTTTCATTGACCAAATTAGCCAATTGGACTCTGTTTTTAACGGCTGTTTTTGTATAGATACGATGGGCATGATCTTTCACAGTCTGCACGGTGATAAACAAAGAATCAGCAATTTCAAGATTGGTTTTTCCCAGGCAAATTTCTCGGATGATTTCGGCTTCCCGCTTTGTTATCTCAAAATGTTTGCAGAACAAGTTGAAAGCGTCGGTGCTATTATCATGAACCGGGTCCAGATAAAAATAGAGCCACGCTGGTGGCATGGCAATATGACTGAAGTAGAAAAGCACAAACAGAATAATGACGAACCAATGCGAAGAGGCCATGAATAGGGCAATTGTTGCGAGTAGGACGGGCGCCAAAAACAGCAAACATAAGACCTGTAATTGGGATTTTGGTTGTTTGCTTTTACCTCCGCCAAAAAAAATAAAGCAACCAAACAGCACCACACCCATATTGATTACCGCCAAACTTTTAAATAAAAGCGACAATCGGACGACTTCGTTCTGCATCAGCTGATTTTTAAAGTAGTTTCCGAGCAAAAGAAATAGCAAAGCGCAGCCCGAAAAATAAATGAGACTTGCCAAGCCTCCTACCTTTCTGCCAGTCAGTTCTATACTAAATTGAATGAAAAGATACCAGCCAACCAGAAGTAAAGGAAAACCCAGGAAAGGAAAAATAGATACCACATTCAACAAAGTCTCATGCGAACTGATCACATTTGCCAACAAAAACCGAACTGCCAGATAACTCCAGATGCTGTAAAAACCAAAAGCACTCATAAATACAGCATAATAAAAGAGGGAAGATGCAAAAGAATCCGCATTTTGCTTCTTTAGCCGGTAAGCTGTCATTAGCCCAAAGACCACCAGCCCGACGGAAACAACAAAACTGAGTGCAAAAAGACCTGAGTTCATATGGTTAGCCAAATTAATAAAAACCCTTAAAAACCGAGCAATACCAAAGTAGGAATGTGGGGATCCCGACCGCAATTCGATACAACCTAAGTAGTAAATTCTGAAAACACGACTTTAGTTGGAAGGAAAAAAGATCAGAATGTTTTAAGTTTGATTATCATTTCAAAACTCAAAAAAATGGAACTCATTAATTACACCGGATTGACACCTACTTTAGGCGGAAGTTTTAGCAATGGTTGGCAAATTATGAAAAAGTACTTTTTATACCTGCTGCTGGTTGTTATTGTCATTGGCATGGTTAACGGACCGGCTGGTTTTAAAATTGATGCCGAGTCCGGAAACTATGGATTTATTCATGGATTTCCGCTTAAGCCTGACAATATTTTTGTTACGATTGGCGCCATTTTTCTGGTCCTCTTCGGATTTGCTTATTATTTTCTGCTAGTGCCGGTTTTCAACTACAGTGCCAAATTGGTTTACCTCGATGCCGTAAGGGAGAAAGACATTGAACTTCAGAAATTAATTGCCGGCTTCAGCAACTATCTGAATGTCATTTTAACAAATTTGCTAAAAAGCGCCTTGGTGGTCATGGGCTTTCTCTTTTTTATCATCCCCGGAATCATACTCATCTGCCGCCTGGCTTTCGTGTCCTACCTGGTGATGGATAAAAACTTAGATCCAATCCAAGCCATTGAGCAAAGCTGGAAATTGACCCGCGGCATTGGCTGGACGATTTTGGGCATGGGGATCTTTTCATTTTTCATTTTCATTTTTGGTCTGATCTTGTTGATTGTTGGCGTATTTCCAGCTTTAATCTGGATCAATTCTTCTTTCGCTTCCATTTATCAGGCTGCTTTAAATCGGCAGGAGGGTTTAGTAGAATTTTAAAATGTACTGGATTAGACCTTGTCGCAAACAGATTTCACTACTCACAATCATGCGATAAAATCAATGAGCCGGAGAGAAATCCCCGGCTTTTTCTATCTTTATTCCTTCGAAAATTGCATACCTTGGCTTTGCTGTGGGATTTGATGGTTCATCTGTCTTTCTCATTTTAAGTCGATCCGGCAAACGTTTTGTGATCCAAATTTTAAACTATGAAGTTAAGTCGTCTGATGAGAAGCATCTTGTTTCTTCTGTTGGCAGCCGCCACATTCATCCCATTAACGGGGCATTCGCAGTATTTCTCAACAGGGCAGGAGCCAGCAAACATTAAATGGCGCCAAATCAATACCGAAAATTTTCAGTTGATTTATCCGGAAGATTACGAAGAAAAAGCACAGCAGGTCGCTTCAATTTTTGAAAAGGTTTATGCGCTTGGCCATCAAACATTACGACACGAGCCCCGAAAAATATCTGTCATTCTGCATACGCACACCGTCAAATCAAACGGTTTGGTTGCCTGGTCACCCAAACGGGTCGAGTTGTTCACCACACCACACCAGAGAATATATGCGCAAGATTGGATCGAACAACTGGCCATCCACGAATTCCGGCATGTGGTTCAAATGGATAAAATTCAGCAAGAGTTACCGCGTATTTTACCGCTTCTTTTTGGTGAGCAAGCTGCGGCAGTAGTTGTTGGCGCGTATCTTCCGTTTTGGTTTATCGAAGGCGATGCGGTTGTTACGGAAACAGCCTTATCACAAGCAGGTCGGGGACGATTACCTTCTTTTCTGATGGAAAACAAAGCCCAGGCGGTTGAAGATGGTTTGTACTCATTCAATAAGGCTTCGCTGGGATCGTACAAAGATTTTGTGCCCAATCGCTATAAGTTTGGTTATTGGATGGTTGGTGGCACCCGCAGAAATTACGGGGCAGATATCTGGTCAAAAGTTTTGGAGGAGATCGCTCAACAACCACTTTCAATTAATCCGGTTAACCGGGTGCTGAAAAAGGAAACGGGCTTCAAGCAGAAAGCGCTTTACGAAAAGCTCTTTTCAGAATACAGGCAAGAATGGGTTGACGAAGTGAATGAGCTCGATTTGACGCCGATTACCTCACTCTCCGGACAGCCTAAATTTCAAACCAACTATACGCAAAGCTTTGCTTTTAACGAGTCGGATATTATTGCATTAAAACAAAGCCGGTCGGATCTTACCCGAATCGTGAAAATTACGCCCGGCGGTGAGCAAATTGTCGTAACGCCGGGAAGTATTTTTCAGGAGTCATTTTCAGGCAAGAAAAATATGCTCATCTGGTCGGAGCGGAGGCCCGATATTCGCTGGACGCACGCTGACCGCTCTGTCATTGTTGTTTATAACTTGGCCAGCAGGGCAAAGCAGGAATTTCGTTATGAAGACAAACTGTTTAGCCCGAAGATCTCGCCCGAAGCATTGCGGTTTGCGGCGGTTGAAGTGGATAAAACAAACCGCTATTTTCTATCCGTTTTCGATTTGGTCAGCGGCAAACGATTGCAACAAATAGCCTTCCCGGGTAATCCGTTCCTTTTTACGCCCTGTTGGGATGAAAATGGCGAAACGCTCTATTTCGTCGCCTTATCATCCAAAGGAAAAGCACTTGTGTCGGTTAATCTTGAAGAAAAAAGGCTGGAGACCTTGATTGAACCAAGCTTCCACGAAATCAGGAATCCTGAATTTGCTGATGGAACAGTGTATTTCACGGGTTCGTTCACTGGGATCGATAATATTTATGCACACCATTTAAGAACTGGAAGGACTGAGCAACTCAGCTCTGTATCATTTGGAGCCGACTATCCCGCCATCTCCGGCGGAAAGATTCTATTCAGCAACTATACGAGCAACGGATACCAACTGGCAAGCCTAAGTAAAAACGCTGCGATGCAAAAGCCGCTTGATGAGATTCCCTTGAAAAGATATGAACTGGCAGAGGTATTGGCTCACCAGGAAGGGCAGGTTTTAAACTTTGATGATGTGGAGCAGGTGATTGATTCGAAACCTAATCGCAAGCTGTTGCATCTTTTCAATTTTCACAGCTGGGCTCCGGTCTATGTCGATGTTGGTGACTCCAATATTCAACCGGGGGTATCGCTTTTTTCGCAAAACAAATTGGGCACAGCCGAAACCCGTTTGGGTTACGAATATAATTGGGAAGAGGAGTCCGGGAAGTACATTTTGGGCTTCAAATATTCCGGGCTGTTGCCGGTTTTTGATGCCGAATTGAACTACGGAACACGAAACAGCGATTTTAATGTCATTCGACAAGTTGCCGTTCCTACTCAAACAGGATTTACAACTGTTAATGACACTGTCAGACAAAATATTGAATGGAACGAACTTAGTTTCGATGGCAGTGTTTCCCTGCCATTGGTGTTTAGTCAAGGAAAATATACTCAGCTTGTTCAGCCTAAGTTGGAGTACTCTTACCAAAAAGTTTCGCATACCAACACAACGCCAGACGAATTTTATGAGGGCTACTACCACACGCTGACCTACCGCTTGTTTTTACAGAATTCGCTGGGGCGCTCAGAGTTGGATCTGCAACCGCGTTGGGCGCAAGCGATTGAGTTGATTTATCGCGACGGACTAAAAGGAGGAAACGACATTGGACATGTTACAGCAGCTCAAGCCTATTTATTCGTTCCGGGGTTTTTCAATAATCATGGCATCAAAATCTTTAACGGCTATCAAAATAAAAAGTCCGGATCATCATTTGCATTTGGAAACACGGTGCGGGTGCCAAGAGGTTACCACAGTTTCCAGAACAACGAACTATACACCTTGGGAACAGACTATGTGATGCCGCTGCTCTATCCCGATTTTAGCCTTGGTCGGTTGGTTTACCTGAAACGCATCCGTTCGTCTTTTTTCTATGATTATGGAAGCGCTAGCGGAAACATTTACTCCACCGATGGCGAAGTCAGCGCGAAATATAATGCGACGATGCAGTCTCTGGGCGTTGAGCTAATGACCGACGGACATTTTCTGCGCCTGGTTACACCAGTATCCGTCGGTTTTCGGGGAGCCTACATTCCGGACACACAAAATTTTCATCTCCAGTTCCTGTTCTCCGTGAGTTTTGATTCACTTTGATCTCAAGGTCAAAACTGTTATCTCCGGATTCATCTCAATCCTGCCGAGTAAGCCAATGCAGCCCAAGCCCCGGTTGACATACAAATATTGATCGTCTTCCCGGTAGAGCCCGCCCCAGTATTTCTGTACAAAATACATCGGACTAAATTCAATTCCTGCAAATTGCACACCGGTTTGCGCAGCATGCGTATGGCCTGAAAGCGTCAGCGGAATACTTGTCTTCCGAATAACCTGCTCTCCCCAGTGAGCTGGATCGTGGGTCAACAGAATTTTAAATGATTTTTGTTGGGTATTTGACATCGCCTGATCGAGATCGGCGTATTGAGGAAATGGACGATGCCCCCAGTTTTCAACGCCAATGACTTCAACCACTTCGCCGTTGATTTCTATTTCGGTCGATTCATTCAATAACCACTGAAAACCAAATGCCTCAATCTTGTCAACAAGCATTTGATGATTTTGTGACTTAAGCTTCTCGCTTTGCCAATTACTATAGTCGCCGTAGTCGTGGTTGCCCATTATCGCGAACTTTCCATAAGTTGCTTTCATATTTGCCAGCGCCTCTTCAAATCCAATCATTTCCTGGTAATAATTATTGACCACATCGCCAGTGAATAAAATCAACTGCGGGCTAAAACTGTTGATTTTATCTGCTGTACGCGTTAAAAAAGAGGCATCTTCAAAGCTTCCCAAATGAATGTCAGAAATTTGCACCAAGACCATTTTATCCAATGTTTGTGGCAAATCTTTCAGATAGACGGTTTGCTCTACAACACGCAGTGATTTCCGTCCCAGCGTAATCCCGTAAGCAATGTTGATCATTACTCCGAGGCTAAGAATCATGCCGCTCATAAGCACAATCCGCGCGTAAACCCCTGCCCGAAGCAGACGAAAGATCAAGGCAATAATTAAGGAAGCTGACAGCAACAACTTGGGAACTAAATTCAAAAATGACACTGAGATAACAAAATAGAAAAACTGGTAATTTGTCGTCTCCCGAATTTTTTCAGGATTAAGAAAAGCCAAAGCTAAAATTCCCATCAAAACAGTGGTTAGTGTCCAGTATCCAATACTCATCCTTCTCCTAATCTTGAACCGGTCAAGCAATAGGTGAATGGCAAAAAAAGCGAACAATTCAATCATCAAAACGAGGGCGAAAAAAATGAATACGCCCGAACCCGGAATTCCTCTCATGTCATGACATCTATAAGTTGTCAGCGCAACTGCTGATAAAAACTGATGGTAGCTAATTTAAATAAGCTAAATGAGAAAAAGTAGATTTAATGCTGAAATTTCTGAAAATGGCAATTGCCAGCCTGAAATATTTCAGGATCGGCGAAGTTGCTTAGCCGGATAGAACGAAAAAACGGCGGTTTGGGATATTCGAGAAAATTGAAAGAATTATTTTCCGGATGCGTTTTTCATTCGTTCATAGTTAATTGCGACTGAATCTGCCCAAGTTTGAGCGGCTGAGAATCGGTTATTTGAATTTATCTGTATAATAGGCGCCAAATATCGCAGCCATGTTACGATTTCTGAAATCAATTTAATCGTAACTGACCACGAGCGAGTCAATTTACATTAATAAATCATACGACTTCAATCAATACACGTATGTAAATTTGCCTGAAAGTTCAATAGTTTACAGTGAGAATAAAGAAATCAAAGAAATGAAAAATATAAAGCACATTTGTCAATGAGAGAGTAGGGGCACCGACTGAATAGTCTGTTCAATAAAAATATTTAATAAGTCATTTATTATCAGCATTTTAAATACGTCTATGTGAAGTGATTTTAGAAGTTCACGTCTTTTATTGCACCATATGCAACATTATCAACAAAAATTAAACGATTAGTCAGCTAATAATCAGTATAATATAAACTTCATCTAAACAAATGCTCAAGCACATGAAATGCACTTACTCCAGACCATGCCAGCTTTTGTTTACAAAAATCAATTCAAAATTTTTTTATTTTTGTTTTAATATTTCAATTGCATGGATTAGTTTTGTGAAAAATAATTCTCATAAATGAATAGCAGGATCAAGCGTTTTATGGATTATAAAAGTATCAGCTCATCAGAACTGGCAGATACAATTGGGGTACAGCGTTCGAATGTGACCCATGTACTTCACGGGCGCAACAAACCGAGCTTCCAGTTTATTGCTAAGCTGTTGGAAACCTATCCTGAAATCAATGCAAAATGGCTGATCATGGGCACCGGAAAGATGCTGGAACAGGGACAGCTCAGTCAGCAGCAATTATTCGATCAAGAGCCCGAATCGAAAGATTCAAAAGCACATGCTGAGCCCGAGAATACTCCCATGCAACAAGCGCCTGTTATACCGAAAATTCCGGCAGCCAAGTCTGAAACACAAACTCCTTCAAGAACAGAAACTAAGCAAATAGAAAGAATTGTGGTCTTTTATGCCGACCAAACTTTTAAAGAGTACCACCCTTCAAAATAAATTTTTCTGGCTATCTTTGCCCGCATATTTTGTATCTGTGAAACGAGCAATGTGTGGGTTTTTCGTGCGTTCGCCTTGCTTAGCTCGTTGCATGTGTTACCTCATAAAACAAACATTCAAACACATGAAAAAGACGATTCAGGAACTGCTTCTGGTTGAAAACATCCAATTAAATCATGATAATTTTAAGCTTGTCCTTCAATGTCCAACAGCATTGCCAGAGATGTTTCCCGGGCAATTTGTGAATGTGGAAATAAAGAAGTCGACGGAAATCTTTCTAAGAAGGCCATTCTCCATTCTCGATGTAGACTATAAGAACAATACCTTTTCTTTATTGGTAAAGATATTGGGGCGCGGTTCAAAAGTGTTAACCACTTATCAGGCTGGTGATAAAATTAGTGTTATTTTTCCGTTAGGCAGCCGCTTTACACCACCTGGAGCGGATGATCGCGTGCTAATGATTGGCGGAGGAAGCGGGGTAGCACCCATGCTTTTTTTAGCAAAAATATGTGGCTTAAACCCTCGAAAAGTACACGTACTGCTTGGCGCCCGAAGTGCTAAAGACCATATTGATATTGCAGCTTATCAGGCCTATGGCAACTACTACTTTACAACTGAGGACGGCAGCTTGGGGGAAAAAGGTTTTGTCACTCACCACCCGGTTTTTACTCGTGATTTGAGTTCATTTGATAAAATTTACACTTGTGGACCCGACTTGATGATGAAAGCGGTGGCTAGAGCAGCTGCAGAAAAGCAAATCTTTTGTGAGGCGTCGCTTGAAAATATGATGGCTTGCGGATTTGGTGTTTGTCTCTGCTGCGTGGAAAAAACAACCGATGGAAATCAATGCGTTTGCACTGATGGACCAGTATTTAATATTAATAAGCTGACATGGTAGACTTAAGTGTGCGTATTAAAGATCTTCAATTGAAGAATCCGGTTTTAACAGCATCCGGAACTTGTGGTTTTGGTGAAGAAATTGCCGATTTTGTTGATTTATCGCGACTTGGAGGTGTTGTTATGAAAGGGACGACCTTGAAGCCTCGCCAGGGAAACGACTATCCAAGAATGGCTGAAACACCTTCAGGAATGCTAAACGCGGTTGGCTTACAGAATAAAGGAGTCGATAATTTCGTTCAAAATATCTATCCTAACATCAAGGATATCGACAGTAAGTTCCTTGTCAATGTTAATGGCTCAACCATCGAAGAATATGTAGAGTTAACTGAACGAATCAACGAGTTGGATAAAATTCCAGCAATTGAGCTGAATATCAGTTGCCCGAATGTCAAGGAAGGTGGAATGGCTTTTGGGGTTAGTTGCCCATCTGCAGAAGCAGTGGTGCGAGCAGTGCGCCGGGTGTATGATAAAACCTTAATTGTAAAGCTTTCGCCAAATGTTACTGATATTACTGAAATAGCCAGGGCTGTTGAAGGGCAGGGGGCCGATGGGGTCTCTCTTGTCAACACATTTTTGGGAATGGCAGTTGATGCCAACAGCCGCAAACCAGTCTTATCAACCATAACTGGGGGACTTTCCGGGCCAGCCATCAAGCCCATTGCGCTTAGAATGGTTTGGCAAGTCTATAATTCTGTAAAAATTCCTATAATTGGAATGGGAGGAATTATGAATGCCACTGATGCCATTGAGTTTATAATTGCTGGAGCTTCGGCTGTGCAGGTAGGGACAGCAATATTTATCGATCCAACGATTCCTGTTCAAATAGTTGATGGTATCAATGACTATCTGGAGGTAAATAAAATACAGTCTATCAATGAATTAATCGGAAGTTTACAAATATAAATTAAACTGATTCACATTTGTATATATGCGATATCTGAAATATATTGTTCTCGTTATTCTATTTGTTTTGTCATATGGCTCCAAACGGGTAAACCGGCAAAAGCAGATTCCTGCATATTATGAGCTTGAGATTAAAGGACTCAACTATCGCATAGAAAACGGTCTTTCAGATTTTGAACAGTCCAAATACATTGAGAAACAAGTTGAGCGATTTATTCGGCGGTGGGAACTCAAAGGAGTCTCTATCGCTGTTTTGAAAGATGAAAAATTGGTCTATGCACAAGGATTCGGTGTGGCCGACAGGCAAGATAATGAAGTTCAGCCCGGGCACCTGTTTCGCGTTGCCAGTGTTTCCAAACTGTTGACGGCCATTGCAATCATGAAGCTGGTGGAAGAAAACAGGCTGACCCTTTCAGACAAGGTCTTTGGACCAGGTGCTATTTTAGACAATCAGTATTTCGTTGACGTACGTGATAAAAAGCTTTACGATATTACTGTTAGAAACCTTTTGGCGCACTCGGGCGGATGGTCCCAGCGCTATGGAGATCCAGCCTTTCATTCGCTGAGTATCGCCGACAAAGTTGGAGACACGCCGCCTGCGACAATGGCGACCTATTCGAAATACATTGCCGGCAGAAGACTTTCTTTTCCTCCCGGCACACAAGTTTCCTACTCCAACATGGGATACATGTTTTTGGGTGAGGTCATCTCGGCCGTTAGCGGGAAAAGCTATGAAGATTACGTGCGCGAAGAGATCCTCATTCCGAATGGCATTGTTGATATGCATATCGGACGTAGTCGTTTTGCCTATAAGTACCCAAATGAAGTCGATTATTTTGAGCAAACTGGCAGTCGGCTCATATTTAGCTACGAAGGCAGTGGTATCCAAGTGCCGAAATCTTACGGTGGCAATCCTATTGAGCTGCTGGGCGCAGCCGGTGGTTGGATCTGTTCTTCGGTTGAGCTGGCTCGCTTGCTGGTTTTGATTGATGGTTATCCAAATGTAAGGGATATTTTAAAAGACAGCTCCATTCTTGAAATGACCGACAATACCTATGCGAAGGGGCCGCTGGGCTGGCGTTCAACTACTGATTATGGAAATTGGGCACGCACCGGGAGTATGGCCGGATCAGTGGCCATGCTTAAACGCCAAAATGATGGGATCAGCTGGATCTTTTTATCCAATACGAGTAGCTGGCAGGGATCACAATTTACCCATGGGATTAATAGTTTTATGCAAGGCCTAACCAATAAAGTGAAAGCATGGCCAGAGCAGGATCTTTTCAATTATTACCCGATTGAAAGCCTGTCGTTAGCTGTCAAATAAGAACCTGTTATTTAGCATTATTCTCCCTTAAATTCATTTTCGTACTCTTTTTTTTCTAAATTTAGAGGAAATCTGAAAAGAGGAGGAGTGATATGATGAAGTTAACTTTTTGCATCTGCTGCTTTTTAATTGCAGTATCTTCAAAAGGCCAGGAAATATTTCAGTTCGAACAAACACCATGTGAATTTCCCGAGATTAACGATTGTACTTACGATAGATTGCTTGGCGAAACACTGTCAATAAAACTGGAGCAATTTAACCGCGTATACACACGGAAAGTGAATCTTGGTCCACCAAGTTATACCGCTTCTATCGAAATTAAAAAACCAGACCTCTATTACTCCGTTCAAAAACTGACCAATCATTACAGAAAGTGTAAGAAGAAGGAGACATTGAGTCTGGAAAAGATCGAAAAGGAGATGGTGGAGATCATCAACAAGTCGATACTCATTTTCAACCAGGAAACCGACTCAGTAGAGCAAGAACTCAGGCAAGCTAACAATTCAAAAGATATTATAAGTGTTTTTGATAGAATTGTAATCGAATAGCGATTTTTACTTCTGAATTGACTCTGCTAAAATCTCATACAAAAGGAAAACATTTTTCAAGAACATTCTGAACAAACAACATCATTTGAGAACATTTTTCGGCCTTGAACTTTTCAATACTTAGCTTGTTGAATAAGTTGAATTTTCAAGGATAATTAAATGTTAAATAAATAATTTTTGGAGTATGTCAGAGTTCAAGATCCTAATGCCTAAATTAGGCGAAAGTGTTCAGGAAGCTACAATTACCAAATGGTTTGTCAAAGAGGGAGATACAATTGAAGAGGATGATCCTGTGTTCGAAGTGGCAACCGACAAAGTAGATTCTGAAATTCCATCGCCCGTTGACGGTGTTATCACAAAAATCTTCTTTCAGGAGGAAGCCTTGGTTCCCGTGGGAGAAGTTGTTGCCATCGTTAACCTCGACGGTGATAATGGCAGCGAGGCTGAAAAAACAGCAGAAACAACGGATAAAGAAAAGGAAGAGGTTCCGCCCCCAACAGTTGAAGCGATAACAGAAGATGCTGCACCGGAAAAACAACCCGAGGCAAAAGCGACTCAAACTGCCGGCGAAAAGTCTGCCAAGACAAGCTCGAGTGAATCAAAACGCTTTTATTCTCCGCTTGTGAAAAGCATTGCCGAGAAAGAAGACGTTTCTGTGGAGGAGCTCGAAACCATTGAAGGTTCCGGACAGAACGGACGCGTCCAGAAAAACGATTTATTGAAATACCTGGAGGATAGAAAAGCTACACCTGCTGGAAAAGCTGATGTTTCGAAGCCTTCGGCAACCCCAAAAATCAGCACATCAATTGGTGCTGACCAGCAAATCATCGAAATGGACCGGGTTCGTAAGTTGATTGCTGATCACATGGTGAAATCAAAACAAACTTCGGCTCATGTAACTTCGGTCGTTGAAGCAGATGTGACCAATTTGGTTCTTTGGAGGAACAAGGTTAAAGATCAGTTCCAGCAAAAATACAATGAGAAATTAACATTTATGCCCGTTTTTACAGAAGCGGTGGCTAAAGCACTGATGGAATTCCCAATTGTAAATTCATCAGTAGATGACAATAAAATCTATTTGCATAAGTCTGCCAATGTCGGAATCGCAGTTGCAAAACCTGATGGTAATCTGGTGGTTCCGGTGATTAAAGAAGCGGAGCAAAAGAATTTGCTTGGCATCACTAAGAGCCTGAACGAGCTGGCTGAAGGGGCAAGATACAATAAGCTAAAACCTGAGGCATACCAAGGGGGAACCTTTACCATTACAAACTTCGGTTCATTTAGAAATGTAATCGGCACTCCGATTATCAATCAACCACAAGTTGCAATTTTAGCTACAGGAACGATCGAAAAGAAACCCGCAGTGATGGAAACGCCAACCGGCGATGTAATTGTTGTCCGCCACAAAATGTTTCTTTCGCTCTCCTACGACCACCGGATTATAGATGGGGCTATGGGTGGAGCTTTCGTAAGGCGTATTGCTGACATCTTAGAGGATTTCAGTATGGATCGTGAAATCTAAGAGAGTTGATTGACAGTTTAAACTAATTTGATAGAATTAAGAAATGACAACGATACCAAAAGTATACACTATAAAGAATACACCTAAAGAAACACTTGAATCCTGGTTCAGATTAATGACGCTTGGACGCGCCATTGATGACAAGGCTCCAAATTACCTGAAACAAGCCATTGGTTGGTCGTATCACGCTCCTTACGCTGGGCACGACGGCATTCAACTGGCCATTGGGCAGATATTTGAAAAAGAAAAGGATCATTTGTTTCCTTATTATCGAGACATGCTGACTGCTTTTTCGGCGGGAATGACTGCCGAAGAGCTTATTTTAAACGGTATTTCAAAGGCTACCGATCCATCAAGCGGTGGACGTCACATGTCAAACCATTTTGCCAAGCCTGAATGGAACATTCACAATGTTTCATCTTTAACTGGAAACCACACCCTTCATGCGGTGGGAGTAGCGCGTGCCATCAAATATTACGAAGAAAAGGCAGTCGCCATCAGTTCTCAGGGCGAATCATCTCTGTCGGAAGGCTACGTGTACGAAGCAATCAACGGCGCTTCAAAAGAAAAACTTCCGGTAATTTTTGCCGTTCAGGACAACGGTTATGGAATTTCGGTTCCAAAGAAAGACCAGACGGCAACCCGAAAAGTGGCCAACAATTTCAAAAGCTTCAAAAACCTGCGGATTATTCATTGTAACGGAAAAGATGTTTTTGATTCGATGAATGCCATGACTGAAGCAAAAAAGCACGTGCTGGAAGCTGGAGAACCTGTTATTGTTCAGGCAAACTGCGTCCGTATGCGCTCTCACTCCAACTCTGACAGACATGATTTGTACCGTTCCGAAGCAGAACGTCAGTATGTGTTGGATTATGATCCGCTGGCCAAGTTCAGGAGGTTGCTAATTCGTTACAAGCGATTCACCGAAGAAGAAATTGTGAAGCTCGAAGCAGAGGCTAAAGCAACACTTAAGGCTGCGCACAAAGCAGCCTTGGCCGCTCCCGATCCTGATCCTGCTTCTTATACTGATTTTGTGCTTCCCGAGCCTTATATTTCTGAAAAATATCCGGATGGCACCCATGAAGAGGAAGGGGAGAAAAAGAAGCTGATTACCGGCTTAAATGAGACACTTAAAGCAGAATTTAAACACAATCCCGACACTTTTATGTGGGGCCAGGATATGGCC
>ENA-ORCT01000201-ORCT01000201.1-marine-metagenome-genome-assembly--contig:-NODE-201-length-32412-cov-3.819886_pt1 | contig 32412 bp, 24 predicted proteins | sample MGYA00248632_ERZ508511 | MGnify/ENA primary metagenome ERZ508511 (study PRJEB26182, sample SAMN06268839) | marine metagenome | isolation source: Tt an P1-techrep anaerobic enrichment on pine from sediment...
TCCAACCGGGTATTTTTCTCTGACAACAAGGAGGCAAAAGTCATCTATGCCGGTCAGTCCGAATATGAATACAATTCATCGTTCGGATCGCCCGGCAGCAATGTGGGTGAACTCGATGGCATCGGTCCGGTGGCCATTGACAGTCAGACCGGCTATCGGTACGTGGCCAATAAATTCAACAGACGGGTTGAAGTCTTCGATGGTGCCGGCAACCCGATCCGGCAGATTGGATCGGATACCATCAATGTCGTTCGGGGTGTGGCCGTCAGAAAAAACGGCGATCTGCTGGTTTCCGGCGATTTGTTGCAAAACAATCAGATTGTCAAAGGAATCGGGGTCTATACAAAGAGCAGCAATTATTCCCTGAGCACCATTTACTGCATCGGAGAGTTTGAAGGAAACCCGGGAGACCTTGCCCTCGATGACCGGGATTACATATATGTGATCGATAATACACTGAACCCCAATTTTTTCAGCCGAGTTATATGGTTTGATGAAGCCGGCGAAAAAATAGGTTCGTTTTCGGGAATCGATGAAAACTGGGGCAATATGGTTCGAATCGCCGTTGATCCGCGGGCCATCCCGATTTCCTCCGACCGCGTTTTCTACATCAGTGACAGTGATAGCAAGCGCGTTATCAAGTATGACACCTTTGTCCCCCTGCTGGCGACATGGTCTTTTCCCGATGCCGATCCCCTGGGCCGGGTGGCGGTGGACAAGGACGGCTATGTCTATGTGGATCTTGGCTCAAAGGGTATAGTCAAGCTCGATGAAAACGGTCAGCGGATCGGGACCCTGCTGAAGGATCTGGCGTTTACCTCAAGGCCCCTGCGAACGGTGGACGCCAACAAGGCGCTATACATGGCCGACACACTCACCGGCTGCGAATGCATCAAAATCTATAAGCCATCCAACAGTTTCGAGATTGTGGTAACCGTTCCCCCGGGCGCCCAGACCGGGCCGCTGACGGTTAAAACGCAACAGGAGGAGCGTAAAACCACTCAGAGCTTTACGGTCTTTCAAATCACTCCGGTTCAGGTATCCCATGTCGAGATTACCCAGGGAATTCATACCTATCCCTTTATTACGGGCAAAGACACCCTGGTATTTATTGAATTCAACGGTATTTTCGGGCATCCCACCCGGGATTCCGCAACGGTTGTGTACACAAAACCGGGTCAGATCGGACTGGTCGAAAATGTTGATTATTTCAAATACAATTTAAGCGAAAAAAAGACCACCGCCTATTACCACTGCCGCATCCGGAATGATGGTCAATACACGTTTAAAATCCATGCCAGTCGTGATCAAAGCGGCAACCTCATCCCCCCCGATAAACGGGAACAATCTGTTCCGGTCAACCGGACCAAAGATATTCACCTTTATATTGTCCGATTCAGCGATGTAGACAATGACCAGTGGGACCAGAAGCCCCCGTTTCCCTGGTTTCGCATGGACAATTTCCTCTACGGCCTGGAATCCATCAAGCGGATATTTCCGGTGGACCCCCGAAACGTGCACTGGCGAATGGGTGCGGGAAAATTTGTAGACTATATCGGAGATGGGATCGATCAAAAAGAATTCGGCGACCTGCTTTTTGAAGCGCAACTTCTGAAAAACCAGGCATCGGGAAAAATCACCCGCATCATAGGACTGGCAGACAGTGCGCTGAACATTACCCAGAACCCTCGCTGGTTTGGCGCGTCTTACAAAGACCGTATTTTTACGCCATTCAGCGGAGGCCCTGTGGACCTGTCAAAAGGTACGGCCTGGGGCAATGCCTTGTCACACGAAATAGGCCATACCTATGGATTGGTGGCCGACAGTCAGACCAATCGCGACAAACAGGATAAATACCCTCACAGCAAAAACTTCACCCTGGAATTTGAAGACGGCGGACCGGTGAGGCCCTGGAATGCCCTGACAGGCCTGTTCGTAAAGCCCAAATTGACCAAAACGGTCATGTCGATCAACGTAACTTGGGACGGTGTAACCTTCTTTGAAAATCAGTTCGATGGCAAACCGGTGGATTACCGGATCGTATTCGACCAGCTCAAGACCACCAGTCATACCCTGTCCGCCTCGGCATATCCTTCCGTTGTTAATCCAAATGACCAACCACCCCAAAAATTCGTGGTGACAGGTTACATAAGCGATTCAAACACCGTTACAATCGGGGACAGTTTTCTCACCACTGACCCCGACTTGCCCCTCACACCTGTGGAGCCCTCGGATTATGCGCTCGTTCAGATCGATGAGACCGGAGATGAAATTTCCCGGGATGGATTTACCCTGGGCTACGCGATACCCGCAGGCGAGACCGGTTCCCCGGGAAACGGGCTCTTTGACCTGGTGCGGCCGTTTGCCGCCGATACCGCAAGGGTTGAAATCCGTTATAAAGACCAGGTGCTGAAAACCCTGGTGCCCAGCCCGCAGGCGCCAGCCCTGTCAGGGGTCACGGTAAATGTCTCAGAGTTCCAGCCGGTGCGGATCGCCTGGGAAGCCAATGACCCGGACGGTGATGCGCTGAGTTTCTCCGTGCTCTATTCCGATGACGGCGGCGAAAATTTCTGGCCAATCGTGGCCGGACTCTCAGAGAAATATTACGTGTGGGATGACTCGCTTTCTCCCGGCAGTAACCAGGCGGTCGTGCGGGTAATCGCCAGCGATGGATTTCATACAGCCAGCAGTGATTCGGAATCTTTCGGTCTCAGGAAAAAACGACCGAAGGCGGCAATTGTTTCACCGGCCGAAGGCGCCGTTTTACCTCAGGGTTCGCTAATCAGAATGAGAGCCTCCGGCTTTGATCCGGAAGACGGGCCGCTTCCGGGAACCGCTTTCAGCTGGATTCTGGATGATGAAACCGACCTGGGATCCGGAGACGCCACCACAATTCAGTTCCTTGAGCAGCCAATTCCCCTTGGCACACTATCGGTCCCGTTAGCCATCGGGCCGCACGTCATCCGGCTCCATGCAACGGACTCTGATGGAATGACGACAATAGCCCAGGTTAATTTTCAGATCGAGGCCGACACGGACCGGGATGGTTTCAGTGACAGTCTGGAATCTGACTACGGCGGCTCGGCCTATGACCCATATACCCGGCCCCTGGATCTGGATCAGGACGACGATGGCGTAATCGTTACCAACGAAGACAAGAACGGGGACGGGTATCTGGACCCCGGCGAAACCAGCGACCTTGATGCCGATACGGATGACGATGGATTGAATGACGGACTGGAGTTGGGCCTGGCAGTGCCGCAGAGTGACGATACGGACCCTGCTGCCGGAAACTTTTCACAGGATGCCGACGTGACAACCACAACCGATCCAACCGATCCTGACACCGATGACGATCTGCTGATCGACGGTGATGAAGACGTGAACGGAAACGGCATGGTTGACTTCGGCGAAACGGATCCGAACAACCCGGATTCGGATGCAGACGGCATCCCTGACAACACGGACCAGTGCCAGAACACCCCCGCCGGCGAACCAATCGATGACCAGGGGTGCAGCATCAGCCAGTTTTGTCCATGTCAGGCCGACTGGAAAAACCACGGTAAATATGTCAACTGTGTGGCAAAGACCTCGGAAGCGTTCATGGAGGCAGGATTTATCTCGGAGTTGGAAAAAGACCGGATTGTAATGGAGGCGGCAGAGTCATCCTGTGGATATAAGTAGATCAGGCGGAAGACAACGGCTCATTTACGGAACAGCCAGGCGGACATATCGCCGCAGAAGTATCGGTGCCTTCCATTCATGGCGGAGGCGATCCAGCAGCTGAAAGGTACCGGACCGCACCGCCCGACCCTGCGTTAACGGTGCCATACCTCCAGTATGGCACCGTTAACGCACCCTGCCTGTAAGAGCCTGTTTAAAAACCAATGATGTACGGGATTTTATCCGCGTCACCGACTGACACTATCGTCCGGCCGGATCCACGGCTTTCAACATGATACGGCAGTCCGCAACGGTCGCCCCCTCGCCTTGCGTGTGAACCAGGAGGGGATTGATGTCCAGCTCGTCGATTTCCGGAAGATCCAACAGCATATCCGACAAACATACCATCGTTTTTTCAAGGCACTCCATATCGGCCTCGGGAGCACCCCTGAATCCCTGCAGCATCTTGATGCCCTTGATATTGTGGATCATGCTTCTCGCTTCATTCCTGCCGATGGGGGCAAGGCGGAAAGTAACATCTTTAAAAAGCTCGACAAATACGCCGCCAAGACCGAACATGAGCAACGGGCCGAATACCGGATAACGGTTCGCGCCGACGATCACCTCGTGCCCCGAGGGGGCCATCTTCTGAACCAGCACCCCGGTAATCTCGGCATCCGGGTTGTAGTTCCCGGCACTGTTGACAATTGAGGCAAAGGCTTCTTTGACCTCCTGCCCGTTCTGAAGGCCAACCTTGACGCCGCCGGCATCGGATTTGTGAATGATCTGGGGCGATACGATCTTCATCACCACCGGAAACCCGATTTTTTCAGCGATATCAGCAGCCTGCTCCGGAGATGTCGCCAGTTCCGTGGCAAGCACGTTAAACCCGTAGCATTTGAGGACCTCGAGCCCATCGAGCTCTCCCAGATACGTCTGACCCTTGGTCAGACAGTTGGCGATGATCCCGGCGGCCCGCTTTCGGTCGTGGCTGAATTCGAATTGCGGCAGCAGTTGGCGGTTGGTCCACTGGGAGTATTTAAACAGCGCCCCAAATGCCTTTGCCGCATTTTCCGGAAACTTGTAGACCGGATAGCCCTGTTTCTGCAGGTATTTTACCCCCGACGACACGTCGACCACCCCCATGAAACTGCTGAGGACCGGTTTGGGAGATCGCCGGGCGATCTTGATAATGGCGTCGGCTGTCTCCCGGACATTAGTCATCGACTGCGGTGTCAGGATCACCAGGGCCCCGTCCACCCCCGGATCGTCGATCACCGCCTCGAGGGCGTGTTCATACCGATCGGCGTGGGCATCGCCGATGACATCCACCGGGTTGGTGAAACTGGCGGCCGACGGCAGGTGCTCCTTGAGCCGGGCAATCGTCTCGTCCTGGAAGTCGGCCAACCGGAGGCCCTTGGACATGGTCATGTCGGTTGCCAGGATTCCAGGCCCGCCGGCATTGGTAACAATCGCCACGCGATTGCCGCCCGGCACCTTTCGGGTGAGCTTGCCCAACTGGCTCTCCCGCTTGAACGCAAAGGCATTGGCATAATCGAACAACTCATCGATGGTATCCACCCGAATGATGCCACACTGTTCAAAAATCGAATCGTATACAGCCTCTGCTCCCGCCAGCGACCCGGTATGGGAGGCGGCCGCCTTGGCTCCGGCACTCGTCCTGCCCGACTTGATGGCCAATATGGGTGTGGGCCGGCAGCCGGAGGTTATCGTCCGGACTTCCTGTATAAACTCCGCCCCTCTGCGCAACTCTTCCATATACATCAGGATAACATTGGTATCCGGGTCGTTGTGCAGATAGCGCAGCAGGTCCAGTTCATCCACATCGGCCTTGTTGCCGACGGAAATAAACTTTGAAAACCCGAAATCCCTGTCTGCCGCATAATCCAGAACCGCCGTACACAGCGCCCCGCTTTGGGAAACAAAGGAAATGTTGCCGGTTTGCGGCATCCGGGCCGAAAAACTTGCATTCATTTTTACTGCCGGCATCGGATTGATGACCCCCAGGCAGTTGGGACCAACGAGCCGGACCCCGGCCTCCCTGCACATGGAGGAAATGGTCTGTTCCATCTCGACACCTTCACCGCCGACCTCCTTAAATCCTGCCGAAACGATAACGAGTCCCTTAATTCCGCTCCGAATCGACTCGTCCACCGCTTTCAACGCCATTTCAGGTGGAAGAACAACGATTGCCAGATCCACCGCTTCCGGAACATCAAGAATCGACGGGAAACACCTCACGCATGATATCGAGCGGGATTTTGGATTGACCGGATAAAGCGTTCCGGTATACCCGCCCTTGAGGATATTGGCAAACATGTCATGCCCCACTTTACCCGGCGTGGTGGAAGCCCCAAGGATCGCGACAGATTTCGGCGAAAAAATCGCATCCAGTTTGTTCATTTAGCTGACTCCTTTGTCTATTGAACGTATCCTTTTAAACATTGCCCCAGCCCGATCGTGGACCGGGAACAAGGTTACCGTCAATGCAAAGGCAATACCAAAATCGCCTTGAGGCGACATGTTGCGTAACAATTTGAATTTTTTATAATTTAGATCGTACGGAAAGTTATCACGCCCCGCAATCATCCCAGGCGGGGTGTAAACGGGACGTTACAGGGTGTAAACAAATCAAATACTTCAGATGTGGATGTGGGGAGATTAATTCACCACAGTTCTGGCCTCTGCCATGGCAAAAATGTTCTCCCTGTTGCGAATTTTGAACGGTTGAAACGGGCACGGTTTTCGGTTTTGTCGGGTTACGCTTCGCTAACCCGACCTACAGGATTTGTGCGAAAAGCCCTAAGGCATGCGTGTTGTTACCGATATCCCACCGAACACAGCTCGCGAGGTCGATATATAGCGCATTGCCTGGGCACAAATAAGGCGGGGCCACTACAGTGACTCCGCCAGTTCGTCTCCTCGGACTATTTGGCAGCGGTTCCTTTGAACCATTTTATCTGGTCCGCCTTTTCGTATTTGCCCTTGTTGTACCAGTGGTAGTATGCCCAGATCGAATCGCCGACCACGGTGCCGTGAAATGCGATCCGCCCCCATTCATCGCTGAATGTATCGGCGATGAAACTGATATGATCGCCAACCTGGCGTGTCATGTAGGTCCCTCCTCCAAAACCATATTCAGCACACCCTTCCGAGTAAAATTTACCGTCCTTGAAAGAGAATGTATCATCGTCTCCAGTCTTTTCGCCAAGCTTGATACCCTGGACGGCAAACCGTTTCCCATCGAGCGATCCGGCATATACGGAAACCGGTGGGATTAAAATCAATACGGCTGCCATCAACATTGCCAGGGTTACTATTGTCATTGGTTTCATGGGATTTCTCCTTTGCCTGAAATCCGGAATGGAAACCGGCGAATTGCCGGTGACCATTCCAGCAAGCCGCCCAAACGTGGGATATTTATTCAGTCCTGTGACCTTATGATAAGGCCGCCATTGAATGAAGGGGGAGTCGGACCGGATTCATGTGGAGAAAATGTGAATCCGCTGGATATGACAGGAATTTTTAGGAAGCAAAACGAGCTTGAGCACCTCTCCATTCCTTAATCACTTCTGCTAACCACGGTCTATCGGCCTGTCAAGCGAGGATCACCTGGTCCAGAACGAACGAGCACCGTAGGTCGGGTTAGCGAAGCCTAACCCGACAAAACGAAACCATCAGCGGTCTAAAATTCAACTTGACAGCGTGCTGTCATGATGACATAGTGCTGTCATCATGACGCAAGAATCACCCAACCGAACACCCTTGGCCGATGCATTCACCCAGCTTATTTTGGAAACGTTTCGATTCAATGGTCAGCTGCTGGCTGTGGGGGATAACATGACCCGAAAGGTCGGCCTGACCAGTGCGCTCTGGCAGGTCCTTGGCGCGATCCGCGATAAACCGCTGCCGGTGGCTCAAATAGCCCGGAACATGGGCCTGACCCGGCAAAGCGTTCAGCGCACGGCTAACGTGCTGAAGAAAAAGGGGCTGGTTGAATTCAAAGAGAATCCTGACCACAAACGTGCAAAACTGGTCGTGTTGACAAAACCGGGACGAGAGGCGCTCGATCAAATCACTACCATCCAGATTGACTGGTCCAACACCATTACAGCCGGCATGAATGAAGCGGAGCTGAATCGCGCCTGCCACGTTTTAAAAACTTTGTCCGAAAAGCTTCAAGGAGAAAAAAATGACTCACCGACAATCGGAGCTGATGTCCAATTTTCGCGAAACCCTGGGCCTCGATGAAGAACCGATGGGGCTCTCCTATGAAGATGAAAAGCCGTTTGACGGATTCTCCCCGAAGCAGCTGGATCTTCCGACTCGGGAAAAGGAGAGTCGGAATGAAATCGACTGGCAGGGTGTATTTGCCGGATTTTCATGTGTAATGGGTCATATCTGGCGGGCACGTAAAAAGAAAACAGCGGCCTGGTTTTCCGCCGAGAGGTTCGGTTGTCCCGGCGGCGCGTTCTGGCTTGGCTTTAACAAGCCCCAGGCCGAAACGATCATCAACTATGTATCGACCGGCGTCCCGAATTGGACCACCGGCGAGTTGTACTGCGATTCACCGGATGCGCTGCGGCAAATATTCGACTTTATCGATCCCCGGCCTGCGCCAAAAAAATACTGCGTTATAAAACCCGTAAGCCACTTTGATGAAAATCGGGAGCCGGAGCTGGTCATCTTTTTCGTCAGGCCGGAATCGCTGTGCGGACTGCATCAGCTGGCGACTTTTGTGACCAACGATCCGGAGGTGGTTGTTTCCCCCTGGAGCGCAGCATGTGGCAGTCTGGCTGTATGGCCGCTGCATTATCTGGCCCGGGGAAAACGCAAGGCGGTAATCGGCGGGTGGGATCCGTCCGCCCGGAAATTTTTCAAAACCGATGAATTATCGTTTACCGTCCCGGCAGTGATGTTTCAGGCCATGCTGGCACGATTTGAAGAGTCGTTTCTGACCACCAAGACCTGGTCAACGGTTCGGAAAAAAATTGAACGGAGCAGAGCAGCCTGGGGTGAGACTCCGACCGGTCCGGACAAAAAACCTGCTAATAAATCGTAATTCGTTTTAAGGAACGCGGAAAGCCCCTGGCGTGATGGGAAGAGATAAGGCCAGCGTTCCGGCACAGATTATCCATATGCCCGTTTGGCCTTCTCGATTTCCATAAACAATTTGCCGCGGCTGAAAATCCGGACGTCCCCGGTTGATTCCGAGATAACCACCGCGATGGAATTGGTCAGAGATGTGATGCCGGCAGCGCATCGATGGCGGGCGCCCAACCCCTGAGGGAGTTCCGCGGTTTCCACCGATGGTGCGAGATGGCGCCCCACGGCAAGGATAACCCCGTCGTCCCGAACGACAAACGCGCCATCGATCGAGGAGAATTCCCGAATGGTCTCCTTCAGCCCGGGATCGAGTATGTTGCGTTCATTTTCCGGAACCGCGGCAAACGGATTGATCACCATCTGGCTGGACATGGCCATGACCTTTTTATGATCTCCCAGAACAAAAACGGTGCCAAGGGGTCTTCCTTCCTTTCCTTCTTCCGCCAGTTCCATAACAATGGTCAACAGGCGTTCGAAAACCTCCGGGTGAACCATCTGGTCGGTAATGTCCAGACCGCCGGAAGAGAACATTTCGAATTCACGTTCCAGATCCAGCACGGTCACGCTGTCAAAAATGCCGTATCGGGGTGAACCGGAAAGGCATACAATTCGATCGCCTCGATGGATCAACCCCTGGGACAGCGCGATCATGGCAGCCACTTTTACCTTGCTGTGCCGGCTGAGCTTTATATGGGGCACCTGAATTATTCGATCCGCGTTGCCTTCTATTGATTGCAGATCATCGAGGACGTGTTTTTCTCCGGCAGCAAGAATGCACCGGCGTTCATCAAGAAGGGCGTTGAAGCTTCCCCGCGTTCGTATCAGATCGACAAATACCAGAATCGAGTGGGCACCAATTTCCTCTGCAATCTGCCGGGCGTGGTGAATCATCGATGCATTGATTCTCTCAATGGAATCGTTATGCTTTTTGTCCGGCCCTGCCCTGTTCCCTGCTTTTTTTAATTTGTCGTTGTCCATCGTATCCTTCCGATCTCCTTGTTCATGGTTGGAAGGGATCTTAATTCACTGAAATTTCCTCCAATATTCTCCGGGCGATGCGCATCCGAGGACACGACCAGTGGCACGCCCCGATCGATGCACTCCGCAACGATCCATGGACTGGGATACGGCGCGCCTACGGGATGATTGAACCCGGCCACATTGATCTCAAGCTGCATGCCGGACGTACGGACGTGATCAATGGCTTCAATAACCAGATCACGATACCAGGTTTCATTTTCGTCGAAATATGCCTGATGTTTATTGTGCTTCTTGACAACATCAAGATGGCCGACGGTTGTAAACAGCCCGGAGTCGATAACCGCCTGAAGACTTTTATAATAAAATGTGCAAAACGCCCGGATATCTCCGTTGAATTCGTCATCCAGAGTGCTATTGAATTCAGCGGCCGTGCCGTTCACCATAGAGTGACGGCCGTTTGGAATGATTCCATGCACGGACCCGATCGTATATTCCCAGCCGCTTTTAACGATGTTCTCGGTCCAGGATTCATACCCGGGCAACAGTTCCATTTCCATCCCGATCTTCACATCGATGCGATCGGCATAATCTGCCCGGACCCGTCGGATTTCATCCTTATAGCGGCCGATGGCATCCGGATTCATGGCATAACGGTTTAGAATCGGGAGCGGCATGTGATCGGTAATGGCGATCGTTTGCATTCCTTTTTGAATAGCGGTTTCAATAACCAGCCGAACGTTGGCACTGCCGTCCGAATAGCTGGTGTGCATATGGAAATCTGACGAAAAATCAATGGCTGAATCCATTGCCGTTCTCCTTGGGGACGCGGATTACATCCGCATTCTGTAATAATAAGATAGTAATACCGTAGTTGATACTGAAAACAGACAGATACGACGCAATTGTTAGGATTTTACAACAGAGGGATAAAAATGCAGGCTTTTCTCAGGAGATAATCTGAAGGGAAGAGCCTGATCGAAAACCGATGAATTGGCTGCAAATGTCTAAAATCGATCAAAATCGCCGCAAATTTTCTGCAAACAGGCTCTATACTTTTCATGGCACCAGCCACCTTGCGTGTACGCCGCTTTCATCCCAGTCAAACCGGGCGCGCCGATTTCCGGTCAGTTGCAATTTCAGCCAGTCGATGGAATCGATTCGACAGGCAATCGCCATAAAATATTTGCGCCCCCTCTCGCTCTCCAAAAGCGTGGGAACTTTGTTCTTCAGAAAATCAGGTAAACCGGAAGACGGTTTCCCGACAGGTGTGCCGGGTGGCTCAACCGCGCAATAATTGATTCGGCTGGTAATCCGGGTATTGCGCCACTGCTCATCGGCAAACCGGTCATCGGCGTGCAGGGTAGCCTGACCGGAAAGCCGAAGCTGAACTCTCTTTTCAGGATGATAAAGCAACCAGCTGATCGCGGGGTTGCTGCGGATCGCCTCGACTTTGGGCGACCGGGCATCGGTGTGACATACCAGCATCCGCTCGGACACAACCACCTGCCGCAGGATCATTGTCCGCATCTTGCACCCGCTGCTGCCTGCAGTGCCAAGAACCGGCCAATGAAACGGATCGGTAAAATCGGTGACTCCCCGTTTGAGCATGGTCCAGATCGAATTCAATATATCATCGAGCGTATTCCACTTTTCGTTTCGTTTCATCTTGAAAAACCTCTGCAATAATTTTCTGATAGCGATTGGTATTGCCTTTCTTCTGGAATCACCCGGCCGCATCTGTCAACGGTTTTTCCAGTCAGCGGACACCTGAATTGTGAATATCTCGTCGACATGTTACAAGATCCGGGTTGCCATTGTTTAGAGCTTGTTTGAGGCGGAGCAGGGAATTGTAATTTATTAATTTCGCGTTCCTAAGTATCCCCTTTCAATCCTGGCGCAAATAATTCACTGCAACATTTTCGAGAAAAGGCCAGATTACTATGGTTGAAAACAATTACAACCCCATGCACGCACCACGCTATTGCGGAATTCCAACGTTCATGAGAACGCCTTATATAACCGATTTGAACACAATAGACATTGCGCTTGTGGGGGTGCCGTATGATGGCGCAGTTGAAGCCCGATCAGGGGCACGCCAGGGTCCCAGACAAATCAGAGATATGTCGAGTATGATGCGGGCCATCCATCATGTAACGCGAATTAATCCCTATGAATTGTGCAGGGTAGCCGATGTGGGTGATGTGCCGTTTAATCAGATATTTGATGTCGAAGCCAGCCATGCGGACATAACGGCGTTCTATCGGAGGATTTACAACCACGGGGTTGCACCGTTGAGTGCAGGAGGTGATCATTCCATTACGTTGCCGATTATGAGAGCAATTGCAAAAGACAACCCGGTTGGTCTGGTACATATTGACGCTCACACGGATTGTTGTGATGAAGAAATGAATTCCAGATACAGTCACGGAACGCCCTTCAGGAGAGCGGTTGAGGAAGGATTGCTGGACCCGGAGCGAACCATTCAAATCGGAATTCGAGGGGCCGCAAACTCCGCTGAATGCTGGGAGTTCGGCCCCCGGCATGGAATTCGAATTGTGTACATAGAAGAGTTCACAAAAATAGGAGTTGACCAAGTGATCGCAGAGGCACGCCGAGTGGTTGGCGATGGCCCGACCTATGTTTCCTTTGATGTGGACAGCATTGACCCTGCGTTTACACCGGGCACCGGCACCCCTGAGATAGGCGGGCTCACTCCGATTGAAGCCCAGGGGTTGATACGTGGCCTTCGAGGACTGAATCTCGTTGGTGCGGATGTCGTCGAAGTATCACCCCCTTTTGATCCTTCGGGAAACACAGCTCTGATTGCGGCAACGATTATGTATGAAATACTGTGCATACTTGCAGAGGCATTACAAGCAAGAACCTGAAAAAAACAATACACATAACTATCGCCTAACCAAATCCCCAAAATGGAGCGGTATAAAAATGACCCCATGGAATGAACAAACGGATATAGTCATCGTAGGCAGCGGTGTAGCCGGCCTGTCAGCGGCCATCGAAGCCGATCAGGCCGGCGCCTCGGTTATCGTGCTGGAAAAGATGAAGATAACCGGCGGCAATACCCGCATCAGCGACGGCGGCCTGGCCGCGCCGGGAAACTATCTGCAAAAAGAGCGAGGCGTTGAGGATTCGCCGGACCTTTTCTATGAGGACATGCTTAAGGCCGGTCTGGGGATCAACCATCCTCACCTGGTCCGAATTGTTGCCGACCGGGCCGCAGAGGCCATCGACTGGACCCGCGATGTGCTGGGGGTACCATACCTGGATCGCCTGGATCGCTTCGGTGGACACGCGGTGGCACGCTGCCTGACCACCATCAATCACTCCGGCGCGGATCTGATCCGGGCACAGCGGGCCTTTCTGGAGCAAACAAAGGTTGACATTCGCACCCGATGCCTGATGACCCGCCTGATCACCGACAGCAGCGGCGCGGTGACCGGCGTTGAAATACGCGACGGCTATACCCACGACGATGCGAAGAGCGGGACCGCTCATACCATCCGCGCCCGGCGTGCCGTTGTCCTGGCGACGGGCGGATTTGGCAACGACATCGCATTTCGCATGCTTCAGAATCCGAAACTGGATGAAACAATCAAAACAACCAACCATAGAGGGGCCACGGCCGAGGGATTGATTGCGGCTTTAAAGATACATGCCGCGCCGATCCATCTTTCCTGGATTCAGGTCGGCCCGTGGGGCTGTGCCGATGAAACCGGCTACGGCCGGGGAGCCAGTTTTGCCTCATACAGCGTGTATCCGGCCGGCATACTTGTGGACCCGGCCACCGGACGCCGAATTGTCAATGAATGGGCCGATCGGCGGCAGCGGTCCGAGGCCATATTCAGGACGGGCCATGAATGTATCGGACTGGTGGATGGTAAAGGGGCGGAAAAGGCGGCCGACAGCCTGAAAAGCTGCCTGAAGATCGGATGCGTCAAACCATTTGAAACATTGGCCGACCTTGCCTCAGCATATGACATGCCGGCCGGTCAACTCGAGGCAACGGTGAAGAGTTACAACCAGATGATTGACGAGAAAAAACGGGACGAATTCGGCAAACCCCTCGAGCAGGATGCCTTCCCCTTGAAAACGCCCCCCTTTTATGCCATCCGGCTGTGGCCCAAGGTCCACTACTGCCCCGGCGGTGTTGGCATTAACGAAAAGGCACAGGTAATCGACCTTGACAGCCGACCGATTCCAAGGCTTTACGCAGCCGGCGAGGTGTGCGGCGGCATACACGGCGCCAGCCGGCTGGGCAGCTGCGCCCTGACCGAATGCATCGTATTCGGCCGCATCGCCGGCAGGCAGGCAGCGGCCTTGCAGCCAGGCGAGTCGGTTTGATCCGGATTTTGCCTTGTAATCCCGGCCGAACCGTGCAGATAGTGTAACACATCCTTCAACGAAATGGCGCGATGCAGCAGGTGGCTTCCGCTGGCCTGGAGAGCCTCCAGGCTACCGGACATTCTGCGAAATCGCGCCGCCCCACCACCACTGGTCAATACCGTCTGTGGTGGGGTCTTGATATTTTTTTGAGCAAACCTGCCTTCGTATCGATCGCATATAGCACGCAACCGCCTCTTCTTTTCAAAAAAATACGCCGGCCCGGTTTCCAGTGATTCGCACCAGTTATTTTGCACGGTTTGGCCATCAATCCCTTCCCGTCAACGGGTATCCCAATTGAGCAAAAGGAACTAAAAGATGAAAACCGTTCTGGTTACCGGCGCTACAGGGTTTATCGGCATTGAGGTGTCCAGACAGCTCGCGGACCGGGGGCTGAATCCCCGGCTTATGGTCCGGCGGCCATTGAGGGGCATCATCCTAAAGCACCTTACGGCCGACATCATGCAGGCGGATTTACGGAGTCCCCGCAGCCTGCAGCGCATCCTGTCGGGTATCGACACGGTCATTCATTTAGGGGCGCGGGCCGCTTTCGAGCCTTACAAACACCTGTACCCATCCATCGTCAGGGGCTCCCTGAACCTCATGCGGGCGGCCATACGGGCTGGTGTGAAGCGCTTTGTTTACGGCGGAAGCCTGCTCGTTTATGACGACAGCCCGAAACCGATCGACCAGAATACCCGACCGTCACCGACCTCCGGTTACGGCCGGGCGAAACTCGAAGCCGAAACAGAGATGCAGAAACTGGCCGCCTCGGCGGGCATTCGTTTTGTATCGCTTCGTCTGCCCCATGTCTACGGCGCTCACAGCCTGCTTTTCGATCAGGTTCGATACGGACGAATCACTTTTCCCGGAAGGGGGCTCAACCGCTTTGCGCATCTTCACGTCAGCGATGCGGCCCGCGGCCTGATCCGGGCAGCGGAAACCGATGTCGAGGGGTGCTTTGTGGTGGCAGATGAACTGTCATGCACCTGGAATGACTTTTTCGAAACGGTCCAGACGTATTATCCGAGGCTGCGGGTTGTGCACATGCCTCAACTGGCATCATTTATCGCCACCCGGATGCTGGATGCTCTGTTCGAGTTGGCAGGGCGTCCCAACCCGTATCCCAGCGGTGCGATATCCTGCTGGAATATGCGACTTTCGGTCGAGCCCGGCACGCTTCAAAACGTTCTCGGTATGGAGCCCGAGTACCCGTCGGTACACGATGGTATCCCCGCTGTTCTGGATGATGCGATCTCATTTTACTGGCTGCCGTCCAACCTGGATCGGGACTGATGGATTCATATCATCCCGCGCAGGTCTCGGCCTGCTGTTTGATGGCGGCCATGAATTCCTCGGTCAGCCGGTGCAGTCGCTGGGGGACCCTCAGCAACCGGCTGAACGGCATCATGGGTCCTTTGAATTCCTCTTCGCTGAGCAAGCGGACGAAACCGTTTTCCTCGAAAAAGCGAAACATGTGCTCCGCCCGAACCCCAAAACGGCCGCCGGTCCACACCACCTCTTTTCCGGGATCGCATTTGACGATGCGGGGCTTGACCCGCATGGGAAAAATAAGCGGTGCGATCTCAAACGAAAAGCAGGTATCCAAGGCCATTTTATCGCCCTCGATATAACAGCAGTTGCGGCAAACGGTATTCCACTGCCGCCAGTCCTCCATTTGGGAGAACACATTCCAGACTACTGACAGAGGGGCCTTGATATCGATTTCCTTGCGAATAATCATTTCTGATCCTTGGCTTTCACAGGGTTATCTATCTGGTTGCAACCGAAGTAAGAACAACCCGCTGACGGAAAAAAACGTCCCTGTTCAGGCGCCGGTTGCGTTTGGCCTGATAAGATAGGAATTGTGCCAGATATTGCAACTAGCTGATACGTTATTGTTTCCACGCGCATCAGTGTTAGTTTGTATCACGAAATATAGAATTTTCCGATGCCCACAAAAAAACGTATCTGGATATTCAATTTGATACATCGATATTGCCCATGATATTCGGACTCAGTAAAACTGATGCTTTCAAAAGGCTTCCCATGATTGACGATTTTGGTTTCACCTGAATGTTTTCAATCTGTTCTAACCGGGTTTGTTAGACATTCGGGAGGATCAAAAACGTCAATAGTCTGTTTTAACAATCATTCAGAACAATTTATCCGGTTTTTTCCATGTAGAACCTGTTTGAAAACCAGGAGGAATTGCATCGCTTTTTCATTGAAGGCGAACCATACATCGACTGCAATCCGGCAAAACCAGTCGTTTAACCTGCACTGTTCCGAGAATAAGGAAGGGGTACAAGCATGAGTGAAGAATATCGTTCAATGTGGTCCGGTTTGGGACTTGATCTGGATGGCCATGATGCGTTGCTGAATGTTCTGGGAAACGCCTATCAGGACATTTACCTGTCCCAGAAAAATCGACCGGAGGGCATGAAATATTTTGATTTTGTCATGAGTGAAGTTCATGGCCTGCGAATCAAAGAACTGCTGGATGAAAAGCAATCTGGCCGTAAGATAATCGGTTCGTATTGCGTCTTTGTACCCGAAGAAATCGTTCTGGCAGCCAATGCCACCCTGGTGGGGCTGTGTTCCGGCGCCGACTTCGCCATGGAGGAAGTCGAAAAGCTTCTGCCCCGCAACACGTGCGCTTTGATCAAATCATCGTTCGGATTCAAACTTGGCAAGGTCTGCCCCTATCTGGAAAGTGCGGACATGATCGTCGGCGAAAACACCTGTGACGGCAAAAAAAAAGCCTATGAATCTTTAAACGATCTGGTAGACAATCTCTATGTCATGGACCTGCCCCAGGTCAAATCCGATCAGGGCAGAGCACTTATCAAGGCTGAGTACATACGTTTCAAGGGCGCGGTCGAAGCTCTCACTGGTGTTACCATCACCCCCGAATCATTGAAAGAGGCGATCCGGACGGTAAACGCCAAACGCTCAGCCCTCCATCGCCTCTCATCGCTGCGCCAGGCCGACCCGGCGCCAATATCCGGCCTGGATGCCCTGCTGGCCAACCAGGTTTTCTTTTACGACAACCCGGCCCGTTTTACAAAATCGGTAAATGCAATCTGTGATGAACTGGAAAAAAGAATTTCGGAAAAGCAAGGTGCTATTCCGGAAAAGACTCCCCGCATCCTTATATCCGGATGCCCCCAGGCGGTCCCCAACTGGAAGCTGCCCTCCATTGTGGAAACGTCCGGCGCTGTGATCGTAGGAGAGGAATCCTGCGTGGGAGAGCGCGGCGCCCGCAACCTCACCGATGAATCCGGTGAAACCGTCGAAGCGATGATGGACGCCATCGTGGATCGTTATTTTCAGGTGGATTGTGCCATTTTTACCCCCAACAACGAGCGTCTGGACCATATTCAGGAAATGGTCGCCGCCTATCGGGCTGATGGTGTGATCCACTATGGGTTGCAGTTCTGCCAGCCCTACCTCATGGAATCCATGCCGGTGGAAAAAGCCCTGGAAGAAAAGGGCATCCCCTGCCTGCGCATCGAGACCGATTACAGCATGGAAGATATCGGCCAGTTGAAAACCCGGATCGAGGCATTTATCGAGCAGCTGGGATAGACCGCATCCATCACAGACCGTTACGGATGGACGGTGCTCATATTCAACCGTTCATTCCAGTAAAGTTAAAGGAGCACTTACAGACGATGAGGTATGCGGGAATTGATATCGGCTCACGCACCATTGAACTGGTGGTAGTGAATGAAGCGGGCGAAATGCTTTGCACCCTTCAGGCCGACACTGGATTTGACCCCATGATGTCGGCCAAAAAACTGATCGATGAAGTAAGCTATGATCACATCATGGCCACCGGCTACGGGCGAAACCTGTTCGAAATCTCCTTTGACGCGCAAACCGTAACGGAAATCAAAGCTCATGCCACAGGAGCACGCGCCCTTTTTCCCGGCACTCAGACCGTACTGGATATCGGCGGTCAGGACAGCAAAGCCATCGCTTTGTTTGATAACGGCAAAGTCAAAAAATTTGAAATGAATGACCGCTGCGCTGCCGGAACCGGGAAGTTTCTGGAAATTATGGCCCGGACTCTGGGGTTTGAAATTGAAGATTTCGGTCGGGAAGCACTCATGGCGGAAAAAGACCTCAATATTTCAAGCATGTGCACGGTATTTGCCGAATCTGAAGTCACCTCTCTCATCGCCAGAGGAGAAAACCGACAGGAAATCGCCCGGGGGCTGCACGCCAGCGTCATCCGCCGGGCCGTCGGCATGATCAATCGCGTGACATCAAAGGGGGAAATCGTTTTCACAGGCGGCGTGGCCAAAAATCCATGCATGAGCGCTCTGCTTGAAAAAAAACTGGCACGCCGGATCCTTATTCCGGACGACCCGCAACTGGTTGGTGCTTTGGGCGCAGCGCTCATAGCAAAAGAATGAATAAAGGAACTTTACACCAATGACAAAAACAATCGATGCAAGGGGGCTCGCCTGCCCCGCTCCTGTTTTAATGACAAAAAATGCAGTGGAGAAAGACAATCTGCATGCAATTGAGGTGATTGTGGACAACAAACCGGCCCGGGAAAATGTATCCCGCTTTCTGGAGTCCCGGCAATTTTCAGTCACCGCCTCGCCTGATGGAAGCGATTTTAAAATCAACGCACAGCGGACCGGTGATGACACGCCAGCGATCCCTGAGCCGGTGCGATCCCCAATATCTTCGGCTGATCATAAACAGAAAATAATGGTTCTTGCGGCCACCGACCGCATGGGATTCGGCGATGATGAGTTGGGCAAAAAGCTGATGATCAGCTTTATCAAGACCATCAAGGAGATTGGCGATGAACTCTGGCGGCTGGTATTGGTCAATAACGGCGTCAAGCTGACCATTGACGGCTCTCCCGTGCTGGAGGACCTGCTCGCCTATGAAGAGAGCGGCCTGACCATTCTGGTCTGCGGCACCTGCCTGTCTCACTTCGATCTGCTGGACGAAAAAAAGGTCGGCCAAACCACCAATATGCTGGATATCGTCACCGCCATGCAACTGGCGGACAAGGTCATTCAAATCGGATAAGGCGGTTAATTACAATAAGATTCCAAGCAATTTCATTTTTCTATAAAGCAGCGTGCGATGAATTCCCAGGATCTCCGCTGCTTTTGTTTTATTCCCAGCCACTTGCCTTAATGTTTGCTCTATAAAATACCGCTCCGCAGATCGCATGTAATTGTTAAGAGAAGTCAAATCGGAACGTTTGGGAAAAGCAGCTGAATGATAAAGATAATCCGGAAGATTTTCCGGTTTAACAGTCTCATATCCGGATTCGTACAACGCGCGTTGGATCACATGAAGCAATTCTCTTGCGTTACCAGGCCAATCATAGCTTTCGAGCATCTTTTTTGCCTCGGAATGAATTCGTATTCCTTTTCCGGAAGGGCCTTTTATTGTTTTTTCGATAAAATGATACGCAAGAGGAATGACATCATCCCGTCGATTCCTCAACGGATCTATTCGGATTGGAACCCCATTCAACCGGAAATAGAGATCCCGGCGGAATTGACCGGTTTTCATCAGGCTTTCCAGGTTCTGGTTGGTGGCGGCAATGATCCTGAAATCCGAAGAAATGAGGGCAACGCCACCCACACGTTCGAATTCTTTCAGCTCCAGGACTCTGAGCAGCTTGGGTTGCATTTCCAGAGGCATATCACCGATTTCATCCAGAAAAATGGTACCCAGGTGGGCGAGTTCGAATTTCCCGGGCTTGCCTTTGGGATCGGCGCCGGTGAACGAACCCTTTTCGTACCCGAAGAGTTCCGCCTCCAATAAATCTTTGGGCAAGGCCGCACAATTGACCCGGATGAACGGAAAATCCCTGCGGTCACTGGCATTGTGAATGGCATGAGCGAACAATTCTTTGCCGGTCCCTGATTCCCCCGTGATCAGTACAGGCATATCGGTACCCGCGGCATTGACGGCTTCCCGTTTGACGCTTTTCAGTGACAGACTTTTGCCGACGATGCTCTCAAATGAAAATTTGGGAGTATGAACATGGGCGAGTTCCTTTTGCACATCGACAATTTTCGATTCCAATCGATCCAGTTTCTCTGCCAGTTGAGTAGCGGTGGTGGCCGAATCGAACAATACCATTCCCACGACGGCAATGATGCACCCCCTTTCGCGCAAGGGTATTCGATGAACCAGAAATCCGGTATCTTTGTATTTGTGGGGATAGTTGACTTCCGCAATTCCCGTTTTGGCCACAATATGAAGACGGCTGTTGGTGATCACTTCCGTAGCGTGTTTGCCCATTGAGCTTGGGATGTCAATGTCTAAAAACCGCGCATAGGTGTTGTTGATGTAAATGATTTTCCCGTCGGTGTCACAGATGATGACACCGATCTCCATGTTCTCAACGAGATTTTCAAAAAAACCCAACTTCTCAATTGGATTGGAAACCGGTGCCCCTGTCATCGCAAACTCCCAATCAACCGTTATAGGTTACTTTGTAACTGCGCAGCCTCATGTTCTTCTGAGCGTTGTCACACAATTCGTGGCCGCTGAACCTCCGACATTGAAAACCACGCCAATAGACGGGGTCTTACCCGCCGGCGCCATTCCGATGGGTTCGCCAACCAGTTGCTTGTATGCCAGCGCATGCATGGAACACCCGGTAGCACCTACAGGGTGGCCCTTGGATTTCAGCCCTCCCGATAAATTCACCGGGCATCGATCGTCGGGACCAAAGCGGCCATCGAGGTAGTCCCATCCGGCTCTTCCGTCTTCTGAGAGGCCGAGCGCCTCCGTGGTAAGGATCTGGTTGATGGAAAAACAATCGTGGACTTCCGCCAGGTCCACGTCAGAGATGGTGATTTTGGCCTCCTCAAACGACTGCTCTACAGCCCGTTTTCCGGCAGATAATTCATACATATTGGGCCGAACGCTTTCCGGAAGGCGTTCGGTGGTCATGCCGATACCTGCAATTTCCACGACACGCTGGCTGATCGATCGGGCATCCTGTGTGGGTGCAAGGATCACCGCCGCTGCGCCATCCGATATAAGGGAGCAATCATGCAGTCGCAACGGATCGGCAATTACGGGATTGCTGCCCTTTCCGGTTGCCGGTAAATTCAAAATTGCCTCGGGGGTGAACAACTTGAGCCGGTCGGCCGGTCCCCCCTTGCTGAAATGCGCCAACGGATTTTCGACCCCGTTGCGATAGGCTTGTGCCGAGACGGCCGCAAACATCTTTTGCATCTCTTCAAGGCTGTATCTATAGTGCGCCATATATCCTTTGGCATATTCGGCGAAAAGTCCCGGGAAAGTCATCCCCATGGCCCCCTCCTCCGGCCAATAGGACGAGCAGGCCAGCGCGTGGGTCACTCCCTTGGTTGGCAGCAGACTCATCTTTTCCACACCAATCACCAGGACCCGACGAAACCTGCCGGACTCGATACCAAAAATGGCATTGTAAAGGGCGACCGAGGACGAGGCACACGCACCCTCGGTGCGGGTCGTTGGAACGAAGCGAAGATCATCCGGAGCAACCTCCAGCCCCAGGGGACCGACGTGCTCCTGATTGATGAATTTGGACGGAGAGCATGAACCGATCCAAATGCCGTCAATGTCCGACGGGTCCAATCCGGCATCCTCGATAGCCCCCTTTCCGGCCTCGATGATAAGTTCGTAAAAGGATTTCGTATCCTTGACTTCGCCGGTTTCCCGGTTTTTCTCCACAAAGGCGCCAAATTTCGTATTGTAGGCACCGATAATGCTGACCCGACTCATTTTCGTTCTCCTGTATTTTCGATGTATTAAATAATTTGATCATCCTTTGGAACCCAGACGCAAACCGCCATGAATGAAATAGACATCCCCTGTCAACGCCTCATTGCGGTACAATTCGCATACCAGCGAGGCGACCTCATCCGGCTCTATCAACCTGCCGATGGGGACATTGTCCAAAATGCGCGACAGTGCTTTCTGATTCATTCCTTTCAGGATCGGCGTCGCCACATATCCCGGCGCCACCGCCACACACCGGATGCGGTCGGCCACCCCTCGCCTGAAAAATTCTGCCGTTATGACTTTGGGCATGACCGATACGGCGGCCTTGCTCGACGAGTAGTTGATCTGACCGGCGGTTCCAAGCGATCCGGTTGATGAAATAAGGCAGATCAAGCCCTTGTCCCCGTTGTTGATCATCTTCTCGGCACATTCGCGAACCGTGAGAAAAACCCCGGTCAGATTGACATCGATAACTGAACGAAACTGATCGAGTGACATTTTGGAAGCAACTTTTCCGCTTTCACGGTCCGGTGCAAGCATGAGCCCATCTTTGATGATTCCTGCAAATGGGGCCACCAGGTTGATTTTGCCGAACAGGTTCATGGCTGTGTCAGCAAGTCTTTGACTGTCTTCTTCCTTGGTGACGTCACACACCAGCGTCTCGACAGATTTACCAATGACTTGTCTCGCGCTTCTGAGAGCCTGGTCTGAAACATCAGCTAAAAGCACTTTGCCGCCTGCCTGCACCCAATAGTGTGCAAAGGCGAAACCAATTCCGCTTGCCCCCCCGGTCACCACTGCAACTGAATCGTTGATCTCAAGCATGGAGTCCTCCTGAAGAAGTTGACGATAGGTGTTCTGTGTAGCAATTCCCATGCCGTCATCAAAATACCCGGTTATCAGGGGTGCAGCCGATTGCTTTATAATCGAAGCAGGAGAAAATTGTAGTATTTTTAATACAGCCTTTGATGAACTTTCACAAGAAAAATTCTGCTGAAATTTATCAAGCCGATATAAATTTTAAATGGTCTCTAACAGTTACATGCATATTTGCAATCTGAATACAATTCGGCACAGCTTTTGCGAGTGATGACCCCAAATCAAACCCGTTCCTTGCCAGCCACATTGAACTGTATTCATCACAAAGGAGGGTCCGATGAATTTGGGGATGTTGTTCACTCGTCATGCACGCTATCGACCGGATCATACCGCGGTGGTGTTTGGCGACCAGCGTCTGACGCACCTGAAATTTAATCAAAATATCAACAAATTGGCCAACTCCATGCTAAGTCTTGGAATTAAAAAGGGCTCCACGGTGGCTACCGTTCTGCCCAATTGCCTGGAGTTGCTTGAAACCTACTGGGCCGCCGCCAAAATCGGCGCGGTAGTTGTTCCCATGAGCACCTTGTTGATGGAAGGAGCGCTCAGATCCCTTCTCAAAGACGCCAATGCCGAAATGGTGATTACCAATCTGGCCTTTGCCGATATTTTAAAGGCGATACAGCCCGGGTTGCCGGACCTTCGTCCGGATTGTTGCCTGTTGACAGACGGGACATATATGGAGGGATTCCAGAACTACCATGCGCTTAAAAATGCCGAAACCGACGACGAACCGGACGTTCCCGTGATCGACGGGGGCGATCCCTTCAACATCATGTACAGCAGCGGGACGACCGGTCTGCCCAAAGGGATTGTGCACACCCATGACATTCGCCTTGCCTATGGCACCTGTTTTGCCACCGCCTTTCGCCTGGCTCCGGAAAGCGTGACGCTGCACGCCGGAGCCATCGTATTCAACGGTGCCTTCGTTGATTTGATGCCCACCGTTTACCAGGGGGCCACATATATCCTGCTGCCGCAGTTTGATCCGGTTGAATATATTGCGTGCATTGAAAGGGAAAAAGTGACCCATGTGATGATGGTCCCTGCCCAGATCATCGCCATGTTGAATGCCCCCAATTTCGATCCCGAAAAATTGGCCTCTTTGGAGATGATCCTCGCCCTGGGGGCGCCGTTGCATCTCGAACACAAGGAAACCTTGAACCGACTGCTCCCCGGTCGCTTTTACGAACTCTACGGGCTGACCGAAGGTTTCGTAACTGTTCTGGACAAACTGGATTACCCCGGCAAACCGGCTTCCGTGGGCATTCCCCTGCCTCTGTTCGATATGAAAATAGTGGACGAATCCGGCAATGAACTGCCGGCCAACCAGGTTGGCGAAATCTGCGGGAAGGGCCCTATCCTCATGCCCGGATACCATAAGCGCCCCGATTTGACGGAGAAGGCGATTGTCGACGGATGGCTGCATTCCGGCGACCTGGGTTACGTGGATGACGACGGGTTTCTGTACCTGGTAGATCGTAAAAAAGACATGATCATCTCAGGTGGCGTCAACGTTTATCCAAGGGATATTGAGGAGGTGATTGTTCAACACCCGGATGTCAACGAGGTGGCTGTGTTCGGGATACCGGATGAGAAGTGGGGCGAGGTGCCCTTTGCCACGGTTACACTGGTTCCTGCCGCAAAGGTCTCAGAGCCTGATCTTAAAGATTGGATCAATTCACATGTTGGGGCCAAATTTCAACGGGTTGCCGGCGTCAAAGTCATTCAGGATTTTCCGCGCAACGTGGCCGGAAAAACGTTGAAAAGGGAACTGCGAAAAATATTTGGAAACTAATTCGATTTCAACAGACGCAACCACAGATGGTGTATTAACGATACTACGTATAGTAAATTTACTACAATCAGCAGATGTCCAACCCGATGAATAGGTGGTGTTTCAAATTGCTTTCTGAAAAGGCTGTTCGATCGAGGCGATGACTAACCGTCCAACCCACATTAACATCATTAACCGGGAGGAGGAATTATGAAAAGATGTCTCAAAACAGCGGTAATCTTGACGGTAATTTTTTTGTTCGCCACTAACATGGCTTTGGCTCAGGAGAAGAAAACCAAGTCCGACAGGCAGAAATTCGGTGCAGATGACCGAATTGAAGAGGTGAAAAAACTTAAGGTTAAAACCAGCGATAAAAAACACCGTTGGAAAATGGTACTTCCCTGGTCCAAGGGATTGCTCTTCTACGACATGGCTGTCCATTTCTGTGACACCGTCCGCCTGGCTTCCGGTGGACGTCTGACCATTAAAGCCTATTCGGCCGGCGAACTGGTTCCCGCCATGGAAATTTTCGATGCAGTCAGCAAAGGCTCTTTCGATGCAGGTCATGACTGGCCAGGTTACTGGAAAGGTAAGAACGAAGCATTTATTGCCTTCGGTTCGGTGCCGTATGGGCTGGACGCCGAACTCTACAATATCTGGCTCTATGAGCGAGGCGGCTTGAAGGAGATGCAGGACCTTTATGGGAAGTACAATCTTTTTGCCCTGCCTGGCGGTCAGGCGGGCCAGGAAATGGGGCTCAACTCCAACAAACGCGCTTCGAAGATGGAGGATTTCAAGGGCCTGAAGGTCAGAACCTGGGGCTGGTACCTGGATATTCTCAACGAGCTTGGTGCCTCCGGTGTCGCCACGCCGGGCGGCGAGGTCTACCTATCTTTGCAGACGGGCGTTCTGGATGCGGCAGAGTTTTCCTCTCCGGCGGTCAACTGGCCGATGGGCTTTGACGAAGTCACCGACTACATCATCCAGCCCGGCGTCCATCAACCCGCCTGTCAATTCGCCTTCTTTTTCAACAAGAAGTCCTATGACGCACTGGGTGACGATCTGAAATGGATCCTGGATACGGCCGCCAAAGAAACACAGCTCTGGAGCTACAGTTGGCTCAACAACCTCAACGCCGAAGCAATCCGCCGCTTCAAGGAGAAATCTGAAATCGTCATGATGGACGAGAGTGCTATCGTCGATTTCGCCAAGACAACGCAAGCCTATATGGAGAAAGTAAAAGAGAGATGTCCCGACTGCAAGCGACTGCTCGAATCCCAGGAAGCCCTCAAGAAAGATTTTGCAGACTGGCGTTCTGCCAGAGCAAGCGTTACGCCGTGGCCCCTGGATGAAGTGGTGAACGGAAGGCTTCACGAATAGAAGCCGCCGCATAAGAGCCTGTTTGAAATTCAGGGGATTGAAACGAAAATGCGTGAGGGCAATTGGGGCTGCTCTCGCGCATTAACAGCTAATTCGGCTTTCAAACAGGTTCCAACGCCGATGACAAATTAGTTTAGGAAAACAGGAGCGGGCTATGAAGTGGCTCACGAAAGCAATAGACAAGGTTGTGGTAAAACAAGCGGAACTATCGTCTCTTCTCATGGTAATTCTGGTGGTGCTGATGTGCTACGAAGTTGTCCGGCGTTATTTCTTCAACGCACCGACGATCTGGGGTCTTGAATTTACCACTTTTATTTTCGGTGTGCATTTTGTCATGGGATATGGCTACACGGAATATTTCGACGGCCACGTGAGAGTTGACATCTTCAGCAGCAGATTCCGGAAAAAAACCCAGGATATCCTATACATCGTTCTGACAATCGGTGTAACTCTCCCCCTCGTTGCCCTGATCGGCATTTGGGCCTGGGACAACGCATTTACTTCCACAAGGCTTCTTGAGGCCCTGTCATCTGCGTGGGCTCCACCGATCTGGCCGGTAAAACTATTGATGGCACTGGGGTTCACCTTTCTTTTCCTTCAAGTTCTTTCAAATTTGATCAAACGCATTTTAACCGTTGGTCAAAAGAAACTTATTCGCTGAGAGGAGCCTATGAGTCCAGAATTTTTAACCGTCGGAATGTTTACCACGCTTATCTTATTCATCGTACTCGGGCTTCCATTGGCGTATTCACTTGCCGGGACCGCTGTAGTTTTTGGCTTGATCGAAAACGGCCTCAATGTTGACGGCCTCCTGGGTTTTTTTATCAACAATGCCTGGGGCACCATGAACAATTTCGTGCTCGTGGCGGTTCCTCTGTTTATCCTGATGGCTCAATTGCTCGATCGTGCCAAGATCTCGGACGCCTTGTTCGAAGCCCTCTACGTAGTCATGGGCAGCATTAAGGGCGGGCTCGGTCTGGCTGTCGTTTTCGTTTGCGTTATCCTTGCCGCCACCACCGGTATCGTTGGGGCTTCAGTCGTTGGAATGGCTCTCCTTGCCGGCCCCAAACTCCTCGAAAAAGGGTACAATGAGAAAATGGCCGCCGGCCTGATTTGTTCCGGCGGCACACTCGGCATTCTGATTCCTCCGAGTATTATGCTGGTCGTCTATGGGGGCCTCACAGGGCTCAAAGAAACTTCGGTTGGTGCCCTTTTCGCGGCCGCGATCCTGCCTGGACTGCTGCTGTCATTTTTATATATGGCTTACGTATTTATTGTCTGCCAGGCAAAACCAACCTATGGCCCTCCGATCAGCAAACAGGAGGCTTCCGGCTACTCTGCCCAGCAAAAAATGTGGATGGTGATTAAGTCCATGGTCCCCCCGCTCGTGTTGATCTTCGCGGTTATGGGAACAATACTCGCTGGCATTGCAACCCCTTCTGAAGCGGCAGGAGTAGGTGTCCTGGGTGCAGCAATCCTTGCAATCGCCCGCCGCAATTTTAATTGGAAGGTTATCTTCGAATCAAGCAAGGCGACGCTCAGAACCACATCCATGGTCATGATCCTTGTTCTTTTTGGCAACCTTTTCAGTGCTACATTTCTTTTTGTGGGTGGGGGCGATGTCATCACGGACCTGCTGATCGGAGGCGACCTCCAGCCGGCGATGATTCTGTTCATCATGCTTCTGGCCATCTTTCTGCTGGGCATGTTCATTGACTGGGTGGCTATTCTGCTCGTCTGTCTTCCGGTTTTTATGCCCGTCTGTCTGGAACTTGGTTTCAACCCCTTATGGTTCTCGATGCTCATTTGTATTGTTCTGCAGACATCATTTTTGACACCTCCCTTCGGCTATGCGCTTTTTTATTTTGCCGGCGCCGCGCCAGAAGGAAAATATCAGATGATGGACATTTACAAAGGTGTACTTCCGTTTATCGTCCTTCAAGCTATTGGTGTTTTAATCTGTGTGCTGTTTCCTTCGATCATCACCTATATTCCAAGTATCATTTTCAAGTAATTACAATTTCAGTTTGTCGCGTTTCCTGGCTATTGGAGTTTGCGGTAACTCTGCGATCCATATTCATTATGCCTTTTTAACTATTTCGATCGAACTTTAGTGGAAAGGGATCAATCAATGAACATCGGCAGCCTCTTGCCCCACCATGCACGCTATCGCCCCGATCACCCGGCCTTTGTCTGCGGCGATGAGCGCTTCAGCTACAAAGCCTTCAACGCCTATGTGAACAAACTGGCCAACGCACTGCTGGCCCGCGGGCTTTCCAAAGGGGATAAGTTCGCTACTATCCTGCCCAACTGCACCCAACTCATGGCGGCCTACTGGGCGGCAGCCAAGACGGGCCTTGTCATCGTTCCGGGCAGCACAATGCTCAATGAAGGCGGCCTGGCCACGTTGCTCAAGAATTCCGACACCGCTCTTGTGATCGCCGATGCCTCTTTTGCAGACGTTCTGGATCGGCTGCGAAGCGATCTGCCGGCCATCGCCGATGACCGTTATGTGCTGGTCGGACTGGGCGCCCCGCGTGAGGGATTTTGCAGCTACGAAGAATTTGTCGATTCGGCAGGTGAGGAGAACCCGCCCGACATCCCCATCGACGACCACGACATGTACAATATCATGTATTCCAGCGGCACGACCGGCGCGCCCAAGGGAATCGTCCATACCCATTATGTGCGCGCAATGTACTGCACCATCTTCGCTGCCTCCTGGCGCATGACGCCCGAAAGCGTAACCCTTCACGCCGGCTCCATCGTCTTCAACGGCGCCATGCTGGATCTGATGCCCTGGATGTTTTTGGGCGCAACCTACATTCTCCATGAAAAATTCGATCCGGAAGCGGTTATCGCGGACATCGAAAGGGAAAAAGTGACCCACATCGTCATGGTGCCGGCTCAGATCATCGCCATTCTCAACAGTCCGGCCTTCAATCCCCGCAAGCTGGCCTCCCTGGAGATGATCCACAACGTGGGCGCCCCGCTGCTTCTGGAGTACAAGCACCGCCTCAACGAGACCCTTCCCGGGCGCTTCTACGAACTGTACGGGCTCACCGAAGGATTCATGACCGTTTTGGACAAGCATGACGCAATCCGCAAGGTTGGATCCGTGGGCGTGCCGGCACCATTCATGGAGATGCGCATCCTCGATCCGGACGGCCGGGAATGTGCTCCCGGTGAAATCGGCGAAATCTGCGGCAAAAGCCCCATGATGATGCCCGGCTACTACAAGCGGCCCGATCTGACCGAAAAGGCCATCGTCGACGGGTGGCTGCACACGGGGGATGCCGGATACGTGGATGAGGACGGGTTCCTGTTTCTTGTCGACCGCATCAAGGACATGATCATCTCCGGCGGTGTAAATGTCTATCCCAAAGACATCGAGGAAGTCGTCATCTGCCATCCGGGCGTCTGTGAAGTGGCCGTGATCGGCGTTCCCGACACCAAATGGGGTGAGGTGCCCATCGCCGCCGTCGTGCTGCATCCCGGAGCAACCGTAACTCCGGCGGAGTTGATGGAATGGACCAACAGCCGCGTTGACGCCAAGTTCCAGCGCATCCGGGATGCGGTGATCATGGATTCGTTTCCGCGCAACGTGGCCGGCAAAATGCTCAAACGGGAAATGCGGGATACCTATAAAAACAGAAGAGCAGCGGGCTGAGATTCGAAATTTGAGGGTGGAAAGCCGTGCCCAGGAGCTGAAATTACGCATTGACAAGTTATAAAAAAAAGTTTTCGGATAGCCGGGTTCGTGATACAGACTGCGGACGGAGTGGAAGCCTTTCGGCCCACCCGTTTTTGAAAAAAAAGAAATCTGCGAGAAACCGCAGCCTATGAGAGGAAACACCTATGAACGGCATTCAGCGCGTGAAAGCGGCTATCTCACGCGAGCCCGTCGACAGGATTCCCAAGGGGGAGCTTGTCGTTGACACGGAATTCATCCAGAAATTCATGGCCTGGCAGGCGGATGCCGAATCCAACACCCGCTCCGAAACTGGCGAAACAGCCTCACCGGTCTCTCCCGAAACCGAAATGGCCTTCTATCAATCAACTGGACTGGACCTTGTGTGCGTCCAGAACGGCAGATACGAGGCAGAGGGTAACGAGAGCAATGCCGATGCGATGCGGTTCCGGCGGTACGCTGACGAGGGGCTTTTCGTGTTCTCGCTGATAAACGGGGCGTTTCAGACCGTGATGTGCAGCCAGGAGTTCATGACCTTCATGGGAGAAGTGGTCCGGCATCCGGCAGATGTGGCTGAAGCGATGCAGGCCGTGACCCGAAAAATCGTTCGGCGGATGGAGCAGGATCTCGCTGCCGGGGCCCACGGTATCATCATTGCCGATGATATCGCTTACAACCAGGGCCCCATGGTTTCTCCCAAATTCGTTGCCGACCATCTCCTGCCCTGCTGGCAGGCACAGGTGGCGGCAGCCAACGAGCTGGGCATGCCGGTTTTCTTTCACTCCGACGGCAACCTGAACGCCCTCATGCCGTTTATCGTTGACGCCGGTTTTGACGGCCTGCAGTGCATCGAACCCGCAGCAGGGATGGACATTGAGGCAATCAAAAAGGAAAACGGGGATCGTCTTTGCCTGATGGGCAACATGGACCCGGCGCTATTGTCCGACGGCCCCGAAAATCGCGATGCCTCCGGTGACGACGATCTCCATGAAGTATCAGAAGCGACCGCTGCCCTGATATCGACCGCCGCTCATGGCGGCGGTTTCATCTTCGGTACCTGCAGCGGACTCCATGAGGGCATGAGGCCCGAAAGGGTCCGCCACATGTTTGACTTAGCGGACAAGTTCGGCATCTGCCCGGTGAATGAGGGAAAAGCATGAGAGCAGTTGTCTACGAGGAATTTGGGAAGTTACCGACAGTCCGGAACGTACCTGACCCCACCCCGAAAGGCCATGGCGTCGTTCTTCGAGTCATGGCAACCGGGCTGTGCCGAAGCGACTGGCATGGATGGATGGGGCATGATCCGGATATCCGGTTGCCTCATGTACCGGGTCATGAAATTGCCGGTGTTGTCGATGCCGTTGGAAAAGATATCATCAAGTGGAAAGTGGGAGATCGGGTAACCCTTCCATTTGTCTGCGGATGCGGCGGTTGTCCTCAATGTACGTCCGGAAATCATCAAGTGTGTGACAACCAGTTCCAACCTGGCTTTACCCACTGGGGATCCTTTGCCGAATATGTAGCGATCGATTATGCCGACATCAATCTGGTTGCCCTCCCGGAAGAACTGGACGATGTTACCGCAGCGAGTCTCGGTTGCCGATTTGTCACCTCCTTTCGGGCTATCGTTGCGCAAGGCAAGGTTTCCGCGGGGCAATGGGTTGCCGTACACGGTTGCGGAGGAGTGGGTTTATCGGCAATCATGATTGCCAATGCGCTGGGCGCAAATGTCGTGGCGGTGGATATCACGGAGGAAAAACTGAAGTTCGCCCGATCAGTTGGTGCGATTGCCGCCATCAACGCGACAGAAGCCGACGATGTCGTTGAGCACGTCAGGGATATCACCGGTGGCGGCGCTCACTTGTCCATCGATGCGCTCGGCAGTCCGGTCACCTGTTTCAACTCAATCGCCAATTTGAGGAAACGCGGCAAGCATGTCCAGGTTGGCTTGATGCTGGCCGATCATTGCCACCCCGCCGTACCCATGGATAAAATCATTGCCAACGAACTTGAAATTCTGGGAAGCCACGGCATCCAAGCCTACAACTATTCCGCTCTGCTGGAAATGATCAAAGCGGGAAAATTATCCCCGGAGAAGTTGATCGGTAAAACGATCAATCTGGATGAATCGGTGAATGAACTGGCAGCGATGAACAACTTCAATAGCATGGGGGTGACGGTAATCAACGAATTTCAATAGGTTCCACCGGTATTGTCAGGGGTTAACGTGCCTTCCTGTTCGATAAGCAAACATGCCGTATCAGATAGCCGGGGATCTGTTGCTAACCTTTGATGGCCACGGTTCAGGAAAGTATAATTTTAATTTTTTTTCTTCCTTTAATCCTGTAAACCGTGAATTCACGATCAATAGTTGCAATGCTATTGATGTTGAGCTGTCAAATTGCTTCTGTCACATAGTCACAAAATCCCGCAGTGACTGGCGATGCAAAAACACCCGTGTACAGGCGGCAAATTTTATACGATTTCAATCGCTTTCCTTGGGCCTACCCTGATCTCCGCACCCATTCGCGGTAAAAAGCCTGCAATATAGCTTCAACCAGATAGTTCCAATCAGTTTCGGAATCTCGTTACCGGTTCTGCCCTTGGATTTCGCTAATGATCTGTTCGCGAAAAGTTGCTCATGCGGGATTTCCGCAGACCACGCTACCCTTGGGTTTGACATCTGTAAATACACGAATCGGCGCGAGCCCGCGCAACACGGGTGCCCGCGCCACTGAATGAAATT
>ENA-ORCT01000203-ORCT01000203.1-marine-metagenome-genome-assembly--contig:-NODE-203-length-32300-cov-3.937839_pt1 | contig 32300 bp, 22 predicted proteins | sample MGYA00248632_ERZ508511 | MGnify/ENA primary metagenome ERZ508511 (study PRJEB26182, sample SAMN06268839) | marine metagenome | isolation source: Tt an P1-techrep anaerobic enrichment on pine from sediment...
TTTGGATGTTCAATCCCCTGCACACTCAATCGGTAACTTATATCGTGCAACGGATGAACAGCATGTCCAGCATGTTCTGTGTGTTATCTCTTTTGCTGTACATCAAAGGACGCTTTGCGCTCAACCACTATAAAGGCCAATCTGGCGGAATTAAATTTTACAATGTGCCCCCCAAAGAGACAGTGCAAAGGGAAAAGAGATCCGCTTGCTGGAGCAATATTACCTTGTTCTCGTGCGCGGCAATGTCATGGTTGCTGGGTTTGGGTTGCAAGGAGACAGCAGCAATCATGCCCGTTGTGGTGTTGCTTTACGAGTGGTATTTTTTTCAGAATTTAAGCCGAAACTTCCTGAAACGAAAATTGAAGCCATTGACATTCTTGATTCTGCTGGTGGGATGTTTGGCTTTTCTTTTAATTGGCCCTGATCCAATTGAAAGATTCAAATCTATCAAGGACTTTGCTAATAACGAATTCACTTACCTTGAACGTGTATTAACCCAGCCTCGCGTGATATGTTATTATTTGAGCCTCCTGTTTTATCCACACCCATCGCGGCTCAATTTCGACTATGATTTTCCTCTCTCCCATTCGCTGACCGGCCCGTGGACGACATCGGTCTCAATATTAACCATATTGGGATTCCTATGTTTGGCCATTGGCACGGCAAAACGAAACAGGCTTCTGTCCTTTTGTATCCTTTGGTATTTCCTGACCTTAACCATCGAGTCGTCGGTAATCCCCCTGGCCATCATCTTCGAACACCGTACGTACCTGCCATCTGTATTTATCAGCCTTCTGGCAGTGACAACGATTGTCCGGTTCTATAAACCCTTCGCATTCGGCATCTTATGCTATACGACAATAATAAGTGGTCTCTGGACCTATGAAAGAAACAATGTTTGGAAAAGCGAATTAACTCTATGGCAAGATACTGCGACCAAATCACCATTTAAAGCAAGGCCTCACAACAATCTGGGTTTAGCCTATTATCGAAGAAATCTAAATGAAGCAGCAATTGTTTGTTTTAATAAAGCTTTGGATCTAAAGCCTGAATTTTTCGAGGCTCATAACAACCTTGGGTTGGCTTTAGCAAAAATAGAAAAAACCCCTGAAGCTATCCGGCATTTCAAGTTAGCTCTGCATTATAACCACAAATTCGCCGATGCGCATAGCAATCTGGGAATGATGTTTGAAAAGAAGAATCGGAAAAATGATGCGGAAGCTCACTACCGTGCAGCTCTGCTCTTAAAGCCAGATGTTGCCGAGACGCATTTCAATCTCGCCAACCTTCTCAGTAGCACCGGGGATATAAGTGGAGCTACCAAGCATTATCAGGAAGCGCTTCGAATCAATCCAAATTATGCCCATGCTTACAACAACATGGCTCTTTCCAGTGAAAAGCAGAATCAAATCGATAATGCGGTAATTTATTACCGAAACGCCCTAAGAATAGATCCAAATTTTACAGAGGCCATCCAAAATTTTGGAGCACTCCTGATAAACCAAGGCAAATTTCTGGAGGCGTTGACTCATTTTGAAAACGCGTTAGAAATGAAACCTGATTTTGCCGAAGGGCATAACAGTATTGCCGCATTATACCTTCAACAAGGGGAATTCGATGATGCTATTGAACATCTGAAAAAAGCTCTTTTGATAAATTCTGGATACAAAACTGCCAGAGCCAACCTTAATTTGGCCATATCAAAAAAAAGGGATTTTAAACTTTACCATAATAGAATCGCTAAGCAAATTGCTCAAGAGCCAGAGAACGTGATCCTCCATTATCAAATGGGAAAACTCTATGAAGAATTTGGCAAGCTATCTGAGTCGTTGAAATATCTTAAGAAAGCGGAACGAATTTCACCAGTTTTCATTCCTGCGCTGAACAAGTTGGCGCTTATTTATGCGAAAAGGAATGAATACGATCTAGCAATTTCCTACTTTAAAAAAATTATAGACGCTGAGCCCTCTGCAGCTCCAAAAACTTATTACAATATTTCCTGTTTGTATGCGAAGCAGAACAAAATTGAGCATTCAATCACTTGGATGAAAAAAGCTATAAATAATGGCTATAGAAACTGGGAAAATCTTCGAACTGACCAGGATTTAAAGAACGTTAGAACAACTAATGAATTTCAAATGCTTATCCAGAAACAAAAACCTCTTGACAGCGAGCCAATCCAACAAAGATCATGAAAAACACAATTATCGAGTACTGTCGCAATAGATTACCCATCGATATTTTAATTTTCCTTTTTTTAATCATTTCTTCTATAATAGCATACTGGCAAGTCCAGCATAATGATTTTGTCAATTTTGATGATAATCTTTATGTTTATGAAAACAAATTCATCCAACAGGGGCTAACTCACGAAAGCATCAAATGGGCGTTTAATTTCTCAGAAAATGAGGAAACATATTGGCATCCACTAACTTGGCTCTCCCATATGATGGATTGTGAATTCTACGGACTTAATCCTGGTTATCATCATCTGACAAGCCTTCTTTTTCACATTTCCAATGCCATTCTGTTGTTTATTATTCTCAACTCGATGACTGGCGCTCGATGGTCTAGCGCTATGACTGCAGCAGTTTTCGCCCTACACCCCCTAAATGTAGACTCCGTTGCATGGATAGCAGAGCGTAAAAATGTGTTAAGCACTTTTTTTTTATTACTGACTTTATGCGCCTACATCCATTATAGTCGAAAGCCCCAAATAGGAAGATACTCTCTGGTAATCGCATTATTCATTCTTGGCCTTTTGGCCAAGCCCATGATAGTTACCCTTCCTTTTGCACTTTTGCTGATAGATTATTGGCCATTAGCACGGTTCAAAAATAAAATCTTTTGGCCTTCTTCACAATTTATTAACAATAGGAATATCCTCTCTCCTCCTAAAAGCATTAAGTGGCTCTTTTTTGAAAAAATCCCAATGGTCATTTTAGCTTTTGGCACTATTTTCTGGGTTTCATGGTCGATAAAGATATCATCAAGTGCGAATTTTGATCAAAACATCCCCTATTTTTTTCGCTTTTCGAATGCATTAATATCATATCTCCGGTATATCGGAAAAATATTTTTCCCAGTCAACCTATCGGTCTTTTATCCTTTCCCCATGAAAATTCCTATCTGGCAAATCACTGCTGCGATTACAGTGTTATCCCTGACAACAATTGTAATAATCATTTGTTACAAAAGATTTCCTTTTCTTGCAGTCGGCTGGTTTTGGTTTGTGGGGACGCTTGTGCCTGTTTCGGGAATTGTTCAGGCGGGATTGTGGCCGGCTATGGCTGATCGATGGGCATATGTCCCTGCGATCGGGATTTTTATCATCATCGCTTGGGGTATCTCACACTTAGTATCTCCTCTATCATGGAGAAATTTTATTCTGGCCATCACTTCGATCGCTATCATAGCCCCTCTGATGATCTTATCGTGGTTTCAAGTCCGCCATTGGCAAACAACGCTGACGTTGTTCGAACATGCTCTTAAAGTGGATAACAATAATTATTTGGCTCAACTTGAGGTTGGGAACATATTGGCGGAAGAAAATAATATCGAAAAAGCCATTGAACATTTCCATGAAAGTGTACGAGCAAATCCCTTATATTATAAGGCGCAAAATAATTTAGCGCTTGGGTTTTTAAGACAAAATAGAGTGGACGATAGTATCTATTATTTTAAACAAGCGTTAAAACTGAAACCTGATTATGTAAAAGCTCACAATGGACTGGGCATCGCTTTAATGAAAAAAAAGAAAGTGGGCGATGCGATCTTACATTTCGAGGAATGCTTGCGTCTAAATCCAAATCATTACGAATCTAAAAGGAACCTTGAAGGAGCGATTGCCGAGAAACAAAAAAACCAAATGGCTGCGCAAAAAATCATCGCAGCTCTTAAGTATAATCCAAACGACTCAAAACTCTATTATGAATTGGGCAGTTATCTGGAGATGAACGGTCGCTTGGATGATGCGATGGTCCAATATCATAAAGCACATACTTTGAAGCCGACTAAAATCGTATACCTTTATAAGCTTTCTCTGGGCTTTGCTGAAAAAGGCAGCTATGAAGAGGCGATAGAATCTTTAAAACAGGTAATTGAGCTGAGACCAAATTTAAATAGTGCATACTATAACATCGCATGCCTCTATGCCAAACAAAATAAGACAGAAGATGCTATTGAATGGTTATCTAATGCTGTTGAGTTGGGTTATGACAAGTGGGACAAGATAAAGAAAGATGAAGATCTGATCAGTATTCGGAATTCTGATTTCTTTAAGGAATTAATGAAGGGAGTAGGTTGATTGACATCTCCTTCTATTTATACGTAATCTCCCAGCAATTTTCTGTGTTGAGATCAACCAATAACATATCCTTATGATTTTTTAGCTGAAATTAATAGTGATCCAGCAAATTCGCAAAAAGCGGGGAGCTTCTCTAAAACCGAACCGCATTTTTTTACTGCGGGAATCAATTTTTTCGGAGTATTTGGATGGAGCCAGTCGAATGGTGTAATCTTGATGGATTTAAAGGACTCTTCTGAACATGCCTTCGCCAACTTCCACCGTAAGAATGCATTTTCATCTGGCGATATTTCAGGGAAAAAGTGTCTGAAATTGTAAGTAATAAATATTTGTGGATTCATAAAGTTAGGTTCTGCAAAAGCTATTCTTCCTCCTGGCTTTAGAAGCTCATGCATTTTATTAAGAGCCGGTATTAGGTCCAGATGATGCAGGATAGATGACCCGATGATGGCATCAAATGGACCATTTATCGCGCAATCCTCAAATTTGGTAAGTTTAAATATGACCTGTTCTGCGGAAAGACTTCGTTGTTGAGCTTTTTTCAATAGATCTGGAGAGATATCTACTGCCAGTAAAAACGCTCCCAACTTGGCAAATTTTTCAGTAAACAGTCCTGTACCACAGCCGATTTCAAGAACTCGCATACCGGGTTTTAACCCCGCGGCTGTAGCGATCAATTTCGCCCTACGATCTGCACGGATCTTTCCAGCAGGTGTACCCCACCCCCAAAGGATCTCAGTATCACCGTTTGCCAAAAAAGCTCCATGCTTTATCTCGTTGAAAGCTTTTCCTTTAATACCAGCATTATTTTTCATTATGTCTTTCAGCTAAGTCATATAAATTTAATCCGCTTTGCCGCAAACACCACCATTCTCAGTAGCAGCCACCCGTGGCTCCAACGATTGATATTGGTATCGCCATACACACGTTCACGGTACCGGATAGGCATCTCTGCGATCTTCAAATTCAGTTTGGCAGCTCCAAAAAGGAGATCGAAATCCCCGAACGGATCAAAATCGCCAAAATAGGATCTGTTTTTCGTAATCAGATTATAGTGGGATTTACGGAGCACTTTGGTGCCGCAGAGGGTATCCTTGATCTGTTGGCCCAGGAGCCATGAAAAAACCAGGCTGAAAAACTTGTTGCCAAGGATATTGAAAAAGCGCATGGCCTGGTCTTCCATGGGGTAGACCAGGCGAACACCGTTGATAAACTCACCTTTTCCGGATGCAAGGGCATCATAAAACCGCGGCAGGTCTTCAGGAGGTACTGTAAGATCGGCATCCAGAATCATGAGGACATCACCAGAGGCTTTTTCAAAACCCACGCGAACCGCATCACCCTTCCCTTTTCCTGGTTGCTTATACAGGCTGCACCGAATATCAGGATAGAGCGCCATCGTCTCCTGGATTGCTTCGTAGGTATTGTCTGTGGAATTTCCCTCGACAAAGACCAGTTCGCTATCCGTGCCAAAATCCGGAAAGCGTTTGAGGATATTGTCGATATTGCCGGCCTCATTGCGGGCAGCAACAATGACCGAAACCGATGGTTTTTTGCCGCTTTCAGGTTGGTTTAGCGTTTCCACCGGACGGGCAATCACAAAATTGGTCAGAGCGAACCATCGAAAAGGAGGAAAATGAACGAGATATCGGTTAAAAAAATGGGACAACCACTTGAAATGTAACGGCAGAAGAATACCGCCAAACGATTTGACGATTTCAAAACCGGCAAGTTCAAGCAGATTTTCCACATCATGTGGTGCGAACCAGTTTTGCTCCAACGTATCCGAACCAAGACCGAGTCGTTTTACTACTCCAAGTGGTATGCGCCACAAATTGTTATAGTAGTTGATAATGATTCGGGTACCCGACTGGCAACAATCTTTCAGGCCTTCGAAAATCGCCTGAACATCCCACAGGTCATTAACCAGATCCGAAAGGATGATGACGTCATAGGTATCGTCGTACTCAAATTCGTGAACATCGGCCTGGAAAAACGTCAAATCGGAATGGTTTTCACGAGCCAAGCGAATCATTTCGCAGGAAAAATCTACGCCAACGCCGACACTGGGCTTCAGGGCGGCCAACAGATCACCGGTGCCGCAGCCAAGTTCGAGAATTTTTAAATCCGGGGGAACTAAAAACGTGAAATAGTGGTGAAGGAGTTTCTGGTAGAACGCGCCGAGGCGCTCGGGGTTGACCTTTTGGCTGGAAACTCGATCCCAATGGGCCTGGCGTTTTTTTGAATACCGGATTTTTGCCGGATCGACCGCGTCTTGCTCACTGGGGATGAAATCCGCTTGAACTGCAACTGTCATAATCAACTACCAGTGCCTGTAGAGTGAGTGGTCAGTTTCAAAGGAACGGTTGCTTACGAGCCATGTTATTACCACTGAACGAGGTTTATTTCAAGCAATAAGGATGGTTCATTATATATAGATAAAGTGGAATGAGTGAATTTTAAATGAACTGGCGAGGTTGATAGGTCAATTGAGGCGATATTTACACATATTGTGGTTCTTTAATGAGAAAATGTTTTTTATCTCTTTTTACTATGAAAACAACAAAGGCAAAGCTTTTGAATTAACCACGGACACAGAAAGACATAGGCAATTTTTCGGGTTACAGGGGCGGATAAAACATGGAGTCTCTTCGCGATGAATATTTAGAGATTACGTTTAGCGCCTTTAACAGCGTTTATCTCTGCACTCACAGCTCCGCTTTATTTATTAAGCGTAGACAATTGCTCGGCCGACATGGCCGGATAATTACGTTCTTGTCGCTTCTCAAAAAAGCATGAAACCGATGTGGATCACGCGAAGGCACTAAGCTCAAAGAGCAACGACGGCATTAAAAGCATTTGGGACGCAGATTTTCGCTGATTTTCAGGATTTGTCACTAAATGATTTATCTGCGCAAATCCACGGAAATCTGCGTCCTTTAATACATGGCAGAAAGACTCATACAATTACCCGGCCGACTTGATCGGATAAAACATGCCATCGCTTCGCGAAAATACAAATACCTTTCTGGGCGAGCTTTGCGCCTTGGCGAGAAATATTGGAAAAATAGTTGATGATGGTGGATTCGATACCTTCGGCAGCTTAATCCACCCTACCCTTTCATTGGAGATGCAATGGAAAGAATTTGATTATTCTCATTACTGGGATACTTCATGAACACCAAAATGGGTGGTGCAGATGTACTTTACCTCGGTCATCATGCCTTTGATCATTTCATATGAGCGAAGCGCGCGAGGATGGTTCAGGTTGGCGATTTTGATAAGCGGACAGATGGAACCGTTTTTGAAGCCAACTGCATCCCCGGTAAACAGGTAGGTACCATCAACCAGCCATGCGGTATGGCCCGGTGTATGGCCGGGAGTTGATATGGCCCGTACAGTGTGCTCTCCAAGTTGGATGACGTTGTCATTTTCAATAAGCGTATACGGCCTGCCGATGGGCCGGTTATGTATGAGTCTGAAAAACCGGGGCGTTGTTCCGTTTATCATCTGCTCCTCATCCTTTCCCAGGTAAATTCTGGCTCGCGGGAAAAGAGAAAGCCCGCCCCTGTGGTCAAAATCCGTGTGGGTGAGAAACACCGCACCAACAGAGTCGGCATCTATGCCAAAGTGATCGAATCCCTCCCGGAGGGTATCCGGGCCGTATCCCGCGTCAATGCAAAAAGCGTTGTCCTTTCCCGCAAAAACGAAAACATTGGAAAAACGGCTTTTCACTACATATAGATCCTCGTTCAGGCGAAACGTTTCTTCCGGATAAAAAATTTTATACATAATCAGCCCTTATCGTCTTACTCAAAAACTGAGGGGTCAAGTCTGCTCTTGACCTTTAAATTTTCAACCTTCCGCCGTTCATACCAGAGATCTATTAAAAATTGAAGATTTCTGCCCGCCGTGCATAGGTGGTTTTCATGGCTCTGTTCTATTTCGAGCAGTTTGTTTGAAGGATTTCAGTGCCAGTTGGCTCATTTCTTCCCAAGATACGATTACATTCAGAGTTATCCTGGGTTTGTCGATTCTTCGACAGGCTCAGGGTGAGCGGTGGGGGGGTGGGATTGTGCTAATTGCCTCTGGATAGTCACCGCAACGGTAGTCAATGCAAATAATAACACCGTGATGCATGGAATCGGGTGATAGTTAACCACAATTGCAGAATTTCTCATGCAAAAGCGAAAAACTCAAAAATTTTGATCAAAAAGAGGTTATGTTGTTCAATCCCTGCCTGCTCTCGCGCCAGTTTCGCACCATCTTTCGCTGGGCCTCGGTTTCCGGAGAATCCCGGTAAGCGATGGGCTCGTGGCGCCGAAGGGTCCGGATACTATCCAACACGGTGTGCTTTTCTGCCATGCGGTGGCGCATTAGGAAGCAGCCGATAACGGTTCCAGTGCGCCCGATCCCACCCCGGCAGTGCACGTAGACCGGTTTTCCGCTACCGATTGCGGCATCGATGGCGTCCAGGATAGACACCATCCGCTCGATCGGTGGCGTTCCCAGATCACGGATGGCATACCGCTCCCATGTGACATCGAGTCCCCTTTCGGCGGCCAGATGTCCCAGGATGTCGGCATAGGGTGCAGCGTATTTTCCACAATGATCAGGTTCGGCGGGTTCCATGAGGTTGATGACATGGCGCACCCCGCAGTCTATAAGCCTGCCCAGTTTGCGCCGTGCACCGTCGGCGAGCAGCGCACCCGGATACTGGCCGGCGAGTAATTTACCCGGGACAACCCAATATGATCCGTCAAAGGGAACCGGCAACATGATGTTCACCACATAACAGCTCCGGTATGACCGTCTATCGCAGGGAGGTACACATCCGGTTTGTCGTTCCTAAGAGCCTGATTGAAAACCAGGGTATTGAAACGAAAATGTGTGATTGGCCTGCCGACTACTGAATATTTACCACAACCAGCGTGATATCATCCTCCGCCGGCTGGCCGGCACGAAATGCCTCATGGGCGCTCAGAATGGCCTCCATGATGGAGTCGGCGTCGCCATTTCCTGAAGACCTTAAGGTTTCAAAGAGCCGGGCTTTTCCGAACCGATCGCCGGCCATGTTCTGCGTCTCGACAAGACCGTCCGTGTACAGCAGAATGATCTGCCCCTCCCGGATTCCCGATTTTTCGCTTTCCATATAACGCACGTTCTCATCCACCCCTAAAGACAGCCCCTTTCCTTTCAGCTCCTGGAGCTGACCGGATTCCGGATCGTAAAGCACGGCCGGTTCATGGCCGGCCCGAACCCATCTCAGGGAGCGGTTGCCGGTATCGATGACCATGAAAAAAAGGGTCACGAAACTGCCTGAATCGCCTGCGTCCCTGGCCAATTGCCGGTTGACGTCCGTGACCACCTCGGACACACTGCCCGGCAGGCAGGCGCGCTGCCGCAAAAACGCCCGGGCACCGGCCATCAGAAGTGCAGAGGGAATGCCGTGACCCGACACATCGCCAAGTACAATTCCGATCGAGTGCGACCCGGTACCCACGTCCAAGTAATCGAAATAGTCCCCGCCGGTCTCATCGCAGTAAATGCTCCTGCCGGCAATATCCAGACCGTGCACCTGTGGCGGATGCTGCGGCAGCAGATTCTGCTGGACCTCCATGGCCAGGTTCAGGGACTGCTGCATCCGCTCCCGGTGCTTCAGCCCTTCGGTCATCTCGTTGATGACATCGCCGGTGTAGCCGATTTCATCATTTGAGGTCACCATGACCTTTTTGTCGAAATGCCCGTTTCTGACTCCCTGCAGCGTTTTCACAATCTCGCGGAAAGGCATGGTCAGATTCCGGCTGACCAGCATAGTCAGACAGACCGCGGCGAGCATAAAGACCAAGGCGTTGGTACGGATCGATGAAGACAGCACCTCTAGGGCCGCTGACGGATCCGGATGGGCGCCAGGCACCCGGTACAGAATGTGAAGAATGGCCAACATCGGGATGAGATTGCACGCGAACAGCAGTGAAATCAGCCGGGTGCGAATCCGAATCCGCAGCGTTTTCGTTATGGCATAAAGCCCACCTTCGGGAAACAGGACCGGCGCCCATCGCTTTTGCAGCACGTGCTCCAAAAAGAAAAAGGCCACCGTTACAGTCAGCAGACCATTGCTGATGCACAGGGCAACGGCACGCTGGTTGGGGTTTGGACCGGCATCGAGCATCCAGAACAACAATGAGTGAATCACTGCCGCTGCGATCCACATGGACATATCCATAACAATAAGCACAAAAGGTTCGTTAAGTGCCCGGCGACGCACCCGGATTGCCAGAGCCTCGGGTACCGGCTTATCCGCCGCCAGATAATCGAAAAATTTTCGGATCGGCCGCTCGTAGATCAGCGTCATTACAAAAACCAGAATAAATGAAGTGGGCTTGAAAAGGTTCTCGATCAAATCCGATACGGCCTTGAGGTCGGCAGGCAGCGGCGGCTCCGCACCGATAATCAAATTATTCACCCAAAAGACGCTGATAAAATTTGCCAGGAAATTTGCCCCGAGCATCTCGTTTTTGATGTGAAAAACGTTAAATCGTTTCAAAAGAATACCCCATCTATGGGTGGTGCCGATTTCTCTTAGATTTTGTGATTTGGTAATTAAAAATTTTTGCCATAAAAAAACGCAATTTTCAAAACCTAAAAATTCTGATGATAATCTTGATTCCGCATCTCGGACGATTATGTTGTGCGCGTAACCCCTTAACTCAAGGAGGTGCAACATGAGTTACAGTTATAAATACGAAACGTTCCGCGCCGATTCGGATTCGTTCGACAAGAATTTTACGTCCTATCTGAACGATCGTTCGTCCGATCAATGGCGCGTCAAGCACTGCAACTACTGTCACGGATCTTCGGATGGGAAAATCTACGCCTCATGCATGTTCGAGCGCGAGTCCTGATCCATCGTGGCAGAAATGATCAATCCTGAAAAGGACGCATCCCGCTGAGCGTGCTGCCGCTCCTGCAGGATGCGATGACCTAAAAACGCTGCGGGCGGGTCTCCCTGCCTGCAGCAAGAATCGTTTGTCACCCGCCTTCCTGCCGTTTGATCCCTGTTTGGCTTATCTATCTTCGGGTGCTATCTAACCCGGATAAAGCGGAAATACCAAATCCCAGGTTCCAAATCTCAAATAAATTTCAAATTACAATATCTAAATTCCCAATATGCCTCTGAAGCAATAGCAGGATCCAGGCATGGTTTCCGCTTCGGCAGTTTTTAAATACCTTCGCGCTTTCATTGCTTGCCCGACAACCGGTATTCGTATTAACCTTTACCCATTGCAGGTTTCCGTCAAGATCCCCCCAGGTACCACAAGGGAGAAACGTGATGATCGAGCGCATCGAAGATTACAAAATCGGTATCATTGGCGGCGGCCGCCGTTGCAAAGCCCTGCTGCAAGCGTTTTTCACTGAACCGGATCCCGATCAACGGCCTGTGGTGCTGGCAGTGGCCGACACCGACAAAAACGCTGCGGGTCTTATCTATGCTCGTGAAAACGGAATATTTACCACAACCGATTTTCGTGAACTGCTGTCCATCGAGGACCTGGAAGTGATTGTTGAACTCACCCTGGATGACAGTCTCAAAGGCATTATTCAAGAGGAAAAACCCCCCGGCGTGCTGCTCGTGGACCACTATGCGGCGCGGGCGCTGCTGGATAAATTCCAGATCCGATCCAAAATGAACGAAATCCGTCAAATCATCCGCGAAGGAGCCCCTCATGCCGATCGCTCTGAAGATCTTTTGCAGGAATTCTTTCATTTTGTCATGAAAATCAATGAGGATGCCAACACCTATGCCCGTGAAACCCGGGAAAACCTGCTTGCCAGCGAAGAAACGCTGGCCCAGATCGTCAATGGCAGCACCATTGCCACCTTTGTAATCGACAAGAACCATAAAGTCATCCATTGGAACCGGGCCTGTGAAAGGCTGACCGGCCTGTCCGCCCACAACGTGCTGGGCACGGACAACCAGTGGATGCCCTTTCGTTCCGAAAAACGCCCAACCATGGCCGACCTTATCCTCGACGGGGCGGAGGATGAAAAGCTGTGGCGTCTCTATGCGGCCAAATGGAATCGATCCGATTTGATCGACGGCGGCTTCGAATCCGAAGATTTTTTTCCGCAAATCGGCCCGGAAGGTACCTGGCTCTTGTTCTCTGCGGCCCCGATCAAAGATTCGGACGGCACGGTGATCGGCGCCATCGAAACCCTACAGGACCGCACCCGGCAAAAACAGGCTGAGATTGAACGGGAACGCAAAAACAAAGAACTGACCGCCAAGGTTGCCGAACTTCGGGACAGCCGGCAGGCCATGTCCCAGATCATCAACGGCAGCACCATCCCGACTTTCGTAATCGATAAGGATCACACCATCACCCACTGGAACGCGGCGCTGGAACGGTTGACCGGCCATTTGGCCGAATCGATGGTTGGCACCAGCCAGCAGTGGAAGCCGTTCTACGAGAAAGAGCGTCCGTCCATGGCTGACGTCATTTTAGACCAAATCGGTGAGACGCAGATGCAGCAGCTCTATGGCAGCAAATGGCGCCAGTCGAGCCTGATCGATGGTGGCTGGGAAGCCGAAGCGTTTTTTCCGAACCTGGGTGCCGCCGGCACATGGTGCTGGTTTACGGCTGCGCCCATCCGGACACCCGATGGGCAGGTGGTCGGCGCCATTGAAACCATCTGGGACAAAACCGAAGAGCGCCAGGCCGCACGGGAGCTGGAGCAGCACACCAAGGAACTGGCCGTTTTCTGCTCCATCTACGCCACATTGAGCGGTTCGCTGAGTTTAGAGGGACGGATCAAGGCGGCCATTCAGGAGGTCGCCCTGATCTTCCAGATCGATGCGATCTGCATTTTCCTGCTCAAAGCGGACGAACAATTTCATCTCAAGCACAGCTACGGCTATTCCGATATGCTGTGTTTCCAAAACCGCGTCGCCCAAGAGGGAAGCTGCCTTTTGCAGGTGGTCAGCGAGGGAAAAACAACGGTTTTTGATCCCCTTCCCGCCGGCGGCAATGAGGAAACAAGCCTGCTCATCGCAGACGGATTTTCTGCGGTGCTCTATATTCCCATATTTGACCGTGACAATAAAACCATTGCTGTCATTCGTGCCGCCAGCAAGTCATCGGGCCAATTCGACACAAACGACGTTCGCTCCCTGGAGCTGATCGCCAACCGCATCGGAGTCGCCATCGAAAATGCCCTTCTGGAAGAAAGCAATCGTCGCCAGCTCAATTTTCAGGCCCGCCTGATCGGCAGCTCCAATGACGGTATCGTGGCAACAGACGACCAGTGGCGGGTGTTGATTTTCAATCCGGCGGCGGAAATGATCTTCGGCTATTCGCGGGACGACGTCATCGGGAAAATGGATGCGCGCGATCTCTATCCACAGGATATCGTAGAGGCTTTTGACAGCGTTTCAGGTGCCGGCATGGGGCTGGACAATCTGCCCTGGCGGGAAACCGCCCTGATTTCCTGGCAAAAGGAGACGGTCCCGGTACGCTTTTCCGGCACCCTGCTTCGGGAAAAGCATAAAATCATGGGAAGCGTGGCTTTTTTTCATGATCTTCGAGAGATCAAACGACTTGAAAAGGAGTTGCTCGGCGCCGAGCGTCTGGCGGCCATCGGTCAGACCGTGGCCGGCATGGCTCACTGCGTTAAAAACATTCTCCACGGACTCAAGGGTGGCAGCTATATCCTCAACACGGGAATCGAAAAAAACAACCCGGAAAAGCTCAAGTCCGGCTGGCAGATGGTTCAGCGCAATATTGGCCGGACCGCCGACCTGGTTCAGGATCTACTTTCCTATTCCAAGGAACGTGAGCCTGAATTTGAACCCTGCCAGCCCAACGAGATCGTATCCGACGTGTGTGAACTGATGCAGGGTGTGGCAACGGAACACGGGGTTTCAATCGAACAAGAGCTGTCCCCGGATATCCAAACGGTTATCCTGGATCCGCGCAGCCTGCACCGCAGCCTAATGAACCTGGTTTCCAATGCCATCGATGCCTGCCGGGATGACGACAGCCCGGACAAAGCGCACCGGGTCCGGGTGACAACAACCGTTGAAGGGACGGAGTGGATCCGGTTTTCCGTGCAGGATAACGGTTCGGGTATGAGCGACGAGGTAAAAAGCAGACTCTTCACATCGTTTTTCAGCACCAAAGGTGTGCAGGGCACCGGACTCGGTCTTCTGGTTACCAGCAAACTCATTGAAGAGCACCGCGGCACCATCGACGTGGAATCTCAACTGGGCGTGGGCACCACCTTTACCATTCGGCTGCCCTTTGGAAAGGAGGAGGGTTTAGCTGGTAGCTGTTAGCCATTGTTGCCGGCGAAAAGACCTTTGCGGGCCTTGCGGCTTTGCGGTTTTCTTTTCAGACGTTCGCTGTCACATGGCGTGAGATGATCGTTGGTTTAATATACCCGGCTCATTCCGCCGATTCGGAAAGCACCACCACTTCCCCATCGGTCACCCCCAGAAGCTCGTTGGATGTGAGACGCATCATGGCATCGATGCTGCCGCCGCCTCCAAAAACAACATCCAGATTGACAGTACTCGCGTCCACCAGGGTGCGCAGTTTCCGGTTATGACCAAACGGGGGCATGCTGCCGACAATGTAGCCGGTGATCTCCAGCGCCTGCTCGGGGCTGGCAAACTTAACCCGCTTTCTGCCTACGCCGAGGTATTGTGCCAGTTTCTTCCGGTCCACCCGGGCAAGTCCGTTGGTAACCACTAAAACCGGCTGGCTATCCACCTGAAACACCAGCGACTTGATAATCTGATCGGTCTCAACGCCAAGAGCCCTTGCCGCATCGCTCACCGTGGGCGTGTGTTCATCCATAGGCAAAATGGTGGCTTGGATGTGGTGTTCATCAATATAGTGCTGCAAATCCCTACTGTTCATTCCGAATGTCCCAATCCGCAATATATTCGCTTTTCCAAACAAATCTGACGGTAAGTCGTGAACGCCGGGTGGTAGACCGGCCGCCAGAAAGCCGCGCGGACTCAGACCCGGAGCCGTCGCCGATACCCGCAGTTCAGGCAAATACCCAGTTTGGACCCTACCCTGTAGGCAAACACGGCATCTGTGTCCGTACAGTTCTGACAGGTGCCCCGAATAACAAACCGGTATGACTGGTCGGATGTGACCGCTTCGATTCGGTCCAGGACCTCTTCAATCTGCTGAAGTGCCTTGGTAATCGCACCCAGATTCCGCTCAATTTCAAATCGGGCATATCGGTTCATAGGGGGGCATCCGGCTCTGCGTTGCTTTCTGGTAGTATTTCTGTCGATAGATTCCATGCTCACACTCAATTTCCGATTTCACAACAGGCCAATTACAAAAAAGCGGATACTATCTGATGGGGTATAAAGAGGCAAGAGACAACAACGTTTAAAAACAAAAAAACCCGCTGATTTCTCAGCGGGTTGATTTGCGGTGGTGCCGAAGAGAGGATTCGTCGAAACCGTGTAACATGCTGAAATCATTAGGCCCGCAAGAATAAAACTTGCGGGTTTTTTGTATAATTTTGCACTCTATGCGCACCTATTTTCCATGATTTACAACTTTTGGTCTTATTTTTCGATTTTTGATCTGCAATCGGGAAAAATCAGAAAGGCCGATATTTACGGAAACCTCGTAACACGCTGCATTTTTACCATATATGGGGCTTGGCGGGAGCGGGACCACAATATAGCCAACAAGCGGATTGATTTCGTTTGTTATTATATGCTATAATCGTGATGAAAAACAAAAAACCCACACGTGGACCGGTAATGTCCTGTGGGTCTTTGTAGATTGGCTCAGCGTTATTGGCTTAACGCCTTATAAATTTTTCGAAAATTCCGAAACCAATGCTTTATCTTTAATTCAGCGAGCGAGAGATGTCAACTATTTATTAACGGTTTTAAAAAAAACTCCCAAGCCAATCCGCAGAACCCACCAAAAAGCAGCCTTCCGGTCTCTCGGGGGAATACCTTTTTCTCAAGATAGAGAGATCGACATGACAAAATTACGAAAGCTACTGCAGACAGAACCCTCCATGTATAAGAAAATCCTTTGTGGGAAATACGGCCTTCGGGTCACGGCTATTCGACGTTTCACAGGGTTTTCATATCAACACATCCTTTCGGTACTGAACGGGCATCAGGCCATGAGTCCACGAATTGAGGCGAAGTTGAAGGAGTTGATACGGAAACTTGAGGCCGAGGACTCTCAGGGATAGCCCTTCAATCACTATAGCGCCTTCGTTAAGCCGGCAAATAGTGATCAGGGATGATATGTACCCCTGCCCCGGCAGTCTGCAATCTCAATTCGATCACACGAGAGATTTTATGATGCACAGATGGTTTAATGTTAAGTCGGCAGCAGAATACTCAGACAGCAGCGAGCGAACTTTTCGGAAATGGCTGAAAAACGGACTCCCGCACGTAAAGGTATGGGGAAAATCAATCCGGACCCGGTCAGACTGGATTGACGCCTTCCTGGAGCAGTTTTCAGTCGAAAAGCAGCAAGAAAAAGAAATAGACGGTATCGTTAACGAGATGATGGAGAAATTTTCAAAATGACAATCTCTCACAACGAAACCGGACTACATGGAGTTTAACCAAATGGCAGTTGAACACAGCTTCATCACTAAAAACGGTTTCAAATCTTGGGTCCTATCCCCTCTCAAAGCGATCCGTCAGAAATGCCTTGAGTGCAGCGGGTGGCAACAGAACGAGGTTAAACACTGCGTTTTTCCCGATTGCGCTCTTTATCCGTTTCGTTTCGGTAAAGACCCGGGCAGGAAGTCGCGGAAATACACTGAGGATCAGAAACGGGCGATGGCAGAACGGCTAAAAACCCGCAGGAAACCGAATTAGCCCCATTAATATAGGGGGAACTCAACCGATCTCGACCCGGCCCATAGGAGGGTATGGGGTTGGGAGGCTGAGAAAAATACCACAGTAATTTATCAGGCCGAAGGAAGGAAATCGGTTTGGAATAGATTACAACTCCGAACTGCCAGCGATGTGGTGAGGGATTTTTCCAAATGCCCCTGAAAGAAAAAATTCTAGCGAAACTCGACTTCCGCGCTTTCTACGAACAGGAACTTGGAGATCTGGACAAACAGAATAAAGAGGGTCGGGTAATGGCCCTATGCCCTTTTCATGACGACCACGAACCAAGCCTGAGCGTCAACCTAAACACCGGCCGGTTTATGTGTTTTGGATGTAATTCAAGCGGATCAGTGTTCGATTTCTACATGAAAAGACACGGCGTTGATTTTCCGACAGCACTAGCACGATTGGCCGAAATTGCCAGAGTGAGGGCTCTTGTGGACAACGATAACAGAGCAAAGAAACAGTCTTATTTCGACCAAGAGTCGATCGAGCGGATCATGCACCCGGACTTGGGCAAGCCGGACGCTATTTACCCATACGCCGACCCTGAAGGAAATATAGTATTTGCTGTCTGTCGGTGGGAAGCCAATGGGGCAAGAAAAAAGAAAACCTTTCGGCAATGCCGGCCAAACGGTCGGGACGTTCCAGTCTGGTCCATGGACGGTGTGCAGCGTTTCCCCTATCGGGCTCAAGAGATTGCCGGGGCCGATGCTGTTTTCATCGTAGAAGGTGAAAAATGTGTTCATGCGCTGGTTGATCTGGGACTTGTGGCCACATGCAATCCAGGAGGGGCGGGAAAGTGGACCGACGAACTCAATCCGCACTTCAGAGGCAAGAATGTGGTCATCCTTCCAGACAACCATGGCGTCGGCCATGATCACGGTTATCGAGTCGCTCAGTCACTGTATGACGTCGCCGAGTCGATTAAGGTAGTTAAGTTCTCAGGGTTACCGGAAAAAGGGGACGTTGTTGATTGGCTGGAAGCAGGCCACACCAAAACCGAGCTTTTAGAGTTGATGAATGATGTTCCCGAGTGGAAACCAGAGCAGCAGACCGAAACTGACGGGGATGAAGATGCCGACCTGGGATACGACGAATGGAACAGGGCAAGACAACTGTTCCCGAAGACCCCGTTTCCATGGGATGTTCTGCCAGATTGCATCGCGGACAGCTTGAAGCAACTGGCTCGGAGCCACGCTACAAGTCCTCAATCTCTACCTGGGACAGCCATTGCTATTTTTTCGAGCTTATTGGGTGGGACGATCAGCATATCGCCCAAGGAATCATGGCGGGAACCCTTAATTTTCTGGTTCGTGGACATACGACCTTCAGGAGAGGGGAAGACGCCGCCGGTAGCTGCGCTATGCGGCGTCTTATATGCGGCGCAGAACAAGGTCGACAAGGATGAGCGCAAACGCCGTAACGAAGAACAGGCAAAAAAAACAGAAAATCGGCATCCCGTGCCACGTGCGCGGGGATATTTCATCACTGAACTGACCCTTGAGGGCTTGCGAAGCGACATTTCCGGGCATGGTGGAATGATCTGTGTTTATAATGAGCTTAGTTCCTTCATCTCCGGCCAGAATCAATACAAGTCTAAAGGAAACGATCGAGAGGCGTGGCTGACCCTTCACGATGGGAAGCCAACCCGGATCGTACGAGCAAATGAAGCCTTCACTATAGAAAACGCACGAGTCAATATAACCGGCGGGATTCAACCCGGAGTATGGAAGACGGTTTTCAGGGGCAAAGGTGGCATCTATATTGTTGATGGAACTGTTTACCGGTTTTTGCCGACATTCGAGGGCGATCAGCATTATCATCTGACTTCAGAATCCTGGGAGGATCGAAACCGGCAGATCTGGGAGAAAACCCTAAACCTCGCGATGGACTGGGCCGATCAGCGAAGCGGAGCTGAAAATACGCAACCCCTGATATTACCCTTGGACATGGAGGCGCAGCGGCTTTTTATTGGCTGGCGAAACTCTCTTATGTCGGAAAAGGGCGCCCTTCCCGACCAGTTCAGGGGTTACCTGCCCAAAATTGTGGGATACGCTCTCCGGCTAACTGGCGCGCTCCATTGCATGAGGCGGTTCGCCACCGGCAATTACCCTGCAGAGGTATTGACCAGGGAAGATGTTGAAAAAGGCATCCGGGCAGCCTCTTTCTATATGGGGCACGCAGTCGATGCCATGCAAGCCCTATGCACCGACAATGCGGTTGTTCCCGTTGATGCGGACCCGCGGGTAAAACACCTTGCCAAGACCCTTGAATCACTGCGGGGCGAGGTGGATTCCGGCCGGTTGGCAGTGGGGCATATCCAAAAACGATTTAATGAGGACCGCAAACCTGAACAGCGAATCTCGGCGCGCGCGATGGGGGCGCTAATCAGGTCATGTGGATTAACCATTCCTGCAACCCGTTACAGGGCGAATGGGAAAGCGGGAGCCTACTGTCTCGTTTGGGATGAAAAAACAAATTCCTTTCTGAAACAAGTTCACGACCTTCAACAAGTTCACGAATCCCCTAACCACAGGGGTTCAGACCCTGAGAACATTGAAATGAAACGTTCAACAAGTTCAACAAAGGGAAGCGATGCCGTGAACGTGTTGAACATTGATGACCCGAAGTTCACAGCCTCAAACCCGCATCAACCGGGAACTCGTGAACATGTTGAACATTGTGAACGTCCTTTTGAGAAATCAGAAGAATGGGAAACCGGGACAATATGACGCCAAACCGTCTCCTGTTTATAGCGCGGCAATGCGGGATTGTCCTGAAGGCTGAAGATGGCAATATCGTTTTTCGATCTCCACCGGGCCGAATGACACCCGAACTGAAGGAGAAAATCCGAGAACTGAAACCCCGACTGATCGAGCTCATGGGGAACGGCGAATCGCTCAAGGGTTGTCTGGGCGTTGTGTGCCAGTGGACCGACTTCAAGGACTGCAGCCGATCACCTGTTTTGTGGTGTCACCTCGCCGGCGGCGCTGTTATCGGCTTAAAGCGGTGCCCGGTTGGCCATTGGCTGAGGGATAAGCGGGGAATGCCGATATCGCCAAAAGAGAGCCCGAACAGAACATGAGAGAATAAGCTTAAATGCTGTTGGATTATTGTTGAAAGGTTGAGCGATCAGCAGTCGACAGCAGCAGAAGTTACCAAATTTTGCACACACACCCGAATGAAATCGCCTTTTACCCCCTGCCAATCTTAACCCAGTCACTGAAGATACAAAAATATTTCATTTTATGAGCATATGATCGCGGGGTTATCTATGAGTATATGCTCACAATGCTGTGATAGCACTATTTTACGGAATTTCCCTAACGATCCCGACTAATCTACTCTATCAGGCGGAAAACGCACCGGTAAGTTTTTCAGAGGTTTATTCGAAAAAGAAGGTTCCAGAGGCAAAAGAGGCGGGGGTGCCAAGGTCGAAGGGGGCCGATTCGATTTATCAGCACCCCCTCACATTTTTCTGAATATTTTCATCACCAGAAGGCCGGCCCATTCTCATCCGGATTCAGGCAGAACCAGCCATCAAATTCATTCAACCCCGGAGCCCTATCCATGACTTTCAATCCGCGAATAACCCTTCGCCTGATCAGACAACGAATATGATGAGATAGCGCTTCAATTGGATTGTGGGATGGGCAGACCGGAGGCTCAGAAAAGCGAAAGCCCTTGCCGGAGCTGTAACAAGGGCTTTCCTGAAATTCACCAAACCTCTTTCGGATGAAATTTGACAAATGCCACCATTCGGCAATAAAACAAGCCCATATGAGCTTATACTCAATATGTTGCTCTTGTGTAATTTTAATTTTAAAGTAAATGTTTTGATGCAAACCCTTAAACGAAAGGCAATGAATGAATATCCTTATCCAACCGTTCAGCGACAAAACACTTGGTGAGTTCCTACTAGATGTATTTGATTGCCAATATGGGGATTTCAATTTTTTCCAGGCGGCTGTAGCTTACGCAAAAAGGTCAGGCGTCCAATATCTTGAAGAAAAGATTCAAGCATTTACAGGCACAGGCAAAACAGCCCGTGTCATTATTGGAATCGATCAACAAGGGACATCAGTGGAAGGAATAGAAAGCCTGCTAAACGCACTCGGGACTCAAGATCTATACATCAACCACGATGAAAATTCATTCATCACCTTCCACCCAAAAGTGTATTATTTTGAAAACGATGAAAAAGGATTGCTTGTTATAGGTTCAGGCAATCTGACCCAAGGTGGTCTATATTCCAATGATGAGGGCTCTGCGATTATAGAGCTTGATAGGACCATAGAAGCTGACAGGACAATCATCAGAGAAGTAAGGGAAACATTCGAGAAATGGTGCGATGACAGCTTCGGAACCGTCAAAAAGGTCAACGCTGAGTTAGTAGAATCTCTGAAAGAATGTGATTATATAATCAGTGAATCCTCTGGCATAACCCATCCTGATGCCGAGCCTGTAGATGAAGAACCTGATGATGCTACATTTTCACCTGAGCCTCGAACTCGCTTGTTTGGTCGTGGTGCTGGCCGCCGTAGACCTCCTCATGCACGGGGAACAGGTCGCAGAAGAAGAATCAGACCAACTGCGCCAATTGAAACTTGGTTTGGTCCGGAAACAGAACCTTTGACTGGCTTTGTCATGACTTTGATGCGAACCGATGTTGGGGCCGGACAGACCACACCTGGGACAAGCCGAAGATCTCCTGAAATATTCATCCCACTTATAGCTCGTGATGCAAATCCTGATTTTTGGGGTTGGGAATATGAATTTGTAGAAGATCCTGATAGACCAGGGAAAAAAGACCGTCGCAATGTTAGAATGCGCTTAGGTGGCGATGTTATATATATTAATATGTTCTACAACCCTGTTAAAAGAGACTTGCGATTGCGAAGCGAGGCGCTTAGGAGCGCAGGTGACATAGGGGATCTCATCAGGATTGAAAAAACAGAAGGCTCAGAATATTTTGATTATTACGTTGAGATTATTCCGCAAGGCACAAACGACTATGATTATTACAACGACTATTGCACAAGGACGGTGAGGAATTCTCAGAAAAAATGGGGTTATTATTGATATTTTGAGAAAGATAGGATGGTTTCAGCAGAGCCGGTGTTTTTCTTGAAAATATCTCTCGAGGTGAGCATTTCCATCGGGATTTCTTCATGTACGAGAAGCCCTACAGACTCCCCGAGTTGAGCGAGATACCTGTCGGTTTCAATCTCAACGCGCTCCCCGCCTGCTATAGTATGGTTATTTCCAACAACCACGTAGGCGGGAGCGCCAGGCTTAAGCAGATGCAAAAAAGTTTCAAATACAGCTTTCATATCAAGGAAATATTTACCTAGCAATGCAGGTAGATTCTGCCTGCGAAATCCAGCACCCGTTCCTTCATTAAGCCTGCTGATAAGATCAATAGTATCAGATATTACACTAGGTAATTCATTTTTTCTTGCATCGAACTCCTCAAGCAACGTTTTTTTGATACCATTTGAGATCTCACGATTTCCTATCATCTGCAGATCCTGATTTCGATGTTCATTCCTTGGAAACAGATTAAGATAATAGATACTTAACCTGTCAGTATCCAAATAAGGGAGAGCGGTTGCATATGGTGGTGAAGTGATTATTCCATCCACGCTACCAAAATATTCTCTTAGGATTACATCAGCTTCCCGAGCGTCACCGCTCTTGATGATAGCCTTTCCGAGTTCAAAACCTTCATTTTCATAAAGAAAGGATAGCACCAACCCAAAAGAGCGATTCAGTTCTGTTATGAATTCAGCAGTAACATCAATATCGATATCAAGCCGTATCTCTTTCCTAACCCTCAAATCATCAATTTTCTGCCAAGAAACTTTTCTAATTATGTTGCTTAAGCACAGGAGAAAGAATTTTCTTATAGATGCTTTCTTTGTGCGATTTATTCGGCTGATCACAGCGTCAAGGTCATTGAGTACGACATCACTGAACCAATTGATCAAATATTTATTACTTGCTGTAGGTAATTTATTGAACCATTCCCTCTGACCTCTTTCTTTATTAGCAGCTTTGAGGATATCATTTTTCAATCTCTTGGTTTCAGTAATGAATATATCTGGCTCAACAGCAAGCAAATCGCATTTCGCCTGGCTCATCATAACCGAAAGGGGATTAAAATCTAAGCCTATTGTATTGCAACCTTTGAGAATGGATTCAACAGGGGTTGTTCCGCTGCCACACATTGTGTCAAGAATTAGGGATCCCTTCTCAGCCCCTATTATATTAAGAAGAGACCTCACCAGCTGCGGGAAATATTTACCACGATATTCATGGATTCCATGCGAACCATACCGGAGCACCCTTCTGTTAGGTAGCGGAGCGTCTTCGCCAAACGGTAACAGTTCTTTGAGTTTGTCAGGTGTTATGCCATTCCTTACAAGATTTACTGTTGCCTCTCGTTTTACCTGGCTAGTCAGATAAGTTACGGAATTGTCCACCTGGATAGATTCCCAATAAGTTAGATTATCTAGCAAAAACTCAATGGGGCACTCTGCGTTAATTCTAAATGATGAAGATTCAAAATCTCCGAAAATATCTTTTTTTACCTCTTCAGGTTCACTGCCTACGAGAGTCACCAATTCCTGCAATGCCAAATTTCGTTCAAATGGTTGAATGTAGGGCTTTATTTTGCAAATTAGTTCAGGCATTGGTTTATCCGACGGCCTTTCTTAAAATCACGATATGTTCATCTTTGATTTTGCCTATTGATGGATTGAATGATTTCTTTGTAGCTTGAAGGTTCCTGGAAATGTTGGCTTCGGTAACAAAACCGACCTTTTCAGCGACGTCAATCAAGAGTTCGTCATTCCGCACTTTTTTACCTCTTATAGTCGAGTCGCCTATAACAAAGCAGGCATGCCTATCATCGCGAAGATATTTCGATATCCACGCCAAAACGAGTTCCAATTCTTTTTCAAAGGTCTCTTTCGTCGCAGCATTCTTTCCTTTGCTGCTGTATTTCCGGTGACTCCCTATTTCTTTTTGTTTGAATGGAACTGGGTCCATCCCAAGCCAGAGCATCCGTGACCTATGATAAAGATGATAACTGAATGCATTCGGGTAGGGAGGAGAGCAAACCAATAGATCATATTTTGGAACCTCTGGCTGGTCTAACAGGTTTGCAGAAATGACTGTTGATGTTACATTTCTATCTAATTCTTCACTGAACTCAAGCTGTTTTATGACTGCTTGATGAAGTGCCGAACCGAATTTCCTGAAGGTGTCTCCTTTACCAATATTCTTTCCCCGTCTTACATATCTTGTATCAGAATCCTGCATTGAAACAGTCACTATAATGGAAGAAAATGCCAACAACGCTAAGTCTCGAGTGCGAGTCGATCCGAGAGAAAGGCATCTGCCTTTTATTTGTGCCAATTCATGAATGACATGCCGGGCGAACCAATCATATATCCATGGATCGATTTTTAAGTCTGGCTCTATTGCGAGATCAGACTCAGTATCGGCAAAAATTTCCAACTGTTTAGATCCGATACATTGGCCTCGATTGATAAAATCATCAGCAAGCCCGGATAGGACTTGAGCATCTTTATCTTGAATTTTAGTTGATTTTACCTTGCAAATCAGAGCAGAAAGCGGGTTTGCGTCAATACCTATGGCGTTCCTGCCTAATCGTAGAGCTTCTACAAGAGTCGTCCCGCTCCCGGCGAAGGGGTCCATAACGGTATCGCCTATCGATGATAATTCCTGTATGAGTGTGTTTGGAATCTGAGGTATGAATTTGCATGGATATGGATGTATCGAGTGGTTCAGGAATTCAGTCTTGGCCCCAATATAATCCCAATCAAGCTCTTCAAGCCTGCGTACGTGAGCAGAATATGGCAACCGCCCACCTTTTTGGGATTGTTCATCTTTATTAATTTTTTTAACATAATTTATGATTGTTTGAACTTCATTTTCTGAGAAAATCCGCCAATTATTCCTGTCCCTTTTAGGCTCAGGCAGTTTACCCTCGCGCAACCATCTCAACAAGGTGTCTCTATGAATACCTGCCATCGTTGAGACTTCACGTGTATAATAATATTTATTTTGAACCATCGACACTCCCGAAGAAACTATAGGTAACTATAGACTCGCCTTCACTAATATGTGGACAAAATTTATTTAAGCAATTATACCGCGCCGCAGAAAAACATATGAAACTATCTGAAAATAGTGGCATTATGATTATCAAAACGAAAAACTCTATTACTACATAACTTATTAAGCAAATCATCACCTTCGGACACAATAGTTCCCTGTATTCCCGACCATTCACGCATTCCATCCAAATAGGGTCGTAATACATTACATAAACTGTCATACCTTCCCATTCAAACGATCAATTGAAATCGCCATCCAAGATTCAATGGATTAGAAGGTAATATAAATTTAAATATTTCCAAAACATTATTTTTTTTTCTTCCATTCAACGCCTTTATAATCCTTGATGTAGGTCAGTACGGCATTCAGGACGAAGTTGCTCAGGGATCGATTCTCCTGGTCTGCAAGATCCTGAAGCAATGCTCGTAATTCCGGTTCCACTCGGATTCCAATTAACGGCTTCATATCTATTTCACGCCTCCATACGAGATGCAATTCAATTTTGGGTGGACCCCACCCAAGCTTAAATCTATTAGTCACTCGACTGTATAACAAAATCAAATATAATCGTCAATTTGACATAAAATCTAGCAGTAATTATATTCTGTTATATAATAAAAACAGCGATTCGTTCCCCAAGAGTATGAAAAATCGGATTTCAATAATTGCGCTTGAAGTCTCCCGTCTCGGTGACGCTGCGGGCTGGTATCATACGACCAGGGGAAAGGCTTCAGGCGCTTTTTTTAGGAGGTGCGTCATGGCTGAACACTTTCAGATCAGCGCGAATCAGCGGGATGACATCAACATCCTAAACGGCAAAATTCGAGCGGTCGGTTCTTTGCTTCAGTTTACGGAACCCGACGAGCTTCCGAGGCCTGATGCTCTTTATGAAAATTGCGCGTCGATTCTTCTGGATGCGTCGTTTCGCATTGCTGAAATCACGGACGCGATAGAAAGGGCCGAAATGGAGATAGAAAGGACTCGGCAGACATAGGCAATAAATACTGAAATGAGAAAGTGAGGTCCAGTTATGGGCGTAAAGGTTCGAGAGAAACCCAAAGGTTCAGGTGTGTGGTGGATTTTCATTGACCACCGCGGGCGAAGGAAATCAAAAAAAATTGGTGAAAATGAAAAAGTGGCCAAAAAAATTGCAGAAAAAATCGAGGCAAAAATCACACTCGGTGATTTTGATCTACGGCCTGATGAATCACCCGCTAAAACTTATAAAGAATATGCCCAACTATGGTTTGAAACGTACATCAGACCGCTGCGAAAACCGTCAACCACTGAAAGATACGGCGATATTCTCGAACGACACGTTTATCCGGCCCTGGGGAATATGCCCATAAACACGATTAGGCGTGGGGATGTTCGGGACCTGCTGCTGAGACTGCATAAAAACGGACTTTCCCGAAGCACGGTTTCGCTTATCCGCAATGTGATAAGCGGTCCGATGGGTTTCGCTGTTGACGAGGAGGTTATTGAGGCCAATCCGGCTTCCGGCATATCAAAGCGGCTGAACCTCGACAAGAACAAAAAAATTATTGTTGAGCCCATGACACGGAGCGAATCTGCCTTGTTCCTTGATGTCTGCCAGAGCTATTTTCCCGAATATTACCCGCTTTTTATGTGTGCCTTCCGAACAGGCATGCGTCTGGGCGAAGTATTGGCCCTTTCCTGGGGCGATATTGATTGGAACAGCCGGTTTATTCTAGTTAAGCGGTCATACAGGAGAGGTATTGTAGACCGGACAAAAACGGGTAAGGGGCGGCGGGTTGACATGTCCGACCACCTTTTCGATGTTCTGAGGAAGCTTCTTGTCGAACGGAAACGGGAGGGATTGAAAGAGGGGCGGGTCGAACTGGTGGAGCCTGTCTTTTGCCGGAATGGAAAACGCATGGAGCAAAATCACATTCGGCGGGTGTTTAAGCGAGTGCTACGAAAGGCAGGTATGCGGGAAATGCGCGTTCACGATATTCGGCACACCTTCGCAAGTCTGCTTTTAAGCAATGGGGAAAGTCCGGTTTACGTGAAGGAACAACTAGGGCATTCCAGTATTCAAATGACCGTGGATACCTACGGCCATCTAATCCCCGGCAGCAATCGGAAGGCCGTAAATCAGCTTGATACCCCGCAACCATCCGCACCCTATACGCACCCACCAAAAACGAAAAAGGCGTAACCTTTTGAGGTTACGCCTTTTATCGTCAAGTGGTGCCGAAGAGAGGACTCGAACCTCCACGAGGGAACCCTCACTAGACCCTGAACCTAGCGCGTCTACCAGTTCCGCCACTTCGGCACTTTGGGTCTCGAACCGCCTCTTGTGCCGTTCGAGCGAGGCATGAAATAGATTATTTTCGAAATCCTGTCAAGGAAAAGATTTCATCCGGTAAAAAAAAATTACCGGGGAACTTCCTGCCGATTGTGCCAGGAGTGATATTCGGCAACATGGCCTAAGGCCGTTCCGGTTCCAGGATGGGTTCTTACCAGCCTATCACCGTCATGAGCTTTGTGCTTGCATCGATTCTGCCGGAAATTATATAGTGTTTACTCAAAGACACCATCCGGCCGCTTAGAACAGAACCGGCTTCTGCACTTCACCATCAGACCACTTTCAGCGAATTATCCCTCACAGCTGTCCATCCATGTTTGCGCATTGGGAGTTGATGCGGCTTTTTTTAAACCGTTGGCGTTAGGCGTAAAAAATTTATGAAACCGAACAGTTAAATCGACAGGTCAACGCGGGCTGTAAATTCCCCGTATCAAAAGGAGCCCTCATGAACGGGTATGCGTTTCTACTCGGATCATCCATCGGCAAAAAAATGCTGATGGCAGTAACGGGTCTGTGCCTGATCGGTTTTCTGGCGTTGCATCTTCTGGGCAACACCATGGCATTTGCCGGTGCCGAGGCGTTCAATGAGTACGCCCAAAAACTGCATTCGCTGGAGCCGTATTTTACCGTATTCAACATCGGGCTGCTGACGGTCGGCCTGTTGCATGTCATTGTCGGCTTCCTGCTGTTTTTCGAAAACCTGAAGGCCCGACCGCATCGCTACCTAATGTACCGCAACCCCGGCGGCATGACGATCGGTTCGAAGACCATGCCCTACACGGGGATTCTGATCCTCATCTTTGTCATCCTGCACCTGTTCAAGTTCACGTTTGTCGACAAGTCCGTCACGCCCATCTACCAACAGATGGCCGACACTTTTGCCAGGCCGGCGTGGGTCCTGATGTACGTAGCGGCGATGGTCGTCGTGGCCCTGCACATCAGCCACGGATTCTGGAGCATGTTTCAGACCTTTGGCGTCAATCAGTCCCCCCTCACACCGATAATCATGAAACTGGGGCTTTTGGTAACGCTGGCGTTCGGCATCGGTTTTGGGGTGTTGCCAATTTATCTACTGATTACAGCATAAGGAAATTCTGATTTTCCCCCTCCCTCAATCCCTCCCACCAGGGGAGGGAGGCTTTTTGTCTCCTCCCCCTTGATGGCCTGTCGCGACGAAGCCTTGGCGAAGGCTGAGGGAGGCCTGGTGAGGGTGAAAAGACAGAATAGTACAAGACCGTATTTTTACTCTACAATTTCAATTGGTTTTATCCGTGTTCCCAGGGAGGCGCTATCGATGAGTCAGCTGGACGGGAAAATACCCGGCGGGCCGCTGTCGGCCAAGTGGGATCGCCATCAGCTTGAAATGAAACTGATCAATCCGGCCAATCGCCGCCGATTCTCCGTTATTGTTGTAGGAACCGGTCTGGCCGGTGCGGCGGCGTCCGCCAGTCTTGCCGAATTGGGCTACACCGTCAAAACCTTCTGTATCCAGGACAGCCCTCGCCGGGCTCACAGTATTGCCGCCCAGGGCGGCATCAACGCGGCTAAAAATTATGCCAACGACGGTGACAGCATATGGCGCCTGTTTGAAGACACCATCAAGGGCGGGGACTATCGTGCCCGCGAGGCCAACGTTTACCGCCTGGCCCAGCTCAGCAACAACATTATTGACCAGTGCGTGGCCCAGGGCGTTCCGTTTGCACGCGAGTATGGCGGATTGCTGGCCAACCGCTCGTTTGGCGGCGCCCAGGTGTCACGGACATTCTATGCCAGAGGCCAGACCGGCCAGCAGCTTCTGCTGGGCGCTTATGGTGCTCTGTCCCGTCAGATCGCCGCCGGTCGGGTGACCATGTTTTCCCGCCATGAAATGCTGGACCTGGTCGTCAGCGGTAACCGGGCCCGGGGGATTATCGCCCGTAATCTGGTCAATGGAGAGATCAAAGCCCATGCCGCCGATGCCGTCCTGCTGGCCACGGGCGGGTACTCCAACGTCTATTACCTGTCCACCAATGCCATTTCGTGCAATGTCAGCGCCATCTGGCAGGCCTACAGAAAAGGGGCCTGTTTCGCCAATCCCTGCTTTACCCAGATTCACCCGACTTCGCTGCCGCACGTCAGCGGCCACCAGACCAAGCTGACGCTGATGAGTGAAAGCCTTCGAAACGACGGGCGGGTGTGGGTTCCGAAAAAGCCAGGTGATCGCCGCCGACCAAACGATATCCCGGAAAACGAGCGGCACTATTACCTGGAAGAAAAATACCCGAGCTTCGGCAACCTGGTGCCGCGGGATGTGGCCTCGCGAAACGCCAAACAGCAGTGTGACGCCGGCAAAGGAGTCGGGCCGACCGGGCGGGCGGTATTCCTGGATTTCTGCCAGGCCATCAAGCGCGACGGCGCAGCGGTGATCGCCCGAAAATACGGCAACCTATTCGACATGTACCGGAATATTATCGACGACAATCCCTATGAAACGCCCATGATGATCTACCCGGCCGCCCATTTTACCATGGGAGGGCTCTGGGTGGACTATAACCTGATGAGCACCATACCCGGCCTTTTTGTTCTGGGCGAGGCCAATTTTTCGGATCACGGCGCCAATCGTCTGGGTGCCAATGCGCTGATGCAAGGACTTGCAGACGGCTATTTCATTATCCCCTGCACACTGGCCGGATATCTAAGTGATGCCGGAAACTCCAATGTGGGGACGGATCACACCGCTTTCAGCGAGTCGATTGAGGCAGTGAAACAGCGTGTCGTGAAACTGCTTGCCATCAATGGCAAACGAACTGTGGATGACATTCACCGGCAGTTCGGCCGGATCATGGAGGACTATGTCGGACTGACCCGCAACGAAGCCGGGTTGAAAACCGCCATCGAACAAATACGGGAGGTTCGTGCCGAATTCTGGGAAAACGTCAAAGTGGTCGGCCCTGCCAACCGGTACCGGCTGAATCTCCAGAAGGCCGGACGTTTGGCAGATTTTCTGGAACTTGGCGAATTGATGGCCATCGATGCGCTGAACCGCAGGGAATCATGCGGCGGTCACCTGCGGGCGGAATCGGAAAGCGAGGATGGCGAAGCAATTCGTGACGACGAAAATTTCTGCCACGTATCCGCTTGGGAATTCAAGGGAGACGACGCGGAACCGGGAAAATTCAACGAACCCCTTGTTTTTGACAATGTCACACTCCGGCAGAGGAGTTATAAATGATGAGCCCAAACAAAACCATCAACATCACACTGAAGATCTGGCGTCAACAGGGGCCGAAGGACCGCGGCCGATTTGAAACCATTCCGGTTGAAGGGGTCGATACGCACAGCTCGTTTCTGGAGATGCTCGATTTTCTGAATGAAAAACGTATCCTTGAGGACAAGGAGCCGATCGAGTTCGACAACGACTGCCGCGAAGGGATCTGCGGAACCTGCGGCATGATGATCAATGGCATACCCCATGGCCATGGCAAGGCAATGACCGTCTGTCAATTGCACATGCGGGAGTTTAATGACGGGGATACGATTGTTGTGGAACCCTTTCGCGCCCGGGCGTTTTCCATCATCCAGGACCTGTTGGTGGACCGCAGCCCACTGGAAAAAATAATTCAGGCCGGCGGCTACATATCAGTGAACACCGGCGGCGCACCGGATGCCAATGCCCTTCCCGTGGCCCAGGAAAAGGCGGACGAGGCCATGGACGGGGCGGCCTGCATCGGATGCGGCGCCTGCGTGGCGGCCTGCCCCAATGCCTCGGCCATGCTGTTTGTCAGCGCCAAGGTTTCCCAGTTTGCCCTGCTGCCCCAAGGCAAACCCGAAACCAATACCCGCGTGCTCTCGATGCTCAGGGAAATGGATGCCTGCGGATTTGGCAACTGCAGCAATCACCGGGTGTGCGAATCCGCCTGCCCTAAAGAAGTGTCAATCTCTCACATTGCACGGTTTAATCGGGAATTTTTTAAGGCGGGATTGTCCGGCCGTTTGCCGGTCAGCAAAAATCATCCAAATGAAAAGTTGTAACCTGTAAATTAAGATTTCCGGTTTATCCGGATCAGGGGGGGGCGGCACATTATGGAAAAAAAAATCATGATCGCCATCGACAATTCCATACCGTCAAAACACGCGGTAAATTATGCGGTCGCAATGACAAAGATGATCAAACCATTGACACTGACACTTTATCATGTTCAGCCACCGATTTCGCAGTACCTGCAGGATGAAGCCAAAAAGGACCGAAAAGCCTCTGCCCAGCTCGAGGCCGTGCTTCAAAAAAACGCCCAGGCCGCCCAGGACCTGTTGACTGAAATCAAGGAATCGATGATCCGCAAGGGCGTCGGGAACAAACACATTGAAATTGAAACCCGGCAACGTCGCATCGAAGTGGACCGGGCGATTCTGGCTGCCGCTGAAGAAAAACGCTGTGACGCCCTTGTTGTTGGATCGAGAGATCTTTCAAGCCTTCAAAAAGCGTTCATGGACAGTGTCTCCACCCGGATACTTCAACAACCGGCGGCTGTTCCGATCTGGCTGATCAAGGGAAAAGTGGAAAAACCCGGCAAATTTCTGGTTGCGGCGGACGGCTCTCAAAATGCTTACCGGGCCGTGGACCACCTGGCGTT
>ENA-ORCT01000204-ORCT01000204.1-marine-metagenome-genome-assembly--contig:-NODE-204-length-32025-cov-4.126017_pt1 | contig 32025 bp, 29 predicted proteins | sample MGYA00248632_ERZ508511 | MGnify/ENA primary metagenome ERZ508511 (study PRJEB26182, sample SAMN06268839) | marine metagenome | isolation source: Tt an P1-techrep anaerobic enrichment on pine from sediment...
TAATTTTGCCCCTACACAGCCATAGACAATTGATTTTGCTTGATAAGCAAATAATAAATCGGGTTGTTCCCTCCGGAACAGACGGTATAGATAAATCAAAGACTGTGCATCTTTCAAAGGGCTTATCCCTGTTCTGAAACATTTCAAATGATTTCAATGGCTTTTTAAAGATTGAGGGTCATTTGTTCAGCAAGCAAGCCTCGATTCCTGTTGTTTTTCAATTGTTTACATTTGCTTTGTCCTGTGTTGCGAAACCCTGTTATGGAGATATAATAACTAGGTAGGTTAGCCACATTCCGCAGCGGAAAGGAGAAGGGTAATGAGACTGCAAGATGGTGATGTACTGGTAGGTAGAGCAGGTGAATATGAAGTTGAATTCACCGTAACCAAGGTATGCAAAGGCGATGTTTGCTGGACCGAATGCGATGCCGAAGTGCTGTTCAACGGTGAGTCGATGGTACCGGTTTCCGCTGGTGCCCGGCAATCCGAGCGTGCCCCGAACCGTCGTGAAACCAGCCATGCGGGTCAACGGGGTGGCGCACATTAATCTGTAACGGTGAAGGTCTCAGCCGCGAGACTGCCGTGAAAGAATAGAATCCGGTCATTTCCAATCTATGGAAATGACCTTTTTGTTTGAGTGAGGAGCCCCGCTGGGGATTAGCGGTGGTGATTATCGCTCCCTTGATGCCGGGCGTTGTTTTTCGGGCAGCTTTTCAAGCATGCGGCACTCTTCATTGCGATAGGTCGTAAGGCGGTCAGCAAGCAAGGCGAAGTCGACCTGATGAGCGTCGAACTCGGGTCCGTCGACACAGGCGAATTTCAACTCGCCGCCGACCATGACCCGGCAGCCGCCACACATGCCGGTGCCGTCGATCATGATAGGGTTGAGGCTGACGATGGTTTTGATGGCATGGGCGCGGGTCATATCGCTGACCGCTTTCATCATCGGCACCGGACCGACGGCATAGACAGCTTGTGGGACGGAACGGGGATCATCGATGAGCCCCTGCAGAACATGAGTGACAAAACCCTGTTTGCCGCAGCTGCCATCTTCAGTGGCGATCAGTAGTTCGGCGGAAAATTCAGCCAGCTCGTCGGCCAGAATAATGAATTCGGCGCTGCGGCCGCCGATGATGGTGATGACCTGGTTGCCGATGTCGGCCAGGGCCTTGGCCAGAGGATAGAGAACCGCTGTGCCGACACCACCGCCTATGCAGGCTACCCGGCCCCAGTGCTTGATTTCCGTTGGTCGGCCGAGGGGGCCTGCAAGATCGCGCAGGACCTGGCCGGTCGGTAGAGCAACCAGGCGGCAGGTCGAATAGCCGACCGCCTGAACGAAGAGAGTGATGGTCCCCGCCGTGGCATCAGCATCGGCTATGGTCAGAGGTATGCGTTCGGCCTGCTGGTTGGCGTGGACGATGACGAACTGTCCCGGCTGACGGGCCCGAGCGATCCGTGGCGCTTCAATGACAAGGCGATGCAGGTTGGGAGCGATTAACTCATTGCTGACGATGGGGAACATGCGATCCTCCCTTCCCTGTGGCGCTGCCGGCAGCTGTTTATCTGTTCATAATTATATCAGGTAGGGGGGCGGTGTCGGCATGGAGCGAAAATATATGTTCGACGCTGGACATCCCGATGCTGCTCGCTATGCTGTTAAACAGTTTGCCAGCGATACAAAATCAACCACACAAGGAGGTGCTGACATGGGAACCCATTACATTACCGAAGACTGTATCAACTGCGGAGCCTGTGATGATGTCTGCCCGGTGGATGCCATCAGTGAAGTGGGGGAGATTCATGTTATCGACCAGGATCTCTGTACCGATTGCGGGGCATGTGATGACGTTTGCCCGGTCGATGTCATCCTGATAGGCTGAAGTTCAAAGCTCGAACTTAATAGTTGCTGTAGAAAGGCTGGCTGCTCTGGCAAGGAGCGGCCAGCCTTTTGATTTTCAGGAAGGGCGGGAAGCCAGAAAGGAGCCGAGGCGTTTCAGAGCGGCGGCGATCTGCTCCGTTGAATTGGCGTAGGAAAAGCGCAGGTAGCCCTCGGCGCCGGCGCCGAAGTCGATGCCCGGCGTCAGAGCCACGCCGGTCTTTTCGAGAATTTCCATGGCCAGGCGGCGGGAGTCGGGACAGATGTGTCGAAAATCGACCAGCACGTAAAAGGCACCGGCGGGATAGCTTTTGACCTGCAGTCCCATCTGCTGCAGTCCCTGCAGCAGAAAGCGTCGACGCTGGTCGTAAATGGTCCGCATGCTTTCCAGATCCGCTTGGCAGTCCCGCAAGGCGCTGATGCCGGCCTGCTGGACGAAACTGCTGGCGCAGATCATGAAATTCTGGTGCAGTGTCTGCAGAGTGCGCATGGCCTCTTGCGGTGCGATAAGGTAACCGAGTCGCCAGCCGGTCATGGCATAGGCCTTGGAAAATCCGCCGAGAACGAAGCAGCGGTCGTTGAATTCGAGGGCGCTGCGTTCTTGTCCTTCGTAACTCAGGCCGTGATATATTTCGTCCGCCACCAGTGGTACCGGCAGGCTGCAGAGTTCTTGCAGCCAGGCTGGCGGCAGCAGAGTGCCGGCCGGGTTGGACGGCGAGTTGATCAGCACCGCCCGGGTGCGCTGGGTGAGCAGCGCTTCCACCTCTTTCGGCCGTGGTTGAAACCCATCCTCTTCACGGGTGCGCAACAGGCGCGGCACGCCGCCGGCAAAACGGATGAAGTCGGGATAGCAGGCATAACCCGGATCGCTGAGGATCACTTCGTCCCCTTCATCGAGCAGCATGGCGAACAGCAGCAGCATCAATGGGCTGGTGCCGGCCGAAACCAGGATGCAGTCGGGGTCGACGGTCACCCGGTAACGCTGCCGATAAAAGTCGGCAATGGCCTGGCGGATGGCCAAGTCTCCCAGGGAGTGGGTGTAGCGGGTCTGGCCCTGCTCAATGGCGGCGATGGCCTGCTTGACGATGGGCGCCGGGGTTGGCAGATCGGGTTCGCCAAGGCACAGATAGATGATGTCGCGGCCGGCCGCTTCCAGGGTCTGGGCCCGTTCCATGACCTCCATGGCCAGAAAGGGGGTGATACTGGCGGCGCGACGGGAAAAATGGCTGGACATGGTGTTTTCCCTGAAACAATTTTTCAGCGGCCGCCGTGCTTGCTGGCCGGTACCGCACGTTTAAAGGCCCAGGCCTCGATCTTTTTGATCTGTTCGGCCATGGTGACCGACAGGGGCACGGTGCGGCCGATGGCCTCCATGATGTCCTGCTGGGTCATGGCGCGTTTCTGGGCCAGGGCCTCGAATGAGGCTCCGGTGACCGCCTGCTCAATCTCGGCGCCGGAAAAGCCCTTGGCGGAATGGGCCAGCATCGAGGGTGAGAAAGCGGCCGGATCAAAGCCGCGTCGCTGCAGGTGGATGGCGAAGATCTCTTCGCGTTCCTCGACAGAGGGAAGGGCAATGTAGAAGATCTCGTCGAAGCGTCCCTTGCGCAATACCTCGGCCGGCAGCATCTCAATGGCGTTGGCGGTGGCGGCGACAAAGACCGGCGAGCGTTTTTCCTGCATCCAGGTCAGGAAGTAGCCGAGCACCCGGGAGGCAGCTCCGCCCTCTGATTTGAACCCCTGATTGGAAATGCCGGCTTCGATTTCATCGATCCACAGCACGCAGGGTGAAAGGGCCTCGGCCAGGGTGCAGGCCTGGCGCAGGCTGCTCTCCGGCGAGCCGTAAGTTCCTTCGTAGACGGTGGCCATGTCGAGGCGCACCAACGGCAAATGCCAACGGGCGGCGATGGCTTTGACGAAAAGACTCTTGCCGCAACCGCTGATGCCCATCATCAGCACCCCTTTTGGCAGGTTGTTTCCAGTCGCCAGGTCCTCGGCGCCGAAGGCCTGCTCCCTTTTGTCCATCCAGTGCTTGAGGTTTTCCATGCCGCCGACCTGGTCGGCATCGATCTCGTTGTCGATGAATTCCATGATGCCGGTGCGGGCCAGCAGCTGTTTCTTGTCCTGGAACAGGGCTGCGCGGATCTCCTCGGCTCCGCCTTCCCGGCTGACCCTGGCGAGGCGCAGGGCGCCGTCGATATCCCGCAGGTCGAGGCCCTGGGCGGCGAGGGTCAGCCGGTTCAGGTCCTCGTCGCAGTCGATCATGCGGCCCAGAGCCGGATCCTTGTCGCGGTGTGCCTGCAGGTAGTTGTGAATCTCTGCCCGGTCGGGCAAGGCGTGGCGCAGGACGTTGAAGAAGGGCTGCAGAGCGGCCGGAATTTCGACTTTGGGGCAGAGCAGCACGAGGGTCTTGCCGGCGGTTCGACGCTGGGCGGCAAAGTCTTTCAAGAGACGCTGGACAAAGGGATCGTCTTGCCAGAACCAGTGCAGATCCTTGAAAACGTAGATGCCGCGTCCTTCCTGGGCAATGGCCCAGGTCAGGGCCTGCCGGGGTTCGTGGGTGTTCTCCTGACCGGAAAAGCCGCTGGTGCAGGTCCAGACCAGGGGGGCGGGCATGTCCTTGAGTCCCTGCTGCAGAGAGCGGCTGAGCAGCGATTCGCTACGCTGTTCGTTGCTGGTGGCGATCAGCAGCAGCGGCGTGCCGGCGGCCACCAGGCGTATAAAGGTGCCGGGGGTAAGCAGTTGGTCCATGGCATAACTCCGTTACGGGGCAAGGGCTATTTGTGGAAAGCACATTAGTCCATTAGTGGCGAAATGTCCACGAATGCGTGCAGTGGCGGCAGAAGTTGCTGTGGCAAAGGCGAAAGAGACCATGTTTGCTTGCATTCTGGCCCGAAATAGGCTAGTTTCTGCCCCGTATAGGCGCCCGCGGTGCCTTGTTTCTATTTTATACAGTCATGGCTGCGGTTCCGCAGTTCTTGTGATCTCAAATTTGCCAAGTCAGAGGTTAACTCCCATGCGCTACTCTCAATACCTGCTCAATACCCTCAAGGAAACTCCCGCCGATGCCGAGATCGTCAGCCATCAGTTGATGCTGCGGGCCGGCATGATTCGCAAGGTCGCCGCCGGTATCTATAACTATCTGCCTTTAGGCCTGCGGGCAGTGCGCAAGGTGGAAGAGATTGTCCGTCAGGAGATGGAACGGGCCGGAGCGCAGGAGTTGCTCATGCCGATGGTCATTCCGGCCGACCTGTGGCAGGAGTCGCAACGCTGGGATGAGTATGGCAGGGAGCTGCTGCGCATCAAGGACCGCAAGGACACCGATTTCTGTCTCGGCCCCACACATGAGGAAGTGATTACCGACGTGGTGCGGGGCGCGGTACGTTCCTATCGGCAGTTGCCTCTCAACCTCTATCAGATCCAGACCAAGTTCCGTGACGAAATTCGGCCCCGATTCGGCTTGATGCGCGGCCGCGAGTTCATAATGAAGGACGCCTATTCCTTCGATCTTGATGAGGCCGGCGCCGACGCCGCTTATGAGAAGATGTTTCAGGCCTACCGGAGGATCTTTGAGCGCTGTGGTTTGAAGTTCCGGGCGGTGGAGGCCGATACCGGCAATATCGGCGGCTCTTCTTCCCACGAATTCATGGTGCTGGCCGAATCGGGTGAAGATGCCATCGTTTCCTGTGACAGTTGCCAGTATGCCGCCAATGTGGAAAAGGCAGAGTTGCTGGCACCTGTCGCGGCGCCCCCGGTAGCGACGGCCCCGTTGCAGAAGGTGGCGACGCCGGGTCAGAAATCGGTCGAGGAGGTGACCGCCTTTCTCGGTGCCACTCCCCAACAGCTGGTCAAGACCCTGATTTTGCAGACCGACAGCGACGATACGGTGGCGGTGCTGTTACGCGGCGACCGAGAGCTCAACGACATCAAGCTCTGCCGGCTGCTCAATTGCAACGAAGTCACCCTGGCCAGCGAGGAAGTGGTGCAGCAGGTCACCGGGGCGCCGAGTGGATTCGCCGGCCCGGTTGGGCTGAATGTGCGGCTGTTGGCCGATCATGAAGTCGCCGCCATGGCTGATTTCATCGTCGGTGCCAACGAGGCCGACAGCCATTTCACCGGAGCGAACCTGGAGCGCGATTTCACTGTCGAAAGCTTTGCTGACCTGCGCCTGGCGGTGGCCGGCGATCCCTGCCCACGCTGCGACGGAAATCTGGAGAGTTGGCGGGGGATCGAGGTCGGCCACATTTTCAAGCTCGGCACCAAGTATTCCGAGGCTCTAGGTGCCACGGTCCTCGATGATCAGGGCCAGGAACAGGTGCTGATCATGGGTTGCTACGGGATCGGCATCGGCCGTACCGTGGCTGCCGCCATCGAGCAGAACCACGATGAAAACGGCATTATTTTTCCGTTGCCCATTGCCCCCTTCCAGGTGCTGATCACCGCGGTTAATCCCAAAGACGAGGCGGTGCTGCAGGCCGCCGAGGAGCTTTACCAGGCCTTGGGGCAGGCCGGCATCGAGGTATTGCTGGACGATCGTGACGAACGGCCGGGCAGTAAGTTCAAGGATGCTGATCTGCTCGGCATTCCCCTGCGAGTGACCATCGGTTCACGTGGCCTCAAAGAGCAGGCGGTGGAGCTGCAGCGTCGCAATGACGGCGAACGGACCATGCTACCTTTGAGTGAGGCGGCGGAACGCCTGATAGAAATGGTGCGTCAGGCCCTGGCCTGAAAACGAGGATGACCTGACGGCCAGCGGGGGATAGGAGTCTGCCATGAAGCAAACCAGCATCGACAGCAGCGGTCGCCTGGCACTGCCTTATTATGCGGCCAAGGAACTGACGGGCCGTTCTCTGGAGATCGCCTCTCACAGCCCCGGGCACCTGTTGGTGCTCGATCCGGATAGTGGTGTGCTGCTTGCCGGCCGGTTGGGCGATATCGCGTTGGTCGATCTGTTGTCGTTTTTCAATATGTTTCGCCGTACCGGGGTGCTGAGCCTGGAGCTGAAGGGCGGCTGCAAGGAGATCTATTTCAAGCAGGGGGAGATCGTCTTTGCCACCAGCACCTTTGCTGAAGAGCATCTGTGTGAGATCCTCTACGATCAGGGCAAGCTCGATCGCGACGGCCTTCACAAGGCCCGGCAGCTGGCCGGGAGTCAGGCCCAGGTCGGAAAATGCCTGGTGGAAAAGAAGATTGTCACCGCCAAGGATCTCTGGCTCGCCAGTCGCTATCAGGTCGAGGTGATAATTTACAATCTCTTTTCCGTGGCTGAGGGCACTTTTTATTTCCAGGAAAAGGAGGTCGAGGAGGACCAGACAGTCCGCCTTTCCTCCAGTACTCAAAACCTGATCATGGAGGGGTTGCGACGTATCGACGAACGCACCCTGTTTATGCGCCAGATACGCTCCTTGGAAGCCATTCCCATGCCGACCGACAAGGAACCGAGCGGGCTCAGCGAGCAGGAGCAGGCCATGCTTGAGGTGATCGGCCGCGGTCGGCTCAACGTCAAATCGGTATTGCGGCGCAGCGGGATTGCCGAGCTCGAGGGGCTGAGGCTGTTGCATCAATTGATCAACAAGAGCCTGGTGCGGATGGAGGATGCGCCTTCCTTTGCCATTGGCGGTGATATCGGCGAGATGCTGAAGATATTCAACGGGGTGTTGGTATTGCTTTATCGGCGCATCGTCGAAAAGAATCCTCGGTTCAACGATGAATTGCGCAATTTTTTGCGGGCCATTCCGTCCCCTTTTTCTTACGTCTTTCGGGATGTGGCGTTGTTGGATGACGGATCGGTGGACGGGGGGCGCATTCTTGCCAACCTGGCCGGTCTGGAGGAACGGGACAAGAAGAAGCTGCTCGCCGAAGCTCTCACCGAACTGGTCTACATGGAATGCCACGCCGCCCGCCGCGATCTCGGCAGTGCAGAGTCCGGTGAACTGCTGCAGCGGGTACAGGAAATTCCCCGGCGAATAAAAAATATTCTGGAGAGAAAAGCATGATCGAAGCAGCACGGCAACGGCTTATCTTTGCCCTCGATGTCGATTCCTGCGAGGTTGCGGAAAATTGGGCGGAGCAATTGCATGATCGGGTTGGTCTGTTCAAGATCGGCAAGCAGCTTTTTACCCGTTGCGGTCCCGATATTGTGCGCCGTATTCAAGAACGCGGCGGCGAGGTATTTCTTGACCTCAAATATCACGATATTCCCAATACGGTGGCGCGGGCGACGGTGGAAGCCTGTCGTTTGGGGGTGAAAATGGTCAACGTCCATGCCCTTGGCGGCCCGGCAATGATGCGCGAAACAGTGACTGCGGTCGATGAGTGCTGTGCTGCAGAAGGGCTCAGGCGACCTATTCTGCTGGCCGTGACCATTCTAACCTCCAGCGACCAGGAAACCTTGCGCGCGGTCGGCATAGAACGGCCGGTGGAGGAGATGGTGTCGCATCTCGCTCGCCTGGCCCAGCAGGCGGGACTCGACGGGGTGGTGGCCTCGCCCTGTGAGGTACCGTTGATCCGTCAGGTCTGCGGTGCTGACTTTGTTATCGTTACGCCGGGGGTAAGACCCGCCTTTGCTGCCGTCGACGACCAGAAGCGTATTACCACACCCCAAGATGCGATAACGGCCGGGGCCGATTACCTGGTGGTCGGTCGGCCAATCGCCAAGGCCACCGAGCCGAAGGCGGCGGCGACGGCAATCCTCGAGGAAATGGCCCAGGCTCTGGCCGGAAAAGCTCGTGGCTGATCTCATTTATGGCATCAATGCGGTGCGGGAAGGTTTGCGCAGCACGCGGCGCCGCCCTCTTGCCCTGTTTGTGCAACGTGAGCCCCAGTCGCCGCGGCTGCAGCAATTACTTAAGGAAGCGGAGAAGGCCGGGGTGAAGGTCGGTCGCCGGGAGCGGCGCGACCTCGATCGTCTGGCAGGGCATGGTCACCATCAGGGGGCCGTGTTGGAAGTCGAGCCCTTCGCTTATTTGGCCTTGGAAGACTTGTTGGAACGCTGGCGAGTCTCAAAGGAGCCAGCCTTTTTTCTGGTTCTGGACGGTATCACCGATCCCCATAATCTCGGCGCGATATTGCGCAGCGCCGACGGCGCCGGTTGTCAGGGGGTGATTGTGGCCAAGGACCGAGCATGTCCGGTTACCGCAGTGGTCGACAAGGTTTCTGCCGGCGCCCTGGAGCATGTGCCGCTCTGCCAGGTGACCAATTTGGCCCGTACACTCGACACCCTGCGTAAAGAGGGTGTTTGGGTCTACGGTCTGGCCGGTGAGGCCGATGCCGCTTCCCTCTACGCTACCGATCTGCGAGGCGACTTGGCCTTGGTGGTTGGCAGCGAGGGGGCCGGTTTGCGACCCAATACTCGGTCTCACTGCGATCTGCTGCTGGCTATCCCCATGTATGGCCAGGTGCCCTCGCTTAACGCTTCGGTGGCGACCTCGGTGGCTCTTTTCGAGGCCCTGCGACAGCGACGTTGTTAGGTGCGGGCTCGCTGATAGGCAGGCTGAAGAAAAAAATGCTGAAATGTGCTTGACAGGGGCGGCAAAAATATAATATACACAACGCCGTTGTCCGGCACGGGACGGTTTTTTTAGAAAATGGTCCTTGCAAAGATACGGTTTAGGGTGTATAAAGGCTGTCTGTGCTCTGTGCTGGCGTAGCTCAATTGGTAGAGCAGCTGACTTGTAATCAGCAGGTTGCGGGTTCAATTCCTGTCGCCAGCTCCATTAAGCTGCGTACCGGACAGCGCTAAAAAAAGAAGTAGCCAGAACGTTTCTTCTGGAGGGGTTCCCGAGTGGCCAAAGGGATCAGACTGTAAATCTGACGTCGTAGACTTCGGAGGTTCGAATCCTCCCCCCTCCACCACTAAATAATCTTGCCGGACGAGGCGCCGGCAGCCGTCCTCCAGGAGGCTGAAGCCGTTGGTACTGGAGCCGATGCTGTTGTCGAGTCCAAAACGCTTCAATATAGGTTGGTTGTCGTTTTCTATGGGCGGGAATAGCTCAGTTGGCTAGAGCGTCAGCCTTCCAAGCTGAGGGTCGCGGGTTCGAGTCCCGTTTCCCGCTCCAAATTGAAAAGCAGCAGACCAGCAAACGCAAATCTTGAATTAGCCCACATAGCTCAGTCGGTAGAGCGCATCCTTGGTAAGGATGAGGTCACCGGTTCAAATCCGGTTGTGGGCTCCATTTCTCGATTTGGGTTGCTGGAGATTTTTCTTTGGAGCAATTTTTGTATCGGCCCCGGTCAAGGCTCTGGCGGCCCCACCTAAGTCAAGACAAAAAAGTTAAAAACAAGGGAGGTTGACGCAATGTCAAAGGAAAAGTTTGAAAGAACAAAGCCCCATGTCAATATTGGGACCATCGGTCACGTTGACCACGGCAAAACCACTCTGACTGCCGCCATCACCAAGGTAATGGCAGCCAAGGGCGGCGCCGAGTTCAAGGCCTTCGATCAGATCGACAACGCTCCCGAAGAGCGTGAGCGCGGTATCACCATCGCTACCGCCCACGTCGAATACGAAACCGACAACCGTCACTATGCGCACGTTGACTGCCCCGGCCATGCCGACTACGTCAAGAACATGATCACCGGTGCGGCGCAGATGGACGGCGCCATCCTGGTTTGTTCGGCTGCTGACGGCCCCATGCCCCAGACCCGTGAGCACATCCTGCTCGCTCGTCAGGTCGGCGTTCCCGCCATGGTCGTGTTCCTGAACAAGGCCGACATGGTCGACGACGAAGAACTGATGGAACTGGTCGAGCTGGAAGTTCGCGAGCTGCTGTCCGCCTACGACTTCCCCGGCGACGACATTCCCATCATTCCCGGCAGCGCCCTGCAGGCCCTCGAGTGCGGTTGCGGCAATGCCGACTGCGCCGCTTGCAAGCCCATTTTCGAGCTGATGGAAGCTGTTGACAGCTACATCCCCGAACCGGCCCGCGCCATCGATCTGCCGTTCCTGATGCCTGTCGAGGACGTGTTCTCCATCTCCGGTCGCGGAACCGTTGCTACCGGTCGTGTCGAGCGCGGCATTATCAAGGTGCAGGATGAAGTCGAAATCGTCGGTATCAAGGAAACCGAGAAGACCGTCGTTACCGGCGTCGAGATGTTCCGCAAGCTGCTCGACCAGGGTCAGGCAGGCGACAACGTCGGCATCCTGCTGCGCGGTGTCAAGCGCGAAGATATCGAGCGCGGCCAGGTACTGGCTGAGCCCGGCAGCATCACTCCGCACACCAAGTTCAAGGCCGAGGCTTACATCCTGACCAAGGAAGAGGGCGGCCGTCACACCCCGTTCTTCAACGGCTACCGTCCGCAGTTCTACTTCCGGACCACGGACGTGACCGGTGTGGTAGAGCTTGCCGAAGGTACTGAAATGGTAATGCCTGGCGACAACGCGGCGATGACCGTTAATCTGATCACCCCGATCGCCATGGACAAAGAGCTGCGCTTCGCGATTCGCGAAGGGGGCCGCACCGTTGGTGCCGGCGTCGTCAGCGAGATTGTCGAGTAATAAATAAATAACTGCAGGCGACTCCGCAGTTCGCTGCGGAGTCGCCAAAGGGTTTGAATATGCGGGATATTGTCACCCTCGCTTGCTCTGAATGCAAGCGCCGGAACTATACAACCACCAAGAATAAAAAAACCAAGCCCGAAAAGCTTGAGTTTAAGAAGTACTGCCGCTTCTGTCAGAAGCACACCCCTCACCGGGAAACCAAGTAGTTTTTGTGGGGAAGGATAGGGCCGCAGGGTGTTGCGGCTTTTTGTATGCAGGCCAGTAGCTCTAATGGCTAGAGCACCGGTCTCCAAAACCGGGTGTTGGGGGTTCGAGTCCCTCCTGGCCTGCCATTTTCCTGAATGCTGCGATTGTAATGGGAGTTTCAGGTGTTGGAAAAAGTCAGAGAGTTTCTTGCTGCTGCTAAGAGTGAGTTAGGCAAAGTTACCTGGCCTTCACGGAAGGACACCTATGCTTCGACCCTGGCGGTTATCCTGTTGGTGCTCTTTTCTGCCGTTTTTCTCTGGATTGTCGACACGGCTTTGTCAACTTCCATTCGGGCGGTGCTTTAAGCTGCCACAAAAGAAGAGTTGCTATGGCGATGAAGTGGTATGGCGTACATACCTATTCGGGTTACGAAAACAAAGTCAAACTGTCGTTGGAAGAGCGTATCCGCTCGCTCGATGTTGAAGAGTATTTCGGCGAAGTGCTGATCCCTTCCGAAACGGTTGTTGAGTTGAAAAAGGGCGAGCGCAAGACTTCCACGCGCAAGTTCTTCCCCGGGTACATCCTGGTGCAGATGGAGTTGAACGACGAAACCTGGCACGTGGTTAAGGACACCCCTAAGGTGACCGGTTTTGTCGGCGGCGGCACTGTGCCCGCAGCCATTCCGGACGAGGACGTGGCCAAGATTACCGCGCGTATGGAAGAGGACGTTGAGCGGCCCAAGCCCAAGGTGGCTTTTGAGGTCGGCGAGACTGTTCGAGTGGTCGACGGTCCGTTTCTCAATTTCACCGGGGTTGTTGAAGATGTCAAGCCGGACAAGGCCAAGCTGAAGGTTATGGTCAGCATCTTTGGCCGGGTTACCCCTGTTGAGCTCGAATTTATTCAGGTGGAAAAGACCAGTTGAGCTGGTTAGCAAGTCATAAAGTGAAGGAGTAATTCATGGCCAAGAAGATAATAGGAATGATAAAGCTGCAGATTCCTGCAGGCAAGGCGAATCCTTCGCCGCCGGTCGGCCCCGCGCTCGGTCAGCACGGTGTCAATATCATGGAGTTCTGCAAAGCGTTCAACGCTAAGACCCAGAGCCAGGACGGGATGATCATTCCGGTTGTCATCACGGTTTATGCTGACCGGTCCTTCTCGTTCATCACCAAAACCCCTCCTGCGGCGGTGCTGTTGCTCAAGGCCGCGAAGCTGCAGAAGGGCTCCGGCGTTCCCAACAAGGACAAGGTCGGCAAGGTGACCAAAGATCAGGTGCGCGAAATTGCCGAAATCAAGATGCCTGATCTCAATGCTTTCGATATCGACGCTGCTATGCGGACTATCGAAGGGACTGCCCGCAGTATGGGCCTGGAAGTCATCTAATCCCTGGCAGAATCTGGAGTACGCATATGTCTATAGGAAAGTTTCAAAAAGAAGCCAAGGCCAAGGTTGACCGGAGTCGTTGCTATCCTGTTGAGGAAGCTTTGGGACTGGTCAAGGAGGCCGCCTACGCCAAGTTTGATGAAACGGTGGAAGTTGCCGTGCGTCTTGGCGTCGATCCCCGTAAAGCCGATCAGATGGTCCGTGGCGCCGTAGTGCTGCCCAACGGTCTGGGTAAAACGGTTCGCGTGCTGGTTTTTGCCAAAGGGGAAAAGGCCCTTGAGGCCAAAGAAGCTGGCGCCGACTATGTCGGTGGCGACGACCTGGTAGAGAAGATTCAGGGCGGCTGGTTTGATTTCGATACTGCCATCGCCACTCCCGACATGATGGGTGTGGTCGGCAAGATCGGTCGTCTGCTCGGTCCCCGCGGTCTGATGCCTAACCCCAAGGTCGGTACCGTTACTTTCGAGGTTGGCAAGGCAGTGGAAGAAGCCAAGTCCGGTAAGGTGGCCTATCGTGTAGAAAAGGCCGGGATTGTCCAAGCTCCCGTCGGCAAGGTTTCCTTTGAGGCCGGCAAGCTGCAGGAAAACCTGATGACTCTGATGGATGCGCTGGTTAAGGCCAAGCCCTCCTCGGCTAAGGGTACCTACCTGAAAAAGGTCACTGTTTCGAGCACCATGGGGCCCGGCGTCAACATCGATGTTCCGGCTCTGCAGGCTCTGATTAAATAAGCAAGCATTTAAAGCGTACAGCAGGGCCGGCTTCGTCTTCGGACGTTGCCGGCCTGTTGTGCGTGATAGTTTCCTGGTCAAAGACAGCCGGTACGTCATGTGACGTTTAATGGGGCAACCCGCCTGCCGAGGCTTTGGGATGATAAGGGGCACCGTGCCCGTCTCTTCCTCATCAAGCTTTGACTAGCAGCCGAAGCCGACCGGCTTCGAAACTCTACAGAAAGGAGGAGAGACAGTGAACAAAGAGACCAAAGGAAAAGTGGTTTCCGAACTGTCGGAGCTGCTTAAATCGTCCAAGGCGACCTTTTTGGCGGATTACCGCGGGATGGATGTCGAGGCGGTCAACAAGCTGCGTGGTGAGCTGCGCCCTCTGGGCGTCGATTACCGTGTTGCCAAGAACACCCTGATGAAGCGGGCTGCCAAAGGGACCGACGCCGAGTGCTTGAACGAGCACCTGCAGGGTCCGACTGCAGTTGCCTTTGCCAAAGAAGACCCGGTTGCTCCGGCCAAGGTGCTCGCTGAGATGGCCAAGGCCAGCAAGGTTTTCGAACTCAAGGGCGGGATTCTGGACGGCAAGCTGTTGTCTAACGACGACATCATGGCCCTGGCCGAACTGCCGAGCCGCGAAGTGCTGCTCGCCAAGGTGCTTGGTTCTATCAATGCTCCGGCGTCCAACTTCGTCGGCGTACTCGCGGCCGTGCCCCGTTCCCTGGTGCAGGTTCTCGCAGCAATTCAAGACCAGAAAGCGGCCTGATCGTCGCTTCAATTCTAGTTTTCAAGCTACTTACTTTCCATTGTTGCCGCATGCGGTACAATACGGAGGATACTTATCATGGCTGATATCACCAAAGAACAAGTTGTTGAATTTATCGAAAACATGAGCGTTCTGGACCTGGCCGAACTGGTCAAGGAGCTGGAAGACAAGTTTGGCGTTTCTGCTGCTGCTCCCGTGGCTGTTGCAGCCGGTCCTGCTGCTGGCGGTGCTGCTCCCGCTGCTGAAGAAAAAGACGAATTTGACGTCGTTCTGGCCGGCGCAGGTGACAAAAAGATCAACGTCATCAAGGCTGTACGTGCCGCCACCGGCCTTGGCCTCAAGGAAGCCAAGGAACTGGTTGACGGCGCTCCCTCGACCGTTAAGGAAGCCATGCCCAAGGCTGAAGCCGAGGAGCTCAAAAAGCAGCTTGAGGAAGCCGGCGCTTCCGTTGAGCTCAAGTAGTACCTGCTGAATAGTATCGCCTTTAGCCAAGGTCGCCTTGTGCGGCCTTGGCTATTCTGCATTCGTTAGCTTCCTCAGCTAAAGGAGTAACCATGGCTTATTCGATTGCGAATAACCAGCTTCTACGGAAACATTTCGCTGATATTCAGCGAATCATTGATATCCCTAATCTGATTGACATACAGAAGAATTCCTATAAGCGTTTCCTGCAAGCGGATATTCCTCCTTCTGCACGACAGAATATCGGCCTGGAAGCCGTTTTCCAGTCCGTTTTTCCGATCCGTGATTTTAGTGAAACCTGCTCTCTGGAATACGTCTCCTATTCCCTCGGTACCCCCAAGTATGATGTGGACGAGTGCCACCAGCGTGGGATGACTTTTGCCGCGCCAGTCAAGGTCAAGGTGCGTCTGGTTTCCTGGGATACCGACAAGGAGTCAGGTGTCCAGTCGATTCGTGATATCAAGGAGCAGGAGGTTTACTTCGGCGAGATTCCGCTGATGACCGAAAATGGTACCTTTATCATCAACGGTACAGAGCGGGTTATCGTCAGCCAGTTGCATCGATCGCCGGGGGTCTTTTTCGACCACGATAAAGGCAAGACCCATTCAAGCGGCAAGATTCTGTATAACGCAAGGGTCATTCCTTATCGGGGTTCCTGGCTTGATTTTGATTTCGACCATAAGGACATCCTTTACGTGCGTATTGACCGGCGGCGCAAGTTGCCCGCTACGGTGTTGCTCAAGGCCCTTGATTATACAGCTGAGGAACTGCTCAATTATTTTTACGACTTTGAAACCATCGTCATTACAGAGGTTGGTTACAAGAAACGCGTCAATCTTGAGCTGCTCGCCGGGCAGCGCGCGAGCACCGACGTTCTCGCCGCAGATGGCGAGGTGCTGGTCAAGGCCAACCGTAAATTCACCAAGGCCGCCATTCGCAAGCTCGCCGAACACGAGATCGAGCTGATCGACGCCCTTGAAGAGGAAGTGATCGGCAAGATTTCCGCCGTTGATATCGTCGATACAGCCACTGGTGAAATTCTTGTCGAATGCAACGAGGAGATCACTGCCGACAAGCTCGAGGAGCTTCGCAGCCGCGGCATCTCAGAGTTCAACGTGCTGTTCATCGACAACATATTTGTCGGTCCTTACCTGCGCGAAACTTTGTTGCAGGACAAGGTCGCTACCGCCGATGATGCGCGTATCGAAATTTACCGTCGCCTGCGGCCAGGGGATCCGCCGACTATCAAGAGTGCTACGGCTCTTTTTGAGGGGCTGTTCTTCGTGCCGGAGCGCTACGACCTTTCGACCGTGGGCCGTATCAAGCTCAATTACAAGCTCGGCCTCGATGTTGAGCCCGAACACACCACTTTGACCAAGGAAGATATCCTTGAGGTGGTGCGTTATCTGATCGATCTGCGCAACGGCAAGGGTAACATCGACGACATCGACCATCTCGGCAATCGTCGGGTGCGTGCCGTCGGCGAACTGCTTGAAAACCAGTACCGTGTGGGATTGGTGCGCATGGAGCGGGCTATCAAGGAGCGCATGAGTCTGCAGGAGATCGACAGCCTCATGCCCCATGACCTGATCAATTCCAAGCCCGTCTCTGCAGTGGTCAAGGAGTTCTTCGGCTCCTCTCAGCTGTCTCAGTTCATGGATCAGACCAACCCTCTGTCTGAAATCACCCACAAGCGGCGCCTGTCCGCGCTCGGCCCTGGCGGTCTAACCCGTGAGCGGGCCGGTTTCGAGGTGCGCGACGTGCATCCGACCCATTACGGCCGGGTGTGTCCCATCGAAACTCCAGAGGGTCCCAATATCGGTCTGATCGCCTCGTTGTCGACCTATGCTCGCATTAACGAGCACGGTTTCGTCGAAACTCCTTATCGGTTGGTCGAGAACGGGGTGGCCAGCAGCGAGATTCGCTATTTTTCTGCCCTCGAGGAGGAGGGCCACGCCATTGCCCAGGCCAATGCACCTCTCGATGAAGACGGCCGCCTGGTCAACGAGTTGATCAACGCCCGTAAAAACGGCGAGTTTATGCTTATGTCGCGGGACGACATCGGGCTGATGGATGTCTCTCCCAAGCAGCTGGTTTCGGTTGCCGCCTCGCTCATTCCCTTCCTGGAGAATGACGACGCCAACCGCGCCCTGATGGGTTCCAATATGCAGCGCCAGGCAGTACCGCTGCTGCGCGCTGATTCGCCGCTGGTCGGCACCGGCATGGAGCGTATTGTCGCCCACGACTCCGGGGCCGCTGTGGTGGCTCGGCATGCCGGGGTGGTGGAAAGCGTCGATGCGGCCCGCATCGTGGTCAAAATCGACGAAGGCGAGGTGGACGAAACCGGTACCGGGGTCGATATTTACACTTTGACCAAGTTCGCCCGCTCCAACCAGAACACCTGCCTCAACCAGAAGCCCATCATCCGCCAGGGCGACCGGGTCAAGGCCGGGGACATCATCGCCGACGGTCCTTCCACCCAGTGGGGAGAGCTGGCGCTGGGGCAGAACGTGCTGGTCGCTTTCATGCCCTGGGGCGGTTACAACTTTGAGGACTCGATTCTCATCTCTGAGAAGCTGGTCAAGGAAGACCGCTACACCTCCATTCACATTGAAGAGTTGGAGTGTGTCGCGCGCGACACCAAACTCGGCAAGGAAGAGATCACCAACGATATCCCCAATCTCGGAGAGGACGCCCTGAAGGACCTCGACGAGAGCGGTATTGTGCGGATTGGTGCCGAGGTCAAGCCCGGAGATATCCTGGTTGGGAAGATTACCCCCAAAGGGGAAACCCAGCTGTCTCCGGAGGAGAAGTTGCTGCGAGCCATCTTTGGCGAAAAGGCCGGCGATGTGCGTGATACTTCCCTGCGCCTGCCCCCCGGGACTGAAGGGGTGGTCATCGGTGCCCGGGTTTTCTCCCGCAAGGGAGCGGACAAGGACAGCCGAACCGAGGTTATCGAAAAGAGCGAAATCGACAAGCTGCTCAAGGACCAGAACGACGAGATTCGCATTATCCGCGAGTCGTCCAAGAGCAAGGTTTCTGACCTTCTCGTTGGCTGCAAAGCCGCGGTAGCGGTCAGCGACCCCGCCGGCGAAGTGCTTCTGAAACAGGGCGCCAAGATCACCGCGGATGCTCTGGCCAAGATCCCCCTGTCGCGCTGGAACGATATTTCGCTTCTCGATGCGCCCGAGATCGAATCGCGCGTGGCCGATATCTTTGCCCGCCTCGCCGAACGTGAAGACCTGATCAAAGGGGTCTTTGCCGACAAGATCGAGAAGATCAAGCGCGGCGACGACCTGCCGCCCGGTGTCATCAAGATGGTCAAGGTCTATATCGCCATCAAGCGCAAGCTGTCGGTGGGCGATAAGATGGCCGGCCGTCACGGTAACAAGGGTGTTCTGTCGCGCATTCTGCCCGAAGAGGATATGCCCTACATGGAGGACGGTACTCCGGTGGAGATCGTTCTCAACCCCCTGGGCGTTCCGTCCCGTATGAACGTCGGCCAGATTCTCGAAACGCACCTCGGTTTGGCCGCTCGAGGTCTGGGTCTTCAGATTCAGGAGCACCTCGACCAGCACTATGGACCCGAGGCATTGCGTAAGAAGATCGAGGAGGTATATGACAATCCGGAGGTGACTACCTTCCTGAGTGGTCTTGACGACGAGGAGATCCAGTTGCTGGCTCAGCGTCTGTCCCTCGGCGTGCCCATGGCCTCGCCGGTCTTTGAAGGTGTGACCGAAGAGCAGATGAAGCAGGAAATGATTCGCTCCGGATTCTCCGATTCCGGGCAGATGACCCTGTTTGACGGCAAGACCGGTGAGCCTTTCAAGGAGAAGGTTACCGTCGGCATCATGTATATGCTCAAACTGCACCATCTGGTCGACGACAAGATCCATGCTCGCAGCATCGGTCCCTACAGCCTGGTGACCCAGCAGCCTCTTGGTGGCAAGGCCCAGTTTGGCGGCCAGCGCCTTGGGGAGATGGAAGTCTGGGCCATGGAAGCCTACGGTGCGGCTCACGCGCTGCAGGAGTTCCTGACCGTCAAATCCGACGATGTGGCCGGCCGGACCCGCATGTATGAGGCCATCGTCAAGGGCAAGCATACCCTCGAGGCCGGACTGCCCGAGTCCTTCAACGTTCTGGTTAAGGAACTGCAGTCCCTCTGCCTCGACGTCGATCTGCTCGAAGAACAAGAATAAACCCAGCATCATCCTACAAGGAGGGTGAGTTTTGGAAGATATATTCAGCCTATTTGAACGGCCGAAAGATCCTCTCAGCTTCAACGCCATCCGGCTGTCCCTGGTTTCGCCGGAGAAGATCCGCGAACGCTCATTCGGCGAGGTGAAGAAGCCGGAGACCATCAACTACCGGACCTTCAAGCCCGAGCGCGAGGGTCTGTTCTGCGCAAAGATCTTCGGTCCGACCAAGGACTACGAGTGCAACTGCGGCAAGTACAAGCGCATGAAGCACCGCGGCATTGTCTGCGAAAAGTGCGGTGTTGAGGTTATTCCCAGCAAAGTGCGTCGCGAGCGGCTCGGTCACATCGACCTCGCCTGCCCGGTGGCCCACATCTGGTTCCTTAAATCGCTGCCGTCGCGCATCGCCACCCTGCTCGACATGACCCTCAAGGAGCTTGAGCGGATTCTCTATTTCGAGGCCTATGTGGTACTTGATGCCGGTGATACTCCGTTGACCGTCGGTCAGCTGCTTAGCGAAGACAAGTATCGCGAATCGATGGACGAGTATGCCGGCCAGTTTGCAGCCGGCATGGGCGCTGAGGCAATCCGCGAATTTCTGACCGCCATCGATCTCGACGAGCTCTCCACCGTCCTGCGTCTCGAAATGAAAGAGGCGGCCAGCGAGGCCAAGCGCAAGAAGCTCGCCAAGCGTCTCAAGGTGGTGGAGGCTTTCAAGCACAGCGGCAACCGCCCCGAGTGGATGATCCTGGAGACCCTGCCGGTGCTGCCTCCCGAGCTCCGTCCCCTGGTCCCCCTCGACGGTGGCCGTTTCGCCACTTCGGATCTTAACGATCTCTATCGGCGGGTTATCAACCGCAACAATCGTCTTAAGCGGCTCATGGAACTGCGGGCGCCCGAGGTCATCATCCGCAACGAAAAACGCATGCTGCAGGAGGCGGTCGATGCCCTGTTCGACAATGGCCGCCGCGGTCGGGCTATCACCGGTCCCAACAAGCGTCCGCTGAAGTCCCTGTCCGATATGCTCAAAGGCAAGGGCGGTCGTTTCCGCCAGAACTTGCTCGGCAAGCGTGTCGACTACTCCGGTCGTTCGGTAATCGTCGTCGGCCCGGAGCTCAAGTTGCATCAGTGCGGCCTGCCTAAGAAGATGGCCCTCGAGCTGTTCAAGCCTTTTATCTATAACAAACTCGAGGAGAAGGGCTACTGCACCACCATCAAGAGCGCCAAGAAGATGGTGGAAAAAGAGAAGGCCGAGGTCTGGGACGTGCTCGAGGAAGTCATTCGCGAGCACCCGGTCATGCTCAACCGCGCTCCGACCCTGCACCGTCTCGGTATTCAGGCTTTCGAGCCGGTCCTCATAGAGGGCAAAGCCATTCAGCTGCACCCCTTGGTCTGCACCGCCTTCAACGCTGACTTCGACGGCGACCAGATGGCGGTCCATTTGCCCCTCTCCATCGAGAGCCAGATCGAAACCCGGGTGCTGATGATGTCCACCAATAACATCCTCTCGCCTGCCAACGGCAAGCCGATCATCGTCCCTTCCCAGGACATGATCCTCGGCCTTTATTACATGACCCGCGAACGGGCCTTCGTCAAAGGCACCGACAAGGTCTTCGCCTCGCGCGACGAGGTCCGCATGGCCTACGATGCCGGCGAGCTCGACCTGCAGGCCAAGGTCAAGGTGCGTATGAGCCCGGTTGCCGATGCGCCGACGGAACTGATCGAAACCACTACCGGCCGCGTATTGTTGCGCGACGTGGTGCCTGAAGTCATTCCCTTCGATCAGATTAACCGGGTGATGGCCAAGAAGCAGGTGGCGACCCTCATCGACGTCTGTTTCCGTCTCGCCGGCAACAAGGAGACGGTGTTGTTGGCCGACCGCCTCAAGGAGACCGGTTACCGCTACTCGACTCTCGCCGGTATCTCTATCTGTCTCGACGACATGGTGATTCCCGAGGCCAAGGACGCCTTCATGGGCGAGGCCGTCGAAGAGGTTACAGAAATCCAGCAGCAGTATACCGAAGGTCTCATCACCGACGGCGAACGCTACAACAAGGTCATTGATATCTGGGCCAAGTGTACCGAGGATATTGCCCAGACGATGCTCGAAAACCTGTCTGTCGACGAAGTGGCCGGACCGGACGGGGAGAAGGTTAAAGTGCCTTCCTTCAACTCCATCCATATGATGGCCGATTCCGGGGCCCGTGGCAGCGCTCAGCAGATTCGTCAGTTGGCCGGCATGCGTGGTTTGATGGCAAAGCCCTCCGGCGAGATTATCGAAACCCCGATTACCGCGAACTTCCGCGAGGGCCTCACCGTACTGCAGTACTTCATCTCCACCCATGGTGCTCGGAAAGGTCTGGCCGATACCGCGCTCAAGACCGCCAACTCCGGTTACCTGACCCGGCGACTGGTGGATGTCGCCCAGGATGCCATCATCACTGAGCAGGATTGCGGTACCCTCGATGGCATTTTGGTCTCCTCCTTGACCGAGGGTGGTGAGGTTATCGAACCTTTGGGTGACCGTATTCTTGGTCGTACCGCCTTGGAGGATGTTCTCGATCCGGTCACCGACGAAGTGCTGGTCGAGTACAACCAAGAGATAGACGAGGCGCTGGTGCAAAAGATCGAGAATGCCGGCATCGAAAAGCTCAAGATTCGTTCCGTATTGACCTGTCAGAGCCGTCGCGGCATTTGTGCTACCTGCTACGGCCGCGATCTTGCCCGCGGGCACATGGTCAATCTCGGCGAGGCGGTTGGCGTTATTGCTGCCCAGTCCATCGGCGAGCCCGGCACCCAGCTGACCATGCGGACCTTCCATATCGGTGGTACCGCATCTCGTCGCGCCGAGCAGACCTCCCTGGAGGCACGCTTTGACGGCACCCTCAAGTACATCGATCTGAATTCGGTTGTCGACAGCGAAGGATACCACGTGGTCATGAACCGCAACGGCGAGATCGCCGTGGTCGACGAGACCGGCCGCGAACGTGAACGCTACGGGGTGGTTTATGGCGCCCGCCTGCGCATCGGCCCCGAGGGCGCTGTCAAGAGCGGCGATCTGCTCGCCGAGTGGGACCCCTACACCATGCCGATTCTGACCGAAATCTCCGGTCGTATCCGCTTTGGCGATGTCATCGAAGGCGTCACTATGGAGGAGCAGCTCGATGATGTTACCGGTCTGTCCCGCAAGGTCATCATCGAATCGAAGGGGGCCGACAAGCGTCCGCGCATTACCCTCAAGGATGAAGAAGGCAAGACCCTCAAGCTGCCCAACGGTGCGCCGGCTCGTTACATGCTGCCGGTTGGTGCCAACATCGTCGCCATCGAGGACGAAATGGTCAGCGGCGGTGCGATCCTGGCCAAGATTCCCAGGGAGACCACCAAGACCAAGGACATCACCGGTGGTCTGCCGCGCGTTGCCGAGCTGTTCGAAGCACGTAAGCCCAAGGAGTTTGCCGTTATCAGTGAAATTGACGGCGTGATCTCCTTCGGCAAGGACTCCAAAGGCAAACGCAAGGTCCTTGTTACCCCGGAAATTGGCGAGTCCAAGGAATATCTGATTCCCAAGGGCAAGCACATCAGCGTTCACGAAGGGGATCACGTCAAGGCCGGCGAAGCCCTCATGGACGGTTCCAGCAACCCCCACGATATCCTTCGGGTTCTCGGTGAGCAGCAGCTGGCCAAATATCTGGTGGACGAGGTGCAGGAGGTTTACCGTCTGCAGGGGGTTAAGATTAACGACAAGCATATCGAGGTCATCGTTCGCCAGATGCTGCGCCGGGTGCGCATCAAGGAGCTGGGCGATACCCGTTTCCTGCTCGACGACCAGGTCGAGCGCTGGGAATTCGAACAGGAGAACCAGCGGGTGTTGGCCGAAGGTGGCGTCCCCGCCGTCGGCGAACCGCTGATGCTTGGTATCACCAAGGCTTCTCTTTCAACCGAGTCATTCATCTCGGCAGCCTCCTTCCAGGAGACCACCAAGGTTCTGACTCAGGCGGCCATCGAAGGGAAGATCGATTACCTGCGCGGGCTCAAAGAGAACGTCATCATGGGCCGGCTGATTCCGGCCGGTACCGGCATCTCTAAGTATCGCAGCGTCAAGCTGGATATCGAGGAGCCGGAAGAAGTTCTCGAGCCGCCTTTGGTTGAGGAAGAAGAGGAAGTGGAGGGCGTTTCCGAAGAGACCGGCGGCGCCGCCGAAGAGCAAGAATAAGAGGCCAATTGGCCACTCACAAAAAAAGCCGCCCCTGCCATAAAAAGCGCTTGACAAGGCAGGGGCGGATTGATAATGTGAGCGGGTTTTCCCCTGCTGAAGGGGGAGTTAATAACATTAAGTTTGAGAATATACGGGAGTCAGTTCAATGCCGACCATCAATCAGTTGATTCGCAAGGGCCGCGAGAGAAAAGAGCGTAAATCGACCGCGCCGGCGCTCAAGTGTAGTCCTCAAAAGCGCGGGGTTTGTACTCGTGTTTATACTACGACGCCGAAGAAGCCGAACTCGGCTTTGCGCAAGGTGGCTCGTGTGCGTCTCACTAACGGCTTTGTGGTTACCTCCTATATTCCCGGTGTGGGTCACAATCTGCAGGAGCACTCCGTGGTATTGATTCGCGGTGGCCGTGTAAAAGACCTTCCGGGTGTGCGTTACCACATTGTGCGTGGCACGCTCGACCTGGCCGGGGTAAAGGATCGCAAGCAGGGTCGCTCCAAGTATGGGGCCAAGCGGCCCAAATAACAAGAGGCTGAGAGGAAGTTATGCCGAGAAGAAGAGAAGTCGCAAAGCGCGTTATTCTGCCTGATCCGAAGTTTGGTGATCGCCTGCTTGCCAAGTTTGTCAACGCAGTCATGCTTGACGGCAAGAAGAGCACGGCGGAAGCGATCGTATATGGTGCCTTTGATTTGGTGTCCGAGCGGTCTGGTGACGAGCCTCTCGAGGTTTTCAAGAAGGCTATGGAGAATGTTCGTCCCATGCTTGAGGTCAAGTCTCGGCGTGTTGGCGGTTCCACCTACCAGGTTCCTGTCGAGATTCGCAGTGATCGGCGCAACGCTCTGGCTATTCGCTGGATTATCGGTTTCGCTCGCGGTCGTGGCGAAAAGACCATGGGTGAGCGCCTGGCTGGCGAGTTGATGGATGCCGCAGCCAATCGCGGGTCCTCGGTTAAGAAGAAGGAAGATACTCACCGCATGGCTGAGGCCAACAAGGCCTTTGCTCATTATCGCTGGTAATAATATTAACTTTCATCTGGTTGTTGAGGATATAGAACAGTGGCACGCGACGTTGCATTAAATAACTATAGAAATATCGGCATTATGGCTCATATCGATGCCGGTAAGACCACCACCACCGAGCGGATTCTGTACTATACAGGTGTTTCCCATAAAATCGGCGAGGTGCACGATGGTGCCGCCACTATGGACTGGATGGAGCAGGAGCAGGAGCGTGGTATTACCATTACTTCTGCTGCGACCACCTGTTTCTGGCGCGACAACCGGATCAATATTATTGATACTCCTGGGCATGTCGACTTTACCGTCGAGGTTGAGCGCTCCCTGCGCGTACTGGATGGCGCTGTAGCGGTGTTCTGTTCGGTTGGCGGGGTTGAGCCTCAGTCTGAAACCGTCTGGCGTCAAGCTGATAAATACCGCGTGCCGCGTATCGCTTTCGTCAACAAGATGGACCGCATTGGCGCTGATTTCATGCGCGGTGTTGAGATGATGCGTGACCGTCTTGGTGCCAATCCCGTTCCGCTGCAGTTGCCGATCGGGGCTGAGGACCAGTTTGCCGGCGTGGTCGATCTGCTTGAGATGAAGGCCATCGTCTGGGATGACGAGTCTCTTGGTGCTAATTACGAGGTGGTCGACATTCCGGCCGACATGGTCGACGAGGCGGAGGCTGCCCGTGAGGCCATGATCGAGGAGGTCTGTTCTCACGACGAAGAGCTGATGGAAAAGTATATCGGTGGCGAAGAGTTGACCGTCGATGAGCTCAAGCAGGGTATCCGCAAGGCGACCATCGACATTCAGATCAACCCCGTGCTGTGTGGCTCCGCTTTCAAGAACAAGGGTGTGCAGAACCTGCTCGACGCCGTGGTTGATTATATGCCCTCCCCGCTGGACGTGCCTGCTATCGAGGGCGTAGATCCTCACACCCAGGAAGAAATTACCCGTCCGGCAGATGACGACGGTCCCTTTTCGGCGCTGGCCTTCAAGGTTATGACCGACCCCTTTGTCGGTCAGTTGACCTTCTTCAGGGTTTATTCCGGGGTTTTGGAGTCTGGTTCGCATGTCTTCAATGCCAGCAAGGAAAAGAAAGAGCGTTTCGGTCGCATTCTGCAGATGCACGCCAATAAGCGTGAAGAGATCAAGGAGGTGCGGGCTGGTGATATCGCCGCTGCGGTTGGTCTCAAGTATGCTACTACTGGCGATACCCTCTGTGATACCGATAACGTTTGTCTGCTTGAGTCGATGGAGTTCCCTGAGCCGGTTATCCATATTGCCGTTGAGCCCAAGACCAAGGGCGATCAGGACAAGATGAGTACCGCCATCTCCAAGCTGGTTCAGGAGGATCCGACTTTGCGGGTGCGGACCGATGAGGAGACCGGCCAGACTATCCTTTCCGGTATGGGCGAGCTGCATCTCGAGGTTATCATCGACCGCATGATGCGCGAGTTCAAGGTGGCCGCCAATATCGGTGCGCCGCAGGTTGCTTACCGTGAAACCATCACCAAGGCCATTGAGGTCCAGGGTAAGTTCGTTCGCCAGTCCGGTGGTCGCGGTCAGTATGGCGACTGCTGGCTGCGTCTCGAGCCTCAGGAGCCTGGTAGCGAATTCGAATTTGTCGACGAAATCAAGGGCGGGGTCATTCCCAAGGAATACATTCCCGCCGTCGGTCAGGGTGCCGAGGAGGCCGCTCAGGGCGGTGTTCTCGCGGGTTTCCCCATTGTCGACGTCAAGGTTACCTGTTTCGACGGCTCCTATCACGATGTCGACTCGTCGGAAATGGCCTTCAAGGTTGCTGGCTCCATGGGCTTCAAGGAAGGTGCCCGCAAGGCTGACCCGGTTCTGCTTGAACCGATCATGGCCGTTGAGGTTGTTGTCCCTGAGGAGTACATGGGTGACGTTATGGGCGACCTCAGTAGTCGTCGCGGTAAGGTGTCCGGCATGGATGCTCGCCACGGCGCACAGGTCATCAATGCACACGTGCCTCTGTCGAGCATGTTCGGCTATGCGACCGATCTGCGCAGCGCCACTCAGGGCCGTGCCACCTATACCATGGTTTTTGACCACTATGCTCAGGTGCCGAAGGCGATCTCGGAAGAGATTATTGCCAAGGTCCAGGGGTAAAGCCTTTCAGGAGAGAGCATCATGTCCAAGGAAAAGTTTGAAAGAACAAAGCCCCATGTCAATATTGGGACCATCGGTCACGTTGACCACGGCAAAACCACTCTGACTGCCGCCATCACCAAGGTAATGGCAGCCAAGGGCGGCGCCGAGTTCAAGGCCTTCGATCAGATCGACAACGCTCCCGAAGAGCGTGAGCGCGGTATCACCATCGCTACCGCCCACGTCGAATACGAAACCGACAACCGTCACTATGCGCACGTTGACTGCCCCGGCCATGCCGACTACGTCAAGAACATGATCACCGGTGCGGCGCAGATGGACGGCGCCATCCTGGTTTGTTCGGCTGCTGACGGCCCCATGCCCCAGACCCGTGAGCACATCCTGCTCGCTCGTCAGGTCGGCGTTCCCGCCATGGTCGTGTTCCTGAACAAGGCCGACATGGTCGACGACGAAGAACTGATGGAACTGGTCGAGCTGGAAGTTCGCGAGCTGCTGTCCGCCTACGACTTCCCCGGCGACGACATTCCCATCATTCCCGGCAGCGCCCTGCAGGCCCTCGAGTGCGGTTGCGGCAATGCCGACTGCGCCGCTTGCAAGCCCATTTTCGAGCTGATGGAAGCTGTTGACAGCTACATCCCCGAACCGGCCCGCGCCATCGATCTGCCGTTCCTGATGCCTGTCGAGGACGTGTTCTCCATCTCCGGTCGCGGAACCGTTGCTACCGGTCGTGTCGAGCGCGGCATTATCAAGGTGCAGGATGAAGTCGAAATCGTCGGTATCAAGGAAACCGAGAAGACCGTCGTTACCGGCGTCGAGATGTTCCGCAAGCTGCTCGACCAGGGTCAGGCAGGCGACAACGTCGGCATCCTGCTGCGCGGTGTCAAGCGCGAAGATATCGAGCGCGGCCAGGTACTGGCTGAGCCCGGCAGCATCACTCCGCACACCAAGTTCAAGGCCGAGGCTTACATCCTGACCAAGGAAGAGGGCGGCCGTCACACCCCGTTCTTCAACGGCTACCGTCCGCAGTTCTACTTCCGGACCACGGACGTGACCGGTGTGGTAGAGCTTGCCGAAGGTACTGAAATGGTAATGCCTGGCGACAACGCGGCGATGACCGTTAATCTGATCACCCCGATCGCCATGGACAAAGAGCTGCGCTTCGCGATTCGCGAAGGGGGCCGCACCGTTGGTGCCGGCGTCGTCAGCGAGATTATTGAGTAATAGAGGAAACGACCATGCAAAGCCAGAAGATCAGAATCCGTTTGAAGGCTTACGATCATAAACTGCTCGATCTCTCCGTCAATGAGATTGTTGACACCGCCAAGCGCACTGGCGCTCGGGTGGCCGGGCCGATTCCGCTGCCGACTGTGATCAACAAATACTGCGTTCTGCGCGGTCCCCACGTTGACAAAAAGAGTCGTGAGCAGTTCGAAATGCGCACCCACAAGCGCCTGCTGGATATTGTCGAGCCGACCCAACAGACGGTTGACGCTCTGATGAAGCTGGATTTGTCCGCTGGCGTTGACGTGGAAATCAAGCTTTAATCAACATTTGGATATTAAGGGTACGTGCAATGATGAAGGGAATCTTGGGTAAGAAGCTGGGCATGACCCAGGTCTTTGCGGCAGACGGCAAGCGCATTCCGGTGACGGTAGTTGAAGCCGGTCCCTGTGTCGTGCTGCAGAAAAAAAGCGTAGAGACGGACGGCTATAACGCTCTCCAGCTCGGCTTCGGCGAAAAGAAAAGTCATCGCACCAGCAAGCCTGAGATGGGCCATTTTAAAAAGGCCGGCAAGGGAGCTTTCGCCTATGTGCGCGAGGTCCGCACCGATGACATCGACGCCTACAATGTCGGTGACGAAATTGCTTGCGATACTGTCCTTGCCGCCGGCGATATGGTCGCGGTTACCGGCACCAGTAAAGGTAAGGGCTTTCAGGGGGTCATGAAGCGGTGGAATTTCGCCGGTGGTCGTCAGACTCATGGCTCCATGTTCCATCGCCGTCCCGGTGCCATTGGCTGCAGTGCTTGGCCTTCCAAGGTATTTAAAGGGAAGAAAATGGCCGGCCAGATGGGCAACGAACGGGTAACCACTCAGGGGCTGCAGGTAGTGGAAATTCGTCCGGAAATGAATCTGGTGCTGGTCAAGGGTGCTGTGCCGGGTCCTAAAAACGGCCTGGTGGTTATCAGCAAGGACTGAGCAGCGCACTGCAAAGACGATTTGGAGATAGACCATGGCGAAAATTGCTGTTTACGACATAAATAAAAAGCAGGTGTCCGAGCGTGAGCTGGACGATGCGGTATTCAATACCGACGTCAAAGGTTACCTGATTCACGATATGGTTCGCTACCAGCTTGCTGGCCGCCGCGCTGGCACTGCCGCGAGTAAAAACCGTAGCGCTGTTGCCGGCGGCGGTAAAAAGCTTTACCGGCAGAAGGGCACCGGTAACGCCCGTCAGGGCACTAATCGCGCGCCTCACTTTGTTGGTGGCGGTGCCGCCTTCGGGCCGCAGCCTCGGGATTACAGCTTCAAGCTTAATCGCAAGGTTAAAAAGGCTGCCCTGCGCAGCGCTCTGTCGGTGCGCTACAAGGATGAAAAGCTCGCTGTCCTCGATAACTTTGAGCTGGACAAAATTGGCACTAAGGGTTTTGTGGAGGTCCTCAAGCGCTTTGAAATGGACAGTGTGCTCATTGTCCTCGACAATGACAATCCCAATGTCGAGCTTTCTGCCCGCAACGTGCCCCGTGTCAAGGTGCTCAAGGCGGAAGGGGTCAACGTTTACGACGTGATGAACCATCAGAACCTGGTCCTCACCGAAGGGGCGGTGACTCAGCTGGAAGGAGCGTTAGCGTAATGAAGCCTTTGCATCAGATTATTAAGAAGCCGCTGGTTACCGAGAAAGTTTACCAGGTCGCAGAAGGGCCTCAGGTGGTCGCTTTTGAGGTGGTACCGAGTGCCAATAAGATCGAGATCAAGCAGGCTGTTGAAAAGGCATTCGATGTCAAGGTGGCGCGGGTCAACACTGTGTTGATGGCCGGCAAGGTCAAGCGGGTCGGCCGGCAATATGGTAAGCGTTCCAACTGGAAAAAGGCTTATGTGACCTTGGCCGAAGGTAGCAGTCTCGACTTGTTTGGTGTTTGATAGGGTGCAATTCAGCAATACGGAGTTAGGATAATGGCGATTAAAAAGTATAAACCGACCTCGCCAGGTCGTCGTCACATGACCTCGGCCGACTTTGGGGAAGTCACTGCCGGCAAGCCGGAAAAGTCTTTGTTGGCACCCTTGAAAAAGAGCGGTGGGCGCAACAACTACGGGCGTATCACCAAGCGCCATACGGGTGGTGGCCATAAGCGCAAGTACCGTATCATCGACTTCAAGCGCGATAAAGCAGAGATTCCCGCCAAGGTTGTTTCGGTGGAATACGATCCGAATCGTTCTGCTCGGATTGCGCTCCTGAACTATGCCGATGGCGAAAAGCGATACATTCTGGCTCCTGTCGGGATCAACGTCGGTGATACCGTCATTGCCAGCGAGCAGGCCGATATCAAGCCCGGGAATTCCATGACCATCCGGTCCATTCCGCTGGGCACCTGGGTGCACAATGTGGAGTTGCGCATTGGTAAGGGCGGTCAGCTTGCGCGTAGCGCTGGCGCCTACGCAATGATCGCTGCCAAGGAAGGACGCTACGCCCAGTTGCGACTGCCTTCCGGTGAGGTGCGTCTGGTCCTGCAGGACTGCCGCGCTACCATCGGCCAGGTCGGTAACGTTCAGCACGAAAATGTCAAGATCGGTAAAGCCGGTCGTAATCGCTGGTTGGGTAAGCGTCCCCAGTCGCGTGGTGTTGCCATGAACCCCGTTGATCATCCGCATGGCGGTGGTGAGGGTAAGAGCTCCGGCGGTCGCCATCCGGTTACGCCGTGGGGTGTGCCGACTAAAGGTTACAAAACCAGGGTTAATAAGCGGACTGATCGTTTCATTGTTCGCCGCAGAAAATAGTCTGCAGTTCCATTTGATAGGAGACGATAGTGGCTAGATCGATTAAAAAAGGGCCGTACGTACAGGAAAGTCTGCTCCGCAAGGTTGACCTGGAAAGTGCCGGCGGATCGCGCAAGGTAATTAAAACCTGGTCGCGACGTTCTACGATTATTCCTGAGTTTGTTGGCTATACTTTCGCCGTCCATAACGGCAAGAAGTTCATCCCTGTTTTCGTCACTGAAAATATGGTAGGTCACAAGCTTGGTGAGTTTGCTCCGACCCGGACCTATTACGGGCACGGTGCGGATAAAAAACGCTAAATCTCGTTTGAGATTTTGAAAGAGGAGTTTGATTCATGGAAGCCAGAGCCAAGCTTAGATATGCTCGCCTTTCGCCGAGAAAAACCCGGCTGGTTATCGATATGGTGCGTGGGAAGGGTGTTCAGGATGCCCTGAATATTCTGAAGTTTTCCCCTCAAAAAGCCGCCGGTATCGTTGCTGGTGTGGTGAGTTCGGCTGTGGCCAACGCCGAACAAAAAGGTGTTTCTGACGTCGACCGCCTGGTGGTGAAGAGCATCTTCGTCGATCAGGGTCCGGTTCTCAAGCGCTTCATGCCGCGTGCTCAGGGGCGCGCTACCAGAATTCGTAAGCCGACCAGCCACATTACCGTGGTGCTGGACGAGAAATAGTCTTTTGAGGAGGTGATGGTTTGGGCCAGAAAGTTCATCCTGTAGGATTTCGGTTGGGGGTCGTCAAGACCTGGGCAGCGCGCTGGTATTCCGAAGCCGATTACAGCAAACTGCTGCATGAGGATATCAAGCTGCGTGACTATCTGAAGAAACGTCTTTACCATGCCGGGATCGCCAAGATCGACCTGGAGCGTGCTGCAAGCAAGGTCAAGATCAATATTTTCGCGGCGCGCCCCGGTATCATTATTGGCAAAAAGGGTGCTGAGGTCGAAGTCCTCAAAAAGGAACTGGCCAAACTCACCGACAAGGAAGTGTTCCTCAATATTCAAGAGGTACGTAAGCCCGAAGTGGATGCGCAGCTGGTTGCTGAAAACGTCGCTCTGCAGCTGGAACGCCGCGTCGCATTTCGCCGCGCCATGAAAAAGAGCGTCAGCATGGCTCTCAAATTTGGCGCCCAAGGTATCAAGATCACCTGCGCCGGCCGCCTCGGCGGTGCCGAGATGAGCCGTACCGAATGGTACCGTGAAGGGCGGGTGCCCCTGCACACCCTGCGGGCCGATATTGATTACGGATTCGCCGAAGCGAAGACGACCTACGGCATAATCGGCGTCAAGGTTCTTATCTTCAAGGGCGAAGTGCTTTCGCAGGAACAAAAAGCGATTTGATAGGAGTATTTTGCCATGTTAATGCCCAAGAAGGTTAAACATAGAAAACAATTTACCGGTCGTATGACCGGTACCGCTTCACGGGGTACCGAACTCAACTTCGGTGACTACGCTCTCAAGGCTGTCGAGTGTGGTTGGCTTTCCTCGCGGCAGATCGAAGCCGCCCGTCGTGCCATGACTCGTCATGTTAAGCGTGGTGGTAAGATCTGGATTCGGGTCTTCCCCGACAAGCCGCTGACCAGCAAACCTGCCGAGACCCGTATGGGTAAGGGTAAGGGT
>ENA-ORCT01000206-ORCT01000206.1-marine-metagenome-genome-assembly--contig:-NODE-206-length-31953-cov-3.341197_pt1 | contig 31953 bp, 22 predicted proteins | sample MGYA00248632_ERZ508511 | MGnify/ENA primary metagenome ERZ508511 (study PRJEB26182, sample SAMN06268839) | marine metagenome | isolation source: Tt an P1-techrep anaerobic enrichment on pine from sediment...
CCAATGAGGCCAAGCTGGTGGATCGCATTGACACCCATATAAATAAAGTTGTGGAGTTGGGCTTTTTGCGGCGATTTAAAAAAGAGGCCCAGACCTTCGAGGTGCGACGGATTTTGAAAGCCTTGGTGGATGCGGATTGGCTGGCGCAGATGGACGAAAAACTCGGGGAGTATCTGGCCCATGCAGCAATTGATTGATTTTGCCCAATCCGCCGGCGCCGCCGGCTTTCGGCTCCAATCCGTTGAGGTCTTGAACTGGGGCACTTTTCACCGTCACGTGTGGACCTTGCCCACCCATGGCGGCAACAGCCTGTTGACCGGTGATATCGGATCCGGCAAATCCACCCTGGTGGACGGGCTCACCACGCTGCTGGTGCCGCCTCAGCAGGTGGTTTACAACAAAGCCGCCGGCGCCGAAACCCGGGAGCGGGATCTGCGCTCCTATGTCATGGGGTATTACAAAAGCGAGAAAAATACCGATACCCTGGAAGCCAGCTCCGTGGCTCTGAGGGATCAGAACAGCTTCAGTGTGCTGTCGGCCGCATTTTTCAATTCCGGTTATCGGACTGCCGTGACCCTGGCCATGGTGCTGTGGCTGCCGGATAAAAGCAAACAGCCGGAGCGGTGTTATGTCGTGGCCGACGAAATTTTGCACATCACAGATGATTTCAGCGGCTTCGGGCCGAATATCAGTGAACTGAAGAAAAAGCTCAAAAAGCGCAAATCGATTTCCGTCTTTGATTCGTTTGCCAAATACTCCGCGGCCTTTATGCGGCGTATGGGGATCGAAAACAGCCAGGCCCTCAGTTTGTTTTTCCAGACCGTGTCCATGAAATCAGTGGGGAACCTCACCGACTTTGTGCGGCGTCATATGCTGGAGCAGCCGCCGGTGCGGGGGCGCATCGATGCGCTATGCCGCCAGTTCGAGGACCTGAACAAGGCCCATGCAGCGGTGCGGCGGGCCAGGGATCAGGTGGAACGTCTTCAGCCCCTGGTGGCGGAAAGCCGGAACCACCAGGACGTGGAAGACGACATTGAGCGTCACCGGCAATACCGCTCGGTTTTGCATGCCTTTTTTGCCCAAAAAAAAGTGCGCCTTCTCGATGAGCGCATCAAACTGTATGAAACCGAGGAGACCAAACGGACCGCTCAGATGGAGCGGATCCGGCAGCAGCTGGCGTCTCTGAAACTCAATGAACAAAAGCTGCGTCAGGCCATTTTTGAAAACGGCGGTAACCGGCTGGCCGCGTTGTCCACGGAAATCGACCGGTTGACCGCCGAGCGCGGCCGCATCCAGCAGCGGACCGAGGTTTACCTGGCCCTCTGCCGGGAATTGGCATTTCCAAAACCCCAGAATGATGACGGGTTTTTAGCCAACCGGACGGCGGCTGAAAAATCGCTGACTGAGGTGGATGCGCAGGTGGCGAAGCAGGAAAACCGTCAGGTGGAAGCCAAGGTGCGCTTAAAAGAACTGGGCGGCCGGATGGGCGATCTGGAAGCGGAATTGGAATCGCTGAAAAAGCGCAAAAGCAACATTCCGTTAAAAAATATCACCATTCGCCATAAGCTTTGTGAATCGGTAGGGGTGTCCGAGGAAACCATTCCGTTTTGCGGTGAATTGCTGCGGGTCCGGGAAGCGGAAAAAGCCTGGGAAGGTGCGGCTGAGCGCCTTCTGCGCAACTTCGGCCTGAGTCTGCTGGTGCCCGAGGCATTGTATGGCCGCGTGGCGGCGTACGTGGATTCGCATCATCTGGCCGGCCGGATCGTTTACTACAAAACGGTGACGCGGGGGGATTATTTTGCCGATACCGCGGACCCGAGGGCCTTGTGTCGAAAACTCGATATCAAGCCGGACACGCCGTTTTATGAGTGGCTGGAGGCAGAGCTCTCCCGGCGCTTCAACGCGGTGTGCTGTGAGGACATGGCCGATTTTCAGCGCCTGCCCTTCGCCGTCACCCGCCAGGGGCAGATAAAAAGCGCCGGGAAACGCCATGAGAAGGACGACCGGTTTACCATCCACGATCGCAGCAGGTTTATTCTGGGCTGGCAGAATCTGGCAAAGATTTCCGCGCTGACCCAGGATCTCGAGCGCCTGAAAACCGAGTGGGACGCCGGCATCAAGGAGCTGGAGCAGGCCGAGCGGGTGCGCCGCGAACTGCGCGCCCGGGAAGACACTCTCCGGAATCTTCTGCTCGTTCAATCCTTTGCCGAGATTAACTGGGGTCCCCTGGCCCTTGAGATCAAAAAATTGACCGCGGAAAAACAGAAGTTACGGAAAAGCTCCGATATCCTCGAAACCTTGAATGCCCAATTGGCCGAAAATCAGGGGGAAGCGACAACGTGGGAGGAGAAGAAAGACCGGCTCAATGCCATCATGGGGAAAATTCAGGTGCGGCTGCAAAACTGGCGGGAGAATCGCAAGGAAGCCCACGGTCGGCTGGCTGACGTGCCCGCAGACATGCAGGCTGAGCTGTTCCCGGCGCTGAGGCGGTTGCAGGACCAGGCCCTCGGCGAGGCCAGGATCACGGTGAAAAATTGTGACGCCCGTCAAACCGAGATGCGGGACTGGCTTCAGGCGCGCCTGGATGCCTTCTCCAAAAAGCAAAGCCGGCTGGCCCAGAGCATTGTAAGGCACATGCAGGAGTACAAAAACGCCTACCCCATGGAAACCCGGGAAACCGATGCGGCCGTGGCGGCTGGGGATGAGTATGCCCACATGCTTGAGGTCCTGACCGAGGAGGATCTGCCGCGCCATGAAGCCCGGTTCAAGACCATGCTCAACGAAGGCACCATCCAGAACATGGCCCTTTTTCAGTCCAAACTGGAAAATGAACTGGCCGATATCCGGGATAAAATCAAAATTATCAACAGGTCCCTGTCGGCCATCGATTACAATGACGGCTCGTACATCAAACTGATGGCGGACCATAGCCGGGATACGGAGGTGCGTCAGTTCCGCCAGGATTTGAAAGCCTGCCTGGGCGGTACCCTTAACGGAAAAGCGGATGAGGATTACAACGAACAGAAGTTTTTGCAGGTCAAGGCCATCATCGACCGGTTCAAGGGGCGCGATGGCCGAACGGACCTGGACGGCCGGTGGACCCGCAAGGTGACCGATGTGCGCAACTGGCTCCTGTTTTCGGTTGCCGAGCGCTGGCGGGAGGATGATGCGGAGAAGGAGTTTTTTTCCGACACCAGTGGAAAATCCGGCGGACAGAAGGAAAAACTGGCGTACACCATTCTGGCGGCGGCCTTGGCTTACCAATTCGGTTTGAAATGGGGCGAAAAACGCTCGCGCTCGTTCCGCTTTGTCATGATTGACGAAGCCTTTGGCCGGGGGTCGGATGATTCCACCCGCTATGCCCTGGAGCTTTTTAAAAAATTGAACCTCCAGCTCTTGATCGTGACGCCCATGCAAAAGACCCACATCATCGAAGACTATGTCCAGTCGGTTCATTTTATCCACAATGAGGGCGGCTGCAATTCCATGATCCGTAACTTGACTATCGAAGAATACAAGGAAGAAAAAGTCGCCTACCAGAAAGCCGGGACATGATTACCCAGTCACAGCTCCGCAAAAAAGCCCTGGACCACTGGAATTCCGGTGCGTTTTTAAAAAGCTGCATCCAGGGAACAACGATTTTCCCACTTGAGATTCGGTTTCGTACGCCGGGCGGCAAAGAGATCCTTGAAAATTATGACGCCGTGCGCACCTGGATTCAAACCCTCCGGCAACACAGCCGGGAGATAAAGGGCCGGGGATATGAAATCCTCTGGAAGAACATCAATCATCGCACCCTGGGGGAGCAGCAATTGCCCGGACAGATGGTGTTTGCCACTGCTGGAGATTGGCTGTTTTTTATCCGGAAAGAAAAGGAATACCGGATTTTTCTGGATCTGGCGGCGCAAACCGAGGCCACGCTGGCGGAGCTGGTACCCTATCTGGCGGAACATCCGCTCAAGGCGCTGGGGCATGCGGCAAACTGGTCGACTATTCTCACCGTCTGCCGATGGTTTAAAGATCATCCCCAGCCGCGACAATATATCCGCCAGCTCGACATCGCCGGTGTCGATACCAAATTCATTGAAGCCCATGAGGCCGTTTTGATGGATTTGCTGCCCCGGGTGCTTGAACCGGCGCAGTTTCAATCCGCAGTCACCGGTCTTTCCCGGCATGGCTTTGAGCGCAGATTCGGTCTGAAATACGATCCGCCCCTGGTACGTCTGCGTTTGCTGGATACGGAACTGGTGACAAACGGCTTTTCGGATTTCACGGTCCCCCTGGGTGATCTGGCAAAAATCGATCCGGGGGCAAAAGCGGTCTTCATTACGGAAAACAAAATAAACGGCCTGTCGTTTCCGCCGGTCAAACAGGCATTGGTGATTTTCGGGCTTGGCTACGGCGTGGACATGCTTCCAGATATCCGGTGGCTTGGCGAAAAGGATATTGTTTACTGGGGGGATATCGACACGCACGGATTTGCGATTTTATCACAAATCAGGGGATATTTTCCGCAGGTTCGTTCCATCCTCATGGACCGGCAAACCCTGCTGGATCACAAGGAATTGTGGGGCGCCGAGGACCCGGCCAAACGCTACACCGGAGACCCGGCTAACCTTACAGCCGAGGAATATGATCTCTTTGTCGAGTTGAAAGAAAATTCACTCGGCGCCAATCTTCGGTTGGAACAGGAGAGGATCCGGTTTTCGGCTTTGCTGGAAGCGTTGCGGCAATTCGGGTTGTATCTTCATAGTCGATCCACCACGGCGCGATTCCAAGGATAAATAGTTCCTTGTCCAATCGGATCGTTAACATGTGGTCGCTCCATTTTTTCTAAAATAACGCAGAAACAAAGCCTTGCCGTTGCCCCTTATGCCGATGTTCTACCTTTCTCTTCCGTCACGAATAATATCAACAATTTCTTCTGTTGTAACATCCGCTTTTATCGTTGGTACATCTAAGGGAGACGTCGCTATATTCTCGGGAATTGGTGATTTTTCAGGATACGGTATGTCGGGTCCAATCCAGGGGCTCGGGGGGCCGATTAGAACAAAAGGCATGGGATTGAGCTTTCCAAACGTGACCGTTAATCTGCCGATGCCCAGATACAGGTTGTCGTTTACCTTTCGCACCTCGTCGGTCATGGTGTTGGTAAAAAAAGTGTTGAGTAACTCTCAATTGCCATGGTTTTCCCCCTTATTGTCCTTCCAAAACATCAGTCGGTTTTCAAACAGACTCTGAATGTTTTGAATTACACTCCTTCGAATAGCCGGAGAGATTTTTCAGGATGAATCGATTCAATTTGTTTGGTGTCATCGGGACAACTTTCTGAAGAAGTCTGTAACCCAGGCGATCAACCGGCCAATGGAGCCTTTTCTTGTGAGCCGCTTTCCACACGGTATCTGCAACGTCCTGTGCGGTTAAATGAACGCCGACATTGTCGACGATTTTTCCGGCGACATTGTCCACCATCGGTGTATTGACAAAGTTCGGCATGATATCGCAGACATGTATATTATACTGCTCCCATTCAACGTTCAATGCTTCAGTCAAGCCGCGAATAAAAAATTTTGACCCGGAGTACGTCGCTAAGCTGGGTATCCCGTAGTTGGCCGACACCGAGCTCATGTTGATCACAGATGCGCCTTCCGAACGTTTAAGAAACGGAAAGGCTTTGTAAGTGCAGTTCATCACCCCCTTTATATTGACATCCAGTATAGCCTGGTGCTTTTCGATGGAAACTTTTTCAAAGGGATCAACTGCGAGGAGTCCTGCATTATTGAAAAGGGACGTAAGCTTTCCGTCGGTATTTTTGCAAAAATCGGACAGTACATGTTCTACCTTGTCTGTGTCGGTGACGTCCATTTCGTCAAAATAATGGTCTTCTCCGATTAACTCTTGTAGTCTTTCAAGCCCCGTTTTATCTACATCGACCGCACCTACCAGCCATCCCTGCTTGGCAAACGTGATCGCCGTTGCCTTTCCAATTCCTGCGGATGCACCGGTTATGAAAATATTTTTTTTCATTCTGAATTCACCCTCACCCCGGCCCTCTCCCATCAAGGGAGAGGGAGGTTTTTTGACGTGCTTAAGGAGGAGAAGCCGCAACCAAACAAGCATTACCGGCACGAAGAACAAGCGTCTGGTACATCCGCTTGTTGAGGTATGGTTTTATCGAAATCGAAATCGGGATCGGGATCGGGATCGAAATCTGAATCGTTATCGAGTTCCCCGATCCCATAGCAGGCGGAATCTTCCTTGACGCAGTAACCTCTTCCACCAATTCGACTGAGCGTAGCGAAATTTCGATCCCGATTGGGAACTGTGTGCGTTTTGCTGTCAGTTAAACTCGTAAGAGAATAATTCGAAAATTTCCCAATCAGAACCGATATCAGCTTACGGTCAAAGGAATCGAGTTAACCAATATTTTGAACGCTTTCTTATCCGCGCCGGAATGATAACATCCGGCTTTGCAGCTAAACCCGTTCCAGGATGTGGATACACATGGCCGCTTCTTCTACTCCGATATTGCCCCCGCCGTTTTCAGCAAGGCCGATTCTGGCGCCTTCCACCTGCCGTTTGCCGGCCTCGCCGCGCAGCTGAACGCCGATCTCGTAGATCTGCGCCAGACCGGAGGCTCCGATCGGATGGCCGCGGCATTCCAGACCACCACTGGTGTTGACCGGTTGTTTGCCACCCAATTTTGTAGCGCCTGACTCGGCATACGGGCCGCCTTCGCCCATGGGGCAGAATCCCATGGCCTCGGTCTGGTGAAGCTCTCCGTAGGCAGTGGCATCGTGAAGCTCGGCCAGACTGATATCCTCGGGGCCGACGCCCGCCATGTCATAGGCCTGTTTCACCAGCCGCTCCCCGATATCTTCGCCATCCATGGGCCGATCCATGCCGCTGCCCAGAACCGATGCCCGGATTTTAATGGGCCGCGCGCCGGTCAATTTTTTCAGGAAACGCTCCGAGCAGACAATTGCTGCGGCCGCGCCGTCACCGACCGGTGCGCACATGGAACGGGTGAGGGGATAGGCAATCGGTTTGTCAGCCAGTACTTCTTCAACGGTCATATCCTGCTGATACTGGGACATTGGGTTAAGGGAGCCGTGCCAGTGGTTTTTGGCACAGATTGCTGCCAGCTGTTTCTGGGTGCTGCCGAACGTGTTCATGTGCCAGCGTGCCCCCATGGCGTAGGCGTCCATAAATATGCTGCGCCCCTCGCCCGGGGGCGTCTGTCCTTCCGGAATTTTGAAATTCAGCTGCTGATTGACCGCTTCCATCATTTTCAGATGGGCTTCGAAGTTGCCGACATCCATGCAGGTCGCATAGGCAGAAAGTGAAAGGGCCTTGTTGGGGTTGGTTATTTTTTCAGAACCGAGTGCAAGGGCCACATCATACATTCCTGCCCGAATCCCCGTGTAGGCCAGATGCAAAGCCGTCGAGGCGCCGGCACAGGCGTTTTCAACGTTCGTCACCGGAATGACGCCGATGCCCATAGATCGCAGCGCCACTTCTCCACGGATGGAATGCTGATTGTCGAACATGCCCCAGAATGTGTTTGAAAAAAATGCCGCCTGCAGTGCCTCTTTTTCCAGGCCGGCATCCTCCAGGGCCAGACGGGTGACTTCATGTGCCATGTCCCGTACGTCCCTGTCGGGATACTTGTTGAATCGGATCATGCCCAATCCGATAATGTAAACGTCTTCCATAATTGTCTCCTTTATTAAAGAATACGTTCCATATACTTCAGCTTTTTCCTCGGAGTGATGCCGAAGAGCGCCTGGATGTGCTTGGCATCACGAAATCGTTTCTCCTGACCGAAATCTTTCATGTATCCCACGCCGCCCATTGCCTGGATGCCGTCCGTGGTGAGGTTGCAGGCCGTGTCCTGAATGGAGATGGCCGCGGCTTTCGAACAGATATCCCATCCCGATTCGTTTTCATCCATGGCCTGGCAGGCCCGAGATACCGTCATTTCGGCATTTTTTATAGTGATGGCCATGTTGGCGAGCATCATTTTTATTTCCGACCAGTTGATGATCGATCTTCCGCCCTGGGACCTTTTCCGCGTATAATCGAGGGCTTCCTTGAACGATCCCTTCATGATTCCAAGTGCCATGGAAGCCGCTGCCACGGAAAGTCGTGATACCATTTTTTCAAAACAGGCCGGCCCTGCGCCTTCCTCTCCCACAAGCACTGCCGGCACATTGTTCAGTGTCAGATCTACCGCCGGACAGGCGTGAAGACCGAGGCTGTGCACGGGATTGCTTTTTTTCAATCCACTTTCTTTAAGATCCACAAGGAAGAAGGAGTATTTATCCATGCCTTCACGTTTTGCGGGTACAAGAGCATAAGCGGCAATCCCGCCAAGAACGAGATATTCCTGCGTCCCGCTGAGGGTATAACCGCTGCCGTTTTTGTCGGCTTTTACCGGTGTGTCAGTTTCCGATGGATCACTGAATACGGGCATGGCGATGAGAAAATTGGTTACGCCGTCATTGCCGGCCGTGACTTTTTTCAACAGTTCCGGGCTACTGGCGGCAAGAAGGATTTCATGGGCGGCACAGTTGGTGAGTATGATGCCGCCGAGGCTGCTGTCCTCCCGGCAGATGTTTTCCAGAACAATGCACAGGGCGCTTATCCCCTGTCCGATACCACCGTATTCTTCCGGCAGGATGGAATGGAAAAAATCAAGCTCCCAGGCTTTTTCGAGTATGGAATCGAAAAACGGCCCGTGGGGGAATTTGTCGTTTTCTTCTCTTCCGGGTGCCAGTTCTTTGGTCGAGAACTCACGGGCAGCCTTATCCAGGAGTTTAAGTTCTTTATTGTTATTTGCGATCATTGCTTGCTCCGTCTTAAAATGGAATCACATTGTCGTTTTCGATATTGAAACTGTCCCGGAGTGCGCGATCCAGAGGCTTTTCGGATATGGTCTTGGGTATTGAATCGACCAGTTGAAAATAAGACGGCAGGCAGTTGCGCTCGAGTTCATTACGGCATGCCTCTTTGATATCGTCGATTGCAATTGCCTCTCCCTTGTATGGGGCCACGGCGGCCACAAGATCGCTTTCACCGGGTGCCCCGGATGCTGCGGGAATGCCGTATACACACACTTCGGAAACGGTTTTATTTTCTCCGATGATTTTTTCCACCAGATCCGGTTGAACAAAATCGCCCTGCCTGCGAAGCCCCCCGCCTTTCCTGAAATCAAAATACAGGAATCCGTCTTCATCCCGGTGGCAGATATCGCCGCTTCTGAGCCAGCCGCCGCGGGTTTTTTCCTCGGACTCCTTTTCCTTCCCATGATAATTGACTTCTGTCTTGCCCGACACCATTCTGCTGATCAGCTCTCCTCTTTCCCCCGAAGCGACCTCATTGTCATTTTCATCCACAATCTTGATTTCCATCAGGCCTTCCGGGGGGTTCCCAAATGAGCCGATCGGTCCGAATCCCGGCGGATTGTGAGCCATTCCACCCTCCACGGCAGCATACCACTCATGGATCCGGGTGTTGAACCGGGTTTCGAAATCCTGCCATATGGCCTTCGGGGTTCCCGCGCTGATGACTTTTCGCACCGGGTTATCCTTGTCGTTTTCCTTTGGGGGTTCATTGTATATGCCCGCCATCATGCCGCCCAGGAGAGAAAAGGATGTGCAGCCATATTGCCGGCAGATATCCCAGATACGGCTTTTGGTGAATTGTTCACTGACCACCGCTTTGATTCCTTTTGCCAGGGCCGGGACGACTGTAACCGATTGCGCGTTTCCATGGGTCATGGAAAGACCGGTATACAAAATATCATCCGGCTGGTACTGCCATATAAAATCCGCCATCATCCCGTAGATCATGAACCGGTCGCCTTTGAGGACAACGCCCTTGGGATCGCCGGTGGTGCCCGATGTATGGATGATCTGAGCCGGCGCATTCAAATCCGGACCGGCATTGCCGTCGGGCAGGCCGGTGTTGCCTGAAGCCAGTATCTCATTGAGAACCGGATAGTCATTGTTCACCGGTATGCTGTGGTGGGGTTTGTAGGAAACGCCGATAATGCGGGCATCCGGAATGTCATTTTTAACTTCCTCATAGCTTCCCAGAAAATCGTCTTCAATGATGATCCCTCTGGACTGGGTATTGTTGATCTGAAAGGCAAGTTTCCTTCCCCTGGATCTCGGATCCACCGGAACGGCGGCCGCCCCCACTGAAAACGCTGCAAACAGGGCATAAACGAATTCCGGATGATTTCTCATCAGGATGACAAACCGGTCGCCTTTGCCAATGCCGGCATTGAGCAATGCATGGGAGAGCCGGTTAACATTGACAAAAATATCTTCATAGGTGATCTCATCATGGCTGCCGTCAGTTTTGACAAATATCAGAGCGGTTTTACCCGGCTCTTTGATCGTTGCCCCCATGGCTTTGAACGCCGGAAGGGTGTCGATGTCGCTGTGCATGTTTTCCTCCTAAATGTTTGATGGGGAAAAAACGGCCACCTCGTTACAGGATCTTGCAATCAGACGTTTAAATACGTTGATCCGGTTGATCTGGTTGGTCCCCTCATAGATTTGAAGCAGTTTGGCATCGCGTAAAATTTTTTCGGCCCGCCGGTCATGGCGGATACCGGCCTGGCCCATCAGTTCCAATGCTTTATGACAGTTCCTTACGGCGGCATCGGTCCCGGTGACTTTGGCAATGGAACCCCATCCATCGATCCGATCGATTTCTTCATCTGTCTGAAGATCCATGCAAATTTTTCTGAAAAGCCATGTGGTAAACGGCTTTTCACTCAGCCAGTCAAAAATTTTTGTCAGCAGGGGGGCAGGGGTATGCCGTGTCAGGTAATAGATTGGTTTTACGTTCAATACCTTCCACAGGCCATGCATGGCACTGGCCTGAATGCCTTCAAAGCAGGATGTTCGTGATACGGCCACATTCATGTACATCTCCGCGAGTATGGACTGGCACCACTCATGATTAACCAACAGCTCACCGTCCACTTTTTGTGTCGATGCAAACTGCAGTGCTTCTTCAAACGCGCCTCGCGCCGCGGCCGTTCCAAAATAACCGACGCCCACCCTCGAGGTCGCCCAGATATAGGCAAAAATCTGTGCATTGGTTTGGTTGATGCGCCGCGAAAGCCGCATGGCCTGCTCGTTGTCAATGCAGACATTTTCATCGGGGACAAAGCAGTTGTTGAAGATCAGTTCACTGGCGATACTTGCCTTCTGGCCCATCTTTTTTTCTGTTTTTCCAAAGGAAAATCCTTCTGTCCCGGTTTTGACCGCCAGCATCACCGTGTTGTCCGAGGCCCGGTCAAGGTCGGTATAGGTATGGACAAGATGCCATGTGGAGAGGTGGCCGCAGGAGATGAATATTTTCGTGCCGTTGATGACATATCCGCCATCCACCTTTTTCGCGTGGCACCTGAGGTTGCCCGTGTTCATGAATTCCGTGTTTTGGGAATCCGTGCCGGCATCCGGTTCGGTCATGGCAAGAGTCAGCAGGCAGGGCTTTCCGTTTTTTTCTCCTTCAGCGACCGCCTTTGAGAGTTTGTTGATCATTCTCAGGTTCCAGGATGATACCACCTTTGTGAATCCAAGATAGTGAACCCCCACCAGATTGCCCATGGCCAGACAGGCGGATGCGATCTCCTCGAGGAAATAGCCGATACATGACAAGTTGTATCCCTTGCCGCCGAATATTTTGGGGATGAACATCGTGTAGAAGCCCCATTCGTTGGCAGTTTTGACAAATTCCCATGGCAGGTAATCATGGTCTTCGGTCATTTTCAGATCCAGCTCCAGAGCGTGCGGCCGGATTACCTCTCTGGTAAATTTTCTTGCGATGGCGATGACTTCCCTGGCCTCCCTGACGATCCCTTTCGGCTGGGTGCCGGTTGCGCGAAGGGCGCAGGCGATATCGTCAAACCGGGGTTCCTTTTCCATTAATTGTTTTTTCTCCAACCGTGAAATCATCCATGTCTCCTTGACCGTTAACCGTTGAATCGATAAACACAGGGGCTCTCTGCCTCGAAATCTTCTTTCAGCAAGCGACGGATAACTTTTTCCGTAGGTGTTCTGGGTATGGAGTCGACCAGTTGAATATATGACGGGACAGATGAGGCAGGCAGACGGGCGGCACAGAACTCGAAAATTCCGCTTACATCCGGCGTAATCCCCAGTTGTGGTAAAAGAGCGGCCACCATGTCGTGTTCACCGGGTGCTCCGGAAGCTGCGGCAATACCGTAGACACATACCTCACGAACTTCCGGGTGGGAAAGAAATACGCGTTCCACGTCATCGGCTGAGATAAACTCGCCACGACGTCTGAGGCTTTGCCCTTTTCGGTAATCGAAAAAGAACCAGCCGTCATGGTCCTGGTGGACCATATCGCCGGTTCGGAGCCAACCGTTTGAGGCCTGGTTTTCTGCAGGGAAGGGGTTTTTCTGATACTCGACGACGGTTTTTCCATCCCTGAAACGAAACATGAGTTCGCCGATTTCGCCTGGTCGGCATTCGGTGCCATTCTCCCCTGCAACTTTCATTTCTAGATGGTCTTCAATTGGTTTTCCAAATGACCCTGTGGGGCCGACCCCGGGAGGGTTGTGGGCGGCTCCCCCTTCCAGGGTGCCGTACCATTCGTGAATAACGACATTGAAGCGCTGCTCAAAAGCCTTCCATATATGTCGGGGGGTGCCGGCACTGATCACCTTTCTCACCGGATTTGAGGCATCATCCGGTCGTTCCGGTTCCCGGTACACATCTGCCGCCAATCCGCCCAGAAGGGAAAATGTCGTGCAATTGTAGCGGCGGCAAATATCCCATATCCGTTTAGTGTCGACATCCCGACTGATCACTGCCGGCATGCCGAAGATCAGTGACGGCACCACGGTAACTGAATATGCATTCCCATGGGTCAGGGGTAATCCCGTATAGAGGCGATCATGGGGTGTATACTGGAAGACGCGCGCGGCCATGGCTAAATACTGATAAAAACTCTCCGTTCGTATCCTTACCCCTTTGGGGATACCGGTAGTTCCCGACGTATACAGTATCATTGCATGATCACCGGCCTGTTTCTTCCCGGGCATGACCGATCTGGCAGCGGAATCCGCAACGATGTCGGCAAGGGCTGTGTGGGGGGCATCCGCGGTTATGGAGGAACTCTCCGTGTGTGTTACCACCAGAACCCGAATATCAGGCAGGACCGACAGGGCATTTTCAATCGACTCTTCATGTTCTGCTGAAAACAGGATTCCTTTGGCTTGAGAATGGCGGAGGGGATAAGCCAGCTTTTCCCAGCCGAACCGGGGATCAAGGGGAACCATGACGGTGCCTGTGACAAGGGCCGCATAAAGCGCGATGATTATCTCCGGCTGATTTTTCATCACCACGGCAAAGGCTTCGCCCCTGCAGATGCCGGCCGATCGGATAACACCGGAAAGATAATTCCCTTTTCTCACCAGTTCTCCATAGGTCAGTAACTCGTCAGCATGCCCATGGTTTTCAAACGTGAGAATGGGTATGTCAGGATTCTTTTCAGCCATCAAATGGATTTGAAAGGCCAGGTTGATGTCACGCTCTATCGTAAACATAATCAGGTAATCCAGGCCACCTCGGGCGTATCCCGCTTGACTACGCCATCGATTTTTCCCTTGGGATATCCGATGGCAATGCTGGTCACTGCCTCAAACGGCCAGTTGATGCCTATTTTTCTTCTGAATCCGGCCATCAGCGGCATGTTGAGGGGCTCGATGGGCAAACTGATAATACAGGTGCCAAGCCCGAGAGAATGCGCGGCAAGTACCATGCTCTGGCAGCATATCCCCGCATCGAGATCCGGATTGCTGATGCCCCGTGTGTCTTTCAATATGAGAATCACGGCGGGCGCGTCGAAGTACATGCTGCCGTTCTTTTTATCGGCCTTTTCCATGGCCGTCATGGGTCTGGGGTCCAGTTTGTTGACCATGAACCAGCTTGCAACGGTGAAGATGATTTTTTTCCAGATCGGCTTTTTGCCGTCTTTCATCAGATACAGGTTTTTAAACAGTCTCAGTGACTTGACGGCTTTGCTTTCCAGCTCATGGATAATTTTCAGGTCCGTAATGACAATGAATTTATACGGCTGGCAATTTCCGGCCGACGGGGCAAATCGACCGGCTTCGAGTATCCGCTCGAGGAGATCTTTTGAGACTTCTTTGCTCTTAAACAACCGGTTTGAACGCCTGGTATAGATGGTATGTTCCACTTCAGTCAGTTCGGCCTTGAAGTCCTCGTACGTTTTTGTGCCGTTTAATTTGAACGGATTCGGCGGAAGAACTTTTTTGAGAAGCCGGGTTTTGTACCGTCCGGAATGGACAAAGTAGCTTCCTTTGATCTCAATCGCACCGGTCGGGCAGACGGCTGTGCAGTTCCCGCAATTCAAACAGGCCGCTTTTAAGCCGCCGTATCCAACAGGCTTCGGTGTACTTCCCTTTTCCCACGTAAATCCATGTGATGGGCAGGCTTCATAACATCGCCCACATTGAGTGCACCTGGCCGTGTCGATCTCCCTGTGGGGAAAATCCGTTTCCGGAAAATAAGCCTGTTTCAATGATTCAAACATGATGGTGTCCTTTATGGTGTTGCAGGATATTTCAGACCCAATCCGGGGCGTCTGTGTCGCCAAACGCCATTGTCCGTGGGTCGAGGCTGTGTATGTCGTAAAGCAAAAAAGGTACCAACTATTTGGTATAAACCGGGTTTTGATTCTAACCTGTTGATAGTAGGACTAAATTTTATTGTGCCGTTGGGGACCTTTTCGGTGAGGGGGGATTTTTTTCCGGATAGTTGATCGTATGTGCCCAAATAATGTTGATATGTCGATATCTGATGTCGATATATCGAATACAGGCTTGACGGAAGGCTTGCAACCCATTATCCTGATTCTCAATGCAATCATTTGAATGCATTTTCAACAGTTTCCGAGTTGTCAGTTTTGCTGGGGCACCCCGATTGGTGAATGTGTGTGTCGATATATCGTTATAGATTTGGTGCTGACATGTCGAAATATAGGCATAACGGCACGGGCTGAATGCGCTGCAATGATTTCAATTTAGGAACGAGGATTTATTTAATGCCTGCAGAACGCTGTGATTTTTCCAGGGAACAATGGAATTTTCTCGCTGTTTTTGAAGCCATGGGAGGACCGGTTTCGTTGGATATTGTCGGGGCGGTTTCACCGCTTTTGCCCAGCCAGCTCTTCGATGTCCTGAAACGGGCAAAAGACCATGCTCTGCTTGAGAACGTCGGCAATGAAATGTATTGTCTTTCGAAAAAACTTCCTGTTGATGTTCAGGAATCATTTTCCCGCATCAACACCGCGCGTCGGATTTCGGACCTGTTGACCCGATTGAACCGCCTGAACCTTGTAGACCATCTCTCCCTTGACATTCACTCCAACCTGCTCGTTCGATCCGGACGGGAACCGGGCGGTCAGTTCGAAATCAACCTTGCGCAAAAATTTCTCGAACAACACCAGCATGAAAAAGCCCTGATGTTTTATGAAAAAGGGCTGAAAGGGTTGACTTCGCGACTTGAGCAGACCAAAAGTGCAAGCCTTTTCCTCGACTGCGCCTTAACGTTTTCGGATCTGACCTTTTCCATGGGAAGAGAGTTTGTCACGGCATACCGGTTTCTTGAAACAGCCGGTCCGGTTGCCGATCGGCTTGGTGACCGCCGCGCCAAGACACTGATCGACCTCCATGTGGGGCGCCTCCACTATATTGGAAACCGTCGACACGACGCCCTGGCTCTGATGAAAAATGCAGAAGCCGTCATCCGCGATTTAGGCGATGACGATATTCAGATCCGGGCCGCGGAATTTCTGGCCCTTTATTATTACATGCAGGGGCGGTTTTCTGAAGCCATGGCGTATTTTGAAACAGGATTCCGCTCGTTTGAAACCCGGAAGGGAAGTCATGTGGCCAATCCCTCGGCTCCGATTTTTTACGGGTACTGTGCCGCGTATTTAGGGCAGTTTCACAAAGCTATCGGTAATCTTGACAGTGCATGGCGACGGGCCAAACAGGAAAAAAACAGTGCCTATGCTGCAACTTTGAGAGCTTCCCTGGGGATGATCCTGCTGTTGACCAAAAAGGAGAAAGAGGCGTCGGCTCACATCGAAAGCGCATGCAAAGAGGCCAAGAACCATTGCAACATTCTGGGGTGGTATTTTGCACAAGGGTATATGGCGTATCTCAACTATCTCGAGGGGCGCTACAAAACGGCCTGCCGCATGTTGAAAGAAATAGCTGAAAAAGCAAAACAGGCAAATATTGTCTATCAGATGTCGTCTCCATGGCTTCTGGAGATGCTGTTTGACCTGAGAAGAGAAGGGTATTCCATATTCACGGAGAATGAATTCCGGGAAAACACCATCCGCATGGTAAAGGATCCCAGCATTCACATACGCGGTGTTGTGCTTCGCCTGTTCGCCCAGCTTTCCGGGGTTACGAAAGAAGACCGGGAGCAGATAAAGGCCTGTGTCGACCTGTTGAAAACGGACGAGAGCATTCCGGATTTTTCTTCGAGGAGTATGGAGAACGTTAAAACGATTTTTCTGCAGCAGAGCGAGCTCTGTCTCAAACCCACCGGTGACCCGGTTCAACTCGCCAAAACAAGGATCGCACTGGCACAGCTGGCACTTAAATCCGGTAACAGGAAAGAGGCCGTCAACCTGGCCGGAAAAGCGCGAAAAGGCTTATCGGGATTTTGGGAGGATTATTTCCCGGATGGCATCCGGGCGCTGCTGGATGAGCACTCGACTGAAGAAATCCGGGGAGACACCCCGGTAATCGACAACGACCAGTTATTGCAGGCAGCAGGCGCGTTGGCCCCATCCCTGGATATGAACGATTTTTTTCATCGAATGGTAGCGACCATGAACCGGTTGCTCAGGGCCGAAAAAGGCGGCCTGTTCTGGACAGATGACCGGAGCGTCAAATCGCTCTCATTGCGGACAGTTCGAAATTTGAGTGTTTCGGATATCACGAATCCGGATTTTTCGAATAACATGGATGTCGTCCGCCGATGTTTCAGGGCCGGAAAACCGTTGATTATTCGTTCAAAGCATTCAAACCGGAAACTGAAACGCTATAATGTCTTTTCCCTTGTCTGCATTCCATTGAAACAGAAGGAGACGATCAGCGGGGTGCTCTATTACGATAATTCTTACCTGGATGACAGCTTTGATTTTCTTGATGAATCGGTCCTTGAAAAACTGGCAGATCTTTTAAACGTGTATATCGATCGAGTCCAGAAGGTCGAAACCTCGATCGCCGATGCAAAGGCTTCCCCGCTGGAGATGGCAGTTCACGAAACAGCCCCGCGGCGGCATCGCCTGCTGGCCGCCAGTCGGACAATGGCAACGATCCTGGAAAATGCCGATCAGATTGCCGCCTCGGACTCCACGGTGCTCATCCAGGGGGAAACCGGCGTGGGCAAGGAGCTGATGGCCGAGCGCCTCCATCGGTTAAGCCAGCGGCGACGCAAACCGTTTATTATCATCGATCCCACGACCATACCGGAAAATCTGGTGGAGAGCGAACTGTTCGGATATGAAAAAGGCGCCTTTACCGGTGCGGACAAACAGAAGCGGGGACGGATCGAACTCGCGCACCAGGGGACCTTGTTCATCGATGAAATCGGAGAGATGCCAAAGTCGATCCAGGCCAAACTGCTGCGGGTGCTTCAGGAAAAAACCTTCCTCAGGATCGGCGGAAGTCAGCCGATCCATTCCGATTTCCGTCTGGTGGCCGCCACCAATCGTAACCTTGCCAGGGAGGTGACCCGGGGCAATTTCAGGGAAGATCTCTTCTATCGGATCAGCATTGTTCCGATTCATGTGCCGCCTCTTCGGGAAAGAAGGGAGGATATCGTATTTCTGGCAAGGCATTTTGTCAGCCGGTATGCCAAAAAGTACAATCATCCGGAACTCGATCTCTCCCGGGAAGATGAGGAGGCACTTGTAAATTACCACTGGCCCGGCAATGTCAGGGAATTGATCAATGTCATCGAGCGGGCGGTGATCCTGTCCAAAGGGGATCGACTGGATCTGAGCCTCAAGCCGTCATCCGCAGTCAGTGTGTCCCATCCGTTTTCCGATACACCGACCATGGATGTGCTGCAGCGCCGGTACATCGAGTACATCCTGAAAAAAACAAACGGAAGGATCAGCGGAAAAGGCGGTGCCGCAGAAATCCTCAACATGAAGCGGTCTACTCTGTACAGCAGAATGGATAAGCTCGGGATACCGCGATGACACCATTTTGTGCCCCCGATCATCTCCTGGGATGGTTAAAGGTTGTTGCGAAGAAGTTTAAACCCAAAACACCACGTACGGTTTTTTATGAAGCCGTCGCGTTGGCAGAGCCTTGGGGGCTCTGCCGTATCTGCAGGATATTATACACCTCGAGCCAGTTGGTGTTTTGATAATCCCAGCCTGTCGGGTATAGGCGAGTGGTGGCGAAGAGGCCGCTCGGGGCTGGAGGCGCTGATTATCTGCAGCCTGTTACCCGGCTGGTCGAAAGGCGAGAACTGTCTTCACCTCCCCATCCGCATCCTTGTGGATGAAATCGGCCGTCATCGGCATTCCCACACGGATGGTTTCCGGCCGCGTGGTATCGACCCCTTCGATTCGGGCGTCTACCCGGACCGATTCTTTGAGTTCAACCACCCCGGAACAGTAGGGACGATCCCGCGTATAGCCTTCGGCCACCATGGCCGGAGGCCCCACGGAGATACAGGTAAAGGCGGCCAGGCGGCCTTTGCCGGACATCGGCTCCCACGCCATGTCCGACCCGAAGCAGTGGATGCAGATCGGACGAGGGGGGACAAAAATCGCTCCACAGTTTATACACCGGGAACCCATGAGCTTTTCTTCGGAAAGATATTCCCGGTAGGAAAGATCGGTGAAAGGCCTTTCAGACATGACGCTATCTCCTTTCGAGTATCGTGAAAGTGCATGTGCCTCCGGTCCCGCCCAGGTTGTGGGCCGCACCGATCCGCAGGTCCTTTTTCGGGATCTGGCGCTCTCCTGCGGCACCCCGAAGCTGGGTCCAGACCTCATAGAGCTGGGAAACCCCGGTGGCGCCCACCGGGTGCCCCTTGCATTTGAGCCCGCCGGACGTGTTGATCGGCATGGGGCCGTCAAGGACGGTGGCACCTTCGGCCACGGCCTTGTACCCCTTTCCCGGCTCGAAAAAACCGAGATCTTCGATATGCACGAGTTCGGCCATGGAAAAACAGTCGTGGACCTCGGAAAACTGGATGTCGGCCGGTTTCAGGCCTGACATCCCATAGGCCTCCTGAGCGGCATGCCGCGTGGCATCGAAAGAGGTCAGCGAGCGGCTTCCATGAAACCCGCTGCCGCTGCCCTGGCCAATTCCGGCCACATGGATCGGCGCATCGGTGAACTGCCCTGCCAACTCTTGGCCTACCAGCAGCATGCAACTGGCCCCGTCGCTGATGGGACAGCAGTCGAAAAGGTGCATGGGCCAGGCCACGGGCGGATTGGCCGCCGGGTCGGAAAGAAACTCTTTTTCGTCAGCCCATGAAGGGACCGGACTGCCTTTTTTCTCGGCCCTGGCCGCCTTTGCCGCCATGATATCGCGGATGGAGTGGGGAATTTGGGCCTTTGGGTTGAGTACGGCATTTTTATGGCTTTTGATCGTGATGTCCATGAGATGTTCCCGGGTGGCCCCGTAATGGGCGAAATAGGCCGTGGCCACCGCCCCGAAAACCCCCGGAAAGGTAAATCCCACTTCCCCTTCATAGGGCACGGTCGCAAGGGCCAGCCCCTCGGCAACCTCGGCTGTGCTTCTTTTGGACATTTCCTCAACCCCGCCAACCAGGACGATGTCGTAGAAGCCTGAGGCAATGGCGAAAACCCCCTCCCGGAAGGCCAGGGCGCTGGACGCGCAGGCCCCTTCGGTGCGGGTGGCGGGCTTCGACGTCAGACCGATCAGGTCAGCGATCAAGGGGGCCCAGTGGGCCTGGTGAACGAAAAAATCATTGCTGAAATTGCCGAGATACAGGGCATCGATGTCTCCGGGGTCGATCCCTTTGTCCACCGAAGCGATCATCTCGGAAAACGCCTGGGCAAAAAGATCCTTGGAGTTTTTTTCCTTGAATATGCCGAATTTTGACATCCCTGCGCCCACGATGGCAACGCCTCGTCCGAGCTTTCTTCGTTTCTTCATATGTCCGTCTCCTTGGTTGGTGACCATTCCGGTCGGAGTCACCGCTGGACCAGTTCAATTTAAACGCCGTTGAATTGAAGGGAAGACCGGTGAGCATCTGTTGCACCGCAGCGGACTAAACGTTTCGTTCGTTGTTTTGCCAGTAGCGCTTGCGGAGATTTTTTTTCACGATCTTTCCGTAGTTGTTCTTGGGCAGTTCGTCGACAAAATCGATTGACTTCGGCTTTTTGTAGCTCGCGATGTTGTCCTTGCAAAAAGCGATCAGCTCGGCCTCGGTTGCGCTTTGTCCCGGGGTGAGAGCGACCACGGCCTTGATCGCTTCTCCCCACTTGGGATCCGGGACGCCGATCACCGAAACCTCTCGTACCGCCGGATGCTGGACCAGAACTTCCTCGATCTCCCGGGGATAGATGTTTTCTCCGCCGCTGATGATCATGTCCTTTGATCGATCCATGATGAAGAGGTAGCCCTTTTCATCCAGGTATCCGACATCCCCCGTATGGAGCCATCCACCGCGAAGCGTCTCTTTGCTTGCCTCAGGATTTTTCCAGTAACCTTTCATGACCAGAGCCGATCGGGTGACGATTTCCCCGATTTTCCCGGCCGGAAGCTCCCGGTCATCCTCGTCGAAGATCCGGACCTCCACATCGGTTCGCGCAAAACCCGCCGAAGCCAGTCGCTTCGACTGCTCAGGCGTGCCTCCGATTACGTGGTCCCGATGGGGCAGACCGGTAATGGTCATGGGCGATTCACCCTGCCCGAAGAGCTGAACGAGGCACGATCCGAGCTTCCCGATCGCCTTTTTCATGTCTTCGACCAGCATTGGCGCGCCCCCGTAATTCAAGGCCCTCATTGAATCAAGATCGTGGCGTCCGATATCCGGGTGATCAATCAGCATCTTGATCATGGTCGGGGCGGCGAACATGTTCGTGACCCGGTATCGCTCGATGGTCCGGAACACCAGCTTCGGATCGAAGGTCTTTGACTCGAGGATGACGTTCGTTGCCCCCTTGCCGATGTTCGGCAGACCGTACAGGCCGCTTCCATGGGACAAGGGGGCCGCATGAAGGGCAACGTCTTCCGGGCCGAATCCCGGGCAGATGTCCGCATAGAAATTCATGGACATGGCCAGAAGGTTGCGGTGAGTCAGCATGGCTCCCTTGGGCATCCCTGTGGTTCCGGAAGTATAAAACAGCCAGGCCAGATCGTCCGGATCGACATCGGCATCCTCGAAACGGTTCGATTCCGCTGCCAGCAGAGTCTCGTAGTCGAGGATGTCGCCGGACCCGCCGGGCAGGGAGATCAGATGGCGTACCTTCGGGATCCGGTCTTGGATCTCCCTGATCGCGTCGTTGAATTCCGGGGAGATGATAACGGCCCGGGCATCGGAATGATCGATGATAAAGGCGCACTCTTTCGGATGGAGGCGGAAATTGATCGGAACGGTACCGCATCCTGCCTTCAGACACCCGAAAAGGGCTTCGAAGGTCTCCGGATAATTGTATTGCAGAATCGCCACATTTTCGCCCGGACGGACGCCAAGGCGGCCCAGCGCGTTGGCCAGCTGGTTGGCCCGGGCATTGAACTGGCCGTACGTGAGTGTCCTCGATCCTTGGATCAGGGCCTCTTTTTCCGGATACAGACGTGCTGTTTTTGTCAGAAGCATACTCAGGTTCATCGTGTGAAGCTCCTTGCTGTTATGTCTTGCATCTACCATCGACGGTCCATCCGGATTGCTCCGATCAGGCCATGACCCAGCCGCCGTCGACGTTCAAAACCTGGCCCGTGATGTAGCTTGAAGCGTCAGAAGCCAGAAACAGGATCGCCTCGGCCATCTCCTCTGGCTGTCCCATCCTCGGGATCGGAAGGGCGTCCACGGAGTAGTTGTACCCCCGGGTCATCTCCGTGTCGCAGGCCCCCGGGGCGATGGCGTTGACATAGATGCCGTCCTTGGCCACATCCTTGGCGATCCATCGGGTGAGAGCCAGGATCCCGCCCTTGGCCGCGGCATATGCCGGTCCAGACCGACCCTGGGTCAGTTCCGGGGTGTCGCTGAGTTTGGAAACGGCGCCGCCGACGATCCCCGATATGGAACTGACGTTGACGACCTTACCGTATCGTCGATCCCGCATGTGAGGATATACGGCCTGGATACACAGAAACGTCCCCTTCAGGACCACGTCGACCACCCGGTCCCAGGTCGCTTCCGAAGTTTCCAGCAAGCTGTCCCGATGGACCACACCGGCATTGTTGACCAGAATGTCCACATGGCCTATGGCGTCAATGGCCTTTTCGACCAACTCCTTGACGTCTTTGGCCTGGGTTACGTTGGCCTTGGCGGCCACGGCCCGCCGGCCCATGGCCTCGATCCGGGCCACGGTATCTTCCGTCGGGATCAGATCGGCGACCACTATATCGGCCCCCTCTCTGGCCATGGATATCGCCGTGGCCGCGCCGATTCCGCGGGCCCCCCCCGTGACAATTGCTTTACGGCCGTTCAATCGGCCTGATGTCTGATTCATTAAATTCTCCGGATAGTGGGTAGCATCGATGAGCGTGCATCTGTCTGGTTTTCCGGGCCGGTGGCGTTATTTCATGGTCATCGGCAGCCAGTAGCTGAGCGCCGGAAAGGCAAAGAGGATGACCGTGGCGATCAGTTCGAAGACCACAAACCACAGGCATCCTTTGAAGATATCCGCCAGGGGAACGTCCTGGACCACCCCGGCCAGGACATAGACATTGAGTCCCACTGGCGGTGTGATCAGTCCGACTTCGCACAGTTTGGTGGAAAGGATGCCGAACCACAGGGCGCTGTAACCCATCTGGTCGACCACCACCGGGAACATGATCGGCAGGGTGACCAGCAGCAGGGAAAACGAATCGAGAAGCATTCCTAAGGGGATGTAGAGCAGGAGAAAAAGACCGACTACAAGCAGGGGCGGCACCGGAAGCGTGGCGACCCAGGCGGAAATCATCTGGGGCACCTGGGCCAGGGTCAGGAAAAAGCTGTACAAACCGGCGCCGACGATAACGATAAAGACCATGCAGGAGGTGCGCAGGGTCGATACGAAGCATTCCTGCAGTGCCGGCCAGAATTTTTCAATGCTCTTTCGCCGGATGACCATCGCCAGAAAAGCCACGAACGAGCCGACGGCCGCTGCCTCGGTGGGAGTGAACCATCCGATGTAGATGCCGCCCACCACCGTCAGAAAAAGAAGAAAAGCGCCGAGTCCGTGTTTGAGCGACCGGATCCGTTCGATCCACGGCACGTCCATCGGCTGGGGAGCCAGGGTGGGCTCGATCCGACTGAGCGATGCCAGGCCGAGGACATAGACGGCCACCGACAGAAAACCCGGAATTACTCCGGCGATCAGCATGGAGCCGACTGAGGTGTCAGTAATCACCCCATAGAAAACGAGGATCACGCTCGGCGGAATCAGGATCCCGAGAACACCGCCGGCGGCAACAATTCCGCAAGCCAGTTTCGGATCGTATCCCTGGTCCCGCATTTCGGGAATGGCCACAGCGCCCATGGTGGCGGCGGTCGCCACGCTGGAACCGGAGCAGGCTGCGAATCCGGCGCTGCCGATAATCGTTGCCACCCCCAAGCCGGCCGGAAACCGTGAAAACCAGTTGCGCCCAATCAGGTAGACGTCCCGGCCGATTCCAGCCCGGAATGCAAAATGCCCCATGATGACGAACAGCGGTACCACCACCAGTAGGTAGCTGGCGGTCTGTACATAGGGAAAGACCTTGAGCTGTATCAGTGCCATTTCCCAACTGGAAATGGCCACGCAACCGAGAAAGCCGGCCAGCCCGAGGGATACAAAAACGGGTATCCCGGCGGCCAGCATGAACAGAACGAGCGGTATACTGAGCAGTACAGCAAAGACTGGATCCATCATTGAACTCACCTGTCGATTGATAAGGCGATACAAACGTTCGCCGTGTTAGCGCGATTGCCGGGGCAGCCGGCCGCGAAGAACTTCGATGTCTTTCCAGATATCGATCAGTAGCTGGAAGCCCATCATCCAGCAGCCGATCGGGACCAGGGCCTTGGCCCACCAGATCGGCATCTGCACCGAACCCCACCTGAATTCGCGGATATGGAACGACTCGATGGCGCCCACGGCGCTCTGGTATCCGATAATGAAAATAAATACGAAGGTGACCGTCCAGGCCAGGATATTCATCATGGCCTCGGTGCGGTGGGAAACGCGCATCAGAAAGGCCGTCACCCGGATATGGCCCCGCTCGATCTGGGTCCAGGCCAGCCCCATGTAGACGCAGATCACTAGAATGACCTCATTGAGTTCAAAGACCCCGGGAATCGGATTGTTGATCACGTACCGGGCCGTGGCGTCTGCCGTTGTACTCAGCATCATTATCGCGATGGTGGAGCCGGCGATGGCGCCCATGACAGTGCAAAAGATCTTGTATGTATCGGCTATTTTTTCGACCAGAAGTTGGGAGGAACGGCTCATGTTCAATTCCCTCCGCCAGAAGTTGGGCGGCTTGCCGCCGGGGAAAAATGAAGGGCTCGCTGCAGGCCCGGTACATCGACCTCGGGCTGCGTTAGGAATGCGGAAGACCCCAAATTGGCAACTCTCTCCGGAGCCAATGGAAAAGACTCCGGCCACCATTGCCCGGATGCGACCGAATCCGAAACATCGCTTCCCGATCGCCTCCAGGCAGCGCCCGCCCCGCCAGTGAAAAGATCCGGCCGGGCAAGCAGTGGCTGATTTCTTCTACAGGTATTTCGCCTTGTATACTTCCCAGGGCGTCTTAAGCTTTCCGGGTTCGTATTTTTGAATGAGGGCATCGACCTTTGCCTGAAAAGCCGCGCCATCAAATTTCATCGGTTTGGCGATTTCATCGATCCACAGGTTAACCTGTTCGGGTTGGACGATGCTTTTGGCCTTTTTGATCTCAGCATCGGACCAGGTGGAGAATTTGGCCCCGGCATTGACCATCTTATCCACGCTCTCGGCGGTCAGCTTCGAGTAAAGATCGAGGTATTTCCAGTCATAAAGATCCTTGACGGTCTGGCTGACGACTTCTTTCAGATCGTCGGGCAACGAGCGCCACAGGCTTCGGTTCATGACGACAGTGGTGGGGGCATGAGCGCCGGCCCCGCCCTCAACGATGTACGGTGCCTGCTCGTGCAGTTTCATTTTCTCGGCCGTAATGAAGGCAAAGGCAAACGCTCCGTCCAGGATGCCGCGTTCAAGTGAGGTATAGACCTCTCCGGCGACGATCGGCATCCCCCGGCCGCCGAGACGATTTACGGTGTCAGCCCCGATTCCGTATCCCCGGACTTTTTTCCCCTTGAGCCCGGCAACACCTGAAAGCGGCTCTTTCATGATAAATGGGCAATAGCTCCAGTTGGTGAAGTAAAGGACCTTGGCGTTGTTGCGATCTTCCCATTCCCGGCGAAGGTCCGGGGTCCCTTCGTAAATGTCCCTGCATACGTACAGCAGAGAATCTGCGTGATCGCATCCGCGATAATACCACTCAAGTCCCCGGCTCAGTGGTACATCGGAGGGATAGTAGCCGTAGCTGATCAGGGAGATCTCGGAGAGTCCGTCCCGGATGGCTGGCAGATGCTGGCCAACTTTGTGCAGGGAGCCGGACCAGAACTTCTGGACCTTGATCCGCCCATCGCTCCGCTTGACCAATTCGTCGAGAAACCAGTTGTCCAGTTGAGCCGTCTCGGCGGTTGCCCCGATGTAGCAGTCGTACTTCATGGTCCAGACGCCTTTTTTGGCGGCCTGGGCCGGGCGGATCCCGGGAAGAAAGGCAAGTGAGGCCATGGCCGCCGCTCCCCCGAGAACCGTGTCTTTCAAAAATCTACGTCGGGAAATTTCTTTCTTCACTTTTCTGCTTGTCATCGAGTTCCTCCTTGATGATGGGTGAATACTTCCAGATCCGATTTGCTTCCGGTTAACAACCGTTGGAAATTTTGCCTTTGCCTGTGCCAAATAGCCTTTGAAGAAGATGGGCATTTATCGGCGTTTCCAAGTCGTGAAATGCGGATTTTACCCAAGGTGCGAAATGAGCCATTATAATGAATTGCGGCCTGCTGTGCTGCACAGGCGATGGCGCCGATTGACGCCGGGGTTTGGCCAAAAACCATTTATGGATGGAAAATAGCTAACAGTCGGAGATACAATTGTAAATGACCCGGTCGGGTGAAAAAAGATCCCTCGAACGGGTGAGAAGGGGGGGGGACAGACTGCGGACCGGTGTGCAAAAGACGGAACGTTTAAAACGTGCGGAACCGGATGGTGTAGTCAATCCGGCCGGAGAAAGCCCTTGGAGCAGAGCATCTACTGCGGCATTTCATCAACGGTCAGAAGGCGAGCTTTTCTGCCTTTTTTCCCCGGGTTGACCGGGGACGTATCAACGGGACAGGCGGACGAGTTTTTCCTGGATCGCCACTGTAGCCGCCTGGGACCGGTTGCGGACACCGAGCTTCTGGTAAACGTTTTTCAGATGGGTTTTAACCGTGTCCGGAGAAAGGCAGATCGTGTCGGCGATTTCACGGTTGGAATTTCCTTCCACAAGAAAGGAGAGGATTTGCAGTTCGCGGTGGGACAGGGAGGGGCGTTTTGCCGGAGACTCGCCTCCTGCCGGATTTTTTTTGAGCTGGCAAAAGACTTTTTTGGTTACCGCCGGATCGATAAAGGCTTGGCCCTTGAGGACCCTGCGCATAATTTTTAGCAGATCCCCTTTCTTGACGTCTTTAAGCACATACCCATCGGCACCGGCACGGATTGCTTCCAATACATATTCTTCTTTGTCGTAGTTGGTCAGCAGAATCACTTTGATCCGGGGATACTCCGCCTTGATCAGACGTGTCGCCTCAATCCCGTCGATCCCGGGCATCTTCAAATCCAGCAGAACGATGTCCGGAGTCAGTCGCTCCAGAAGGTCGAGGCACTCCATGCCGGAACTGGCTTCGGCAATTACCTCGAAATCCTTTTCGAGGTTCACGAGGGCCTTCAGGCCTTCCTTGATAATGACATGGTCATCGACGACAATGACTTGAAAGCGATTTTCCATAGTACGGTCCCTCCATGGGAACAAGAACAGTGATTTTGCATCCCTGCCCGGGTCGGGAAAAGACGCGGAATGTCCCGCCAATATCCTCGGCTCGTTCTCTCATAGTCAGCAGTCCCAGGCCCGAGTCCCTCAGAAAGCGTCGCCTTCTGCGTGAATCAAATCCACATCCGTTGTCCCGGATTATCAGCGAGAGCTGGTCCGACTCCTCTATGGCCAGAACGATTTTCACGGCTGTGGCACTGGCATGACACCGGATATTGTTAAGCGCCTCCTGGAGAATTCGGAAAAGAGCGATTCCTTTGTCCGGATTAACTTCGAGTTGCTCCGGGTGAGAAAAGTTGATCGACATGCCGAATTTTTGATCAAAGTCATTGACCAGATTCCGAATCGCCGCAACGAGGCCGATATCGTCCAGGATATGGGGCCGGAGATTGCTGATGATCTGGCGGGACTGGTGAAGGGCTTCGTTTATGTTGACGGTGAGCTGGTCGAGTTCGTTTTTCAGCTTCTCCCGGTCCGTGTCGATGATCTCCATGCAGAAGAGGGCTTTGTAACCGATTCCGGTCAACGCCTGGGTCACGACATCGTGTATGTCGGCGGAGATTCGCTTCCGCTCCTCCTCCTGGACCGAAATAAGCCGGCCGGTCAGAATTCGAAGATCAAATTGTTTTTCCGCGATTTCCGAAACCATCCGGGAATTGGCAGAGACCGCCCCGGTGTAGAAGGCGAACTGGGAAAGAAGATTCCGGTCGAATCGGGAAAAACGAAAGAGGCTGCCCTGGTTATGAACGAAGAGTATCCCGGTCAGGCGGGAATTGCGGTCCTGAATCGGGGCGCAGATGAGTCGAAGCAGGTCCGCGTCATCCACTTCGCTCAGGGAAAGCTGGACGTTCTTTCCGGTGATGGCCAGCAGCCGGGGGGCGCGGCGCAAGGCCCCAATCGTGTTCTTCAGATCGTCGTGGGGGATCTGAAGCCCGATCAACCGGGATGACTCCCACGGATCGACTGTCGGATCGGAGTCGTCAAGTACCAGGAATGTTCCGAACATCCCATAGATGTCGTAGACCCCCTGGGTGGCGTGTGCCCAGATTTTTTCCTCTTCGAAGATGGAAACAACCTCTGCCGCATACCTTTGGAGCGCCTGGAGTTGACCGCGATGCCGGGCGATGATCTCGTCCCGGGTCTGAATAAAGGATAGGGACAACAGATAGTAGGAACAGTCGAGCAGTTTGTGCAGAATAAAAATATCACTGTTTTGTAGCGGGGCCGTCTTTCCTTCGGGACGGTCGTTGAATTCGAGGATCGCCTTCCAGAGGGTTTGCTTGAAGGCGACTGTGTAGCCGTAGACGTCGTTGAGATGGAAGCCTTCCATGGCCCGGATGTATCCGATGGCCTTCTGGTCCTCCAGGAAGGTGTCAAGATGACCGTCGAGCGCCATCTCGAATGAATCGAGATAGACCTCGACCCGGCGCCGGCCTTCCGGATCGTTCAGTAGGAACGTTCGATACAGCGACAGCGGCTCCTCTCGCAGATGCTCAAGAAGAAGCTGATAGATTCGCTGTCGGTGGGATTTGAAAAATCGGGAGAGCTTTCGGGACTGCTCTTTGCCGATGAGTTGCTTGATCTTTTCGAAGTCGATCTGTCCTTGGTACGACTGGTGGATACCGATCTCCCGGCTTGCGGCTGGTTCAAACATGCAGATTTTTCTCCGCCTTCCGATGTCTTTCCCGAGTCGATCCGACCCTCGCGGGCAACAACGGATCAGAATTCTCAATTTTTTTGAGCGGATCAAATACAAGTAACACGATTGTGCGCCGGTTATGGATAAGTACAACATATACAGTCACAGCTGGTGCAGCATCAAAATCCAAACCGGATTCATCAAATTAATGTTCAAATACAGACTGAAGACTATAATGTCAATCCGTCAATTTGTTAAAAAACACACTATGTGATAGGCAAGCTCACTGGCGTTAATGGGTGAACCTGAATCGCTGACGTACTCCGGCAATTTACTGTGCGGGTGCGCTATAAAACAGACAGTAAACAATTGAAAAATAACGTGCAGCAAGACATCAGAAATGAAACACAACTCAAACAGCTCCTGAAGGAATGGGAGATGTTGCTCGACGCTGTGCCGGCGATGATTTTTTTTAAGGACTCGGAAAATCGGTTCGTGCGGGTCAACCGTGCCTATGCCGAGGCCGTTGGACGGCCCAAGACGGAAATTGTCGGGAAATCGGTTGGCGATTTTTTACCCGATCCGAAAATGGCGACAACTTACTGGGAGGACGACCGGGATGTGATCGAAACCGGTCAGCCCAAGCGCAATATAACGGCTGCCCATATTACCGACGCGAAGCGTTGGCTGCGTACCGAAAAAATCCCTTACCGCAGCGAAGACGGCTCAATCATCGGTGTGGCCGGGCTGTCGGTGGACATCAGCGACATGAAACGCACCGAAATAGAGCTCGCCCGCCGGGTCCGGCAGCAGAAAGCGATCGCCGACCTCGGTCAGATGGCGCTCTCCGGCGTCGGCTGCAGTCGCCTGTTCGATGAAGCGGCTGCGCTCGTTTCCCGGACACTTGAGGTGGAATACTGCCATATCCTGGAATATCGGACCCGGGAGGACAAGTGCATTCCCCGCGCCGGTGTCGGTCCGGATGAGCAATTTTGCTGCCATATGCCATGCGAGACCGGGGAAAAAGCCCGCAACGGCTGCCCGATGCGGCTCCGGGATCCCATTGTAATCGGGAACCTGCAAGACGAGCAACATTTACGTGAATCGCTCCCTCTGCTTGAAAAGCTCGGCGTGGTGAGCGGCCTGCGAGTCGTTATCGGCACGGCTAACAAGCCCTTCGGCGTGTTAGGTGCCTATGCCACCCGGCAGCAGCATTTTTCCTCCAGCGACATCGATTTCCTCCAAGGGTTTGCTAATATGCTGGCCTTGGCCGTGGAACAGGAACAGGCTGGCCGTGCCATCCGGGAATCCACTCGACAGCTTCGGCATCTGTCGTCGAAACTGATCGAGGCCCAGGAAGAAGAGCGCCACCGGATTTTCCAGGCACTGCACGACGAGCTCGGGCAGTCCCTGGCCCTGCTGAAACTCCAGATCCGGGCCGTCCAGATGAAAATGGAACCGAAACAGCTCGCGATCAGGGCCAACTGCAACCAGATGCTTACTTATCTGTCGGGTGTCATTGAAAATGTTCGCAGGCTCTGCCACGACTTGACGCCGGCGGCTCTGGAGGACCTTGGGCTGAACGCGGCATTGCGGTGGCTTTTTGAAGATTTTACCCGGCACTTTGATTTTCAGTTTGCTGCTGATCTGGACAATGTGGATCATATCTTTCGTCGGGATGCCCAGCTCCTGATTTACCGGATTTTTCAGGAGGCGCTGACCAACGTGCACAAGCATGCCGGGGCATCCCAGGTCCGGGCAACGCTTCAGCGTCGCCCGGACGAGATCCTGTGTGAAGTCGTTGACAATGGAAAAGGCATGGATCCGGACCGGCTCTTTCAGCGCCAATCCCCCGGCGACGGCCTCGGCCTGGCCGCCATGAAAGAGCGGGCACTGATGCTTGGCGGCCATTTTGACATCGAAACCCGTCCCGGTTGCGGCAGCTGCATTCGGGTGACCATTCCCATTGACAGAGATTTTGAGTAGCATGGCATCTTACCGGATCATAGTGGCGGACGATCACATACTGATGCGCCAGGGGCTTCGTATGATGATCGAAAGCCAGCCGGACCTGGAAGTCGTGGGGGAGGCCGGTGACGGACTGGAACTGCTGAAACGACTTCAGACGATCACACCGGATATGGTGCTGGTCGATGTGGCCATGCCCAGGCTCCGGGGAATCGAAGCGGTCCGGGAAATCCGGTCCCTGTATCCCTGCATCCGGATCCTTGTGGTTACTATGCACAAGAGCCGCCAATACATCTATCATGCCTTTGCCGCCGGTGCAGATGGCTACCTGCTCAAAGAGGATTCGGACAGCGAGCTGCTTTTGGCCATACAGACGGTCCGACGGGGCAAAACGTTTCTCTCTCCCCTACTGCAGCAGGGCTTGCCTGAAGACCTTGCCTTTCTGCTGCGAAGCGGCGGCAAACTGGAATCTACGCTGTTGACTGTTCGGGAGGCCGAGGTCCTTAAATTGATTGCCGAAGGGGCGCCCAACCGGGAGGTTGCCGACCTGCTGTGCATCAGCCCCAGGACTGTCGAACACCATCGGGCCAGTATCATGAAAAAGCTGAATTTCAAAAGCCTGGCCGACCTCATAAAGTATGCCATCCGCAAGGGATATATCTCCGAATAATCCCGGCCGGTTTGAAGACCGCGGCGGCACCGGATAATAGTACCCGGTGGCAGTTGCGCGGCCCTTTGGAGGCCGGAACCACGCCTCCGTGAATCGCCTTCCCACCACATAATAAAGTTTCCATAGGTCTCATATATACCTCAACGTTCAGCTTGTTGGGATATGGTTTTATCGGTATCGGTATCGATTTTCTCGTTTCCATAGCCGGCAGAACGTCGGCTATCGCAAGGTGTACACTTTCCGGTTTGTCGTGCCCAAGTCCCGTGGCTTTTCGATCCCGATAGCGATTGGGAATAACCAAACAGGTTTCTTGTTTCTTCTGGCAGA
>ENA-ORCT01000207-ORCT01000207.1-marine-metagenome-genome-assembly--contig:-NODE-207-length-31737-cov-3.624700_pt1 | contig 31737 bp, 32 predicted proteins | sample MGYA00248632_ERZ508511 | MGnify/ENA primary metagenome ERZ508511 (study PRJEB26182, sample SAMN06268839) | marine metagenome | isolation source: Tt an P1-techrep anaerobic enrichment on pine from sediment...
CACCCTGACGGTCGCCGGGGTGCCGGCCTATATCGTTTCTGAATCGGTCCGGGTAAGATCGGTGAACCAGCCGGATAAATTGATCGTTCAGGAGCAGGTGTTCGAATACGATCTGCTCAGTCCGGAAAAACTGCTTGACCGCTATGTGGGAAAGCCCGTGCGACTGATTGTATGGAATGAGTATCAGGACCGAAAAGAGACGGTCGAGGCGGTGCTGCTGGGCCACCGCAACGGGGTGATTTACGAAATCAACGGGGACGTCTATCTTGGCCATCCGGGGGTTCGCGTCCTGCCCGGACCGACCGACGGGCTGGTTACCGAGCCGTCTTTGATCTGGCAGTATGAGAACGCCGGGGCCGCAAGCCATACGCTGGAGCTGGCCTATCTGACCCGCAATATCGGCTGGTCTGCCGATTATGCTTTGACCATAAGCCCGGATGGGCAGAGCGGGACCATCAGCGTATGGGCCACTCTGGATAATCGAAGCGGCACGTCCTACGACAATGTCCGATTGACGCTGGTTGCCGGGGAGGTCCACCGTGCGCCCGAGCCGGCGGGCGGGCGAAAGGTAATGGCCATGGAGGCGGCCGCACCGAGTCCCTCTGCCGTCAGCGCCGGGTCGTTGTCCGAATATTATCGCTACGATCTGAAACGTGAGATTGAACTGAAAAACAATCAGACCCGACAGCTCCGGTTGTTTGGGGCTACAGGCATTGGGCTCGAGCGGGAGTTTATGGTGCGGGGCGAGTCAAGCGGCTGGATGCGGTCGATGGGGGATGAAGGCCGTCGTCAGCCAGTGGGCGTTTTTATCCGTTTGGAAAATACAACGGCTAACCGGATGGGAATGCCCCTGCCGGCCGGCACGGTCCGGATCTACCGGCAGGATGAGGATCAGGGCAGTCAGTTTGTCGGAGAAGATGTCATTTCGCACACCCCCCGGGATGAAACGATTCGGATGAAGATGGGAAATGCATTTGATATCGTTGCCGAGCGTCGTCAAACCGATTACCGTCGACTGAGTGCGCGGCTTCATGAATCGGCTTGGGAGATTCGGTTGGTCAATCGAAAAGCCGAGCCGGTAACGGTTCGCGTGGTGGAACCCCTCACCGGCAACTGGACGATTAAGGAAAGCAGCCAGCCGTATGAAAAAAGCGGCGCATTTGAAATCCGGTTTGACGTGGATATCCCCGCCGGTGCCGAGACCGTGGTGACCTACCGGATAAGTGTCGGGCTTTGAGTGTTTGACGGTTGGCCTTGAGGCCGGTTGGCCGGAACTCGTCGGATCAAGTCATTGGGCTTGCCGCCGGCCTCGCTCAGGCGAATGGTGACCGTGTTGCCGGGATTGGCTTCGATTATGGCTTTGCCGGCAGCGTCATACATTTCACAGACAACGGCCCGGCGAAGGGGGCTGCATGGCGAGAAGATTTCGATCATCTCCCCCTTGACAAGCTTGTTGCGAACATCGAGTTGTATTGCCCCGCCATTTTCACCCGCCAGAATTTTGGCCAGAAACGTCCGTTCCATTGATGGTTCATGCGCGGTATACAGGGGAACCGGTGCCTCCGGGTCGTTGAGATAAAAACCGGTGCAGAAGCCGCGGTTGTTTATCCCCTCTATCTCTTCCAGCCACTCGGGCCGAACCGTATAACCCTCCGGATCGGCAAGGCAGGCGTCGATGGCCTGCCGGTAAACCTTGACGGTTGATGCCAGGTAATTGATGCCTTTCATGCGTCCTTCGATTTTCAGGGCGCAAAGGCCGGAGTCGATCATCTCCGGGATGTGCTCGATCATACACAGGTCCCTGGAGGCGAAGATGTAGGATCCTCGGCTGTCCTCGGCGATCGGCATAAATTTGCCCGGACGGGTTTCCTCAACCACATGGTACCGCCATCGGCAGGGATGGGCGCATGCACCCCGATTGCTGTCCCTGCCGGTCAGGTAACTGCTCAGCAGACAGCGCCCCGAGTAGGCGATGCACATTGCCCCGTGAACAAAGGCTTCCACCTCCATGCCGGATTTTTTGACGATCTGCCGGATATCCGTCAGCGGAAGCTCTCTGGCCGCGTTAATCCGCGTAACCCCAAGCGTTTTCCAGAAGGTGGCCGCCCGATGGTTGGTGGTGTTTGCCTGGGTGCTGAGATGAATTGCCATGTCAGGGAGGATTTCCCGGGCCGTCAGGATAACCCCCGGATCTGAAAGAATCAGTGCATCCGGCCCGATCTCACCGAGGCGTTTTAAAAAATCGGAAAAATCGCTTAATTCGTCGTTTCGGGGATACACGTTGCAGGCAACATAGACCCGGACATTTCTGGAATGGGCGAATCGAACCGCCCGATCCAGTTCGGGCAGGGTGAAATTTCCGGAAAAATTTCGAAGGCTGAAATCCTTTCCGCCGAGATAGACGGCATCGGCCCCATAATGAACGGCGATTTCCAGTTTTTCAAAATTTCCTGCCGGAGCCAGTAATTCGATCGTTGGCTGATGAGGTGCCATTGCGCGCATCCTTATGTGTCGGGTTGAAAATCCAATGGGCGGCAACCCGGAAAAAATAAAAAAGAGGCACACCAAACGGTGTAACCTCTTGAAATCATGGTGCCCCCGGCAGGAATCGAACCTGCGGCACATGGATTAGGAATCCATTGCTCTATCCACTGAGCTACGGGGGCGTGATGAAGCGTTATTCAACGTAAACTTTTTGCCCGGGGTAAATTTTGCTTCTGGGCGTCAGTTTGTTCGTTCGAAGAAAACGCTCCAGGGGCATGTTATGCATCTGGGCAATTTTGAACGGACTGTCGCCGGATTTGACCCGGTAGATCTTCGATTGGCTCTGGGGCGCGGTATCTGCTGCAGCGCCCGGGATCTTCAGGACCTGACCAATTGAAAGCCGGGAACTCCTCAGGTTGTTCGCCCGCTGAATTTTCTTTGTTGTGGTCCCGTATTTCCGGGCCAGGTTCCACAGCGAATCGCCCCTCTTTACCACATGCCTGGAGACTTGACCATAGGATTTTTTATTCCTGCTTGTTCTGCTGGCAACAACTGTTCCGGATTGAGGAATTTTGAGCCGCTGGCCGACCCGGATAATGCTGGTCGTGCGGATTTTGTTGGCTCGGGCAATTTTACTGGCGCTGGTTCGATACCGTCTGGCAATAACAGAAAGCGTCTCGCCTTTTCGGACCCGATGGTAGCGGTATGATGCCTGCGGCAGGTTAGAGACAGGAATCTGCTCTATTTTGGCCATCAGGACATCACCCTTTTTTGCGGGAACGCGAAGTGAATACTGATCGCCCGGCAGAAGCTTGTAGCGCAATTCCGGGTTCAGCCCGATCAGCTCCTTCTCCGATGCATCGACGGCCGCGGCAACGTCCTTCAGCCGAACCTGCCGGGAGACAGTGACCGTATCGTACACCAGCGGAGCATCCGGCGTTATTTTGTCTATCCCGTATTCTTCCGGTTTATTCAAAATGTGAAGCGTGGCCAGAAAACGGGGAACGTACCGGGCGGTTTCACGGGGAAGGCGTTCGTAAAGATCCCAGAAGTTATCCAGATAATTGATGTTCTGGCTTCGTATAAGCCTCAGAACACGGCCCTCGCCGCAATTGTAGGCAGCAAGGACCGTTGCCCAGTCACCGAAGATATTGTGCAACTCCTTAAGGTAGGCGATGGCCGCCTGGGTGGCCTTGGTTGGATCCATCCGCTCATCGACGTATCTATTTCGCTTCAGTCCGAATTTGTATCCGGTGGATGGGATAAACTGCCACAAACCCAGCGCGCGGGCACTCGACAGTGCTTTGACCTTAAATCCGCTTTCAATCAGGGGGAGCCAGGCCAGTTCTTCAGGCAAACCGGCTTCCTTCAACGCGTTGACAATTTCCTGGCGATACAGGCCCGAGCGCTTGTAGGCGGCGGAGAAAAACTCTTTCTCCGGGCCGGTTGTAAATCGCTCCAGTTCGTATTTGACATGGCGGTTCATTTCCATGGGGATGGCGTTATGATTGCCATTGACCACGATATTCCGGGAAGCATGAATTTCAAGAATACGCTTGGAAATGGTGAAGCGTAGATCTTCCTTTTGTTGAATGAGCTTCGGGTTGTCTTCGGCTTCAACCTGTAAAATCAGCGAGTAGGCCTGGTCCAGTGCCTCAAGTGCGTTTTCCAGCTCCCCTTTTTGCCAGAATTCCTGGGAGACCTGACAGAAGTCCAAGGCTTCGTCCAGCATGGATTGGGTTTCGTTGGTGTCCGGACTCTTGGCCGTCGGCTCCGTTTCCGCAAGTTTGGAGGCATCGAGTGGATCGCTTGAACCCGTTTCGATTTCTGACACGGACGGGTCGAATTTTTCGTCTGAGACCTCTGGGGAGGAGGATGGTGGTATCAGCAGCGTCGTTGCCTCTTCTGTTGAGTTGCTGTCAGGGGTCGGGTCAGACTTTTTTGTGAATTGAAGGGTTTCGGCACATCCTGTTATGATAATCAGTGAGGCAAGAAGAATGGCATTAAGACGAATCACGTGTATCAAGTCGCTACCTATTCATAAAAAGGGGTTGAGTTCAATGTAAGCCGGAGTTAGATTCGGCTCTTGCGGGAAAGGTCCGCTGGCTGTTCTGTCGGAACCAAGGCCGGGTGCAATTGATGCTGGCAGCCATTCGAATCCGTTTAGTAACTGACCGCTGAATAAAAAACTGAACGCCGCCAAGCCGATGGTCTTGATTAAACAAAAAATGCCGGTATTGTCAAGGTATTAATCCCGCCGCCAGCCGGAGGAGAGCCCGGTTGTGCATACCTGTTCCGGCTGGGTTTGGATATGTGAAAATTTCCTTGCCCATAGCAGTGTGTTGCCTTATTATAATCGTGATTGGAGTTTTTGACGCCCCGGATGGTTTCACGCCGCCTATCCTGATTGTATCGTCGCCCAAATCCCCTTTGGATCAATCATGTTGGATGTCGGAAGGTGAATACTTTTCAATCCAATTTTTTTATTTTTACAGTTTTTGAAAAAAAAGTAAAAAAAGGGTTGATTAATTTTTCGGATGCAGGTAAAAGGCTTGATTCTGTGACGGGGTGATTGTCACAGCGAACTTGCCAGGGCAAGTTTGACGCCAGAGTAGCTCAGTTGGTAGAGCGCCTCACTTGTAATGAGGATGTCGCGGGTTCGACTCCTGTCTCTGGCTCCATGAAATCGGTTTGGTGGGGTTCCCGAGTGGTCAAAGGGAACAGACTGTAAATCTGTCGGCAAAGCCTTCGGAGGTTCAAATCCTCCCCCCACCACCATCCTCGCGAAAGATTTAGTGTAGGAGATTTCGGTTGCGGATCGAAATCGCATGAACTACGCAGCTGACTTCACCTCTGAAGGGGTTGCGTGAAGGGTGCCGCTAAATGGCAAAAGCGCGGCAGTGAGGATGAAGCGGTTGATATGAGCGGGAGTAGCTCAGTTGGTAGAGCTCCAGCCTTCCAAGCTGGAGGTCGCGAGTTCGAACCTCGTCTCCCGCTCCATTTTTGTTAATCGCATTCAGGCCTTCAGCGCCAACCCGAATCGTGTTCATCGATTTCTATACGATAAGCCCACGTAGCTCAGTCGGTAGAGCGCTTCCTTGGTAAGGAAGAGGTCCACCGGTTCAATTCCGGTCGTGGGCTCCATTCATTTTGAATACAGCATCCCATCGTCTGTTGAGGCGGTCTTTTTAGTGGTTGCATCATTTAAGAAAAATCGACTTTAAAGGGATTAAATTCCAATAAAGGGGAGGATCACACGATGGCGAAGGAAAAATTTGAGCGAACCAAGCCTCATGTTAACGTGGGCACGATCGGTCATATCGACCACGGGAAGACGACCTTGACAGCGGCGATCACCAAGCTGAACGGGCTGAAGGGAAAAGCATCCTTCGTTCCTTTTGATCAGATCGACAAGGCACCCGAGGAGAAGGAGCGCGGGATTACCATCGCCACCGCCCATGTCGAGTACGAGACTGACAATCGGCACTACGCTCATGTGGACTGCCCGGGTCACGCTGACTACATTAAAAACATGATCACCGGTGCGGCCCAGATGGACGGCGCCATTCTGGTTGTTGGCGCCGACGACGGTCCGATGCCCCAGACCCGCGAGCACATTCTGCTGGCCCGTCAGGTTGGTGTGCCCCGGATCGTGGTGTTTTTGAACAAGTGCGATATGGTGGACGACGAGGAGCTGATCGAGCTGGTCGAACTGGAGCTGCGCGAGCTTCTCGACAAATACGAATTTCCGGGCGATGACACACCGATTATCCGCGGCAGCGCACTGAAAGCACTGGAGTGCGATGATGTGGACGCCGACGAGGCCAAGTGCATCTTTGAGCTTATGGATGCCATCGATGATTTTATCCCCGAGCCGGAGCGCGACATTGACAAGACCTTCCTGATGCCGATCGAGGATGTGTTCAGCATTTCGGGTCGCGGCACGGTGGTGACGGGTCGAGTTGAACGCGGCGTGCTTCATGTGGGCGACGAGGTGGAAATTGTCGGTATCCGTCCGACGGCCAAAACGGTATGTACCGGTGTGGAAATGTTCCGCAAGCTCCTTGATGAAGGTCAGGCCGGTGACAATATCGGAGCGCTGCTCCGGGGCACCAAGCGTGATGAGGTTGAACGGGGTCAGGTTCTGGCGGCACCGAAGTCAATTACCCCTCACACGAAGTTCAAGGCCGAAGTGTATATTCTGAGCAAAGAGGAAGGCGGGCGACACACGCCGTTTTTCAACGGTTATCGGCCGCAGTTTTACTTCCGGACCACGGACGTGACAGGTATATTGAATTTGCCCGAGGGTGTTGAGATGGTAATGCCCGGGGACAATGTCACGATTTCGGCCGAGCTGATCACGCCAATCGCCATGGAGGAAGGCCTCCGCTTTGCGATTCGTGAAGGCGGCCGTACCGTCGGTGCCGGTGTGGTTAGCGAAATTATCGAATAGTACCGGGCGCAAGGAGTCTGCCAGTGAGAATCACGGTGACACTGACTTGCACGGAATGCAAGCAGAGAAATTATACAACGACCAAAAACAAGCGAACCACACCAGATAAACTGGAGTTCAGTAAATACTGCAGATTCTGCAGAAAACATACGCCGCACAAGGAAACAAAGTAGTGTTTCCAAGAAATACCAAACCCGCTTGGATTCAGGCCAGTAGCTCGAATTGGTAGAGCATCGGACTCCAAATCCGAGGGTTGGGGGTTCGAATCCCTCCTGGCCTGCCAAACATTTTGTTCAGATAATCCACGGGTTGGTTCGAGACTGCCGATGAACCATTAAATTCTGGTTCATCGGAAAAAACGGATCGTTCAGGAGACTGATGGCACGGTTACAAAGAAAAAAGGCTTCCATTAGCAAAAAAAAGAAAAAGACGGATACTGACGTTGCTCCGAGCCAGACATCAGCTGATGTGCCGGTAAAAAAGCCAGGAATTTTATCGGCAACGAACAAGGAAGCGGCTTCACCCCGCAGCCGTCAGCAGACCCGGAAGGCAGCCGTGCCGGTAAAACAGGAGCCGAACATCGTTGATAAAAGTCTCCAGTTTCTGCGGGAAGTCAAGGTGGAGCTCAAGAAGGTCGCCTGGCCGTCTCGAAAACAGACCATGGGTTCCACCGTAGTCGTGATTGTTCTGGTGATGATCATTTCGTTTTTTCTTGGTGCGGTTGATCTTGGATTATCCGGGTTGATCAGCGCGGTCTTGCAATAGAACCAGGAGTTAAGCCCAGTGGCGCTTAAATGGTACATCGTTCACGTTTACTCGGGATTTGAAAATAAGGTCAAAATGTCCTTGGAAGAGCGCATCGCCACTTCCCCCAATCCCGATAAGTTCGCCGAAGTGGTGGTACCAACCGAAGAGATTGTAGAGCTGGTCAAGGGCAAGCGCAAGACGTCATCAAGAAAGTTCTATCCGGGGTATATCCTTGTGCGGATGGAATTGGATGATGAAACCTGGCACATCGTTAATAACACTGCCAAGGTAAGCGGTTTCCTGGGGGGGCGGGATAAGCCAACCCCCCTTTCCGAAGAAGAGGCTAACAAGATACTGAACCGGATGGAGGCTGGAAAACAAAAGCCCCAGCCCAAGTTCTTCTTTGAAACCGGAGATGACGTCCGGGTAATTGACGGCCCCTTTACCAATTTCAACGGCACGGTGGAGGAGGTCAACCCGGAAAAGGGAAAAATCAAGGTGCTGGTAAGCATCTTTGGTCGCTCTACGCCGGTTGAGCTTGACTTCGTGCAGGTCACCAAGCTTTAGTGAACAGCTACGGAAGTAGGAGTATATAAAATAAAATGGCTAAGAAGGTTATCGCACAGATCAAACTGCAGGTGCCGGCCGGCAAGGCCAACCCATCACCTCCCATTGGTCCTGCACTCGGGCAGCACGGCGTTAACATAATGGATTTTTGCAAGGCATTCAACGCCCGCACTGCCGGGGAAGAGGGAATGATCACTCCGGTCGTCATTACTGTGTTTCAGGACCGGACCTTTAAATTTATCACAAAGACGCCACCTGCCGCTGTGCTTTTGAAAAAAGCCGCCAAAATTGCAAAAGGTGCCGGCGATCCGAAACGTGAACGAGTCGGTAAAGTTACTCGCGAACAGGTAGAAGAGATTGCCAAGCTGAAGATGCCCGACCTGAATGCAAATGATCTGGACGCCGCCTGCGAAATTATTGCCGGAACGGCCAGAAGCATGGGGATAGAGGTCGGCTAACGGGGAAAAGGAGTGAGTTAGTAGCGATGCCGAAACGTGGTAAAAGATATCTTGACTCAAGAAAAAAGATAGATACCAGTACAAAATACGATTTCAGCACGGCCGTCCAGTCCGCGTTAGATTCTTCGTACGCCAAGTTTGATGAAACCGTTGATCTCGCCGTTCGGCTCGGTGTTGACCCGCGGCATGCTGATCAAATGGTTCGAGGTACGGTGATCTTGCCAAACGGCCTCGGTAAAGAAGTCAAAGTCCTGGTATTTGCCAAAGGTGAAAAGGAAAAAGAGGCGCTCGAGGCCGGTGCTGATTACGTTGGCAATGACGATCTTATCGAGAAGATCAAGGGGGGCTGGGTCGAGTTCGACAAGGCCGTTGCCACCCCGGACATGATGGGATCTGTCGGAAAAATCGGCCGGATTTTAGGACCTCGAGGGCTCATGCCCAATGCCAAAACCGGCACGGTGACCTTTGACCTGGCCAAGGCGGTGAACGAATTGAAGGCCGGCAAAATTGACTTTCGGGTTGAAAAAGCCGGAATCGTGCACGTGCCAATGGGTAAGGTTTCGTTCGGGGTTGAAAAACTCATGGAGAATGTAACGGCTTTTCTTGAAACAATTCTCCGAATAAAGCCAGCCTCGGCAAAGGGGACATACTTGAAAGGCATTGCGGTTTCAACCACCATGGGGCCCGGAATAAAAATTGACACCGCCTACGTCAAGGATCTCGTGAAATAAGGGACCCCAGGAACCCACAGCCTTACAACAGCGATCAGGCGTGAAATCAGTTCGAGGGATTTGATCGACGGGACACACATTGTTACGCCGGTGATTGAATCCCTCTTTGTACCGACAACTAAATACGCCCTGTCACAGACCGTAGGTGCGCGCTGTGCGTGTTTAATCGGCAATGCCGGCCTACCGAGATAGGTTCAGTTAAATACTGCTGTTACCTCCGGTTTAAGGGATACGGAAGGAGGTGTTAATTAGACGTGAATATTTCCGAAAAGCAGCAAATCGTCCAAGAGCTGACCGATAAATTCAACCGGACCAAGGTGGTCATCGTTACGGATTACAAAGGCCTTGATGTGGCCGCAATGACCAACCTCCGTAAAAAACTCCGGGAAGCCGACGTCGAATTCAAGGTTGTTAAGAATTCGCTGCTCGTCCGTGCCGCCGAGGGCAACGACGTCTCTCTGATCAAAGACGTGTTCAAAGGACCGAGTGCAGTTGCGCTGAGTTACGACGATCCCGTCGCACCGGCAAAAGTCCTTACGGAATTTGCCAAGGAAAATGACAAACTCGAGATCAAGACCGGCGTGATGAGCGGAAAGGTAATGGACCTTGATGCCATCAAGGCGCTATCTGACTTGCCGTCGCGTGAAGTTCTGCTGGCGCAGATGCTCTCCGCGCTCAATGGCGTGCCCACATCACTTGTCTCTGCTCTGGCTGATCTGCCGAGGCGAATGGTGAACGTGCTCCAGGCCATCAAGGATCAGAAAGAGGCCGCCTGATTGGACGATTTAAGCTTAATCGTTACCCTTTGATCCTTAAAACCGTTATAGAAAATAGAAAAACAACAGCAGCAGGGAAAGGTCGAACCGGACCGTACCCGTGACAACTTTTGGAGGTAACAGAAAAATGGCAGATATTACAAAAGAAGATCTGATCGAATTTATTGCGAACATGTCGGTCCTGGAGCTCTCTGAGCTCGTCAAGGAACTCGAGGAAAAATTTGGTGTCTCCGCAGCCGCTCCGGTAGCGATGATGGCAGCCGGTCCCGCTGATGGCGGTGCAGCCGCCGCTGAAGAGAAGACTGAGTTCGATGTTATTCTGACTGCATTTGGTGACAAGAAGATTCAGGTGATCAAGGAAATCCGTGGAATTACCGGTCTGGGCCTTAAAGAGGCCAAAACGCTGGTTGAGAGTGTACCGGCTCCGGTTAAGGAAGGCATCGCCAAAGAAGACGCAGAGAAAATTAAAGAACAGCTCGAAGCAGCCGGCGCGCAGGCCGAAGTCAAGTAACGATTCCAGTCATGACCTAATTCTTCCACTCGTTTCATTCTCAACTGGATTTACACGGAATCACTCGCGAAAATGGGACCGAGGACAACAGTCCGTTGGCTCCCATTTTCGCAATTCCGGGACCAGCATTTTCCTGAACCCTTCACGATCTATGGTTTTGAGGCCGCCAGCGAATTTCTCCCGGGCCAGTAGCGCACCCAGCCCAAGACCTGAAACGTAAACCCAAATCAAAATCTGGAGATGCCATGTCGAAACCGCCATTGGCAAGCAAGCGCATTAGGAAGAATTTCGGCAAGATTCGAAAAATTGTCGATATTCCCGATTTGATCGGAATGCAGCTGGAATCGTTCAAGCGGTTCCTTCAGATCGACGTTCCACCAGAAAAACGTGAGGACACCGGACTGCAGGCCGTCTTTAACTCGGTTTTCCCGATCAAGGATTTTACCGGAAGCGCTTCTCTCGAATTCGTATCTTACCGCTTCGGAGAGCCGAAACACAGCGTGCAGGAATGCGTGCACCGCGGGATGACTTATGAAATTCCTATCCGTATCACTGTTCGATTGGTGGTATACGATATCGATAAAGATACGGGTATTTCCAATATCAGAGACATCAAGGAACAGGAGATCTATTTCGGCACCATCCCCCACATGACCAGCAGGGGAACCTTTATCATCAACGGGACGGAGCGAGTCGTCGTCAGCCAGCTTCATCGGTCTTCGGGGGTCTTTTTCGATCACGATAAAGGAAAAACCCATTCCAGCGGTAAAGTGATCTACAGCTCTCGGATCATACCGGTTCGTGGGTCGTGGATCGATATGGAAATAGATCCCAAGGACATCGTTCATATCAGAATCGACCGTCGCCGGAAGTTTCCCATTACGCTGCTGTTCAAGGCCTTTGGTTATGCGACAGAGGATTTGCTGACCTACTTCTACCGAACGGAAAAAATTCTGACTGACGGGCAGAGCTTTTTCAAGAAGTTCAACGAAGCGCTTCTCAAAGGGCAGCGAGCCGGCCAGGACATTATCGATCCTGAAACCGGTGAGGTCATCGTCAAGAAAGGACGGATTGTCGCCCAGCGTTCAATTCGGCGGCTTAAATCCGCGCAGGTGGACAGCATCCCCATCAGTGCCGAGGAGGTTGTTGGAAAAGTCTCGGCAACCACCATCCTGAATCCGGAGACAAACCAGCCGGTGGTCAGGCCAAATGAAGTGCTTGATGAGGAAAATCTCGCAGCTGTCGTTCAGGCGGGTATCAGGGAATTCGATGTCCTTTTTATCGACGGTGTCACCAGCAGTGACTCCATTCGAAAAACGCTGCTGCTGGACAAAGTCGAAGCCAAGGACGAGGCGCTGGTCGAGATCTATCGGAGACTGCGGCCCGGCAACCCAGCTACACCTGAGGTCGCCCAGGATTTCGTGGATCACCTCTTTTTTAAGTCGGCCTACTATGATCTGTCTACTGTAGGGCGACTGAAGATCAATCACCGGCTGGGCATTGAGACGACAAAGGACCTGAGAATTCTCAGAAAGGAAGATATCCTGCTCACAGCCAAAACCCTGGTTGAACTGAAAGATACCCAGGGAATGGTCGACGATATCGATCACCTGGGCAACCGGCGGGTCCGGGCGGTGGGTGAATTGCTGGAAAATCAGTACCGGATCGGACTGGTGCGGATGGAGCGCGCCATCAAGGAACGGATGAGCCTTCAGGAAGTCGATGCCCTGATGCCCCACGATCTGGTGAATCCGAAGCCGGTGTCTGCCGTTGTCAAAGAGTTTTTTGGCACCAGTCAGCTGTCCCAGTTCATGGATCAGACCAACCCTCTGTCTGAAACAACTCACAAGCGACGGCTCAGCGCGCTCGGCCCCGGTGGTCTGACCCGGGAGCGGGCCGGTTTTGAGGTGCGCGACGTCCACCCCTCTCACTACGGACGGATTTGCCCCATCGAGACCCCGGAAGGGCCTAATATCGGCCTGATTGTTTCCCTAAGCACCTATGCCCGGGTCAATGCCTATGGCTTCATCGAAACCCCGTATCGTGTTGTGGAAGAGGCAACTGTCTCACGCAACGTCAAATTTCTCAGCGCATTCGAGGAAAAAGAGCATCCCATCGCCCAGGCCAATGCACCGATTGACGAGACATCGCATTACATCAATCCGTTGGTAACCTCCCGGGTGGCGGGTGAATTCATGATGGTGCCCCAGGAAAAGATCGAGCTGATGGATGTCTCTCCCGATCAGCTGGTGAGCGTTTCGGCCTCATTGATTCCCTTCCTTGAAGCCGACGATGCCAACCGCGCACTGATGGGTTCCAACATGCAGCGTCAGGCCGTGCCGCTGATGGTAGCCCAGGCTCCGCTGGTTGGAACGGGCATTGAAGGTGTCGTTGCCAAGGATTCAGGGGTCGCCATCGTCGCCGAGCGGGACGGCATCGTTGAGCATGTCGACGCTTCCCGAATCGTTCTTCGTCATGACCCGGACGGAGACGGGTTTGAAAAACCGGTGACCATCTACAATCTTCAGAAATTCATTCGGTCCAATCAGAATACCTGTTTCAACCAGCGGCCGATCGTCAAAAAGGGTCAACCGGTCAAAGCCGGGGAGATTATTGCCGACGGGCCGGCCACCGAAAAGGGCGAACTGGCGCTAGGAAAAAACGTCACGGTAGCTTTTATGCCCTGGGGAGGGTACAATTTCGAGGACTCCATACTGGTCGGCGAGCGCCTTCATCGTGAGGGAGTCTATACCTCGGTTCATATCGAGGAGTTTGAAGTCGTCGCGCGGGATACCAAGCTGGGCAAGGAAGATATCACGCGAGACATCCCCAATGTCGGTGAGGAAGCGCTGAAAAATCTGGACGATAGCGGTATCATCCGCCTCGGTGCCGAGGTGGGGCCCGGCGATGTTCTGGTCGGGAAAATCACTCCCAAAGGCGAGACGCAGCTGTCACCTGAAGAAAAATTGCTTCGGGCCATTTTCGGCGAGAAAGCCGGCGATGTGAAAGATACCTCGCTCCGGGTTCCTCCGGGGGTGCAGGGCATTGTCATCGATGCTAAGGTGTTCTCCCGCAGGGGTATAGCCAAAGACGACCGGACCCGTGAAATCGAGGACGCCGAAATCCTGGCTCTGGAAAAAGATCGGGATGATGAACTGGCTGTTATCGGTCAGGTTGTCAAAGATCAGGTCGCTCAGATTATCGTGGGTCACAATTGCGCCACGGCTTTGAAGCGGAACAAAAAAATTCTCGTGCCCAAAGACACTCCGATCGAACCCGATATGCTCGCAGAAATTCCGCTGGCCCACCTGGAAGGCGTTGTTCTGGAGGATCCGGAGGCCACCGACAGGGTTCATGATCTGATGGCCCGATACCGCGAGCAGTGCGATCTGTGCCGCGAGAATTTTGAAAAGCAGCTCGGACGCTTCGAACGAGGTGATGATCTGCCGCCCGGTGTCATCAAACTGGTGAAAGTCTATGTGGCCATGAAACGAAACCTGTCGGTCGGTGACAAAATGGCCGGGCGACACGGTAACAAAGGTGTTGTCAGCCGGATTCTGCCCCAGGAGGATCTGCCGTATTTTGCCGATGGGACCACCGTCGATATGGTGCTCAACCCCTTGGGCGTGCCGTCCCGAATGAACGTTGGCCAGGTCCTTGAGATTCATCTGGGCCGGGCTGCGCGGGTGCTGGGGCAGCAAGTCAACCAGTTGATGGATGAGCAGAAGCTGGAAGCCCTCCGGGAAAAAATGAAGCGCATCTTTGGCGATGCATCGGTCAACACAATGATCGATGACTTCAGCGACGACGAGCTGAACCATTTTGCTTCCCACTACCGGGAAGGTGTTCACATGGCCACCCCGGTTTTTGATGGTGCCAAAGAAAGTGAGATCAAAAACCTCCTGCGGGAAGCCGGAGTGGCCACCACCGGTCAGACCACGCTCTATGACGGTCGAACCGGAGAAGCCTTCAAAGAGAAAATTACCGTCGGCACCATGTATATGCTGAAACTGCACCATCTGGTCGATGACAAAATCCACGCCAGGTCTATCGGGCCATACTCGCTGGTGACTCAGCAACCGCTGGGTGGTAAAGCCCAATTTGGCGGGCAGCGTTTGGGGGAAATGGAGGTCTGGGCCATGGAAGCCTATGGTGCGGCACATTCTCTGCAAGAGTTTTTGACGGTCAAATCAGACGATATGGCCGGGCGAACACGGATGTACGAGAAAATCGTCAAGGGACAGAATGTACTGGAGCCGGGTATTCCCGAGTCTTTCAAGGTGCTGACTAAAGAATTGATGGCCCTGGGGTTGGATGTAACCCTCTTGGAAGAAAACGAATAAGGAGAGGATCTTGGAAACTCTATACGATTTCTTCGCCAAGCCAACGGATCCGAAGCGTTACGGTGGTGTTCAGGTGGCACTGGCATCACCGGAACAGATTCTTCAGTGGTCACACGGGGAGATTAAAAAACCGGAGACAATCAATTACCGCACCTTCAAGCCGGAGCGCGAGGGGCTGTTCTGCGCCAAAATATTTGGTCCCACCAAGGACTACGAGTGCAACTGCGGCAAATACAAGCGGATGAAGCACCGGGGTGTGATCTGCGAGAAGTGTGGCGTGGAAGTCATTCAGTCCAAGGTCCGGCGGGATCGAATGGCCCACATTGAGTTGGCGACGCCATGCGCCCATATCTGGTTTTTAAAAAGTTTGCCGAGTAAAATCGGAAACTTACTGGATTTGACACTCAAGAGCATTGAAAAGGTGCTCTATTTTGACAGTCACATCGTTATCGATCCCAAGGATACCGGGCTGAGCAAGGGGCAGCTCCTGTCAGAGGAGAAGTACCAGGAGGCCAGGGAAACATACGGCACCAAGTTCGATGCCGGCATTGGCGCCGAAGCGGTTAAGAAACTGCTGGAAACCCTGGATCTTGAGGCCATCTACAAAGAATTGAAGGTCGAGATTAAAGAGACCGGGTCTCTGGCCAAGCGGCAAAAGCTTGCCAAGCGGTTAAAAATTATCGATGCGTTCCGCCGCTCCGGAGTCGATCCGTCGTGGATGATCATGAGTGTTATCCCGGTGCTTCCCCCGGATCTTCGACCGCTGGTACCGCTTGAAGGTGGTCGCTTTGCCACTTCAGACCTGAACGATCTGTACCGGCGGGTCATTAATCGAAACAATCGCCTCAAACGGTTAATGGACCTGAACGCGCCGGATATCATTGTTCGCAACGAAAAGCGGATGCTTCAGGAATCGGTTGATGTCCTGTTCGACAACGGGCGCCATGGGCGGGTGATTACCGGAACCAACAAACGGCCGCTCAAATCTCTCAGCGACACCCTGAAAGGAAAACAGGGGCGGTTCCGCCAGAACCTCCTGGGAAAACGGGTGGATTACTCGGGACGTACCGTTATTACCGTCGGACCCAACCTCCGTCTTCATCAGTGCGGTCTGCCCAAGAAAATGGCGCTTGAGCTGTTCAAACCGTTTGTATATTACCGGTTGGAGCAGAAAGGTCTTGTCTCAACGGTCAAAAGCGCCAAAAAGATGGTGGAGCGGGAAATCCCGGAAGTCTGGGATACCCTCGATGAAGTGGTGCGTGAGTATCCGGTGATGCTCAACCGGGCGCCGACTCTTCACCGCCTGGGTATTCAGGCATTCGAGCCGATTCTGATCGAAGGAAAGGCCATTCAGCTTCATCCCCTGGTCTGCACGGCCTTCAACGCTGACTTTGACGGCGACCAGATGGCTGTCCATGTGCCGCTGTCGGTGGAAGCGCAAATCGAGGCCCGCGTGCTGATGCTGGCCAGTAACAATATCCTCAGCCCCGCCAATGGCAGCCCGATTATCGTTCCCAGTCAGGATATTGTTCTGGGGATTTACTACATGACGCGACTGATGCCCGGAGCCAAGGGGGAGGGAAATCTTTTTTCAAGTCCCGAAGAGGTTCGGTCTGCCTATGACGGCGGTGCGGTGGGGCTGCACACCGGGATAACCATGCGAATCAACGGAAAACGCGTGGAGACGACCGTGGGCCGGGTTCTGTTGTGGGAGATTATCCCCCAGGACCACCTTACAATCATGCGGCACCTGGCCGTGGAAACCGAAGAACATGCAGCGTCGGTACTTGCCGAGTTTCGAAGCGGGACTTCCTTTGAGGAACTGGTGCAGAAGCATTCCGTGAGCGCGGACAAAAGCAATGACGGTCTTCTGGGGATGTTCCGTAAAGAGGAGTTCCAGCGGTTCTACCATACGGATTCTTCAACGACCGATACTGTCTTTTCACTTGACGTTGGCGATGTAACCGGTGTCATCCGAGACGGTGAGCTGTATCATCTCTTTGAGGTGGTTGACCGCAGGCCCGAAATTCCCTTCGAGGCGGTCAATAACGTGATGGACAAAAAGCGGCTGCGGGATCTGATCGATTATGCCTATCGGAATCTCGGCCCCAAGGCGACGGTCATCCTCGCTGACCGCCTCAAGGACATCGGATATCGCTATTCCACCGAGGGCGGTCTGTCGATTTCCATTGACGCCATGATCATTCCGGAAAAGAAATGGGATATCCTGAAGCTGGCCGAGGCCAATGTTAAGGAGATCGAAAACCAGTATACCGAGGGGTTGATCACCCCGGGGGAAAAGTACAACAAAGTCGTCGATATCTGGGCCAAGGCCACTGACGATGTCGCCAACGAGATGATGGAGTGTATGAAGGCCGGGCAGGTCCTTGACGATGAAGGCCAGCCGGTGGCCGAGCAAGGTCCGAACCCGATTTTTATGATGGCTGATTCCGGTGCCCGAGGTTCCAAGGACCAGATGCGACAGCTTGCCGGTATGCGGGGGCTGATGGCCAAGCCGTCCGGTGAGATCATCGAAACGCCGATTCAGGCTAACTTCCGTGAGGGGCTCTCGGTGCTTCAGTACTTCATTTCCACTCACGGTGCCCGGAAGGGGCTGGCCGACACGGCTCTGAAAACAGCAAACTCCGGTTACCTGACTCGAAGGCTTGCCGACGTGGCTCAGGACTGCTCGGTGGTGGAAGAAGACTGCGGCACGATGGTTGGTGTCGATGTTGAACCGCTGATGGAGGGCGGGGAGGTCATTCAGGAACTTGGTGAACGCATTCTCGGCCGCGTGGCCATGGAGGATATCCTGGATCCGTTCACCGATGAGGTCATTATAAAGTCAGGTACCGAGCTGGGCGAGCCGGAAGTTAAAAAGATCGCAGACGCCGGCTTGACTACCGTGAAAATTCGTTCCGTGCTCACCTGTCGCACCAAAAACGGCGTATGCGCCCGATGTTACGGCCGGGATCTGGCCCACGGCAGGACGGTTGAAATCGGACAGGCCGTTGGAATTCTTGCCGCCCAGTCTATCGGCGAGCCCGGTACCCAGTTGACCATGCGTACATTTCACATCGGCGGTACCGCCAGCCGGCGCGTCGAGCAGGCGGACATCAAGGCCCGGGTCGATGGGCGCGTGCGATTTGTCGATCTGAATGTCGTCCAGACCAAGACCAATGAGTACGTGGTCATGAATCGAAAAGGTGGAGAGTTTGCCATCGTCGGTGAGACAGGGCGTGAGCTTGAGCGGTTTCCGATTATCTACGGGGCGCATTTGACCATTCAAGACGGCGACCGGGTCAGTGCCGGCGATCTGCTTGCCACGTGGGATCCGTTTTCCACTCCGATTCTCACGGAAGTGGACGGTATGGTCAAATTTGACGACATCGTTCCCGGCAAGACACTTCATGAAAAAGTCGACCCGGTGACCGGAAAGTCGAGCCGTACTATCAGCGAGACCAAAAGTGCCGATGAACGGCCGCGGATCACCATCAAGAATGCAGACGGAAAAACTGCGACTTTGCCCGATTCATCCGGTAAAGCCCGGTACCTTCTGCCACTGGACGCCATTCTTCTGGTGGAAGAGGGCGACGACGTGAAAGCAGGGGATATCCTTGCCAAGTTGCCGCGAGCTACAACCAAAACCAAGGATATCACCGGCGGTCTCCCCCGGGTAGCCGAGCTGTTTGAAGTTCGCAAACCAAAGGAAATAGCCGTTCTCAGCGAGATCGACGGGTACATATCCGTGGCCAAAGCTACCAAGAAGGGGAAACAGAAAATTACGGTAACACCGGTTGATACCGGTGAGAAGAAGGAATATCTGATTCCCCGGGGCAAGCATATCAATGTCTATGAAGGGGACTACGTCCGCGCGGGCGATGCGCTTATCGGCGGCTCTGCAATTCCGCAGGACATCTTGAACATCAAGGGTGAAATTGCCCTGGCCAGATACCTGGTTGACGAGGTTCAGGAAGTCTACCGCCTGCAGGGCGTGCGCATCAACGACAAACACATTGAAGTGATCGTTCGGATGATGACTCGCCGAGTCAAGATACTCGATCCCGGTGATACCGATTTTATCACGGAGGAACAGGTCGATCGAATCCTGTTTGAAGAGGCCAATAACGCCGTCATTCAAAAAGGTGGCAAACCAGCCGTTGCTGAACCGCTGATTCTGGGAATTACCAAGGCGTCGCTCTCCACGGAGAGTTTTATATCTGCCGCATCCTTCCAGGAAACTACGAAGGTACTCACCGATGCCAGCATTCAGGCCCGGGTAGACCGGCTGAGCGGCCTTAAAGAGAATGTAATTATGGGACGACTCATTCCTGCAGGAACCGGTGTCCGCGAATACCGGAACGTTGAAATTTCATCGACATGACCACTGGGGGAGGGCTTTTGCCGACGCGAAAGCGCCTCCCCAAATTTTGATCGATCAATTGAATAAAAAACTTGACAAGTGGCAACCTTCAAGGTAACTAATGTCACTTTGTCGAAACAAGGTATTTGTGCGCCAAAATTTAGTGTAAGGGGAAAGTATGCCGACTATTAACCAGTTAGTCCGAAAGGGAAGACGCAGGCAGGAACAGAAGTCGAATACGCCGGCACTGAAGGGAGCTCCTCAGAAGCGCGGTGTGTGCACTCGTGTGTACACCTCGACGCCGAAAAAGCCGAATTCAGCTTTGCGTAAGGTTGCGCGTGTTCGATTGACTACGGGTATTGAAGTGACCGCTTACATCCCTGGTATCGGACATAACCTTCAGGAGCACTCCGTCGTTTTGGTTCGAGGCGGCCGTGTAAAGGATCTGCCCGGTGTCCGTTATCACATCGTTCGCGGTACGTTGGATACTCTGGGCGTAGAAGACCGGAAACAGGGGCGATCCAAATATGGAGCCAAGAAGCCTAAGTGATGATGTCGGGCTCTTGACGTTTTTGCTTCCGAAAAAATGCATTCGGGGATAAGTGAGTAGAAAATGCCGAGAAGAAGAGAAGTTCCGCAGCGGGAAATACTGCCCGATTCGAAGTATAACAGCAAGTTGGTAGCGCGCTTTATCCATTCTATCATGAGGGATGGGAAAAAAAGCACGGCTCAATCGATTCTGTATGGGGCCTTCGATGTGATTGAGGACAGGGCAAAAGAACCGGCTCTGAAGGTGTTCGAGAAGGCTCTTGAAAACGTAAAGCCGGTAATCGAGGTCAAATCGAGACGTGTTGGCGGGTCGACCTATCAGGTGCCGCAGGAAGTGCGGCCCAATCGGCGCACGGCGCTGGGAATCCGGTGGATTATCGGTTTTGCCAGGAAACGCTCGGAAAAGGGTATGGCCCAGAAGCTTGCCGGTGAGTTGTTGGATGCTGCCAACAACCGTGGCGGAGCAGCCAAGAAGAGAGAAGATACGCACAAAATGGCTGAGGCGAACAAGGCCTTTGCCCATTTCCGCTGGTAATTGCATTTATTCAGTATCATCAGAAGCTCGCATGCATCCAGGGGTCATCGCTCCTGGATTGCTCGTATGCAGACGAGTAATTTTTTATGTTCTTCTCGTATTAAGGGGAGGGGAAAACGATGGCGAAGGAAAAATTTGAGCGAACCAAGCCTCATGTTAACGTGGGCACGATCGGTCATATCGACCACGGGAAGACGACCTTGACAGCGGCGATCACCAAGCTGAACGGGCTGAAGGGAAAAGCATCCTTCGTTCCTTTTGATCAGATCGACAAGGCACCCGAGGAGAAGGAGCGCGGGATTACCATCGCCACCGCCCATGTCGAGTACGAGACTGACAATCGGCACTACGCTCATGTGGACTGCCCGGGTCACGCTGACTACATTAAAAACATGATCACCGGTGCGGCCCAGATGGACGGCGCCATTCTGGTTGTTGGCGCCGACGACGGTCCGATGCCCCAGACCCGCGAGCACATTCTGCTGGCCCGTCAGGTTGGTGTGCCCCGGATCGTGGTGTTTTTGAACAAGTGCGATATGGTGGACGACGAGGAGCTGATCGAGCTGGTCGAACTGGAGCTGCGCGAGCTTCTCGACAAATACGAATTTCCGGGCGATGACACACCGATTATCCGCGGCAGCGCACTGAAAGCACTGGAGTGCGATGATGTGGACGCCGACGAGGCCAAGTGCATCTTTGAGCTTATGGATGCCATCGATGATTTTATCCCCGAGCCGGAGCGCGACATTGACAAGACCTTCCTGATGCCGATCGAGGATGTGTTCAGCATTTCGGGTCGCGGCACGGTGGTGACGGGTCGAGTTGAACGCGGCGTGCTTCATGTGGGCGACGAGGTGGAAATTGTCGGTATCCGTCCGACGGCCAAAACGGTATGTACCGGTGTGGAAATGTTCCGCAAGCTCCTTGATGAAGGTCAGGCCGGTGACAATATCGGAGCGCTGCTCCGGGGCACCAAGCGTGATGAGGTTGAACGGGGTCAGGTTCTGGCGGCACCGAAGTCAATTACCCCTCACACGAAGTTCAAGGCCGAAGTGTATATTCTGAGCAAAGAGGAAGGCGGGCGACACACGCCGTTTTTCAACGGTTATCGGCCGCAGTTTTACTTCCGGACCACGGACGTGACAGGTATATTGAATTTGCCCGAGGGTGTTGAGATGGTAATGCCCGGGGACAATGTCACGATTTCGGCCGAGCTGATCACGCCAATCGCCATGGAGGAAGGCCTCCGCTTTGCGATTCGTGAAGGCGGCCGTACCGTCGGTGCCGGTGTGGTTAGCGAAATTATCGAATAAGTGGGAAACTAGTTACCATGATAATGAATACCAAGATCAGGATCAGGCTCAAGGCGTACGATCACAAGCTTCTGGACCAGTCGTCGGCCGATATTGTCGACACGGCCAGCAAGACCGGGGCTAAAGTGGTGGGACCCATACCGCTTCCCACCAGGATCAATAAATATTGCGTCTTGCGGTCACCGCACGTTGATAAGAAGTCCCGTGAGCAGTTCGAGGTCCGGACCCATAAGCGTCTGCTTGACATTCTCGAGCCCACCCAGCAGACCGTTGACGCTTTGATGAAACTCGACCTCTCTCCGGGGGTGGACGTAGAGATTAAGCTGTAAGATAGGGTATGTGAAGATCATGTGTAAAGGACTGATAGGGAAGAAACTGGGGATGACCACAGTTTTCGCGCCAGATGGCCGAAGTATACCGGTGACAGTGATTCAGGCCGGTCCGTGTGTGGTGACCCAGATCAAGACTGAGGCTATCGACGGGTACAACGCGCTGCAGCTCAGCTACAGCGAGAAGAGGGAGGCCCGCGTTACCAAACCCCTGCGCGGACATTTTAAAAAAGCCGGGGTTGCCTGCTACGCAGTGGCGAAAGAATTTGAGGTTGACCAGCCCGCTGATTTCGCCCTTGGCCAGACGGTGAATACCGAGTTGTTCCAGGTCGGCGAAAAAGTCGATGTGGTGGGAAAAACCAAAGGACGCGGATATTCCGGCGTTATCAAACGGCACGGTTTTCACGGCGGTAAAAACACTCACGGCAGTCACAGCCACCGGGTTCCCGGTTCGATCGGCTGCAGTGCATGGCCCGCCAAGGTCATTAAGGGAAAAAAAATGCCGGGCCGTTACGGCACCGATCGTAAGACGGTCCGGAATCTTGAAATTGTCGATATCCGGCCCGAACAGAATCTGATTCTGATCAAAGGTGCTCTGCCTGGGCCCAATTCCGGAATCGTGGAAATCAAAAAGCTGAAATTTCAATAGTAAACCGTTCATCAGCCTTTGCAGATTGATTTCGAATCCGACAGTTTGCTGAGATCCCGAAACTCCAAAGGCTAATCCGAGGAAAACTATGGCAGTCGTAGATGTAGTAAATAAATCCGGCGAAAAAGTTTCCCAGGCTACTTTGCCCGATGAAATTTTCAGCGTGCCTGTGAAACCGAGTGTCCTGCACGAGGTCGTGACAATGCAACTGGCCTCGCGGCGGGCCGGGACCGCGTCTGTTAAGCACCGGTCCGATGTCAAGGGAAGCTCCCGAAAGCTGTTCAGACAGAAGGGTACCGGGCGAGCCCGGCGAGGTGATATTAAAGATCCTCTGTTGCGAGGCGGTGGCTCAGTGTTTGGCCCTGACCCGCGAAGCTATGCGTACCGGGTCCCCAAGAAAGTGAGAAAGCTTGCTCTGAAAATGGCCTTGAGCAGTAAACTGCAGGATCAGGAACTGATTCTGCTTGATGAATTCGGGCTTGAACAGATCAAGACAAAGAGCTTTGTGGAAGTGCTCGACGCGCTCGATACGAAGAACGTATTGATTATTACGGATCAGAAAGATCAGAAACTTGAGCTGTCGTCCAGAAATGTTCCCAATGTCAAAGTACTGCGGACCGAAGGGCTCAACGTGTACGATATTTTGAAGTACAAAAATCTGGTGCTGCTGGAGTCCTCCATTAAAAGCATCGAAGGGAGGCTGCTCGCATGAATCCGTACGATATTGTGAAACGGCCCGTCATTACCGAGAAAACCAGTATTCAGAAAGAAGATAACAACCAGGTTTCCTTTGAGGTAGACCGCGGGGCAAACCGTGTGGAGATCAAAAAGGCCATTGAGCAGATTTTCAATGTCAGCGTGGCCAAGGTCCGAACTCAGCAAGTGAATGGTAAGGTCAAACAGCGCGGCCGGATTGTCGGCAAGCGGCGCGACTGGAAGAAGGCGATAGTGACCTTGATGCCGGGCCAGCGGATCGATTTCTTTGAAGGAGTTTAAAGGGGCACACCATGGCTGTTAAAAAAGTTAAACCAACATCTCCCGGACGTCGGTTTCAAACGTATAGCAAATATGAAGAGATTACCACGACCACCCCTGAGAAAAGCCTGCTGAAAGTAATTAAGAAGTCTGGCGGGCGAAACGTCAACGGGCGCATCACCAGCCGCCACCGGGGCGGCGGTCACCGGCGACATTATCGTGTTATTGACTTCAAGCGAGACAAGATCGGTATCCCGGCCAAGGTTGCCACCATTGAATACGATCCGAATCGGTCTGCACGAATTGCGCTGCTTCATTATGTGGATGGTGAGAAGCGCTACATCCTGGCACCTCAAGACCTTGTTGTCGGCGATACGGTGATGTCCGGACCCGATGCGGACATCCGACCGGGAAACACGCTGCCGCTCAGAAATATTCCGCTCGGCACGCACATTCACAACCTTGAGTTGAAGCTTGGTAAAGGGGGGCAGATTGTGCGAAGCGCCGGTACCTTTGCCCAGTTGATGGCAAAAGAAAACCGCTATGCGCTGGTGAAGCTGCCGTCGGGTGAAGTGCGGATGGTTTTGCTTGATTGCAAGGCCACCATCGGCCGATTGGGCAATGTAATGCATGAAAACCTCTCTCTCGGGAAGGCCGGTCGCAAGCGATGGCTCGGACGTCGGCCCTCGGTTCGCGGTGTGGCGATGAACCCGGTCGACCATCCCATGGGTGGTGGTGAAGGACGCTCCTCAGGCGGGCGTCATCCCTGCAGTCCGTGGGGAACTCCGGCAAAGGGCTTCAAGACCCGGAATCGTCGAAAAAGCGATCGGTACATTGTCAAGAAACGATCTTAATGCCGGCGAAAGGGATGTATAAAGTCGGTTGAGAGAGCTGAAACACTATATTTCCAGGAGAAATCATGCCACGGTCGTTGAAAAAAGGTCCATTTATTGAACCTAAACTGTTCAGTAAGGTGCTAAGCGCCCAGGAGAGTCGAAGCAACCGGGTCATCAAAACATGGTCCAGGCGCTCGACAATCATTCCTGAGATGGTCGGTATAACGCTGGCGGTTCATAACGGTAGAAAGTTCGTACCGGTGTTCGTCACCGAGGATATGGTCGGACACAAGCTTGGTGAGTTCTCGCCGACCCGGACTTACTACGGACACGCCGCGGATAAAAAATCGAAACTGAAAAAATAACAGGGTTTGGAGAAGGCAATGTCTGGTACAGAAGTAAAGGCCGTGCTGCGATACGTTCGCATTTCTCCGCAGAAGGTCCGCAAGCTGATTGGTGCTGTCAAGGGAAAACCGGTTGAAACCGGACTGAGTACCCTGCGCTTCATGCCGCAGAAATCGGCGCGCCTTGTCGAAAAGACGATCCAGTCTGCGGTTGCCAATGCGGATCAGAAGCCCGGTGTTGATGTCGATGCTCTGGTTATTCGGAATATCATCGCTGATCAGGGGCCGACACTCAAGCGGTTTCGGGCGCGGGCGCGCGGAAGAGGAACACGAATATTAAAACGAACTTCACACATCACGGTAATTTTAGCCGACGAGTCGGTGTAAAAAGGGGGTAACAGCTTGGGCCAGAAAGTCAATCCGATAGGATTAAGGTTGGGTATAGTCAAAACGTGGGAATCACGTTGGTACGCCGATAAAAAGTATTCCGACTATATACTTGAGGATTACAATATTCGGAAATTCCTCAAAAAGCGTCTGTCTCACGCGGGTATTTCCCGGATTGAAATAGAACGGTCGTCCAAGCGAGTCAGGCTCCGGATATACACCTCCCGCCCAGGGATTGTAATCGGCAAAAAAGGCGCTGAGATCGCTCAACTGAAAAAAGAACTTGAAAAAATGATCGCGCAGGAAGTCCTCATCGATATCCAAGAGGTGAGGAAACCCGAAATTGATGCACAACTGGTAGCCGAAAACATTGCTCTGCAGATCGAGCGGCGCGTTGCCTTTCGGCGGGCGATGAAACGCGGCCTTCAGTCAGCGATGCGGTTCGGCGCCGAAGGTATCAAGGTGATCGCATCCGGCCGCCTTGGTGGTGCCGAAATGGCCCGCACCGAACAGTACCGGGAAGGGCGGGTACCCCTTCACACGCTCCGCGCTGACATCGATTACGGATTTGTTGAAGCCAAGACGACCTACGGTATTATTGGAATTAAGGTCTTTATCTTCAAAGGCGAAATTTTGAAAAAAGACGCGATCGAAATCGGCGGATAGCATCAGATAGGAGAACAAGGGCATGCTGAGTCCTAAGAAGGTTAAATTCAGAAAACAACAAAAGGGCAAAATGCGAGGCACCGCGCGTCGGGGCAGCCAGCTGAGCTTCGGAGAATACGGTCTTCAGGCGGTAGAATGCGGGAAGATAAGCTCCAAGCAGATCGAGGCGGCCCGTATCGCGATGACCCGTCACGTCAAAAGAGGCGGGAAAATGTGGATAAGACTTTTCCCGGACAAGCCCTTTACCAAGAAGCCGGCCGAAGTACGAATGGGTAAGGGTAAGGGCGCACCGGAAGGTTGGGTCGCTGTCATTAAACCCGGCCGAATTCTCTATGAAATGGAAGGAGTCCCCCGGGAATTGGCCAAGGAAGCCCTGCGTCTGGCATCGCACAAGCTTCCGATCAAGACTCGATTTATTGAAAGGGGGGCTGCATCATGAAGGTAAGTGAAATTCGAGCCATGAGCAGGGATGAACAGTTTCGAAAAGTGGATGATCTGAAACAGGAATTGTTCAACCTCCGTTTTCAGCACGAAATCGGCCAGCTGGAGAACACGCAGAAGATTAAGCAAACCAAGCGTGACATCGCCCGGATAAAAACAGTAATCCGGGGTTCCAAGAATGATTAAAATTCAAGCAAAGAATTGATGTTGCCATGAAAAATCGAGGAATGAGAAGACAAATGGTCGGGACGGTGGTCAGCTCCAAGAGCGACAAGACGATCACGGTACGCGTTGAACGGCTGGTCAAGCATCGCCTGTATAAAAAATACGTGCGCCGGCAAGCCAAATATGCCGCCCACGATGAAGCCAATGACTGCCGTGTGGGTGATAAGGTTCTCATCACCGAGTCCAGACCCCTGAGCAAAACCAAACGGTGGCGCGTTAGCAAAATTGTCGAAAAAGCGGTTTGATGACAAGGGAAAAATACGATGATTCAGTCAGAAACGAGATTAACGGTGGCAGACAACTCCGGCGCCAAGACCGTACAGTGCATTAAGGTGCTCGGCGGCTCCAAACGGCGATATGCCAGTATAGGCGATGTGGTTGTCGTAACCGTGAAAGAAGCCATACCGAACGCCAAAGTTAAAAAAGGCGATGTCCTGAAGGCTGTCGTGGTCCGGACCAAAAAGGAAGTCAGAAGACCTGACGGAACCTACATTCGTTTCGATGACAATTCGGCGGTCTTGATCAACCAGAACAGAGAACCTATCGGAACCCGGATCTTTGGGCCTGTAGCAAGGGAGCTTCGAGCCAAACGGTTTATGAAGATCATCTCTCTGGCGCCCGAGGTTCTATAGGGCAACCTTGCTTCATGGAGAAGTAATCCCATGCAAACGACGAAAAGTTACCTGAAAAAAGACGACAAGGTAAAGATCATTGCCGGTAAAGACAAAGGCAAGATCGGCAAGGTTCTGAAAGTTAATCGAAAAAAAGAACGGGTTCTTGTCGAAAATATCAACATGATTAAACGGCACTCCAAGCCCAGTGCACAGAACCGACAGGGCGGCATTATTGAGCGCGAAGCCCCGATCCACTGGTCCAACGTGATGCTGATGTGCAACAAGTGCATGAAGCCCGTTCGCATTAAAATGCAGAGCCTCGAAGATGGAAAGAAAACACGGATCTGTAGACAATGCAGCGAAGTCATAGATTCTTAGGACGGTGTGCCGGAGGGAAGGAATGGCCTACTTAAAAGAGCATTACGAAAAAGAAATCGCCCCAAAACTGGTTGAGAAGTTCAACTATCGAAACCAGATGCAGGTACCGAAGATCCAGAAGATCGTTCTGAACATCGGCTTGGGCGAGGCGATCCAGAACATAAAACTTCTTGACGCAGCCGTCGAAGAACTCAAGTTGATATCCGGCCAGCAGCCCATCGTAACCCGGGCCAAACGATCCATTGCCGCCTTTAAACTTCGGGAGGGCATGCCCATCGGTTGCACCGTAACGCTGCGCAGGGACCGCATGTACGATTTTCTCTACAAACTGGTCAATATCGCACTGCCGCGCGTCCGCGATTTCAGAGGGATCTCCGGGAAAGCGTTCGATGGCCAGGGAAATTACACCCTGGGTATCAAGGAGCATATCATTTTCCCCGAGATTGATATCGACAAGATCGAGAAAATCAAAGGCCTGAACGTAACGGTCGTTACCACTGCAAAAACCGACGAGGAAGGCAAAGAACTCCTCAAGCTGTTCGGCATGCCGTTTCGAAATTAGCGCATGACGCCGACCGGCAAGCCCGGGGTTCGAGATTTTGAAAAGGAGGATACGTTGGCTAAGACAGCATTGAAAATGAAGGCAGTGCGAAAACCTAAATTCAGCGTCCGGGCGTACAATCGTTGTCCGATCTGCGGTCGACCCAGGGCATATATGAGAAAATTCGGAATTTGCCGAATTTGTTTTCGAAAACTCGCCTCTGAAGGCCGGTTGCCTGGAGTTGTCAAATCCAGTTGGTAACGTTGGACTTCACGGCCGGAACAAAAGTATTTAAGCGAATAACTAACGGAGAAGACCATGGCGATTACGGATCCTATTGCCGATATGTTGACCCGGATTCGGAATGCGGCAAAGGCAAAATTCACCAGCGTCGATATTCCCGGGGCAAAGTTGAAAATCGAGATGGCAAAGGTAATGAAGGAAGAAGGATTTATCCGGAATTACAAGTTCATCAAGGACAACAAGCAGGGCATCCTTCGGCTCTACCTCAAATATGATGACGAGCAGAGAAATGCCATTCTCGGGATCAAACGGATCAGCAAACCGAGCCGACGCGTTTACGTCAAGAGCAAGGACATCAAGCCGGTATTGAACGGAATGGGTATCGCAGTCATCTCCACCTCTCGCGGGGTGATGACGGACAAAGCGGCCCGACACGAAAATTTAGGCGGCGAGATTCTCTGCAACATTTGGTAGTTAGAGGAGCAACAGATGTCTCGAGTAGGCAAAAAACCGATACCGTTTTCCGATAAGATCAAGGTGTCGTACAAGAACAGAGTCCTGACGGTGCAGGGCGAAAAAGGAACGCTGACGCGGACGATTCACGATGCTGTCGAACTGGAAATTGAAAACGACACAATTATCGTGAAACCCATCAATGACGATCGACAGGGGCGGGCATTTCAGGGGATGGTGCGCAGTCTGGTGGCAAATATGGTTACAGGTGTTGTCGAGGGCTTCGAGCGAACGCTGGAGATCAACGGCATCGGCTACCGGGCGACCCAGAGCGGAAACACGATTACGTTCAACCTGGGATATTCCCATCCGATTGATTTTCCTCTGCCTGATGGGGTTTCCGCAACCGTCGATAAAAACAATACCATTAAGCTGACAGGAATTGACAAGGAAGTTATTGGTCAGACCGCCGCATCCATCCGGCAGCTCCGGCCGCCTGAACCCTACAAGGGCAAAGGCGTCAAGTACGCCGAAGAGTATATTCAGAGGAAAGCTGGAAAGGCTGGCGCCAAGTAAGCCGACGAATCTGCCAAGCCACGGCCTATGCAGGAACCAGCTTGGCTTCAGGGACATGAGGTTAGTTACGATGGGAACCCTACATTTCAGAAAACAGGCACGGCTAAAAAGAAAACGCCGTATTCGCAAGAATGTCTACGGGACGCAGGAACGACCAAGACTTTCCGTCTTTCGTAGTGCCAGGCACATTTACGCCCAGATTATTGACGATACCCAGGGCAAGACCCTGGCGGCTGCCTCCAGCCTGGATAAAGGCATAGCGAACCAGGAAAATAGTAAAGGCAAAGTGGCCGTTGCAACCTCCGTCGGAAAACTCGTCGGTCAGCGGGCCATCGAAAATGGCGTCAAACAGGTTGTGTTTGACCGAAACGGTTTTCTTTACCACGGCCGGGTAAAAGCGCTCTCGGATGGCGCTCGAGAAGCCGGACTGGATTTTTAGGTATTTCAGATCTAAGGAGGCAGACCCTTGTACAAACAGGAAGCGGTCGAAAATCAATTGATTGACAAGGTTGTTCACATCAATCGTGTGGCAAAAGTCGTCAAGGGCGGCCGGAGATTCAGCTTTAGCGCCATTGTCGTTGTCGGCGACGGTGAGGGGAAAGTCGGATTCGGTCTTGGAAAGGCCGGTGAAGTTCCCGAGGCTATACGCAAAGGCGTTGAGAAAGCCAAAAAGAGTATGATCGACGTTCCCTTGGTTGAAGGCACGATTCCATACGAGACAATTGGTCGGTTCGGCGCCGGCCGGGTGTTGCTCAAACCAGCCTCAGAAGGTACCGGAGTGATCGCCGGCGGTGCCGTCCGGGCTGTTCTCGAAGCGGTGGGGGTTCAAAATATTCTCACAAAATGCATGGGATCCAACAATCCCCATAACGTCGTGAAGGCCACAATCGAAGGACTCGGACAGTTGCAGAGCCGTGCTCAGGTTGCGGCCAGACGCGGGAAACGAGTTGAAGATTTATAATTGAGGGAACGGAAATGGCTGCCAAACTCAAAGTAACGCTCGTCAGGAGCATGATCGGAAGACCTGAGAAACACCGTCGGGTCCTGAAGGGAATGGGACTGACCAAGCTCAACAGAACCGTTGAGCTCGAAGATACACCTGCTATCCGTGGGATGGTTAACAAGGTTTCACATCTTGTGAAGGCTGAGGAGGTTTAGCAGATGAGATTAAGTGATTTGTCACCAGCTGCCGGTTCGCGAAAGCCGAAAAAGCGGGTTGGACGCGGCGTCGGCTCCGGGAAGGGCAAAACGGCCGGTCGAGGCACTAAAGGGCATAACGCGCGCTCGGGTGGCGGGGTAAGACCCGGATTTGAGGGCGGCCAGATGCCGCTTCATCGGCGACTGCCCAAACGTGGCTTTACCAATATTTTCAAGAAAAAGTACGCGATAATCAACATCCGCGATTTGAGCCGGTTTGAAAGCGGCGAAACGGTTGATGAGGCTGCCCTTGTCCGGGCCGGCCTGGTCAGCGGCAAACGAGATGGCATCAAGCTGCTTTCAGAGGGTGAAATCGGTTATCCTCTTACCATTCGCGTAAACCAGATCAGCAAAAACGCCAAGGCTAAAATCGAAGCGGCCGGCGGTACTGTAGAGGTTTAATCCTATGATCGGTGGCGGGTTCCAGAATCTGTTTAAAATTCCCGAACTGAAACGTCGAATCCTGTTTACGCTGGGTTTGCTTATTGTCTACCGGATCGGTGTCCACGTTCCGACCCCCGGAATAGACACCATTGCTCTGGCCTCTTTCTTTGCCAAGGCGAAAGAGGGCCTTCTCGGCCTGGTCAATATGTTCTCAGGCGGTGCCCTTGAGCGGTTGTCTGTCTTTGCACTGGGAATTATGCCTTATATCAGTGCATCGATTATCATTCAGCTGCTGACAGTGACGATACCCCACCTGGAGCGACTTTCCAAGGAAGGTGAGCAGGGGCGGAAAAAAATTACCCAATACACCCGATACGGCACGGTGCTGTTGAGTATAATCCAGGGATTCGGAATCAGTATTGGACTGGAGAATATGACTGCACCTTCCGGAGCCCCCATCGTAATCGATCCAGGCTGGGGTTTCAGGTTGATGACGGTGATTACGCTAACCGCCGGAACAGCCTTTATCATGTGGCTCGGTGAACAGATTACCGAACGGGGAATCGGCAACGGGATTTCACTGATTATTTTCTCGGGTATCGTCTGCCGGATGCCAGGGGCCATTACCAACACGTTCCGATTGGTTCGAACCGGTGAGATGAACATCTT
>ENA-ORCT01000208-ORCT01000208.1-marine-metagenome-genome-assembly--contig:-NODE-208-length-31667-cov-3.305603_pt1 | contig 31667 bp, 30 predicted proteins | sample MGYA00248632_ERZ508511 | MGnify/ENA primary metagenome ERZ508511 (study PRJEB26182, sample SAMN06268839) | marine metagenome | isolation source: Tt an P1-techrep anaerobic enrichment on pine from sediment...
GGCAAGCTGATTGTTGAGCAGTTTTATGATGCCAATGCTGCCGAAGCAGCCGCGGCAGAGTTTGAAAAGGTTTTTGCCCAGAACCAGTTGCCGGATGACATGCCGGAAGTCCAAACGCCTGCTGAACCGATTATGGCCAGCAAGTTGCTGCTCCATTGCGGGCTGGTTGAAAGCGGCGGCGAGGCCAAACGCATGTGCAAGCAGGGCGGCGTAAAAATCAATGATGAAAAAATCGCCGATCCATCACAGGAGATCGCGCCGGCTGACGGCATGGTCGTGCAGGTCGGAAAACGAAAATTCGCCAAACTGAAAATTAAATAATTTTGACGGGATTAACAGGAAGGTGTCATTTCGGCCTCCGAGCCGGGATCCAGGGCGACACCGTCTGGATGCCGGATCAAGTCCGGCATGACATTTCATAGGATATTGGGAGACAGTTATGAAACTGCCGGACATTGAAAACGCGGACAAATACACAGGGCTGTATGTGGTTGATTTTGGTGATCATTGCGGCGTTGGCTTTACAGCGTCCGAAGTTGCGGAACTGCTGGAAAGTGAGCAGTTCACCGAGGTGCAGGTCTATAAGGTGCATCGTGCCAATCCCGACGGGACGATGGAGCTGAAGGGCGTGCCGCACCAGACATTTCAGCTCGAAGCAGGCATGTTCTTTTACGCGGCCGATGAAGCAACAGCCCGAGACGATTTTCAGCGGCTGTTGACTTGGGCTGATCAGCAATTGCCGCCGGCACGCTGCAAGATCCATTTGGCACAAGCGAGCGACGTATACCTGACGGTGTTGATTTACCCGGCCGAATATGACGACGCATTCAGCCAATGGCTGCTTGATGGCGATTACCGCACGGCCGGGCAGATCGAATGTTCCACCAGTGCTGTACAGCGTTATTATGACGCGAAACCGGATGTCATCGAACGAAAACAGCTTTGGCCGGAAACCGCCATTGAAGCCCTGACCGGTAAGGCTCTCATGGAAGCAACCAACCGGGCGATTGTACGATAATGCAGCAAAACAGGCAAAAACGATTGGGATGGAGTGCGGGAGTGTTAATGGGGTTGTTTTGCAGGAAACCCCGTTCACTGTCGGATGCAGAACTGCACAAAACAGACTTTCATCCGAATACGCAGAAAATGGGGTTGCGTTTTACTGAGCAAATGCGTAAAGTATTTCGATTGCAATGGCTTCGGCTGAAATGAACACGGTTGGATAGAACAGATGCAAAAGATCATACTTGTTATCGTGTTGATTTGTTTGGCTTCAGGCTGTTCAACAGAGCAAGCGAATGAAATGGAAAAACCCATGAATATTCATGAACAGATAAATTATGTGGAATTTCCTGCGAAGGATATGACAGCGACAAAGGAGTTTTTTACGGAAGTATTTAACTGGTCCTTCACAGAATACGGATCGGAATACATGGACGTTAAAGATGCCGGTCTGGGTGTCGGTTTTTACAAATCCGATTTGACGGCACGCTACGAGGATGGCAGCGCGTTGATCGTTTTTTACAGCAAAGAACTGGAAGCGACTCAGGACAAAATTGAAAAAGCCGGAGGCAAAATCTCAAGGACGATTGTCTCGTTTCCCGGAGGTCGGCGGTTTCACTTTAAGGACCCCAGCGGTAATGAGTACGGCGTTTGGTCCGATTTAGAATAGCAAAATGGAGAGGTGTCGGAGTGGCTTATCGAGCTGGTTTCGAAAACCAGTGTGCTCGTTAGAGTACCGGGGGTTCGAATCCCCCCCTCTCCGTTTTTTTCTTTGTTTGCCGATTGAAGTAAAATAAGCACCGAAGCATATTTGCTCCGATGCTTATTTTGATTTGTTTTGGATTGATTCCGAATTCTTATCCGCGTCCGCCGCGATATTGTTTGCCGTTACCTTGCCCACTCCCGTTGCCTTGTCCATGACCTTGACCCTGGCCTTGACCCTTTTTGCTGCCATCGCAAGTGCCTGAGTTCTCGCATTCGCCGGACTTTTCACAACTCTTCTCTTTGGAACAAGTCCCGTTACCGTTTCCGCCGCAGCCCTGGGCTTGTGCAAAAGAGGTGAAAAGACCCATTGTAAACAATACAACTGCGATTAATGCTACTTTCTTTTTCATTGGTTCAACTCCATAGATAAATGTTTTTAATTTTTCAATTACCAAATACACCCTTTAGACGGAGGCCGATTGGATATCCTGCGAAATTTTCTTTTATTTTTGAAAAATTGTTTTAGAAACTTCCTATGGTGGGGCGAATAAAACAACTTGAAATGTTGGGAAAAACGGTTACGTTACACACACCCCTGAAATATAAGCAGGACATTGACGTATGGAAAAAGCCCCGCAAAGCGATAAAAAACTGATCGAGCAGATTGCTGTCGGAAATCCCGAAGCATTGGGACAGTTTGCGCTGCGCTATCAGGATACGGCTCTCTCGCTGGCGTATCGCAATACCCAAAACTGGACCGATGCCGAAGATATCGTACAGGAAGCGTTTATCCGCGTTTTTAAGTCCGCAAAGAGCTATAAAGGCCAAAGCGGTATCAAAACATGGCTTTATCGAATCATCGTGAATCTTTGTATAGACCATCAAAGAAAAAATAAATCCAGCATTTCACTGGACACTACAACAACAGATCTTTTCTCGCAATCGAGCCCGGATCACCTGGAAGCACAAGAGACTGCTGCACTCGTACAAAAAGCAGTCTATGAACTCCCGGAGCGTCAACGAATCGCGTTAATACTGCATCGATATGAAAATCTGTCACATTCGGAAATCAGTGAATCAACCGGTTGGAGCCGTTCGACGATCGAATCGCTGCTAGTGCGGGCTTATGAAAAATTAAGAAAAAAACTGGAAAAAGTAGAATTTCATTAAAAGTACCGCAGGATTCATCCTGCCGGTTCGTCTAAAGTTATAGGATACGTCTATGAAACATATAAACGAGACAGAATGGAATGCCTTTTTGGCTGGGACATGCACACCGGACCTGGCTGCGTGGATCGACGAACACGTCGAGCAATGTCCACAATGCAGACAGCGGATGCAGTCTATTCGTGATGTGGAAGACAAATTAGCCCTGTGGCAGGTCAACACGGCCGATCATGATGTATCTACCAAGGTGATGCAGGCTGTCCTGAATGACTCTTCCGGGTTCCGGCCTTCCTGGCATCGTCGATTTGTATCCTATGCACTGAAAGCCGCGGCTGTCATTTTAATCGGGTTCTTATTAGGATCCTGGGCCGGCAATCAGAGTGCCCAGCAGTATATCGCAAAACAGGACGGCAGCATCACCGAGATGCAACCCGGTTACCTGGCCGCAATCGATCTTCAATTTGCCAGTGGTTTAACATGGTCAGTGCTGAGTGATACTCCCTCGGGAACGGAGGGGCCATAATGAACAAATCACTGAAGACAGCATTGTTGATCGTTGTCCTGATGGCCGGGTGGATGGTCGCTTTCTGGTTCACGCGAACACGGGCGATTGCGGCCTGGCAGCAGGACAATCCGGCGTGGCTCGATAATGTTTCAAATGAAATCATCCAGACCGAAGAAGATTTTCTTCAATGGACGAATGAAAACAAAGAAGTCTTAAGGACTCACCGTCTTGAGTTGGCGCAATTATTGGAAGATCCCGAGTCTGCGGATACATTAATTATAGAAAAAGTCGCCCAAATTGAAGGCGTCCATGAAACACTTCTGCGCGGCGTTTGCCGGCATCTCAAATCAATGCGGACAATGCTGCCGCAGGATCAGAAAGAATTGCTGAGAGGCTTTTGTATGCAAAGCATGCAGGGCGGGATGCATCGCCGCGGGCGTGGTTTTCAAATGCTTAACAGCCAGGAACAAAACACAACCGGCCCCGGTCCTGGCATGGGCAATGGTTTTCGATGGGGTCAGCGCAACGGCTCATGCGGACTGACGCGTAAACTGCAACTGACCGACGAACAGCTTTCGATTGCCCGGGAAAAAGATCCTGCTTTTGAAGAGGATGTTCGAGAACTTCGAAATCAACTGTTCGCAGAACGTCAGGCGCTTCTGTCGCTGTTTGAAAGCGGCAAGGAAATGAACGGGCAGTTGACCGAGCAGTTTGACCGTTTGATCAATGCATATAACACATTGGAAAAGCGGCTTATTGCATTTGTTTTAACGATGCGGCCGTATTTTACGACTGAGCAGCAAAAGCAGATCATCGGTTTGTGCAAGAAGAATTGTATGAACGATGCGAACGCAGATTCATTCGCGTTATAAAATCGCCGATGCATTTGACTTTTCACAGGGTCATCTTTAGATCCGGCAACCTCATTGCCGGAATTGACTGACCGGCTTATAGAACTGATTTATATCCTGCAATCATCCCCTCACAACAGATATTGCCATGAAACTGTATGCGTTTTTGGGACAATCCTCTGCTTGTTCATTCTCTGCATATCACGAGGACATTGAATGTCCACCGTGAAATTCCACATTTTCTTCCTCGATTTTTTCATTAGCTATAAGGTGTTTATGAGGAAGCAGTTAAGATTCCTTTTCTGGTTGGCACACGCCTTGCCATTTATTCATCATAATCGGTTGAAAATGATATATGGAACTTTATACACAGGAGCAAAACGATGGTTGCTATAGTAAACGATTTTAATAGAAACGCATTGGCCGCAAAAGTGGTATCGGGCGAAATCTCATTCGAGAAAGCCGTGACCGGATTAACGCAGGCCGAAGTGAGAATTTTTTTCCGGAAACTGGATAAGGAGTATCGGGCCAAGCATGCTAAAGAAATTCATACTCAAAATTTTTCAGCGAGAAAGGATGAAACATGGACACTTTTGAATTAGACACAATGAAAGCAATGTGGAATAACGAAATAGACTACTACATTATCATCGCCGCAACAGTGGACTTAAAATACTATCCTCCCGAAGTTCAGGAAATCATCAAAACTGAATTTCGCAAGAGAGGTTTTAAAAAAGTGGCATAGTCGATTTTATATTGGAGAAAATTATGAAAAAAATGCTCGCTTACATCCTGGTTTCGGTCGTTGTTTTGGGAGTGGGTCCATGGTGGATTCTTCCTGTATTGATCAGTCAGTCATTGACCCATGTTCAAGCAGAAACACTTGGATTTTGTCAATTATTGATCTTCATCCCCCTGGCGATGGTCTTGGTGTTGATTGCTGTTCAGGAACTGTGTCATTGTAAAAAATCCAGCAATAAACCCTGCTGACGTATCCCTCCTTTTATGCTATACTTGTATCGTTATTCACTTTTTCTTCATTATCCTCATAGAAATAGAATAACATTATGTACATTGGAGGATATTATGAAGCACGTAATTGTGTTATTCGTTCTTTTTGTTTTTGTATTTAGTTTAAATGCAATGGGCGAGAGTTATGAAGATTATAAGATCGTGGCGAATCATAATATATTTAACCAGGATAGAACTCCACAAAAGGTGCAACTTCCTAACGAGGAAACAAACATCGTCGATGAGGTTGTCGGTTTATATATTTTAAAAGGCATTGCCTCAAATGGTACAAAGAAGGTGATTTTTATTGAGGATGAAATATCGGGGGAATCGATACGAGGAGGAGAGGGGGTTGTTTTGCCGAATGGGGTGGTCAAAGATATTTTGCCTGATAAGGTTGTTTATGAGGATAGTGAAGAAATTCGTTTTGTCTATATTGGCAATATTTTGTGCAAAATAATTGAGAAAAAAGAAGTTGAATAAAATTCATTGTAGCGACAGGGGGAGATTGACCTGAAATTCTTCTTTTCCGGGCAAATGACAGGAGGACAGGGGAGTTATTCCCCTGCAATAACCCCTTTTCATCAAATCAGTTATATTCTGACCGATGGTCTTACGTGTAAATTAAGGAATTTCCCTATATTCTAAATTTTCCACGTAATGTATGATTCGTGTTAGTGATAGGATTCTGCAGGGAACTGCATATGTCCGATCGCGAGGGAAGACAGGTTGGGAGAAAACGTTGTGCTGACAGGGTAAACGATGTGTAGAAATCGTTATGAGATTTCTTCATATCGTTTCCTTGTCTTAATTTACTATTACAAAAAACACATATTTGTAAACATCTGAAACATCTTCTATCGTTTTTTACTTTCATAACCTCTTTTGTGCAAATGCTCAGTCAAAAGATGTTTTTTACATGGTTAAAGCGCCTAAAGCTTCGATATTATTTTCTATTAAGACCTTCGTCTTTGCTTTGGACCAATGTTTGATCTGTTGTTCTCGCTGAATTGCTGATTCGTCCGTCTCATGTGCTTCTCGCTAGAGAAGTTTTACAGGTCTTCCTCAAACTATCTATTTTGCTCAACAGCCCTCATTATGTCGTTTAAGCAAGTGTTTGGTCAAGGAATTCGGGGAGTGGGGACTCGTTGAAAAATTGAGAAAATGATTGCGATAAAGGAGATAGGGAGTATAGTACTTATCATAATGGGAGTACAAATTCAGGAGAAATTGTCATGAAAAGAAAGTTATTGTTAATTTTATGTGTTTTTTCCATTTCGTCTTTTGCACATCTTTACGCTCAAAATGCAACAATAAAAGTTGATAGACTCAGACCGGTCGGAGAAATTGATCGAAATATCTATGGGGTTTTTATGGAACCTATCAGGAGTTCGATGGATGGATTACTATACGATCCGGAACATCCATTGGCCAATGAAGATGGATTCAGAACGGATTACATTGAGGCGGCCCGTGAATTAAACCTTCCGAATATGCGCTGGCCCGGCGGCAATTATACCTTGACGTACGATTGGAAAGACGGGATCGGACCCAAAGCCGAGCGTCCGGTCAGACGCGAACTGGCCTGGAATGTACTGGACCGAAACCATGTCGGTACCGATGAATGGCTCACATTAGCCAAGGCAATGGGTGTGGACAGTTCCATCTGCATCAATGTCACGACCGCATCATTGGAAGACAACCGGGACTGGATCGAATATGTAAACTCACCCACCGGTTCATACTATGCCGATTTAAGAGCAAAATACGGACACCCCGAACCCTATAATGTAAAGTACTGGCACCTTGGAAATGAAGTGGATGGCGAGCCCTGGCAAGCGGTAGCGCTGAGTTCTGATGAATATGTTGCGGTTGCCAAAGATACCGCGACCATTATGTATTTCGTCAACCGGGCAAGCCGCACCAGTACGCAGCCGATTTTTATTGCGATGGGCTCGTCGTGGGTCTTCCACGAGGGCGAACCGACTGATTGGGCACAATGGAACTGGGACGTCATTGACGGACTGATCACCCAGAGAAATGTGGAATACATTGCCATCCACCGGTATTGGGGGACCGGATTGACAAAAGACGTTCAAAATGACAGAAGCCCGAATGTATTCCTGGGCGACTGGGAAAGGCATTTCAACGATTACATTACAACCACCGAAAATCAGATTCAGATTGCGAAAATCAAAAATCAAGTTCCCGAGAAGCCGTTCTACATTGCGTTTACGGAATGGGCTCCCCGAGGAGGTAATCAAATGAGCACACTGGCCGGTGCGCTGCATTTCAACCTCTTCCTGCGGCATGCTGATTACGTCAAACGGGCAAACTATACCATGTTTACCAGCCTTTTGTCACGAAACAGAGAGGGCCAAACCTACAAATCCCCGTTTTTCTATATGTACAAATTATTCTCCACAAACGTACAGGGCACGTCCCTGGACACCTATGTGGACTGCCAAACGTTTGACGGCAAGGTGTACAAGGATATCCCCTACCTGGATGTGTCGTCAGCCTATGCCGAAGATGCAAAAACGGTAGTCATCAATGTTGTGAACCGAAATATGGAAGAGCCGATTGAAACAACCATCATCAGCGATACCGGCACGTTTACCGGATCCGCTAAAATAAGCACGATCAACGCCGATAATTTTAACGCCCCTTATACATACCAGGATCGGGATAATTATCTGCCTGCGACCTCGACCATCGAAACACATGAAAAATCATTTAATTATTCGTTCCCTGCACATTCGTTTACTCAAATTATTGTAGAACTCTCTGAATAAGGAAATCATGAATGGCGGATTCGACTCAGTTGCACTTATGAGTAGAATCCGCGAATCGTTCTTATCATCTTCAATCAATTTATCACATCATTGACCTTATATTGAAGCTGGGGCCAATGTCAAAGAGGCACAAACATTAGCCAGACACGCCAGTCCTGATTTGACGATAAATACATACGCTAAGACGAATTCTGACAGTCTTAAATATGTTGCGGAAAAGGCGCAAAAAATGGCGTTTTATATGTAAAAGTATGAAAATAGTATGAAAGTGAGTATTTTAGCTCTAAATGTTAAAATTGTAACTACGTTAGAAATTAACGAGTTACCAGAGAAAAACTCAAGTGGAGGCGGGGGAGTCGAGCATCCGTGACAACTGTATCCCCATATTTAAAAATAACTTATAGTGCCTCTATTTTATAACTCTCTAAACTAATTATCTAATCGTCTTATCGGATATTTTTATTGCTTCAATTAATTTGACTTCTTGACCCCCATCATTGGGATGAAACCATATTTCAAATCTTGCCTCATTAAATTTGTCCCATTCATCATCATAATCTGAGACTGAGCAATTATATGAGAATAATTCATTCTGATTGCTTGAGTATCCAATAAATTCATTCGTAGTAAATTTAATCGTATGGGCAGATTGCTGTTTGTTCGTTATATTGTCAAATAGTTTTAAGTATACATATCCACTCTTCTGTGGATTAATCCAAGCATTGATTGTGAAGTATCGTCTTTCAGGACTTTCTTGTATATCTATAGAGGGTTTGCCTGTCTTTATTGAGTTCTTTGGCAATAAGTCTTTTGCATAACCATTTTGCTGTATTTCTTTTTCTGTTTTTTTAATATCCAAAAGAAATGACTTTAACCATGCCAAAGCCTTTCGTGTATGGATGCGTGGTTCTTTTTTACGCTGTTCATAAAATTCATACCATAACCCCTCCTGACCTATTGCAAGATACGACGTAATACCTTGATCATCAAGTTTTAATTTTAAATTGACTTTGCCGACTTCAGGTCCTACTTTTATGACATAATCACCTTTAGCCCAAACAGCATGGAAACCATATGGTTCCTTCGAAAATCTGAACAAACCTCGGATTTGATAAAACCCTTCACCGTCATAAACACCTTTATCAAACGTGCTTTCATAGCCCTCGAATCCACCTTGCCATTTACCATTTTGATATGTTCTTTTTGAGCATATTATTTCACCGTTTTTATCTCTTACTTGCCATTCAGGGCTTGCCTGCAATTGGCTCAGCAGAATCTGAGTTTTGCCCTCAGCAAAATATTTTAGCTCAGGTAAATTAACATCAATAATGGTATTGTTAAGTGTTTCATCCATTGCAGGATATTCTCTAGACTGATTTAATGCTTTTTGGAGGTCTTGAACACGCTCATATTTCATGACTTGTTCGATATTATCGCTTTGATTTGCTAATGTTATTATGTATTTGATGGTATCTATATCTAATTTCTTTATATGAGGTCCCGCTATATCATCTTGGTCAACATATCCATCAATTTTTTTATCTGAGATTGCTTTTGATAAGAGACTTTGCTTCAGACGGTATAAAGAAAGAATCCCATTCTCAATTTTGTATAAGTCTAATCCTCCACTTTGTGCTGTGACGTCTTCTTTTTTCTCTTCTCCTTTTGCTGTCGCTTCCATTTCTGCCATATATTTCATAACATCCGAAGTGTCAATAATTAAAATCCCCCAGCCGTTAATGGATAAACATTTGGCTTTAGGATTGGGAGTTTCGGGCATATCATCAAAAAGGTAAGAATAGTCAGCACCTATCGTTTCGACTTCAAATGCATTTCCTTTCTTCACGAAAGATAAATACTGATCTTGAGAACGAAATTCGACGTCGGTTTGTTTCCAATATCCCTCAAGTTCAGGATCAATCACTGCTCCTTCCCAAACAGCACTTATATCATCTACAGGAATACAGCCTGAAAAAAGAACGACTCCCAATAAAAAACTCAATAAAAGACATTTTCTCAGTTGCATTTATGTTTTCTCCTTTTAGAAATTCTAAGAACATCTTCATATTAGAATGTGTCCTGTAGTTGCTCTTAAAGAGTGTAGGTTATTTTTTGTGGATTTTCAAGGTATAAATTAGGGATGTTGAATGGTGTAAAATAACTCTCTAATCTTTAAGCCGATCAAAAATGCTTGTAACTTCTTTCATAAATGTAACTTGCAAACACTGGAGGCGGGGGGAGTCGACCATCCGTGACAACTGCATCCCCATATTTGACAACAACTTACCGAGCCTCCGTTTTGTAACTCTCTAAAATAATTATCTAATCGTCTTATTGTGCTATCAAGTCTATAATTCATTTGGATGATTGCTATAATAACCCAAGCCCTTAAGATCTGGATTATCACAAGGTATTCGTTTCTTGATTTCTACAATCCCGATATGTTCAGAACGATATGCAAAATATAATCCACTACCGAATGCTTCTTCAAACTTTGCCTGTGGCGACACATACAAGCCTTTTATGTATCCTCTATTTTCAGCAAAAACAAGTAAAACACCATCATCATATAATTCAATTCGTTTAGGATGAAAAGTATTACTCAATTCAGGATTTATAGTTTCAGTTGTTTTATACTCTAATGCTTGTTTTACAAACTTTCCTTTTCCATAGGAATTTATTTGGAATTCCGATGGATTATTTGATGGAATTATAGAAGTATAAGTATAAAGGCAATATAGCACAAATCCGAAAAATGATATTGCTATAACTCCAACAGATATTAATACTATTTTCAGAACGGTTTTAAATTTTTTCATCGACAATTATTCAGTCTGATATAACCATCCCTTTTGAGGGATCCATTTTGTTGTAATTTTGTTCCCACTATTAATGCTTTCAAAAATCGGTTTTATGAATTCTTTGATAGCATTAACAACATTTTCAAAATCTTGATCTTCAAGCATCCTATTAAGTTCATATCCCTTCAAAAAACCTAGCCATTGAGCTTGTTTAACGGGATCATTATAGAAATCCTCTGTTAAAGCTATTGGTAATCCATCTGGAATGTCTGTCTGTCTTCTTATGAAAGTCTGCTCAATTGCCTCCTGTATCAAAAGTCCTTCAAATTCAACTTTTTCTGATAATATGTAAATATCAAAGAAATCCTTCATTCTACTATTGGTAATTCCTAAAGATACCATTGCTTCTATTTTTTCCGCAATAACTGTCTCACGTGGATAGGATTGCATACGAGGCTTTGGCATCTCCAATATAGTCGGAAATTCTATTTCGCTTGAAGAAGGAGTAATTGCATCTCCAAACCCAATATCAACTTGGATATACTGACCAGTCATACCAATACGATACTCCAGTTTTACCCGGATACCATCATATTCGGCTTGATCTCTTATCGCTTCAGCCTTGACCGTATCAGAAAGAAATTGGATACCATCCGGTTTCTCTATCGGTATATCACAAACATTTTTAAATATCCCGATCAATTCGGAAATATCAGCAGATCCAAATCGTAAGAGGTCTAAATCTCTCGTTGGACGAATGGGAGTATTTGCCCAAATACGAAAAAGCTGTGCTCCTTTCAAAACAAATTGATTGGCATAACCTGATAGACTTAAACGATAAATAAATCGTTCGATGGCAAACCTTGACAATGTTAAACCAAAATCTTCATCGTTCTCCTTCGAATAATTCTTTAGACGTTGCAGGATTGAAGCAGGTAAATTTTTTGGGGTTTTCTTGCTCATAGATTGGTTAGAGATTCCATATAAGGTTTCATTACTTTTGTCACTCGACAAATCTTTGCATATTTCCAGAGTTCATCCATTGTAAACAGTTTTTCTCTCCATCCTTCACGAAGGGCTTCAAGGGCTACATCCAGTCCAATTTTATTACGATACTTGAAGCAATCTGCAACTGTCTTTGCTGGTGAATACACTTTGATTTCTATATCATATACACGGTGTGTCTCAATCCCTTTGTTAAGATGGTCACCGGAAAATCTTACAATTCGCACTGGGGTTCCTGAAGTATTGGGTTTTCTCGCTTTTACATCAATAGCAACCCAAACCTGATGAGGCAATTGAGTGGTAAATCGATGATAGCTCAAAGCCGAAAGAAGACAGATAACACCCTTAGGTATTTGCTTTGTTACCTCAGCAAGACTATGAGAATCCGAATAGTTTCCGTCTGGCAGGCTATACAGCCCCCGGCTAACTCTCTCAACAATTCCCTTACGATGAAGTTTACTAAGAAAAGCCCTTGAAATCCCTAGTTCCTCGATATCTTTTGATCGTAGAATTCCCTCTTTCCTGAGTTTTTCTATCAATGTGTCTGTTTTCATGGTTTTCATATTGTCATATATCGGTTAACAAAACGTCGGTAATTATATATATCTACCGACACTTTGTAAACCAAATAATTCTCTTCAGTTTAAGTCCTATAATGCTCTTTTTTCCCTCAATAGCAGATTTTCAAGGATTATAATGACTTTTGCTAACTATTGTTTCTTTTTCTACCTTGCCTAAACTGCTTGGAAACAGCAATTATTGGTAAATATTTACTTAAATCTGTATAATTAATGTTAATGGCTTCTATCAAGGTTGCAATTTAAGAATCAGGGAGGATTAGAACCATTAACACTGGAGGGTAGGATGATGAAAGAGGTTCATCTGGGACAAGATCATTGGAATAATATTCCTGAAACTGCATCTTTAAATTATCAACATAATCATTCCCCCAAAAACATTAAATATAAAACTGATAATTCAAATATACATCAAATTATACGTAATCTAATTTTTGAGTTTCTCACTCACAGACAATTCCAAGTTTTTGATTTATATTGGCTTGACCACAAACTTACGCAAATCCAAATTGCAGAAAAACTTGGTATTTCCCAGCCAACGGTAAATCAGCATTTAAATGGAAAAATTAGAAATGGAAAACGAATAGGAGGGGCAAATCGTAGAATAAGAAAAAGGCTAAGCACATTTATTAAGAATACAAATGAATTACCAGAATATACAGATTGCCTTGATTTTTTCGAGATGATGTCACGAGAAGATTCTTGAGATTACAATAAATAAATTCCATAAAAATATTACATTTCAAACTTTTCTTGTAAAAAAGTGCCTATATTTTTCAATATTTTAACATACTAATGGAGAAACATGTTATACAGGACTTTGTTTTATGTGGTTCCAAACCAAGAAACCTGAATATAAAGCTAAAGCAGTTGCATACTATCGGCATTCAGCTCAGGATCGTCAAGAAAATTCAATTCCTATTCAGAAAGAACAAATAAAAAAATTTGCTGAGGAAAATGGCATAGAAATCATTGACCACTTTTCCGATTATGGAAAGTCTGGATTATCAACGGAGAAGCGTGATGGTTTTAATTCATTGATAGATAGAGTTATCAATGATAACAATACCTTTCAATATATAATTGCTTTGGATATGAGCCGTTGGGGTCGTTTTCCAGACCTTGATGTAACTCCATATTATATGTATATATGTAGACAATATGGGAAGGAAATAGCTTTTGCAACGTATGGGATGCCCCAAGAAAACGATATTAGCTATCACATGAGATTGGCTTTTGAGGGAATTAGAGCAACAGAATTCAGTCAGGATCTAAGTCGAAAAGTATTCAATGGTGGGGTTATGGTTACTCAGCAAGGATATAAAGCAGGAGGAATGGCTCCATACGGACTCGAAAGACTTCTGCTGGATGAGCAACGGAATCCAGTTCAAATCCTGAAACACGGTGAACAAAAAAGCATTCAAAATCAACGAGTCACATTAACTCCGGGAAACAAGAAAGATATTGCTGTAATCAACCGAATATTTATTGAATTCGTAAAGAAAAACAAGTCTCCAAAACAAATCTCAGAGGATTTAAATAAAGATGGTATTAAAAGCCCTAAAGGAAGGCTATGGTCATCTGATAAGATTTTACACATCCTCAAAAACGAAGTTTATATTGGGACAATGGTGTATAATAAAACAGGGCAAAAATTATTATCCAAATGTCACGCTAATCCACCTGATCAATGGATTAGAGGCATAGATGCATTCCCTGCTATTGTTGACAAAGACGTATTCAACAAAGCTCAAGAGATCTTGAAACGTCAACACGACGAATACGAACGTAAACATTCCCATGAAAACATGATAATGCATCTCAAAAAATTGTATGAAAAATACGGCATTATTACGGATAAGCAAATCCGGTTTAACAAGGAAATGCTATCTCCTCATTCGTATGTTAACAAATATCACTCATTAGGATTGGCTTTCCAAAATATCTTTCCGAATGTAATTAAAAAGACAATCCAAAATGTCTCAAACGAAATTAAATCCGTATCAGAAAAATTCGAGCAATATGAGGATTTCTTTGTTGTGAATGATACTTTCACACTCCTGATTCAACCTTCAGTCCCGGTCCCCAGTGGATACCATGTATTTTGGGCTTTCCGTCCGGACCCAAGAAATGAGGTTGACATCACCCTCGGTGTGCCTTTGTCAAACGGAGGGAAATATAGCATTCTTGGATTTCTTATCTTCCCTCGGCTGATGATCAATAGTAGAAGTATCCGTTTTTTCGATTCCAGTCAAGGTAAGATGGATTTTTTTGGTTCCTCGAATATTGAGTCAATATATGAACTTTTATCTTAGGAGGTTATGATGAATAATGAACTCATTAGACCTATGTCAAAAAGGAAGTATGCAAAGATTCCTCTGGATAAAATCAAAGTATTGAATTCTCGAAACCGTGATAATGAAGAATTCAAACATAATATCAGAAGCATCAAAGAGGTGGGACTTCGTAAAGCAATAGTGGTAAATGGCAGGTATTATGAAAAATCGGGATATTATGATTTGGTTTGTGGAGAAGGACGGTATTTAGCTTATAAGGAATTGGGGCATAAGGAGATTCTTGCCGAAGTAATTAGCTGTAACAGAAAGCAAGCCTTATTATATTCCCTCGTAGAAAACATTGCTCGTGTTCCACCACGAAGTATGTGGTTTGCACGGGAAGTTAAGAGAATGCATGACTCAAACTATCCACTTTATGAAATCAGCAATATTACGGGTTTTTCAGAGGGATATCTTCGTGACTATATAAATCTTGTTGAAAGGGGTGAGGAGCGTTTGATTAAAGGAGTAGAGGCTGGATTATTTCCAATTTCTTTTGCATTATTGGTAGCAAAATCTGACACTGCATCCATACAGGATTTATTAATGGATGCATTTGATAATGGGATTGTAAATAGCACCAATTTTCCTACCGTCAGAAAGATAATCAATCTACGAGATTACAGGAGTGCCACTACAATAAAGAGGAACGGAAAGTTTGTCCCTAAAGTCCAATATTCTGTAGAACAATTAAAAACGGACATCAAACGGATTACTCAACAAAAAGAAGCATTTGTTAATGAAGCATCTACTAAGGAAAATCGTCTACTTATTTTATTGGAAGACCTGAAAACATTGCAAGGAAATCAGGATTTCGTTGATATAACCATATCTGAAGGAATTGGCACAATGCCAACCTTAAAGGGGAACTATCATGTCCAATAGAAATGTCATTCTGGAAAAAATATTGTCGTTGGATGAAATAATCAAATCTCAGAACCAAACAGATCATAACCAATCTGGATTAAAAAAATTGAATAAAGCATTCGAACTCTTAAAGAATATTGGTTTAGTCGATGGAATTCAGGGGGTTGGTGGTGATAAAAGATATTTTTTGATTGACGGGATAACTTGGAGGCAGGCATGTAATGAATTAAATCAGCCTACCACACCAAATTTCATTCTATGGGAAGAAACTGATTTCTTTACTTTTATTGAAAGTATTGTTCGTGATTCCAAACATTAATAATTAAATTCAGGAGAATTAGCCATGGAAAACATAACAGAAGTTAATGGAGCCGATGTCCCTATTGAAATGCTTGTTCCTCTCCAAGAAAGGGAGATTAATCTAAAAACCAATAAGGGATATAAAAAAATCCTATCGAGCATTAAAACAATAGGTCTTATAGAACCATTATGTGTTTTTAAGGAGGAAGGATTGTATGTCATTTTGGATGGATTCCTGAGATTTAAAGCCTGTGAACAGATGGGATTCACCTCCATCCCATGTATTCTTTTTCGTGATAAGGAAGCCTACACCTTCAATAAAATGGTAAACCGATTATCCCCCTATCAAGAGCATAAAATGCTGAGAAAATCATTGGAAACCATTGATCATGAGGTCATCGAAGAGACCTTAGGATTAAAGTCTTTGACTTATCGACTTGGGACAAAAGTTTACAAGGAATTACACCCGGATATTATTTCTGTAATTGACAAGAATTTGATGAGCCGAAATGTCGCAAATGAATTAGCCTTTGTCAATCAGGAACGACAATTGGAAATCCTGAAGGAAATGAAGAAAAGCAACGACTACAGCATTTCATTTGCACGGGCATTAGTTATTAAAACCCCTGCCGATAAACAAAACCAGCATAAAAAACGACGTAAAACATGGTATGAAGATTCTGACAAGAAACAACAATTAGTGACAAAGCTTGAAGATGTGGGGAAACGATATGATTTTTATACTAATTTATATCGTCAGTATACCACTGATTTGCTTAAGGTGAGCTTCTACGTTCGCAAATTGATTACAAATCCCCAACTTCGGGAATTTCTTATTCAAAATCATTCCGATATCTTTGAACGATTTCAAAATATCGTATTCGAGAATGAAAACAAAAAAGCTGTATGAACTATTCATAAGATAGAGTAAGTTCATACGAATGGAGTCATGGAGGCTGAATAGGGAAGAAACCAATTCATGAGCCAATAAAAACCTCAAAAATACAATAAAAAGATTGTCTACTTTACTTTTACAGTATCGACACCATATGCCCATTGTCCCGTCAGTAATCTAACACTTATGGTTACTTCTATATCACCATCCTGCTCGATTATATCCATGAGTGCTTCATTGTCAAAATAACCCTGTAAAGAAACTGATTCACCTTTTTTCTTTGATCCCTGTATATCCACACGATAAGCCTCAATGTCACCCGGCATCAGTACCATTGGTTCATCTGGATCGATATCTTCGACACTATATCCTGTCAGTTCAAGCCTGCCAATTACGTGAGAACGGTGACTTTTGCGATTCAGGGACTGGGGGGTTATTTTTGCTTTGGCTTCTATTGGGGGCAAGTATTCATAACAACCCATATCAACGATTGCTCCCATTAGTCTTGAATACCCCTCTAAATCTATTTCGTCCGGTAAAGGGACATAGTTAGGGTCACCTGTATCGATACATGGGGACTCTTCTTGCAAATCATAGTTACCGGAATACCAAACATCATCCATCCAATCCTCAGAAGTTCCTTCGTCATTCCAATATCCCGCAATACTAAACCTTGGATCTTCAACAAGATTTCCCTCCCCGTAATCTAAGGCTAGAGACTCCCCATCAAAAATATCCCCATCGTTTTTTTGTAAACAACTATAATTGAGGGTTACAATACTATTTCCGGGATATTGTGGATATTCCTGAGCAATCTGATTTCCCAAAGAAGAACTATTTTCAAATATAATGCTATTATTTATATTGAGTGAGGACTCATTTAAGACCCATATGCCACCACCAATTTCCAAGGATTTATTTCCTAGCACATCACAATTTACTAATGATGCATGACTGTCAGCCTCACAACAGATGCCACCACCTCCGAATTCCGCATAATTCCCTTCTATGAGTGTGTTTTTAATGATGGGATTGCTTTCAAAAAAACAGGATGCCCCTCCTCCATATCCAAAGCCGTCGTGTTCAACTAATATAACGTTATTCTTAATTATACAATTTGAAATCGTTGGACTGCTTTGAACTAACAACATGCCTCCTCCATCATTGCCTAAAATATTATTCCAAATTATGTCAGCATTGTTTCTCCAACATAATACGGCGGGTCCCCCATAATTATTGAGAATTTCACAATTTCGAATTGTTGCGTTCTCACCACAGAAGATGCCAGACATATTATTTCGCACTATACAATCTTCAATTTTTGCCCCATATCCCAGTAATATGACACCTAAATATTGGTTAATCTTACAGCCTTGTATAATACAGTCTTTTATTGCTCCTTGTCCCAATATTTCAATCGCACTCTTTTCTTGGATCTCAACAGCATTTTGTATTGTCAAACCTTCCAAAGTAAAGCCGGTCTCCCTCTCAAAAACTCCTCTGATACATGGATACATATCCTCACAATCAACAATACAATGTTCCGATCCATTTTTACTTCGAATTGTTATCGGCTTATAAACAAACAGATTTGTATTTCCCTGTCCTTTATAAATACCGTCATCAATAACCACGGTATATCCCTCTAAGGCTTTGTCTATTCCTTCCTGAATAGTTTCAAATTGCGATGGGACAGGGATAATTTTATCAATATTCGTCAATGAGATCGGTAATACTTGTGTGCCATTTAAGGTTTCTGAACTTTCAATAATCAATTCTGTTTCATAATTACCTGATTCTAAATTATCTGCAAGAATTCTAATAGAAACCTCGTCAATTTCAGATGCTGTTACTCCATTCAACGGAAATACTTCCAGCCACGGACAACTGCTGATAATCGACCAAGAAAACTCCCCACTTCCACTATTCAATATTTCTAAGATATATTCTGGCTGTTCATCTTGTTCAATATAGTTGACACAATCTATTTTCCAAGGAGATAAAGAGATGACTGGGAATTCACTTTTTGGGGCTTCATAAGCACCCATATCAACCACTAATCTCCCATCATAATCTCCATCAAGAAGACGAGGATTTCCATCAAGATCAAACTCCTCTGAAATAAATGTATTATTGCCTGTTTCGATGCAGGGGGAATCGACATCCAATCGATAATTACCCAACAGGGGATCAATAAAAATGGGATTCACATCAATATTATTTTCTTTCCAATTAACAGTTCCCTCGTCATAAATATGAATATTTTTTTCTCCACCTTGAATACAAGAATAATCTATTTTAATGTAGTCATCGCTGATTTGAATCTGGCTTGGTCGGTCATATTTTCCCGTTTTGGGATTATACCCATAATTCCCCCATATTATTGAATTATATATCTGAATAGAGCAATCTGCAAAAGACCAAAGTCCCCCAGCACTATAGGATATATTTCCGCAAATGGTGCTATTTATAATTTTGGGATTACTTCTATTGTCACATTTAATACCAACACCTTTGTTATTTATAATTAAACAATTACGGATTGTCGGACTGCTTCCGGGAGAACCTCCAAAGTGAGTTGCCCCATTATGATTATTTGAGATTACACAATTCTCAATAATTGGATTGCTGTAGATCGTCGCAATTGCTCCGCCCTCTCCGTTACCAGCGACATTGTCGGAAATTGTACATCCAAAAATAAACGGACTTGAATTCATACAATATATCCCACCTCCGCCTTGCCATTCACCCGTGGTATTATTTTTCAGAATACAATTTTTTATTGTTGGATTTGACGAATATTTACATGCAATACCACCACCACCATTAAATGGGCTATCTACAGTTGTTCCATTAATAATAGTTATACCGTCCAAAATACTATCCCTCGATTCTCCTGAATGAAAAAGAAATCCTCGATGCGGTTCTTGCTCTGTGCCTTGACAATTGACAGTACAATTCTCAGGACCGTTTTCACTTGTAACAGTGAGTGCTTTTCCTTTGAAATCGATGTCTCGATTTTCCTCTCCAGAATAAATACCATCTCGAATTAAAATAGTATCTCCATCAATTGCCCCATCAATTGCACCTTGGATGGTGAGATGGTCGCCATTGCCGTTTAGGTCAACGATGAATGTATCTGCCAGACATGAAACAGCAAGTATTGTGATGACAGTGAAAAGAAATCCGCTCCTCATAATAATTCCCCTTCAAAAATATCTACTTTACCTTATTGTCCTGATAATGTTGTTAATTATATACAGTTTTTGCTGTCCTTGCAACATAAATATACATTCTGAGTCTACAAAATCGTCCTTAAATGCTTTCTACCAAAGATAATAACGTTTTGAGATACCTAAGACGTATAACGAATTTTGGATTTTTTAAAGTATTTTGAGGGAAAAACATAACCTCCGATCAAACGCCGATTTTGAACCTTTCCCCATGTCGATTGGGAACCCATAATCAAAACTCACCCCGACGGGGCTATCTCCCCTATATTATAAGCATGCTTTTTATTATTTTCCCCCGAAAAATATTCATATCAACACAGATCCATCGACTCGACATAAATATCTTACAGATGATTTCAGCATTGCATCTCATTAAATTTTTATTTATTTTATTTTTGAAGCGTTTCTGCCATTACTCTATTTTTTCTGCCTGATATCATTTTTTATAGAAACGGACACGGTATCGACCCTTGCCGGGGTAAAATTGACACGGTTTAAGTCTCAGAGTGAGTGTTCTGGACAAAACTATTGGCAATTTAACGGTGTCTCAAATTTACATTTTATGGCAACCTTACGAAAAATGTAAGCTTAACCTTACAGTGATACCATCTTTACAGGAGTATAAGAGAATTTGTTGTCCAAATGAGGGTCCTCATTTTTTATCACATAAGTTCTTTATTTTGCCCCCATTTTTGCCTTGAAAAGTTGTCTATCTCAAGATTACCTTAGATGGACACTAAAATACGTGGAAATTACGGACTTTACATAGCTTCTAAAGTATACTAAGATATAGTTTATTGTAATATTTTCGACTTTGAGGGAGTGGGAGAATAGGTGGTGGAAAGAAAAATATAGATAATTATAAAGCCCATTAGATATAGAGTGGTTCTATATCGATGGGCTTTTTTTAATGCACAGATGTCGAAAGGAAAAGGAAAAATGAAGAATGCAATGATGACAATTTGTTTATTAATGGTAGCATTAATTTCACTTAACTCTCAAACGATGGCTTGGGTTCAATATAATGATGGTGGAACACATGACATTACAACCACAATCAATGATGATGTTTGGATTGATTGGGAAATGCCCGGCATGGGAACTACTGTTAATGTGATTAATGGGGCTAACATCTCCAATCCCTACGAAATGCGAACATATAATGATAGCGTTTTAAATATATCAGGAGGTCTGATTGATTTAAGCACAAATGACAGAAGTCAGGTAATGGTGTCAGGTGGAACAATTTGGGATAGTCATTTCTATGACAGCAGTCACATTGAGATATCTGATGGAACACTTTTTTCTCATACATTAGTTGAAGACAATACCGATATCATAATTACAGGAGGAACATTGTCACAAGGTATTACACTCAGACATGATAGTCAAGGAACAATGTTAGGGGGAAGAGTGGAAGGTGATATGTTTTTACAGAACAACTCTCAGTATGAATTGTTGGGTGGCACGTTTGAACTAGGAAAGTTACTTATTTTGAGTGACAACTCAATATTAAGAGTTATTGGTTCTGATTTTGCAATTGATGGTGTTTCTATAGGTGACGGTATTATTTCAAGTGTAACAGGCACTCAATCTTGGAATGAACCTTATAGAAGACTTACAGGAACACTGCAAAATGGAGATATTATTGATAATCGATTCCAAATTGGAAATACAGCCCAAATCGTTATCGTCCCTGAACCAACGACTATTGTTCTACTACTTGGGGCATTACCCTTTGTTAGAAGAAAAAAGAAATAAATATTTGCTACTGTCTTCATAATAACATATATCCTATTTTCTCTCTAAAGCAGAATATACTGTCTGCCGTGAACATTGGAGTTCTCGTGCAATGGCTGATACGCTCATGCCCTTTGCTTTCAGTGGAAGAACATCATCGGCTGTGATCTTGGGCTTGCTACCTCCTATCTTCACTCCTTTGGCTTTGGCATTCTGCATTCCCCTCCTAATGTTCTCGCGTATATTCTGCCGTTCCATCTCAGCAATACCCAGAAGCACACTTGCAATAAGTTTTCCCACACTACCTGAGAAATCAAATTGTTGGCTGATCGATACAACCCGGATCCCTCTGTCGAGCATATCGACCAACAGATTTATTCCATCCCTCAGGGACCGGCTGAGTCTGTCCAGCTTCCACACACAGACAGTGTTGATTTTCCCTAAGAAGATGTCCTCCTGCATCTTTTTTAATTGAGGACGGTTGTTGACCTCTGCTCCGCTAACCATATCTTTATAGATTTTGATATTGGTAAGATTATGGTTTTTACAATATTCAAGCAATGCTTTTTCTTGGCTTTGCATACCCTTTGTCTGTTTATCAAGAGTGCTTACGCGGATGTAAAGTGCAACGTATTTCTTCATCTTTTTACCGTTCTATTGGTTATTTTTCTCCCGCGAAAATATAGATAGATCTTGCATTTTCTCTATAATTTCGTTTTTTCATTGATTCAGTAATCATGGCATTAAACTCTCACTTCTTTTTACATCTTCAGTCGTCAGGCAGGATCTCCCCTTGGATAATGCATACGTAATTGCTACCCGGAGTCTGCGGATTATAGAAAACAAATGATTTTTCCCGTTGCCGATAATTTCATTAAGCACTTCATCATTTTCATAATCAAAATTACAATATGCCAAACGCTGGGCAATTATGAGCTGGAGCTGGCTGTGTGTATAGAACTCTTCAGATCTAACTACATGATCGCATATCCGTAAGAGGAGAGGAGGGACCTCGTGAAGGCAACCCGCAGTCATAACAATATGCCCGGTGATGGGATAATAATCAGGATCACCGCTTCTACTATTATATAATGCAATTTCTCCACGTTCTAAGATTTGGTCAATAAAAACATGGAATTGCAATGACATACATTCGATATCCGTAACTACATAAGCCATAGATGAGTCGGATGGGCAAAAAAAGTTTAAGAGGTTCGCGATACAATTGAGTCGTTGTGCCGAGACGACCTTATATTCTAAAGCTAAAGCCCGGCAGAACGACCGTGCATAAGTTTTAGCCCCTTGAGGAGCAATAATAAGAATACTACGCGGACGGGGGGAATCGCGTTGAAGATTGGTATTGTTAAGATATGAATCTACTATGAGTTTTAAATGAGTGAGACCTCTCCCTGATCCCGGAGGAATCAACTGCCAGAGACTGATCTCATCGTCAAAATCTGATAAATCGGCTATATTCTGATTTTTGTTTTGCTTCGGCTTATTCATTTTATCTACTAATTTTATTACTTGCCCAGCCGACCAAGAAGATCCACAGAATAAGATGTGGCATCCAAATCAGGGACACCAGACAACTAATTAATGGACACCAGACCCATGCCGCGGGGTGATAAATTTTCGAGGAGATATAATGTTTGCTTCCCGGCACATGCATATTATACACATGTTTTTGATCGGAATGCCACGTTTGCCACTTGTCCTGTCTAATTAGCCATTTTTCACTAACGATTTGATCTTTGTATTTCAACATGTGTTGATATGGCTCAGGATTCTGAGCAGGACCATTCGTACCCGGAGTATTTACTCCGATCCAGAGGATCCCAAGCAGAGACAGGCTGAGAACTGACAACCATGCTTTTTCCCTTCCCCAAATGATTACGAAAAGGCAAAAGCAAAAATAACAGATACCGAAAAGACTAACTATACTTTCCGGGCTGTAACACGAAGGAATATTATCAATCATTATCCTACCCGTATTAAATTGGTAATATGGAAAAGTAAAATTTCTTATACCCTTTTGTTTACCATTTTTTTTCACTTTCGCAATTTGCAAATATGAGTGACCCTCCATTTTGATCAGTATGGAATATCCTAAACTGCACACATTGAACAGATGTTTTCGAAACTTTTTATTTTAATATTTTTTTCATATAGAATACTTTTGGAATTATCTGTTCAATCTGTGCAGAAGGATAAAAATACAACTTAACTTTCTTATTTTAAAAGCTTTATATCATACACGATACCAATAAGAATCCGTGCGTAATCCGTTCAATGTGTGCGGATCCTATTCTACCAATCTGTGTCATCCACCGATTCTTCATTATCATCACTGGCAGAGTTAGTAAAAAACGGTCCCTTTGAGAGAAAACTCTGTCCATCATCATTCAGAGTAATACCTATCCAGCAACGGTAATTTTTCTTTCCGATATATCTGGTTTCTTGCTCATATCCCATATTTTTCATTTCTGCCCCGAATTTTTTCTTAGAAATGGGGAACTTGCCTGCCCAATTGTTATAGGCTTCATACAATCCAGCTACCCGGACATAAGCACCACAGTCGTTTTCACAGCACTCTTCCAAGAACTGAGACAATGGATGAGATTCCTCTCGATATTCCTGTGTAGAATGGACTATTTCAGCAGGAGCAATCAGATCTTCTATCTCAAACCATCTTCGGCATCCTTCAAGCAACCAATTAAGAATACCCGAATATTCCTTTGCAAGTTTCTCGTCCAGCATCCGATCCTGCTCGTCCTTTGTGAATTCCTTGTCCCACGCTACTTTGTGTATCCTATCCCACATAGCCTTGTCAGATCCAATCCGAGGTTCATGATTTGTCATAAGGATGCACTTATGAGTAAAGAGGAAGGTGACATAATCTTTATATAAGCCACGTCCCATTCCTTCTTTATCACCAGTCATTTCTTTGACGAGCCGTGTGTCGATAGCCATTCCTTCTTTGGTTTCAGAGGCTATGACCAATCTTTTGTCTTTTAGGGTCATAATCTCATTATATTTTGGGTTTTTGGTTTGAACTAACAGAAATTCAGGAGCTTTTCCAGCATAGGTCCCAAGCAATGAACAGATGACTTCGAGAAATAGGCTTTTTCCATTTTTTCCGATTCCTATGAATATTGGTAAAATTCTACATCGACGATCACCTGTAAGACAAATACCCATGAGATTTTGCAGATATTGGATTTTATTATTATTACCGAGCATCCATTGATCTAAACATATATACCATCGTTCAGCCTTAGCATCGGCATCAAAAATAACAGGGGCAAGGTTTGTCATTAAATCATCTGGGGCATGTTCTCGAAGAAATCCAGTTTTAAGGTCTAACGTTCCATTCAGACAATTAAGCAGATATATATCTTTATCAAAATCAGTAGAAGAAATATTGATTTGTTCCATATGTTGTGCAAGATTCAGCATACTCTTTATTGAAGAAGCACTTTCTGATCTTTTTGCCCACTTAAGTAGTTTATCACGATAATCCGGGTTACAGTTAAGAGCTTCTTTATAAATGGATTCTGAGATAGACATAGCGTATTGATGAACAATTGCAGAGGCTCTCTCGGATGACCATCGAACACCGTCATAGTAATACCATCTTTTTTCTTCTTCGACATATCGAATCTTGTCCTGATACTTATCAACAAAATGTATGGCATTACCTTTATCACTTAGATTATACTTCTTTTGCTTCTTTTTAAGCCGATTCAATAATATTGACTTAATATTATCAACACTTGGATCCTTTAGATCATCCACTTCATCCTGAGAGACTGCCGATCCTTTCTCATCGCAACCAAAACACTTGAATGAATCGAGCCTGCCATTATCAAACCAAATGATTAGACTTTGTCCCGAACGACTATTATGCCAAGGACAACTACCAGCATAATTATTCGATGAAAAACTTTGTAATTCACAATATATTTCTTCGACTTCTTCTGATCCATTCTTACATATGTAGAATTTCTTAGCATGATCCAGATTGATGTATTTAGGACGACGAGAGGTTTTCTTAGAGTTTCCCCTTTTTCGATTCTCAATTTGTGCTTTATATTGCTTTTTTTCTTCCTCAAACAAACCATCATCCCGATGTATCCATTTGGGTTGATTTAATAATTCAATATATTCACCGGGAAATTCGGCTATTTCAGTTTCTTCCGGGCAATCATCATCAAAATGGTAGCGTCCTCCTGAATGATGAAGCGTAGGCTCAGCAATCACAAGACCTCCATCTCCCTGAACATCGACCTTTGGAGCAATATAACTACCTGCATTTTTGATTGGAATATAATCCCCATTACTATCTTTTGGTTGTCGGAAATACAAATGCTTTCCTTCTCCACTCCCACTGATTGCAGTCAACGTCATTGGAAGTTTACCGTATTTCTCTTGTAATATATCAAGATTTCGTATTCCCTCTTCTCCGTCCGGATCAATGACAATTATACCTCCTTTGCCAGTAGCCAACCCAATGCCTAGATGATTACAAGACTTATCAGGCAAGTATTCCTCATCAATAAACCATTTAAGTAAATCTTTTGGATCCTTCGATGCGACTCGTGAACCTCCATATTCAAATTGATATACGGGCTTACCATACTGATCATAAACAATATTTCCATATTGATCTAACAGTGGTATACGGTCGCCATTGGAATCATAGATCCATTTATTGCATCGAGAGGAAGGGAATTTACCTGAAGTCTTGTCTCCCATAAATGCTGGAGCAATGGGAATCACACCACAACCAAAATGATAAACATACCATCGGGCATACTTGAATGTAGTATATTTATCAAAATCCATTCCTACTCGACGTGGGAATTCAGTTACGGGTTGTAACAATTCGTCTGGATCAACACCGATAATTTCACAAAATTCTTTTTGTTCCTTATTCATATTCAACTCCTATATTTAAATTTAATAATATCAAAAAAAAGACCCCGATGTGGTTCAGACACACCGGGGCAGCAGGGGTTGAATATGTTTTCCATCACATATGTAAAATACTTCAATTGATTTGCATTATGACACGAACTTCCATGTTATGCCCCCTGCATTAAACGGTGACTTCTGAACTCACCTACATCTAAATACAATTATTTATTTCTAATCCCTTTAAGAATATCGAGATAAATCAAATTTCTTAGCCTATTATATTTAACGCACAATCGCTTTGCAAATTTAGTTGGATGATTGGCAATTTCATCAAGCGTTAATAGATTTATCGGTATTAAGCGAAAATACCACCTCACAGTTTGCCCTACAATCGACGATCTCGATACGGTCCATGTCCAAACACCTATCTATACCTACACGGCACACGAGGCATTCTGGGCTGTTTTTATTTTCGCTTATTACTTTCGCTTCATATTGGGCAGTATTTTATTTTCGCTTGATAAAAAAGAGTATAAAGCAACAAACCTGAACAAAATAAAATGGTGAAGCGATTATATTTTATTATAATACTCATAGAAAATTATTTTATATATAGGAGTATATACATGGCTAACATATGTAAGAACTCGGTTAGTATTTCAACACACTCAGGTGATGGAGGCGAAATCGATCGGTTTATTGATTATGTGTCGGAAAAATTTAACTACGATGATTTTATGCCTATTGATGGTGCAGTAAACCCTGACTCTACACAACAGAGGTGGGGCTGTGTATCACAAGCCTTTGATGTTGCATATGATTATCATGATGGAGACCCTGAATGGAAATTCTGGACGAAGTGGAGTCCTCCGTATAAAGTCTATCTACATCTCAAAAAAGAGTTTCCTGATCTCTACATAAAATGGAGGTATGAAGAACCGCTGTCTAACATGTATGGGTATCTGGGAACTGATGATGAGTATGGACTCTTGGAAAAAGCCGAGATGAAAGAAAAAATATTAGACCATCTATTAACATAACGAAAATTGGTCAATTTTAATTGACATTACGCCTGCATTTTTTTTCATCTTTTTTGCTCGCTTTGGCGATACTAATATGAGAAAATGTGCTTAATTGAGTGACTCTCATATGGAGATCCGTCATGGCAAAGAAGAAAGTTCAGAAGCACCCACGCGTATCCAAGGAATTCAGGGATATCCTGCCTCCATTAGCAGAAAGTGAGTTTCAGGCACTCGAACAAGATGTTCTTAAGCGTGGGATCCTACAGCCGGTTCTTGTGTGGAGTGGAATTTGCATAGATGGAATGCACAGATTAAAATTAGCCAAAAAACACAAACTCAAATACCAAATCAAAGAGCTACACTTCGACACAAAAGCAGAGGCAAAAGCTTGGGTCTTTGAACACCAGATATCACGGAGAAACCAAAGCACTTTCACAAAGATTGTTTCAGGGCTAAGATTTGAGGATTATTATCATAAACAGGCAAAAGAGAACCAACGGAAAAGCCCCGGACGAGGCAAAAAAGGTTCCCCAACCGTTGGGAAACCTATTGATACGGTAAGAATGATAGCACAAAAGATAGGCGTAGCACATTCGTATGTCAGTGATGTTAAGTTTATTCTCCATCATGGCACTCCAAGTATAATTGATAAATGCCACAGGGCAGAAATTAGCATACGTAATGCATACTATCGTTGTCAGGACGAACGGAGATTTCGCGGGAGAAAAAAAGCAAACCAAAAAGAAGCTTATTACCGAAATCCCAAAGAAGGTAAATATATCAACCAAATCATTAAGGGAGATTGCTTGAAGATCATGCCCAAGATGATCCGAGATGGTCTTAAGGGGAAGATTCAATGCATCCTTTGTAGTCCTCCCTACAATCAAGGTAAAATCTACGGTAAAAAACACGATGACGATCTGCCCTATGGAGAATATTTGAATTGGCTCGGAGAGGTCGTTGTCTTATCATCAAAGTTGCTTTGTAAGGGAGGGAGGTTAATATGGGTCGTTCCAAGCGTTGGCAACAAACAGGAAGGGGATGGTGATTCTTATCGTCATCCCTTTTTTGCAGATCTAATATATAAGGTAAGAAATCTCAACTGTTGTCTTAGGCTCCGGGAATCCATCGTTTGGGACAAGGGTAATGGAGGATCACGTAATACACTTTTTGGAAGTTATCTATCTCCGTCTAATATGTATATCCGAACGAACCATGAATATATTATTGTATGGTCAAAGGATCAGTGGGATTTGCCTGACACAAAAAAGGCTGAAATTGATCTAACCAAAGAAGAATTTAATCAATGGACTCAAAGCAGTGTGTGGACGATCAATCCAAATACCCCCCGTGATTCAAATCATCCAGCGGTCTTCACGGAGAAAATAGCAGAACGGCTTATTAAATTATATACCCACCGTAGCAAAGATACGATCATTTTGGATCCCTTCGTCGGGTCCGGGACGACCACAGCCGTAGCAAGTAGGCTGGGTCGGAGCTGGATCGGGATCGACCTGAACGGGAGTTATTGTCGGTATGCAAAGAAAAGGGCATTAAGCCAGTAATTTACGTTACTTTTTAATGTTTACTTTTGCATCAAATGATATCCCAACTTCTTCCAAGAACTTAAAAACATCAATATATCTGACATTAAAATGTTCACACACATCGGGTATTTTAACTCTTTTCACACTATTGGACTTAATCTCCGATGTCACTACTGTGGCATTTAATGACCAAGCATGTGCAATAACCCAAGGATCTCCCATTGAACGGTCTTTAGTTGCATTTACCAAATACGGAAATTGAGAGAGAACTTCTCTAAGTTTAATTTGGACATCTTCATTGATTTCGTGAACGAAACTCGGATGAGCTTTGATCCATTCACTCAAGGCATCGTCTTCCTTCAATATCTCCCGTTGCACCTCAGATGTGCAAAAAATAACATTTCCATCCACAAGCTCTGAAAGTATGTCTAAGAAGTTGGGACATAAAGAGGGAGAATAATAGTTATTCCATGGCTGTATAAGAACGTTGGCATCTAAGCAATACAAATTGCTCATTAACTCCTACCCCCTCTCTTAATTGTATGAAGGTAGGGCTTTAATTGATCGAAATGATTTACTTTAACATGTAATAATCCACTGGCATCCCTTGCTAATAACCGACCCTGTTGATATGCTCCTAATACCGTTTGAGAAAAATAATTTCCGTTTTCCAAAACTCTTCTTTGACCATAAACTAAAAAACCAGACGTTTTCTTTTTTTTATACTTTTCCCATTCTCTCAAATAATGGCTTCTTAAGTCTCGATATTCTCTCCGCGAGATGGAGTTTTGTTCGAGTAAGCTCCTTGCTACCACTTCTTCACTCACAGAAAAATAACGTGCAATCTGTTGAACTTGGTCGATGAGACTCTCGTCAGAATCTCTGACCTTCCATTGGGATAACAAAATGCTGTCATCAACAAGGGTTTTACCTGCAACCTGATTACAATAATATTCAATTTGTGCATCCGGTCTTCTTGCTCTTCTGTAATCACCAATCATATTTGATATGCCCGGTTGATTAATCCATAAATGTGCAAGTTCATGCACCAGCGTAAATAATCTACCTGCAAAGCTATCATTTGAATTGATATAAACAAAGGGAGCATACTCGTCGGTTAATGCAAATCCCCGTGCCTCCTCACTTTCAATCCCTCCCTGTCTACAGATATTGACACCTGCCATTTCTGCATGTTCAATCCATAAATTAAATGCTTCACGAGGTTCCCGGCATTTAATTTGCTCAGAGATATCTAAATTGAGATGCTTACGAATAATAATAGCCAATTTACCCGGTGCTATACGAGGGGTTACAGAACCAATGAATGACACTTTATCCATTTCTATTTCTTGGAGATACTCGCTCAACCATTGTTGTTTGACCATGACTTGTCGAATTAACAAAGCAAGCTCTGGACTCCATTCTCCAAGGCTTTGATCGGGCAGTAAACGATAATCTTTAAGTGTGTCAAAATCTTTAGGTGGCTCAGGTAAATAAAATACAGCTAAAGAACGTTTGTAAACCTCTGAGGCTTTTTTGGCTTGTGCTAATGTTGGTCGTTTCTCACCACTTTCCCACATGGCTATGTCTGTTTCAGGACGATGCAATTTATGGGCGGCAGTTGAAATATCCAGCCTTGCACGCTCCCTTGCCCATTTCATAACTGAAGGAGTGACTAATGCTTCATTTGCCATGTTAATATATTCCTATGTGGAACTCCGTTCGTTTACAGCCGTAAAAATTTCTTTCGCCAAAAATGGAAAAACGACATCCTGAAATTCCTTGTCTTCCATATACTTGGTTACAATTTTATCATTTTCCGACATTCTTTGAATCATTAAATCCACAATTGGCTTGCGGATCCCCAGTTCAAACTTATCCAATGGATTAGCAATCGCAGTCTTGATAATATGATCATCAGCACAAGCTTTTTCCTTGATTTGCTCAAAAAACAGTCTGTCCTCATCCGTGAAATCGGTTCCAAACCGTTCATTGACAACTTCAATAATATCTGACAGAGGTTTTTTGTCCTCTTTAGCCTTGCCTGTTCCAACATCGGTGGGGCTTTTTACTTCAACCGACTCCCCGTCATCCAAATCGATTGCACCTGAGGATAGCCGTTGAAGACGGTAATACTGCAATTCTACATTATCACCGGGCTTAATCACAACAACTTCACGACCTTTTCGCAAATGTGGTAATAAATAACGCCCATAGCTATACAGCATCTCAAGATCAGGATCAGAATATGGCATAATCTGACTTAAAAAAGCATATAGTTTGACATAACTACTCATTTTATCATAAAAAAGCTGTTGTTTTTCCTCCTCTTTAATTACTTTATGCCGGTCTACAGCAGGTTGTAAATGCTTATTCATTCGTGCATG
>ENA-ORCT01000209-ORCT01000209.1-marine-metagenome-genome-assembly--contig:-NODE-209-length-31619-cov-3.222117_pt1 | contig 31619 bp, 30 predicted proteins | sample MGYA00248632_ERZ508511 | MGnify/ENA primary metagenome ERZ508511 (study PRJEB26182, sample SAMN06268839) | marine metagenome | isolation source: Tt an P1-techrep anaerobic enrichment on pine from sediment...
ATGAAACCGCTGACGCGCCTTGAAGATGAGCCACCATTCGGCGCAATATTCTTGCAATTAATTAAATCCGCGTTCCTTAGAGCCTGGTTGAGAAATTTTCTTGACTTCGGCTATTGGGCAGGATATCGGTTCGTATACGAAGGAATGACTCATGAATGACAAACCTGTACCGGATTGTACCATATTTTTTCTGGCCAAAGCGTATCAGAAGGCGCACAGCATGTTCAAGCAGCGCCTCAAACCGTATCATCTGACCAATCTGCAGCATCTGGTCCTGGAAGGCCTCTGGTATCAGGAAGGCCAAACCGCGGCTGAACTGGGAAAGCTGCTGGTGCTTGACAAGGCAACCCTCTCCGGAGTGTTGGAGCGGATGGAGGAATCCGGATGGATTATCCGTCGGCAGGACCCCGAGGACAGGCGGCTGGTTCGTCTGTACACATCGCCTCGGACAGAGTCCATGAAAGAGGAACTTCTGCGGATTCGTATCGAGGCCAACGACGAACTGCTGGCCGGATTCTCCCTGGAGGAAAAGTTTCTGTTCAAACGGATGCTTCGGGATTTGATGTAAGGTCAGGTTTCGTCAGGTATGCTTATGCTGTATCAGTTCGTACACTAACGGCTCGGGCCGGCGGCTTACATGCGCCGGCCCCTTTTTAGCGCCCGATGGTTAGTATGCAAACAAAGGCGACGGCCGAACGGTGTCGGCGCTGTCACCCTGGACCGCGGATGGAAAAACCGCACCATTGACCATGAAAGGAGACGGAATATGTTGCTCAACCCGAAAAACGAGACCTTCGCCCACCTGGACGAGCGCTCCAGGGAGATTATGCTGAAGACCGTAGAGTTTTTTGAAAAAAAAGGAAAAAAGAAACTCAAGGAAGACTATCATAACCGCGTCTGGTACTCTGACTTTCTCGATTTTGTCAAAGAGAACAAAATTTTTTCTACGCTGTTGACACCGGCTGAATACGCCGACGGCGACTCGGATGTGCGATGGGACACGTCGCGGATCTGCGATTTTAACGAAATTCTGGGATTCTACGGCCTGGCCTACTGGTACACCTGGCAGGTCACCATCCTCGGACTGGGGCCCATCTGGATGGGACAGAACGAGGACGTTAAGAAAAAAACGGCCAAGCTGCTCGAGGAAGGCGGGATTTTTGCTTTCGGCCTGTCGGAAAAAGCCCACGGCGCTGACCTGTATTCATCTGAAATGATGCTGACCCCCCTGAGCGACGGAAAGTACGTGGCTGACGGCGGGAAATACTACATCGGCAACGGCAACGAAGCGGCCCTTGTTTCGACCTTCGGAAAAAATTCGGAAACCGATGAATACGTCTTTTTCGTCGCGGATCCGAAGCACGAGAATTACGAACTGGTTAAAAACGTAGTCGAGTGGCAGAGCTTTGTGGCCGAATACGCCCTGCATTCCTATCCCATCACCGATGCCGAGATTCTCTCCACCGGCCGGGACGCCTGGGATTCGTCACTGAACACCATCAACGTCGGCAAGTTCAACCTGGGCTGGGCCTCCATCGGCATCTGCACCCATGCGTTTTATGAAGCCATAACCCATGCCGCGCACCGCAACCTGTTTGGAAAATACGTCACCGATTTTCCGCATATCCAGCAGCTTTTCACCGACGCCTATACCCGGCTTGTGGCCATGAAAATGTTCGCCAGCCGTGCCATCGATTACATGCGCTCCGCCTCGGCGGATGACCGGCGCTACCTGTTGTATAACCCCATGGTGAAAATGAAAGTCACCACCCAGGGCGAAGAGGTGATCAATCTGCTCTGGGATGTCATTGCTGCCCGGGGATTTGAAAAAGACGTCTATTTCGAGAATGCGGCGGCCGACATCCGGGCGCTGCCCAAGCTCGAGGGAACCGTCCATGTGAACATGGCTCTGATTATAAAGTTCATGGCCAACTACTTTTTCAATCCGGCTGCCTTCCCTGAAATTCCCAAACGGGACGATGCGGCCAATGACGATTTTCTGTTCAACCAGGGGGCAACCAAGGGGCTGGGAAAGATTCAGTTTCACGATTTCAATATCGCTTACAACAGCGTGGATCTGCCCAACGTAAACATCTTCAAGGAGCAGATTAAGATCCTGCAGGAATTTCTCATGACCGCCACACCGGACGCCGAGCAGGCCAAGGACATTGATTTTCTGCTGAGTCTGGGTGAGCTCTTTACGCTGGTGGCTTACGGTCAGTTGCTCATCGAAAAGTCTAAAATCGATGGCGTGAACGACGATCTGCTGGAACAGATTTTTGATTTCATGATCCGTGATTTCTCCAAGTACGCCCTGCAGATCTACTCCAAGACCAGCAGCACGGAGAAGCAGATGGAGCTGTGCCAGCGGATGATCAAAAAGCCCGTGGTAAATGTCGAACGCTTCCAGAAAATCTGGCAGAATTTCGTGAAATGCCTCATGGACACCTACGAGATGAATCCCTGAATGCAACGAATCCCGGGTCTCGCTTGATCCGGGATTCCCGGTTGTATCATCCTCCCATAATGCGAAACGGCAGCGCCGGTCGATTCCGGTACTGCCGTTTTTTTTTGCATCCGGTTTGTCGATCGTCCCCGGGTTGCAGTGTTGAACGGGCCTGATTGACGGCTATTCAAATGACGATTTACGGTTTTTGAAAAAATCCATCACAAAGGTAATGTGCTGTTTCATCGTCCGGTATGCCCGTTCCGGATCGCGGCTTTTGATGGCCTCGAAAATCCGGGTGTGCTGCTCGAGAATCAGCTCGATGTTACCCGGCACTTCGTAAAGCGCCTGGAGGTTCTCCTTGATGCCGACAAACAGAAAATCGTAAAAGCGCTTCATCAGGTAGACCTGAACCGGATTCTGGGACGCGTAGGAAATGGCCATGTGAAAGGACACGTCATCCTGGGAGCCTAACCGGCCGGATCCGATTTCTGCACGCATTTCATTCAGGCTGTTCTGCATGAAAATCAGATCCCGCTCGGTCCAGCGCTGGGCCGCGAGGGCCGCCGTGTTGCATTCAAGACCCATCCGGACCTCCAGCAGATCCTCCAGCGTGGCATTCTGGGTTTTCATCGCTTCGGCAAGGAGACCGCCTTCCCGGCTGTCAGGTGTCCGGACAAATGTGCCCTGGCCCTGTTTCTGTTCCAGCAGTCCGATAGCCACCAGTTTATTGATGGCATCCCGGATTGTGGTCCGGCTGACTTCCATGGCGGCAGCCAGTTCCCGCTCGGGCATCAGTTGCTGGCCCGGTTGCAATTCGCCACGGAATATCATTTCCCGGATTTGCTCGAAGACCTGATCAGATACCCGTTTGGGTTTTATTGGTTTAAATTGCATGGCCATTGGATTTTAACGATTCCGAGTAAATTTCGATGGCATGTTTGACGGTAACACGGTCGCCGGATCTTGAAAGCATGTCCGACAGCTGCAGCATGCAGGCCGGGCAACTCGTGGCAACCGTGGAACAGCCGGAATTGATGATGTTTTCCCGTTTGAGCCGGCCGATACTACGGGAAATTTCATAATATTGCAAATTGAAACTCCCCCCCATTCCGCAACACTTATCCGCCTCATTCATTTCAATTAGGCGGGTATTTGCCGACGATTGAATCAGCGTCCGGGGCTCTTTGCTTATCCCGAGCGATTTTTTCAGGTGGCACGGATCGTGGTACGTTACGCAATTGGCGCCGCCGGTGCTGTCCGCCGGCGGTGTCAGGCCCAGGGCTTTGACGATGAACTGGCTGATGTCCTGGGTTTTTTCGGCAATTGATTCGACGGATTTCATGATATCCGGAGACGAATCGCGCATCATTCGGGGCCATACCTCTTTTATGGTTGACGTACACGTGGCACAGGCGGTTAAAATAACGTCAACCGGCTCCGATTCAAACAGCTTCACATTGTGACGTACCAGCCGGTTAAACGTCTTCATATCGCCGGATGATATGGCCGGAATGCCGCAGCATGCCTGGCCGGCCGGCAGGAAGACACCGATTTCATGGTGCCGGAGAACGTCCAGAGCGGCCGTTGCCACCCGCGGGAAGATTTTGTCCAGCAGACAACCGACATAAAAGGCCACCCGGATTCCGGACGAACCGGGTTCTGTTCGAAGCGACGGAATCTGGCGATGAAACGGTTCGGCGGCCAGGGGGACGAAATGGCGCTCGCCGATCAGCGGTGACATGACCCGCGCGCAGGATGTCCCCAATACGTCGTTTACCGGCCGGGTGAACAGGTTTTGAAACCGGGCGCCCCATTCCATGAATCGATCAAAGATGCCCGGATGGGCAAGCATGCCCCTTAGAACAGCTTTCTTTGCCGGGGAAAGGCCCATGTACCCGGTCAGGACTGCCCGGGCTTTCATAAATATTTCAAGTGCGCTGACCCCGCTGGGGCAGTTGGCCTGACAAGAGCCGCACAGCAGGCATTTGTTGAGCCGTTCGTAAATTCCTTCCGGATCCTGGAACATCTCCTGCATCAGGCCATCCAGCAGGGCGAGTTTGCCCCGGGCCACATCAGATTCTCTGCCGGTCTGCTCGAAAACCGGGCACACCGACTGGCACATGCCGCAGCGCATGCAGACCACCAATTGATCCTCTAATTCCTTCATCTGCGTTGTCAACGTGTGGATGCTGGCCATCAATCAGTCTCCTATAATTTTGCCCGGATTGAGAATGGATTTGGAGTCGAGCGCTCGCTTGATTTGCCTGGAATAGCGAATTGTTGCAGCGCTGGTTTCTTTTTCCAAGAACCCGGCTTTTGCGATACCGGTACCGTGCTCACCGGAGAGCGTGCCTCCCAGAGCCAGCGCTTTGTCGAAAATGGCCTCGATGGCTGATTCCACCCGATGCCATTCGGCCTTGTCCCGGCGATCGGTTAAAATTGTCGGGTGGAGATTGCCGTCTCCGGCATGACCGAAGGTTCCGATGAGAATGTCATGGGCGCGGCTGATATCCTCCAGTGCTTTGACCATGGCCGGAATTTTGCTTCTTGGCACCGTGGCGTCTTCCAGGACCAGCGTCGGCTTCAATTTGGCCAGGGCGGAAAGAGCGCTTCGCCGCGCAGCCCAGACCCCGTCTCGCTCCCCGGCATTTCGGGCGACCCGGATGGAGGCTGCGCCCATTTTCCGGCACAGCGCCTCGACCTTTTCCGCATCCTCTTCGGTCTGGGCCGGGTGACCGTCAACCTCGATCAGAAGGAGGGCCGCCGCATCGACCGGCAATCCGACATGGGTGTAAGCCTCAACCGCACGGATCGTGACGTTGTCCATGATTTCAAGAGTGGCGGGAATGATCCGATCGGCAATGATAGCGGCCACGGTTTCCGATGCCTTATCGAGCTGGTCAAATACCGCCACCATGGCTTTTTGTCGCACAGGCAGGGGGATGAGTTTCACGGTGATTTCATTGAACACGCCGAGAGTCCCTTCAGAGCCGACGAGAAGGCCGGTGAGGTTGTACCCGGTGGCACACTTGACGGTTTTGGAGCCGGTTTTGACAATGTCTCCGGCCGCATCGAAAAATTCGATGCCCATTACATAGTCGCGGGTCACGCCGTATTTAAGACCTCTCAGTCCACCGGCATTTTCCGCCACATTGCCGCCGATGGTGCTTACCGCCTGGCTTCCGGGATCCGGCGGATAAAACAGGCCCCTGGCTTCTGCGGCGGCGGCAAGCCGGGCGGTAACGACCCCGGGTTGAACCACGGCGTACATGTCCGGCTCGTTGATCTCAAGGATTTTGTTGAGACCATTGGTGACCACCACCACGCCGGTGGCATCGGGAATCGTGCCGCCGCTCAGGTTCGTTCCGGCGCCGCGAACGGTGAGCGGCAGACCATGCTTATAGCACAGGCTGATTACCTGGCCCAGAGCCTCACCATTGGTGGGACGGACCGCAAGGGCCGGAATCACCGGATCCAGAACCGCCGCATCGTATGAATAGGTCAACCGATCGGCTTTGTCTGTGAATACATTTTCGACTCCGACAGTTTTCTGGAACATTTCAATCAATGTGTGATCGATCATGGCAACTCCTGTTGTTGCCCGCCCCGGCTGCTGCTCAGCCCATGGGCCAGTCCGGTGCAGGTGATGATAATTTATGATTGGTAATACCAATAAACTATAGACCTTATAGGGGATTCAAGTGTTTTCCGGGAAAATATTTTGCAGTAAAATCTTGAATATCATTCATTTTTTTATAAAACAAGTATTGTTTTTCTTGACTTCAAAATCTGCTTGGCTTAGCAAGGGTATGACCAATAAACAATTGGCAGTTCAGCGGCAAATCAAATCCGGGTTGCGCCGCTGGTTTTCAGGCCGATCGAGTTCAGGAAGGGGGTGATCTCGCCGCGAACCGGAAGCATTTTTGAAACCGCAGTCAATCCAGACGATTCAAAAGGATGAGGAGGGACCCATGAAACGTATCGCCACAGTATGTCTGAGCATTCTGCTGATTATCGGCATTGCCGTTAATGTTTCACTCGCCGCTGAGAAGCGTGGCAAATTCGGAGTCGACAAGCGTCACGACATGGCCAAGCGAGTCAAATTCAAGCCGTCCAAGGAAAAAATTCGCTGGAAGATGGTCATGCCCTGGTCCAAAGGACTGCTTTTTTATGACATCGCCGTTCACTTTTGCGACAGTGTACGGCTGGCCTCTGCCGGCCGGCTGAACATCAAGCCGTTTTCAGCCGGCGAGTTGGTGCCGGCCATGCAGAGTTTTGATGCCGTGAGCCAGGGTTCGGCCCAGGTCGGCCACGACTGGCCCGGATACTGGAAAGGCAAAAACGAGGCGTTTGTGGCCTTTGCCTCGGTCCCCTTCGGCCTCGATGCGGAAGGGTATAATATCTGGCTCTACGAGCGCGGCGGGATGGAGATGATGCAGGAGCTCTACGGCAAGTTCAACCTCTTCGCCCTTCCCGGCGGTCAGTGCGGCCAGGAGATGGGCCTGTTCTCCAACAAGCGGGCTACCAAGATGCAGGATTTCAAGGGGATGCGGGTGCGCACCCCGGGCTGGTACATGGACATCATGAACAAGCTTGGCGCATCGGTCAGCCCGCTGCCGGGCGGCGAGGTCTACCTTGCCCTCGAGCGCGGGGTCATTGACGCGGCTGAGTTCTCCTCGCCGGCCATTAACTATCCCATGGGCTTTGACGAGATCACCAAATATGCCATTCAACCGGGCGTCCATCAGCCGGGCATCCAGTGCGCCCTGTTTTTCAACAAAGAGGCCTACGACAAGCTGCCCGACGATCTGAAATGGATCATCGACATCTGCGCCCGGGAGACTCAGCTGTGGAGCTATAACTGGGTCAACGCCCTGAACGGCGAGGCGATCCGCCGGTTCAAGGAAAAGGTGGAAATAGTCAAAATGGACACCGAGACCCTGATCGAGTTCCGGAAAACCACCAAAACCTATCTGGATGATGTCAAGGCCAAGTATCCGGACGTCAAGAAGGTGCTCGACTCCCAGGAGGCCTTTATCAAAGATTACGCTGACTGGCGCGATGCCAGGAGTGGAGCGACCCCCTGGCCCTATGAGACGTACATCGAGGGCCGTATTACCGAATAGCGCCGGAGACTGAGCACATAACAGCAATTCGGGCCGGCGGCGCCCCCCCTTATCCCGGGGAGGCGCCCTTGGCTCTGAACACGGAGCCGTGAGGAAAGGAACGCCGCAATGACGGGCAATTTATCGCGATACATCGACACGTTCAGCCGGCGTCAGGGGGAGGTAAGCTCCCTTCTGGCGCTGCCGCTGCTGGTGGTGGTGGTCTACGAGGTGATCATGCGCTATGCGTTTAACGCCCCGACCACCTGGGGATTTGAGCTGACAACATTTCTATACGGGGTGCACTACATGCTGGGCCTTTCCTACACTGATGTGCTGGGCGGTCACGTGCGGGTCGATATTTTTACAGCCCGGATGCCCGGTCGGGTGCAGGCGGTGCTGGGTGTGGTGACCAGCCTGCTGTTCTTTTTGCCGGTGATGGCTGTACTCACCTGGGTATCCCTGCGGTTTGCAGCCATCTCGGTGGCGGGCCGGGAGCTGAACTCGACCAGCTGGGCGCCGCCGATCTATCCGATCAAGGTGATTATGGCCGTTTCGTTTCTGTTTCTGCTGATTCAGGGCGTGAGCAATCTGCTGCACAATATCGACGTGCTTCGGGGTAAGCGCGAGGGGATGAGGTGATCTGAAATGAGCATAGAATTTATGACGGTGGCGATGTTCGGGTTGCTGATCCTGGCCATCACGCTGGGTCATCCGCTGGCCTACACGCTGGCGGCGATCGCCACGCTGTTCGGGTTGATCGACAACGGCTGGAACTGGCTGGGGCTGTTCGACATGTTCGTGAACAATGCCTGGGGCATCATGAACAACTATGTGCTGGTGGCCATTCCGCTGTTCATTTTGATGGCCCAGCTGCTGGACCGCTCCAAGGTTTCCGATCAGCTTTTCGAGGCGCTTTACGTGGTGCTGGGCGGCATCAAGGGCGGCCTCGGCCTGGCGGTGGTGGTGGTGTGCACGGTATTTGCGGCCACCACCGGCATCATCGGGGCCTCGGTTGTGGCGATGGGGCTTTTGGCCACTCCGGCGTTGATGCGAAAGAGCTACCAGAAGGAACTGACCAGCGGGATTATCTGTGCGGCGGGCACCCTGGGGATTTTGATTCCCCCCTCGATCATGATGGTGGTCTACGGGGGGCTGACCGGTCTCAAGGAGACCACGGTGGGCAACCTGTTTGCCGGCGCGATTTTTCCAGGCCTGATTCTCTCGGGCCTTTACTTTGGCTATATCCTTATTCGGTGTAATCTGAATCCGGCGTTGGGGCCGCCCATCAGCCGGGAGGAGGCCCGGCAGTGGTCCGCGGCCCAGAAGTGGGCCATGACCCTCAGGTCACTGGTGCCTCCCCTGGCCCTGATTCTGGCGGTGATGGGCACCATCCTGGCCGGGGTGGCCACTCCGACCGAGGCCGCGGGCATGGGAGCAACGGGTGCGGCCATCCTCGCCTTTTTCAATCGAAAGCTCAACTGGACCGTGCTCAAGGAGAGCTGTTTTGCCACGCTGCGCACCACATCCATGGTCATGATGCTCTTTATCGGTGGAAAATTTTTCAGCTCGGTGTTCCTCAGCATGGGCGGCGGCGATGTGGTGGCCGATGTCCTGATCGGCAGCGGCCTGAACCGCTGGGTGGTGCTGATCATCATGATGCTGATCGTTTTTTTGATGGGCATGTTTATCGACTGGGCGGCGATTTTGCTGGTGACCGTGCCGATCTTCATGCCGATCGCCATGGAGCTGGATTTCAATCCGCTGTGGTTCTCGATCCTGATGTGCGTGAACCTTCAGACCTCATTTCTGACCCCGCCGTTTGGCTACGCTCTGTTTTACTTCAAGGGAGTGGCGCCGGAGGAATACACCATGATGCATATCTACCGGGGTATCATGCCCTTTGTGTTCCTCCAGTTGATAGGCCTCCTGATTCTGTCCTTTTTCCCGGGTCTGATTACCTGGCTGCCGGCGCTGTTCTTCGGTGCCTGATGACTCGTGGAGGCGTGACAGTGATGGAAGTTTGCCGATTCGTCAGGGCAAACGGCGGTGTGGGGAGAGGGCTTCCCACACCGGGCCAGACAGCGGGGTAATGTGTGAAAATCAGCAAAAGGAAATGCAGTATGAGCGATTTTGACCATCGGATCGAGACCTTCCGCAGCGCAGCCGAGTCGGTTTCAGCCGTTGTATCTTCGGTGATCTCACTTGAGGATGCCATGACTTACGCGGTTGATTTGTGTCAGCGGAAGGATGCCTGCCAGCTGTTGGTCTCCGGTTGCGAGGAGGCGCTCTCGCCGCCTGCAGATGCGCTGTGCGAGTTGAAGCAGCAGAAGGTGATTGCCGCACCCGGGTTAGGGCCGGACAGTTACCTCTCCATGGAAACGCTGTGTCGATCCCAAAACATCCGGCTTATTGACCGGGGGCTGAGGAATCACCTTGCCGGTATCGATATCGGGTTTACCATCGCCGACTACGGCATCGCGGAAACCGGAACGCTGGTAATCGATTCCAGCGATGAGGACCTGCGGCTGGCAACCATGATCAGCGAGGTTCATATTGCCGTCCTGCCGCAGGATCGTATCCGGAGCACAGCCCTTGACCTTTTGGAGCAGCTTGGCGCTGCAATGGGCGCCTCTCCAAACTATATGGCGTTTATTACCGGCGCGAGCCGAACGGCCGATATCGAACGGGTACTGGCCCTCGGTGTTCACGGACCGCTGGAATTGCATATTCTGATCATAGAGGAGTGATCATGCAGGAAGCCCGGGATTTGAGAGGCTACAACAAGGGCGTGCGAAAAGCGCTGGACAACGAATTCCAGCGGGGTGCACTCGACCGGTTTGCCGTTGCCTACCGGGAGAGTCGAACGAATGCCTTTGCCGGTATGAATGTCTCCGAGCTCATCGATGAGGTGGCCAGGGCCAAAGACGCCGCCATTGGACGACTGGACCGTCTGTTTGATGAATTTAAAGCAAATGCTGAAAAGCAGGGGATTCATGTTCACCTGGCGCGGGATGCGGCCGAGGCGAATCGGATTATCCTGAAAATCGCCGGTGAAAATCGCGTGAAATCGATCGTCAAGTCCAAATCCATGACCGCAGAGGAGATCCTCCTGAACCACCACCTGGAAGCCGCGGGGCTGGAGGTGACTGAAACCGATCTGGGCGAGTGGATCATCCAGCTTCGGGGTGAGGGCCCTTCGCACATGGTAATGCCGGCCATCCACCTGTCCCGTTACCAGGTGGCCGATTTGTTCACGGGTGTTACCGGCCGACGGCAGGATTCGGACATCGAACGACTGGTCAAGGTGGCCCGTCGTGAACTCCGTCAAAAATATGCCCAGGCGGACATGGGCGTCTCCGGTGCCAATTTTGCCGTTGCCGATACCGCTACCCTCGGACTGACGACCAATGAAGGCAACGCCCGGCTCGTCACCACGTTGCCCCGGGTGCACGTCGCACTGGTCGGGCTTGAAAAACTCGTTCCCACTCTCTCTGATGCCCTTCGTATCAACCGGGTGCTTCCCCGAAATGCCACCGGGCAGGCGATTACCTCGTATCTAACCTGGATTACCGGCCCAAATGCCTGCGCCAGTTCGCCCGGCGGCCGGAAAATCATGCATATCGTCTTTCTGGACAACGGCCGGAGAGCGCTGGCCGCAGATCCGGATTTCGCCGAGGTTCTCCGGTGCGTAAGATGCGGCGCCTGCGCCAACGTATGCCCGATTTACCGCATGATCGGGGGGCATCAGTACGGTCACATTTATATTGGTGCCATCGGTTTGATTCTGACATATTTTTTCCACGGCCGGGACAACGCCAGAAATCTGGTGCAAAATTGCATCAACTGCGGGGCATGCAAGGCCGTATGCGCGGCCGGTATCGATTTGCCCCATATGATCAAGGCGGTTCATGCCCGAATTCAGGATGAGACCGGTCACCCGCTGCCCAGTCTGATTCTGGCCCGGGTGCTGAAAAACCGAAAGCTTTTTCATGGACTGTTGAGATCTGCCCAGATCGCCCAAAAACCGGTCAGTGGCGGCACGCCTTACCTCCGCCATCTGCCCATGGTTTTTGCCAGGGAGCACAATTTCCGGGTGCTGCCCGCCATTGCGGAGAAACCCTTTCGGGATATCTGGCCGACTATTCGCCCCCGGGTGAATTCCCCCCGCTTTCGGGTGGCCCTGTTTTCGGGCTGTGTTCAGGATTTTGTTTACCCCGAGCAGCTGGTGGCCGCTGTGAGCCTGCTCGGCGGCCTGGGAGTTGACGTTGATTTCCCCATGAACCAGTCCTGCTGCGGTCTGCCGGCCGTGATGATGGGTGAGACCGCGGCTGCCCGTGCCGTTGCCCGGCAGAACGTGGCGGCATTTGACCCGGATCGCTATGATTTTATCCTGACCCTCTGTGCCTCATGCGCCTCTCACCTGAAACACGCCTATCCCCGGCTGTCCGATGTTGTTGAGGGCTCAAGCCGTTGGGCCGATTTTGCGTTCAAGGTGATACCGTTCAGCTTGTTTTTAAACGATATTGTCGGCGCTCCGGCAGATGCCTTTCGGTCATCCGGCAAAAAGGCAACCTGGCATGCCCCCTGCCATCTGTGCCGCGGGATGGGCGTCAGCGAGGCACCCCGGTTGCTTATCCGCCGGGCTGGGTTTAATTTTGTACAGGCTGCTGAGGAGGAGACCTGCTGCGGGTTTGGAGGAACATACTCCAGCAAGTTTCCGGCCCTGTCCGGGGAGATTCTGGCCCGAAAGCTTGATGACGTCCGGCAGACAGGCGCTGATCTTTTGGTTACCGAATGTCCCGGTTGCATCATGCAGCTCAGGGGAGGGGCGCTTCGCCGCAAAGAGGGTTTTGTCGTCAAGCACATCGCCGAAGCCCTCGCCGGCCAATTGAACGAGAACGGTTTCAATCACCATGAGGAGGAAGCATGATTCCAACTGTCAAAAAAATCCTCTATGCCACCGATCTGTCGGAAAATGCCCGCTATGCGTTCGGTTACGCGGCCACCATGGCAAACCTGTTCGGCGCTCACATCACAATGATTCACGTGATCGAGGAGTTCACGCCTTCAGCCAAAGGACTGCTGGTCAATTATCTCGGCGAAGATGGATGGAATGAGATCCAGGCGCGGAGGGAAAAAGAATTCCACGAACTGATCCGCAAGCGCCTGACCGATTTTTGCGAGGAAATGAAAGAGGAACTGGATAACTGCCCGTTTTTAGTGGAGCGTGTTATCACGCGTCAGGGAAAAGCAGCTGAGGAGATTTTGAAGCTTGCCGCTGAAGGGGATTTCGATCTCGTGGTCCTCGGGACACACGGCTATGGCCTGTTGGCCGATACGCTCATGGGAAGCACGTCCAGACGTGTGGTGAGGCGAAGTCTGGTGCCGGTGCTCACGGTACGATTTCCCGGGTAAGGTCCTTAAAGCGGGACATAACCCCGGAAGTCGAGGGCTGGCGTCTGATGATGGGTAAATCCCGGATAAAGGAGATGCTGGCTTTGGTTGATGTGGCCAATCCATTTCTGTTCGGAGTGAGGTTTTTCTCGCTATTCCCGATACCTCAAGGGGGGGAGCTCCTGTTTGACGGGGGAATGGTTTTGACGTATTAGATTCGGGTATTGTCATTTGGAATCGATTGGAGAAGGTGGGACCGTGAAACGATACCTGATTCTTTTTGCCGCGATTGTCATGCAGATGTGCCTGGGGGCCATGTATTCCTGGTCAGTATTTGTACAACCACTTAAAGCATATACCGGCATGCTTCAGAGCTCGATTCAAATTCCCTTTTCAATCTTTTATTTCGCCTTTCCCGCTACCATGATTTTTTCCGGGAGCCTTTTGCCGAAGCTTGGTCCCCGTCGGTGTGCCGTGACCGGCGGCCTGATGTTCGGCGGGGGGTGGCTGCTTGCCAGTCTGGGCGGTTTTCATTTCGGATTAACGGTTGCCGGCATCGGTCTTCTGGCCGGCATCGGCGTCGGTTTTGCCTACATTGTGCCCATCGCGACGTTAATCCAGTGGTTTCCCCGGCACAAAGGTCTGGTTACCGGCATTGCCGTAGCCGGCTTTGGCGGCGGCGCGGCTCTGGTCAGCCAGACAGCCGGTTTCCTGATGAGTACCCGAGGGCTGACGCCCTTTGAATCCTTTGCCCTTCTGGGCGGCGTATTTCTGGTGCTCGTAACGGCATCAGGCTTTACCATGGAAAACCCGCCGGGAACCTCTTTTGGCCATCAGGCACTTTTACCGCTTGATAGCGTGGTTCGGCAGAAAATTTTCTGGATTCTATATGTTGCCATGTTCACCGGGCTTGCAGCCGGATTTGCGGTGAATGCCAATCTCAAGGAACTCTATGCCGGTGCCACAACACAAAGCGGCGTTGCCGCCGTCTCGGTATTTGCCCTTGCCAACGCGCTGGGGCGGGTGTCCTGGGGCATCATATTCGATCGAATCCAGGCGGCCGGCGCCATCCAGTTGAACCTGGCATGCCAGGCTGCCACCCTGTTGTCAGCGCCATGGGTGCTGCAGTCAACAGCCGGGCTGATTCTGTTTTCCTTTCTTGCCGGATTCAATTACGGCGGGGTGCTGGTCGTTTATGTGTCAACGGCGGCCCGGACCTGGGGCAGTACTCGTGTCGGGCAGGTGTACGGCTGGCTGTTTTCCGCAAATATACCGGCGGCCCTGTCACCCATTGTGGCCGGGTTGGCCTATGACCGATTGGGGACATTTACAATGCCCCTGATCGGCATTGCACTGTTTCTGGTTGCGTCGACCGTTTGGGTAGGACGGTCCCGGTCCCTGGTAAACGGCAGCCGCCCAGCGCTGTCACCATCTTCGGCATGACCTGGACGAAATAGAACCCAAACGGGTGTTCAATCCCCGGTCGCATGCGTCTGCTTTGTTCGATTGATAATGGGTTTCAGCGTTTTTACATGCAGGAATATCTCGCAGGAGAGGTGGCATGGTACCCGAAATCAAACGTATTTTGCTGGCAACCGATCTTTCGGAAAATGCCCGGTACGCATATCGCTATGCAACCGCGCTGGCCGAGCCGCTGAATGCCAGAGTCGTGATCCTTTACGTAATGGAAAATCTGTCTGCCAGTGCACGGTGGCTGGTGGGCGATATTGTCGGTGAAACGCGCTGGAAATCAATGGAGCAGGCACGGGAAACAGAAGTCCTCGATGCCATTCGCATGAGAATTCGAGCATTTTGTCGTCAGTCGCCCGGGAATCCGGAGATTTGTAAATCCATAGAGGATGAGATCATCATCAAGCAGGGGCATTCCGCCGAGCAGATCGTACAGTTTGCCGACGCTACAAACTGCGATCTGGTCGTGATGGGGTCACGAGGGCACGGCCTGTTGGCTGAAGCGGTGGTTGGCAGCACTTCCAGACGGGTAATCCGTCACTGTTCCAAACCGGTGCTGGTGGTTCGACTGCCGGAACAAGACCATCCCCGGGCCGATTGATCGGTATCGGGCACCGGTTGCAGGTTGCGCACGAGCAATAGCCGCAACTGCAAGTTCGAATTCAGGTCACCGCAAATCCATGACCTCGTAGGTATGATCTGCAAGGTCAATGGCCAGAAGCCGGTTGCGAAGCAGTTTGCCTTGATTCAGGAGAATTTTTACCACCTCCGAGCACTCGAGGCTGGCCAGAAGCGTCACCGCCGGCACCAGGGTTCCCAAGGCGGTTTCTGCACCCTTGGGCGCCATGCTGCCCGGTTCGCCGTAGATCAGCCTCAGTCCAATGTCTTCCGGAAATATTGTCGTGATGTGACCGGCATTGCCGGCAACAGCGGCGGATACCATCGGTATGCCTTCCGCTTTTGCGGCCTCTTCCAGATCAAACCGTGCGGGGAGGTTATCCAGGCAGTCGACGACAATTTGCGTCCCTTTCAGCAGTTCAGCGGCATTGCGGGCGGTAAAAAATTCGGATCGGCATTCGGTCGAAACGGATGCGTTGATCCGGTGCACCCGATCGCGGGCGGCTTCTGCTTTTGATGTGGCAAGCCCCTGGTGGCTGCTTAAAAACTGGCGGTTCAAATTGCTGTCTTCGAATTGATCGCCATCAATGAGGATCAGGGTTCCGATTCCGATCCGTGCCAGCATCTCTACAACACCGCCACCCAGTCCGCCAAGTCCGACGATTGCCACTGTGGATTCCAGCAGCGTCACCTGGTTATGGGTTGACAGTGTTTTCAGGTTCCTGGCGTATCGCTCGGGAACGATGCCGGCTTCCAGGGCAGCGATTTCGATGGCCCGGGACGTTTCACCAAGAGTCCGGCCGATCCGTGAGGTGTCGGTCACCGAAAGACTGGTGTACGAGGTGCCGTCCGGGAAGGTTGCCGGCCGCGCAGCCTGCTTTATGCTCCCGGTAAGTTCCCCATCCATCATCAGCCGCCTCCTACCGGTGGGAAAAGGCCAACACGTTCACCGCCTTCGAGTGACGATGTCATCAGGCCTTTTCTCCCATTGATGAAAATAAGTTTCACCATTTCAACAGGAATTTCCAATTCGCGAACGAGCGTTTCAATGGACGTTCCCGCTTCGATGGGAAACTGCTCCGCTTTTTTGGGAGCGTAGCGGGTAAGGGTTGCAAATAATTTAAGTTGTATGTGGGGCATAAACGGTAATTTCCTGACAAAGGTTTTTTTGGGCACAGCTTTTCGAAGGTATGAAGCCAGGTTCTAACAGGCTCCGTTAGATTCTGTTGAAGTTGAAAGTAGATTCCCGGGCTTCCCAAGTCAAGTCGAATACCTCGGAAGGTTGGCGTCATGTTCGCGCCTTCAGTTTGCAACCATTTCGTGGCTATTGACTTTCGGCAGCCGAGGAAATAAACCGGTGGCAACATCAAGCGTCTATTTTAAACACACATGTGAGAAGATAGACGCTTCAGTTCACCCCGTTCACCGTGCAGATGCCAGGAGCGTGAAACGTAATATCCCGTGAGAGTCACGGTTGGCCTGCTTTCTGCGCTGCGTGATTATCTGAGCGGTTGCATCGGTGTAACCGTTACGCACCTCGAAATCAAACCTTTGCTTGATTTTAAACCATTAAACAGTCAATGGCCCCACGGCATCAAGGTATTGTTATGAAGATTGACTACAACAAAATTCTGGTAACCGGTGTTGCCGGGTTTATCGGTTTTCACCTTGCCCATAAACTGGTCAAAGCCGGATACCACGTCATCGGTATCGATAACCTGAACTCATATTATGATGTGGCGCTCAAGAAGGCCCGGCTGGCTATGCTGCAGGACCATGAGCGGTTTTCCTTCCACCGGATATCTCTTGAAGACCGCACGAACCTGGCGGAAGTTTTTGAAAGTGAGAGCGGCTTTGACGTGGTTGTCAATCTGGCGGCACAGGCCGGCGTAAGGTACTCTCTCAAAAACCCTTATGCCTACGTGGATTCGAATATTGTCGGTTTTGTCAACCTGCTGGAGTGCTGCCGGCACAACCCGGTAAAACATCTGGTTTTCGCCTCATCGAGTTCCGTATACGGCGCCAATACCCGAATGCCGTTTTCGGTTCATCATAACGTGGACCATCCGGTATCCCTGTATGCGGCCACAAAAAAGACAAACGAGCTTATGGCGCACACCTACAGCCATTTGTACGGCATTCCATGTACCGGATTGCGGTTTTTTACCGTTTACGGGCCCTGGGGCAGACCGGACATGGCACTGTTTCTTTTTACCCGGGCGATTTTTGAAGATCGGCCGATTCAGGTATTCAATCATGGAAAAATGAAGCGGGATTTTACCTATATCGACGACATTGTGGAGGGGGTAATCCGTGTGATGGAGAACCGGCCGGATCCGGATCCCGACTGGAGCGGTGACCGCCCGGATCCCGGATCATCCTATGCCCCTTACCGGGTATACAATATTGGAAACAATAATCCCGTCGAGTTGATGGATTTTATCCGGACCATAGAAGAGGCTGCCGGCAGGACGGCCCGGAAGGAATATCTCGATCTGCAGGCGGGTGACGTTCCTGCCACCTATGCCGATATCGATGATCTGACCCGTTTGTCCGGGTTTACCCCTAAAACGCCTCTGCGCGATGGCGTGCAGCGTTTCATCGACTGGTATCTTGAATACTACGGAGAGAGCTGATCGGGGATATCCCACAGGCAACGCGCAGCCGGTGTCATTTGCCGATAGCTGTCATGCCGATGTCGCCTCGCGGGCCGATCGGAATCAAATTTGACCGGGCGCCGCTGTTTTTTTGGCACGGCACACCGTTTATCAACTTTTCCATCAAAAAATCAGGGAGAGAGTGTCAATGAAATTGACCATCGTTGGAACCGGCTATGTCGGACTCGTCACCGGTGCCGGATTTGCGAATCTCGGAAATGATGTCCTTTGTCTGGACATCGACCAGAACAAGATAGACACCCTGTCAGGCGGCGAATTGACGCTTTATGAACCCGGCCTTGAGGAAATCTTCCGGCGAAACCTCAAGGGGGGGCGCCTTCGGTTCACCACCGATTCCGAGGAGGCGATTCGGGCCTCTGACGTTATTTTTATCTGCGTGGGGACCCCGACCAATTCCAATCAGGCGGCGGATCTGACCGCAGTGGAATCTGTGGCCAGGACCATTGGCCGGCATATGACGGACTATAAAATTGTTGTCAACAAAAGCACGGTGCCGGTGGGGACAGCTGATCTGGTCAAGCGCCTTGTGACTGAAAATCAGAGCGAGCAGATTCCGTTCGATGTGGTTTCGAATCCGGAATTTCTTCGGGAAGGTGCGGCTGTAAAGGATTTTGAAAATCCGGATCGGATCGTCGTCGGAACCGACAGTAACCAGGCCGAGAAAATTATGGCATCGCTGTATCGTTCGGTGGCAAGAACCGATCGTCCCATCTTGTTTACGGATATCCGCAGCGCAGAAATCATCAAATATGCCAGCAACTGCATGTTGGCCACCCGAATCAGCTTCATGAATCAACTGGCGTTTCTCTGTGAGAAAACCGGCGCCGATATCAAGGAAGTGTCGCGTGGTATCGGGCTGGACGATCGGATTGGGCCACGGTTTCTTCATGCCGGATTGGGCTACGGCGGCAGCTGTTTTCCAAAAGATGTCAAAGCACTGATCGCCACGCTCAAAGAATTCGGGTGCGATGCGGATCTGTTCGAGGCGGTTAACCGGATCAATGAAAAGCAGTGGGGAATTGTGACCGAAAGGCTGAAACAGGTCATGGACATCAATGGCAGCACGATCGCCGTCTGGGGTATATCCTTCAAACCGAAAACCGATGACATACGGGAAGCCCCGGCAATTAAAATTATACAACAGCTTCAGCAACAGGGCGCTGTTGTGCATGCATTCGATCCCGTGGCGCTGGATAATGCCCAAAAGGTCCTCAACGGTGTGCGCTTTTTCGATAATCCCTATGAAACCATTCGCGACTGCGATGCACTGGTGGTTGCGACCGAATGGGACGAATTTCGCAATCTGGATATGCGGGCGGTTAAAGTGTTGCTGAAACAGACGGTTGTGATTGACGGACGGAACATTTATGATCCGGAAGAGATGAAATCGCTTGGGTTTACCTATTTTGGCATCGGCCGAAAAGGGTAAGCGCTGAACGGGGTGATTCGCTCCCCTTGAGAAAAATAAAGCCGTGGACGAGACATATACCGGCCAGCTTCGGTGCGCTGCAACAATTGAATTTCAAAACAATGCGAAAGCCAGATGGTGTTCCTGCGCGGAGGGTGACAATATGATTTCGGTATGTAAAAAATCGTTCGGTCGACTATTCGGTATGCTTGTAATAGTTGTCATGTTGATGGGCGGATGCACGACATTCAACGCTCAGCCGGAAACCGGCAGTGAACCCCAGTCAGACATCGTTGAGCGCGGGCCGGTTCCATTGTATTATGACTTTGGCGATGTCCTGGTTCCTCAGGAACTCAAGGTGGATCGAAAATCCAGTTTCGTTTTCCAGACACCGGGGCTGGCCGCCGGCGTATTGGCCCTCAAGGGGAGAGTGGAGCCGGATTCGCTGATTGGTTTTTTTCAGAACAATATGGTCAAAGACAATTGGCGTCTGGTCAGTTCGTTTAAATCCATGCGGACGATCATGCTGTTTCAGAAGGAAAACCGGTGGTGTGTGATCAATATCACCGAAGAGGAATTTAATACGTATGTTGAAATATGGGTTGCCCCGACGATCCAGGGGAGGATCACAGAGGCGCCTGTGTGATAACTCGACCAGAGAACCTTGAATCGATACATGGAGATTGCAGGATATGCCAAGCACGGTGCTGCGGGGAAAACAGATTGTTCTTGGGGTCAGCGGGGGAATTGCGGCATACAAGGCTGTTGAGCTGCTTCGGTTGATGAAAAAGGAAGAAGCGGATGTGCGGGTCATCCTGACCGCGAATGCCCAGTGGTTTGTGGGGCCGGGAACGTTTCAGGCATTATCCGGTCAACCGGTATGTACCAACCTGTTCAACGGTGAGGGCGATGCATCGATCCGGCACATTGAATGGGCGGAATCCGCCGACGCCGTGGTCATCGCACCGGCAACCGCCAACATCATCGGTAAACTGGCCGGCGGGATTGCAGACGATGCCCTGAGCACATTCATGCTGGCCGTAACATCACCGGTGTTGCTCTGCCCCGCAATGAATACCCATATGTACGAGAATCGGGCGGTTCAGCGAAACCTTGATACCCTTGAGGCGGACGGATATCATATTACCGAACCCGGTGCCGGTCAATTGGCCTGCGGCACTACAGGGCCCGGCAGGCTTCCGGAGCCCGCGGAAATCCTGGATCGACTGCGTCAGGTGCTGACCCGTAAGGATCTCTCCAATAAACGGATTCTGGTCACAGCGGGACCGACCCAGGAGGCGATCGATCCGGTGCGGTTTATCAGCAATCCATCAACAGGAAAAATGGGATATGCCATCGCACGTGCCGCCGAATACCGCGGCGCAACGGTGGTTCTGGTTTCGGGGCCCACCAATTTGCCCGATCCCGCCAATGTGACCACGATCCGTGTGCGGAGCGCCAGGGAAATGGCCGATGCGGTTTTTGATCACCTGGATGGGTCGGATATCATTATCAAAACAGCGGCGGTATCCGATTACCGGCCTCGGGAGATTGCCGAGCAGAAGATAAAAAAAAGTGCGGACGAGATGACTCTCACCCTGCAGAAAAATATCGATATACTCAGGGAACTGGGTCAACGGAAAAACGGCCGGATTCTGGTTGGCTTTGCCGCCGAGACAGAAGAACTGGTTCAGAACGCTTCCAAAAAACTGGTTGAGAAAAATCTGGATATTATCGTTGGTAATCTTATCGGAGTAAAGGGGAGCGGATTCGGTGCAGATACCAACAAGGTGACCCTGTTTTTCCGAGATGGCTCCAGAGAATCGCTGGATACAATGGAAAAAGAGCAGGTGGCCAATACGCTTCTGGACCGGGTCGTTGGACAGTTGACGTAACATCCGTACCGGCTCCGCCGGAACGACTCACGGTTTACATTGTTGAAGAAAATGAGTAACGTAAGATTAAACGATATAGTTGAAGAAATTCAGTACTCACTCCGAGTTATGGGCAGCCAGGGAATAGGCGGCATTGATCTTTCACCGGAATCCCTGGAGATGATGAACCGCTGGAGCGAGGTCCCTCAGATACCGCAGGAAAAGCCAGACCCGATGCTTCCGGAACAGCAGGACCCGGGCAGGGCGGAACCGCCAGACTTTACATCGCAAGTTCAGCCGGTGCCCGTGCATCGGGACGATATGGCTCGGGTGAGAGATGATATTCGCGTGTGTTCCCGGTGCCCCCTCTCCGGCAGTGGCGCCCGGGCGCTTGCTGGCGAGGGAAACCCGGAAGCGAGACTTGTCTTTGTCGTTGAAATGCCCAACGAAGATGAAGAGCGGGCCGGAAAACCGCTGGAAGGGCCGGCGGGTCAGCTTCTTGCCAAAATCATCGATGCCATGGGCCTGTCGCCGGATGATGTTTTCATATGCTATTTGCTCAAATGTCGACCGCAGACTTCCCGGCGGCCTGGCAGCGATGAAATTCAAGCCTGTCTGCCCTTTTTGAACCGTCAACTTGAGGTCATCAAACCGGATTTTATCTGTGCGCTGGGCCAGACCGTTGCTCAGGCACTGATTGGAACGGACCAGCCCATTACCCGACTCCGCGGGAATTTTCACGATTTCAGGGGAATGCGTGTCATGCCCACGTTTCACCCGGCCTTTCTGTTGCGCAATCCCTCTCGAAAGCGTGAAGTCTGGGAAGATATGAAGACTCTAATGCGAGCGATGGGGCCACCCCCGTCATCCGGTGGTTGACATCGATCGGGTGGAAATCCAAATGAAAACCTTTCAACACATCCTGTCTCATCTTTTTATTGGCACCCTCCTTTTCGCTTTGCTGTCGGCACCTGCATTTTCCGAGGTCAATGAAATTTACGTTATCCGCGTCAGCGGGGCGATCAGCCCGGGTATGGCGGATTTTTTACTCAAGGGTATTGAAAAAGCTTCCACCGATGGGGCCCGCTGCCTGGTCGTTGAGTTGGATACGCCCGGCGGCCTGGCCGAATCCATGCGAGAGATTGTTATGGCGATTCTTGCCAGCGATGTTCCCGTGGTGGTTTATGTTTCACCCAGCGGAGCGCGCGCGGCCTCGGCCGGTGTGATGATTACCATGGCGGCGGATGTGGCGGCCATGGCACCCGGGACCAATATCGGTGCGGCGCACCCGGTTGGCGCAGGCGGTAAGGAAATCGGGTCGACCATGGCTGAAAAAATAACCAACGACATGGTGGCCCATGCCAAAAGCGTGGCCGAGAGGCGGGGGAGAAACGCCGAGTGGGTCGAAAAGGCGGTGCGGGAGAGTGTGTCGGTCACTGAAAGCGAAGCCCTGGCTGCCAATGTGATTGATCTGGTGGCTAAAGACCTGGATGATCTGATTGCACAGATCGACGGGCGCGATATTCCTGAAAAAGGGGTGCTCGATCTGAAAGACGCAACGCAGACTGTGCTGAAGGAGGATTTGCGGCCCAAGATTCTGAAGACCATCAGTGATCCGAATATCGCCTATATCTTGATGATGATCGGACTGGCCGGGCTTTATTTCGAATTGTCTCATCCGGGTGCCGTTTTTCCCGGCGTTATCGGCGGCATTGCCCTGGTTCTGGCGTTTTTTGCCTTTCAGACGCTTCCCATCAATACGGCCGGGATTCTCCTGATTGTCCTCGCTATCATTTTTTTCATCATGGAAATGAAAATTGCAAGCTATGGCCTGTTGAGCATTGCCGGCATCGTCTCATTTTTTCTCGGCTCACTGATGCTTTTCGAAAGTCAGGCGACGGGAATCCGAATTTCCTGGAATGTTTTGCTGCCGACCGTAGCGCTGATTTCTGCCTTTTTTGTGGTGGTGGCCGGAATCGTGTTCCGCGCGCAGATATCCCGGCCGCGGACCGGAGTGCGTGGTTTGATCGGCGAGATTGGAATCGTTCGCCAGGCCCTCATGCCGGAGGGCAAAGTTCTCGTTCACGGCGAACTCTGGAAAGCCCGGTCTAAACATCCGGTTCAGGCGGGAGAGCACGTCCGGGTCATCGATGTGGAAAATCTGGTGGTGGAAGTTGAACCCATCGAATGATGGCAACTGAACCGCGCTGACGGAGTTGCAGCCAATTTATCAGTTTTCAAGTAGATTCTAAAACCAGAGAGAGGAGTGTGATATGTATACGGCTTTCGTTATAGTGGTGCTCACCATCCTTTTCCTTTCAGCGGCCATCCGGATTCTCAATGAATACGAGCGCGGCGTGATTTTCAGGCTCGGGCGGGTTATCAAGGCCAAGGGACCCGGCCTGATCATTCTGATTCCGGTGGTCGACAAGATGGTTAAGGTGAGCATGCGGTTGATCGCCATGGATGTGGACCCTCAGGATGTAATTACCCGTGACAATGTATCGGTCAAGGTCAACGCGGTCATCTATTTCCGGGTCATTGATCCGATCAAGGCCGTGATCGAGGTGGAAAGGTACCATTACGCCATGTCCCAGTTGGCACAGACCACCCTTCGGAGTGTATGCGGGCAGGCGGAACTGGACGAGCTGTTGTCCGCCCGTGAGAAGATCAATTCGGAGCTCCAGGAAATCCTGGATACTCACACCGACCCTTGGGGCATCAAGGTTGCCACCGTTGAGCTCAAGCACATCGATCTGCCCCAGGAAATGCAGCGATCCATGGCCAAACAGGCGGAAGCCGAGCGGGAACGTCGGGCAAAGGTCATCAATGCTGACGGCGAGTATCAGGCAGCGCGCAGGCTGGCCGATGCGGCCGTAATCATCCAGGACCATCCGGTTGCGCTTCAGTTGCGCTTTCTGCAGACGATGCGTGAAATTTCCGCCGAGCAGAATACAACCACCATATTTCCGTTTCCCATGGATCTGGTCCGTCCGTTTGCAAACCTGGTCAAAAAAATGGAAATCGATAAATAGACCGGTGGGTTCCGGTTTCTATATGTATTGACAACCGCCAGAAAATCGGTTTAAAGAAATCGTTTTATGCGAACGGCGGTCGGTTGGCACGCCGTGACCATGGCCGCCGGTTGCATGGCAGACAATCGGATAAAACGGCGGGGGCGGGTGCCTCCGCTGTGTCTTTTTGAAAAGTTGACAGGAAAGGGGAGTTCAATCAGATGGGCAACAAGAAAAAGGAAACCAAGGAAAAACCGCTGGAAAAAATGACTGCGACAGAACTCCGTGATGTGGCGGCTGAAATCCCGGAAATAACCGGCGTTCACGGCATGAACAAAGCGGAGCTGATTGCCGGAATCAAGGCGGCCAGGGGGATCGTTGATGATTCGGCAAAAGGGTCATCCGGCTCGGTTCGGGAAATCAAGAAACAGATCAAAGACATTCGGGCCAAACTGGATTCGGCTCGTGAAACAGACGATCAGAAGTGGGTCGCCATTTACCGGCGAAAAATTTCCCGGCTGAAGAAGAAAACCCGCCGGGCGGCATAAGCGCAGGTACGACTGCGCACGATTTGGCTGTAAAAGCATGAGAACGGGTCTACGCCCCGGCGATCCTGCTGCAAACAGGCAGGATGCACTTCCCGTATAGCGGGGATTCGCCGTTGGTCTCATGCTTTTTCGCTTCGTTTCCCTGAAGGGAACAGGCTGACGGTCAGCCGATCAGGATGTTGTCAGTGGATGCCGAATGCTGAGAGGGCATGATGATCGATCCAAAAACAGTGGCTTTTGATATAGACGGTGTGGTGGCCGATACCATGAACCTGTTTATTGATATTGCCCGGGAGGATTACCGGATTGACTGGATTCGCTATGAGGATATCACTCTCTATCAACTTGAAGAGTGTCCGGGGCTGACTATCGGCAAAGACGGCATTGATGCAATCATCACCCAGATACTGGATGGCACATATACCCCAGCGCTAAAATCAATCGCCGGCGCCTCCGAGGTGCTGTCCCGTCTGGCCCGAAATTATGGACCGGTGCTTTTTGTGACAGCTCGCCCGTACCCCGGGCCCATGCAGAGCTGGATCTGCGATGAGCTTTCCGTACCCGGGGATCAGGTTGAAATTATTGCCACCGGTTCGTTTGATGCCAAAGCCGAGGTATTGGTGGAGCGGGGCGTATCGCATTTCGTGGAAGACCGTCTGGATACATGCTTTTCCCTTGAGGCGGTCGGCATTACTCCGATTCTTTTCAAACAGCCGTGGAACCGGGGGGAGCCGCATCCGTTTCATGAAGTCGGCAGTTGGATTGAATTAAGTGCCATCATTGGTGATTCGTGATGTCATCATCCGACGCACAAATGTTGATCCGTGCGTTTGGCGACGCGCTGGATGCCGAAAAGGGGTATTCGGTCAATACGATCCGGGCCTACCGCCGGGATGTGGAGTCGTTTGCCGAGTATGTGGCCGAATTGAGCACAGCGGCCCGGGGCCATACGGAATTGTCTGATTCATCGTTTTTCAGCTCCGTTGACAGACTCACCATTCGCGGATGGCTGGCCTCGTTGCACGGCGTCAATGGAAAACGAACCATTGCCCGAAAACTTTCGACGCTGCGAACGTTTTTCGATTTCCTGGTTAAACGGGGAACGGTTTCCGATAATCCGGCGGACTCGGTAAAATCACCCAAACTGGAACAGAATCTGCCGAACTACCTGCCGGTCGACGACATGTTCAGGCTTCTGGATTCCGCGCCGGTCGAATCGCTTCTTGATCTTAGAAACGTGGCTCTTTTTGAAACCATGTATTCCACGGGTATCCGGATTTCGGAACTGGCCGGCCTGAATGTGCCCGATGTCGATTTTTCCGGCCGATTTATCCGTGTGCTGGGCAAAGGGAGAAAGGAACGTATCCTACCCATCGGGCGCCGGGCCCTTTCCCGTATCCGGGCGTACAGGGATTGGCTGTCTGCGCTGGGCAAATTGACTGTTTCCGGCCATGCGGCTCTGTTTTTGAACTATTCCGGAGGCCGGTTGACGACCCGATCCATTTCCAGGATACTGGCCAGGCTGGTCAGGGACTGCAGTCTGCAACTGCAGGTCTCGCCCCATGCACTGCGTCATTCCTTTGCGACTCATATGCTCGATGCGGGCGCCGATCTGCGGATAGTTCAGGAGCTTTTAGGGCACAGGAGCCTTTCAACGACCCAGAAATACACACACGTCAGCATTGATAGATTGATGGAAACTTACGACAAGGCCCACCCCAGAAAATAGGGCATTTTTCGAGCACGGTGATACCATGACGACAATCCTCGCTGTCCGCTTGAACGATTCCGTTGTTGTTGCCGGCGATGGTCAGGTTACGCTGAACAACACGGTCATCAAACATCAGGCGAAAAAAGTCAGAAAAATCTATAATGACAAGATTATTGTCGGTTTTGCCGGCGCAACGGCGGACGCGTTGAATCTCTCGGAGCGCCTGGAAGCCAAACTGGAGCGCTACAACGGCAATTTGACACGATCGGCTGTTGAGTTGGCCAGGGATTGGCGAACGGACAAATACCTCCGGCGCCTGGAAGCCATTATGATCGCTGTCGATGATACCCGCGTGTATTTGATCTCAGGCAACGGAGACGTTATCGAACCGGACGAAGCGGTTCTGGGAATCGGTTCGGGAGGCGTTGCGGCCCAGGCGGCGGCTACGGCCCTGATGCGACATACAAGTATGGATGCCCGGGCAGTTGCGGAAGCGGCGATGAAAATTGCCGGTTCGTTGTGTGTATACACCAATGACGCCCTTGTGATTGAATCGTTGTAATTAATTTTCAGCGGCGTCAAACGGCACGGAAATCAATCATGAGTGATTTGAAACCATCTGAAATCGTTATCGAACTGGATAAGTATATTATCGGGCAGGATAAGGCCAAACGGTCGGTTGCCATCGCCCTCAGAAACCGGTGGCGAAGGCGTCAGGTTCCCGATGAGCTGAAAGATGAGATCGCGCCGAAAAATATTATCCTCATCGGTCCGACCGGAGTCGGTAAAACCGAGATTGCCAGGCGTCTGTCCTTGTTGACCGATTCGCCGTTCAACAAGGTCGAGGCATCCAAATTTACCGAAGTCGGCTACGTTGGACGCGATGTGGAGTCCATGGTGCGGGATCTTCTGGAATTGACCATTAATAATCTAAAATTGAGGGAACAGGAAGACGTTCGGCCCAAGGCCAGCCAGATAGCCGAGGAGCGTATGCTCGATCTGCTGCTTCCCAAGTCCGGTATTCAAAAATCACCATCCCGGGACGAAACCGACCGTGCGCCCCTGGAGCTGCTGACCAATGCACCGGATGAGTCGTCGTCTACCCGCTCCAAGCTGCGCAGCATGCTTCGGGAAGGCAAGCTGGACAACCGCTTTGTGGATCTGGATGTATCCGACCGCTCCACGCCGGTGGTCGAGATTTTTTCCAATACCGGCATGGAAGAGATGGGAATCAACTTCAAGGACATGCTGGGCGGTCTGTTTCCAAGAGGGACCAAACGACGCAAGGTCAAGGTCGGGGAAGCCCTTGAAATCCTCGCCCAGGAGGAGGCTCAGGGACTGGTTGACATGGACAAGGTCGTTGCCCGGGCCATTGAAAAGGTTGAGCAGTCAGGAATTATTTTTCTGGACGAAATCGATAAAATCGCTGGAAAAGGCGGTCAGAGCACAGGTCCGGACGTGTCCCGGGAGGGGGTTCAGCGAGATCTGCTTCCCCTTGTGGAGGGCTCAACCGTGACCACAAAATACGGGGCGGTGAAAACCGACCACATTCTGTTTATCGCCGCCGGTGCGTTTCATACGATAAAACCCTCCGATCTGATCCCGGAACTGCAGGGCCGGTTCCCTATCCGGGTTGAGCTGGACTCTCTGGGGCAGGCCGAATTTGTGCGAATTCTGACTGAACCCAAAAATGCTCTTCTGCTTCAATACCAGGAACTGCTGAAGACTGAAGGGGTTGCCGTGACGTTTACACCGGATGCCGTTGCCGAGATCGCCCGGATTGCAGAAGAGGTCAATCACCGCACAGAGAATATCGGGGCGAGGCGTCTGCATACGATTATGGAATGTCTGCTTGAGGATATCCTGTTCGAGGCCCCGGATCTTCCTGATAAAACACTGATTATCGATCAGCAGCGGGTCAGCGATAAATTAAAGGATATTAAAGACGACGAGGATCTGAGCCGCTATATTTTGTAATACGCGACAGACAGTTTTTAGAAGTCGGGACTTAGTTCTGAAGTTTGTCTTTTTTAAGGTAAAAAAAATACAATAATCAAATTACAAATCATAACTGAATTACAATCATGACACCAAATGTTGCCGATATACTCATTGAGGCATTGCCGTACATCCGGCGGTTTTACGGGATGACCATTGTCATCAAGTACGGCGGCCATGCCATGGTCGATGAGCAGTTGAAGACCGATTTTGCCCGGGATATCGCCCTGATGAAATTCATTGGCTTGAATCCGGTGGTTGTGCACGGAGGCGGGCCTCAAATCAACAAAGTCCTGGACCGGATGGGCATTCTCCCGAAATTTGTCCGGGGGATGCGTCTGACCGATGAGCCGACCATGGATGTCGTTGAAATGGTACTCGGCGGAAAGGTCAACAAATCGATCGTCGCCCAGATCAATCAGCAGGGAGGCAAGGCTGTCGGGCTTAGCGGAAAGGATGCCGGGCTGATCCTCGCCAGAAAACTTCAGATCGTTCATCAGGAGAATGAAGACACGCCTCCTGAAATTATCGACCCGGGCCTGGTCGGCGAGGTGACGCAGGTCAACCCGAATATTATCCATACCCTGACCGGTCAGGGGTTCATACCAATTATTGCGCCGGTTGGTGCAGGAGAGCACGGCGAGACGTACAACATCAATGCCGATCTGGTCGCCAGTCGAATTGCCAGCGCCCTTTCTGCGGGGCGGTTGCTGTTCATGACCGATGTGGATGGCGTGCTGGATGCCGACAGTCAGCTGATTTCATCGATCAGCGCCGAGCACATTCAGTCAATGATCCGGCAAAAAACAATATCCGGTGGAATGATCCCCAAGATCGAGTGCGCCGTGGAGGCGCTGGACGATCAGGTGGAAAAAGTACATATCATCAACGGAACCAAGCGGCACGCCCTGCTGCTTGAGCTGTTTACGGACAGTGGCATCGGAACGGAAGTGACATCATGACAACAGCACTGATTGAGCAGGCGGACAAGGTTATAGCGGCGACCTACGCACGGCATCCCATTGTACTCGTGCGGGGAGACGGCAATGTTGTATGGGACAGTGACGGGCATCGGTACATCGATTTTGTGGCAGGGATTGCGGTGTGCAACCTGGGGCATTCCCACCCCCGGGTCAGCCGTGCGCTGGCGGCGCAGGCGGACACGCTGGTTCACGTTTCCAATCTGTTTTATTCCGAGCCCCAGATTGAGCTGGCGGCATGGCTGGTGGACCACAGTTTCGCGGACCGGGTGTTTTTCTGTAACAGCGGGGCCGAAGCCAATGAGGCGGCTATCAAGCTTGCCAGGAAGTATTTCAGTGATCGCGGCGAAACCGACCGGTACCGGATCATCAGTATGGAACGATCATTCCACGGTCGTACCATGGCCACGCTTTCAGCCACCGGGCAGGACAAAATCAAGAAAGGGTTCGATCCCGTTCTCTGCGGGTTTGATTACGTTCCGTTCAATGACCTGGAGGCACTTCGGGCGAAAGTTGGGGCAACCACCTGCGCAGTGATGCTGGAGCCGGTGCAGGGTGAGGGCGGCGTCCGCCCGGCGGATGCCGATTACATGCGGGCGGTCCGTCAACTCTGTGATGAAACAGGGGTCCTGTTGATCATGGACGAAATTCAAACAGGGATGGGACGCACAGGCAGACTGTTTGCTCACGAGCACTTTGGCATCGAACCGGATATCATGACTCTTGCCAAGGCCCTTGCCAACGGATTGCCAATTGGTGCCATGCTGGCCCGGGAGGATGTGGCCGCTGCATTCGGACCCGGATCTCACGGCTCCACTTTCGGCGGGACGCCGCTGGTGACGGCCGCCTCGCTGGAGGTGGTCAAAGTACTTGATGAAGAGAACATAATTGATAACGCCCGGGAGATGGGCGAGTATTTCAAATCCAGGCTCATTCGCCTCAGGGATCGGCACACGGCTGTTGAGGATGTGCGCGGGATCGGACTGCTTCTGGGGCTGAAACTGACCGTTCCCGGACAACCGATTATGAAAAAATGCATGGAGCGGGGCTTTTTGATCAATTGCATTCAGGACACCATTTTGCGGTTTATTCCGCCGCTGATTATTGACCGTGATGCGGTGGACAGCCTGGTGGACTGCCTGGATGAGATTTTTTCATCAACCCCAACATCCTGATGCAGGATTGATAGATTTGCTCCCAATTGAGGAGCTGTAATTGTTATCGAAGGAGAACGCAGATGGGAGACAAGGTCAAAAAGGTAGTGCTGGCTTACTCAGGCGGCCTGGATACCTCGGTAATACTCAAGTGGCTCATTGAAACGTACGACTGCGAAGTGGTTACCTTCTCGGCCGACATCGGTCAGGAGGAGGAGCTGGATGATCTGGATGAAAAAGCGAGAAAAACCGGCGCCTCGAATGTGTATATCGACGATCTGAAAGAAGAGTTCGTCCGGGATTATGTGTTTCCCGCCTTCCGGGCAAATGCCCTCTACGAGGGGCAGTACCTGCTTGGGACGTCTCTTGCCCGTCCCCTGATTGCCAAGCGTCAGATGGAAATCGCCCGTATCGAGGGCGCCGATGCCGTGAGCCATGGCGCTACCGGCAAGGGAAACGATCAGGTGCGTTTTGAACTCAGCTACCTGGCCATCGATCCGGCAATAACGATTATCGCTCCGTGGCGGGAATGGGATTTGAATTCCCGTTCCGCGTTGATGGATTTTGCAAAAAAACATGGCATCGAGGTGCCGACGACCCCCAAGAAGCCTTACAGCACGGACCGGAATCTGCTCCATATCAGCTACGAGGGAGGAATTCTTGAAGATCCCTGGCAGGCGCCGCCGAAGGATATTTTTACCCTGAGCGTTTCGCCGCAGGAGGCTCCGGATCAGCCGGAGATTATCGAAATCACCTTTGAAAACGGTGATCCCGTGGCCATCAACGGCGAGTCGCTAAGCCCGGCAAAGCTGCTGAAGGAATTGAATGTACTGGCCGGCCGAAACGGTATTGGGCGGATCGATATCGTGGAGAACCGGTTTGTGGGCATGAAATCCCGCGGTGTATACGAGACGCCGGGCGGAACAGTGCTCCGACTGGCGCATCTGGCCATCGAGTCCATCACGATGGACCGGGAGGTGATGCACCTGAGGGACTCGCTCATTCCCCGGTACTCAGAGATTATTTACAACGGCTTCTGGTTTTCACCGGAGATGGAAGTGCTCCAGGGCACCATCGATGCAACCCAGAAAAATGTGTCCGGTGTTGTACGGCTGGAGCTTTACAAAGGCAATTGCCGGGTGCTGGGTCGACGGTCCGATTCGTCCATCTACAGTGAAGATTTTGCAACCTTTGAAGATGACAGCGTATACAGCC
>ENA-ORCT01000210-ORCT01000210.1-marine-metagenome-genome-assembly--contig:-NODE-210-length-31610-cov-3.557828_pt1 | contig 31610 bp, 22 predicted proteins | sample MGYA00248632_ERZ508511 | MGnify/ENA primary metagenome ERZ508511 (study PRJEB26182, sample SAMN06268839) | marine metagenome | isolation source: Tt an P1-techrep anaerobic enrichment on pine from sediment...
AATTGCCGGTTGAAAAGTAAGATCCGCTCCATCGTTCGCAGTACGATAGCAAAACGGCGCCGCGAAACTGCGGCGCCGTTTCCTTTACTAATGCAGGAGAACCTTTGATGTCATCCTTTCGGCGTGAATGGCTTTTTTCGTTGCTACTTGCGGCCATCTGCATCGCCCTGGCCTTCGTGGATCTGGCACCGGTTTCCCAGGCTCCGCAAGGCATTCATGCCCGCGGCCTGGTCACAGCCGTGGACAACAGCCAGGTGCGGCAGAATCTCATCGTTCGAACCGAGGAACAGTTTCTGACCGTGCGCCTGCTGGACGGTCCGCACAAGGGCCAGGAAATACCGATCACCAACATGCTGACCGGCAAGATGGAGTTCGACGAGTTTTACGAGGTGGGAAAAACCGTACTGGTGGAATACGATGCTGAGAACGGCAAACCCGCTCACGGTTTGGCACGCGGCCACTACCGGCTGCGCATGCAGCTAATTTTGATAGGCCTTTTCGGCCTGCTGCTGTTGACCGTCGCCGGGGTTACCGGCCTCAAGGCCGTGCTGTCCTTTGTCTTTTCCGCCATGGTCTTGTGGAAACTCTTTTTCCCACTACTGCTTCTGGGTTATCCGCCCCTGTCCACCGGCCTCGGCGTCGTGGCTCTGCTCACGGCAGTCATCACCTTTTCAGTCGGCGGGCTCAACCGCCGCGGCATCACCACCTTTGCAGGGTCTATGCTGGGAATTGTACTCACCTGCGGGCTGGCAGTCCTGTTCGCCGAGTGGTTTGCCCTTCATGGGGCAGTTCGGCCCTTTGCTGAAACCCTTCTCTATTCGGGCTATTTCAAACTGCGCCTGACGGACATCTTCATTGCCAGCGTCTTCATCGCCTCCTCTGGCGCTGTCATGGACCTGGCTATGGACATCGCCGCAAGCATGGACGAAATCAAGTCCAAACACCCCGAAATCGGCATGCTCGAACACCTGCGCTCGGGCTTGCGTGTGGGCCGGGCGGTGATCGGAACCATGACAACGACCCTGCTGCTGGCTTACTCAAGCAGCCACATCACCATGTTCCTGCTGTTCATGGCCAAGGGACTTCCTGCAGCAAACATCCTCAATGCGCCGTTTGTGGCAGCCGAGGTGCTGAACATCCTGGTGGGAAGCTTCGGCCTGGTAACGGTGGCGCCGTTTACCGCGGTGGTCGCCGCCCTGCTCTACCGGGGGCCAGTCGGGGCAAGGGATAACCAGCCAACCCCTGCCCCACAAGCCATTCCGGCCGGCCAGTAAGCAATCCCCGACAAAGCACCAAAACATCGAACTATCGTGCAGCTATGAAAAAAGGGGTCAGGTCGCAATGACCTAACCCCTTGATTTTTATGGTGGGCGTTACTGGGATTGAACCAGTGACCCCTGCCGTGTGAAGGCAGTGCTCTCCCGCTGAGCTAAACGCCCGGTGTGTCGGGACTTATACCAATTGCTTTCGACCTAGTCAAGACGATAATCGAAACAATTCCGTTACCCGGAAACGGCGGTCTGAAGACGCTCCAAAAATTCCTGAGGCAAACCGGTTGGCCGGCGGTCCTGCCCCAGCACCATGTGCAAAGTGCGGCCCTCGACCAGCAGTCTGTCCTGCGGACCGAGAATTCTGTAGCGGAACTCGAGGAGCTTGCGCCGCAGCCGACAGAGTGTGGTCTCGACCACCAAGCGATCTTCATAAAAGGCTGGCGCCCGGTACCGAACTTCGGCCTCGGCAACCACCACGTAGTAGCCCGCCTTCTCCAGGTCGCTATAGCAGAAGCCGTTCTGGCGTAAAAACTCGGACCGCCCTTCTTCGAACCAGACCAGGTAGTTGGCATGATGGACGATACCCTGAGCATCGGTTTCGGCATAGCGAACGGTCAGTTCATTGCAAACGACGGACATTGGAATCTCCATATGGAATCTTTCGCCTCACGGTCATTGGGGCATCGGGCTATTCCTTATACCGGTCAGCCAGAGCTTCCAGACCCTCAAAATCGAGGATATCGATGATGCGCGACCGAACTTGGATCAGGCCTTCGTCGGCCATTTTGCGAAAGGTTCGAGACAGGGTTTCGCTGACCGTGCCGAGATTGATCGCCAGCTGGGTCTTGGAGAGAGGCAACTCGACCCGACTGCGGCCGCCTTCGGCCAGATCCAGCAGGTAGCGGGCCAGACGGGCCGGCACATCGCGAAAGGTGATGTCTTCCATCTGGTCCATGAACTCCCGCAGCAACCGGGAAATGCCGCCGATCATATTGATCGCCAGTTGCACGTTGCTCTTGAGCAGATGAAGCACCGCCTGTTTGGGAAAGAATAGCAGTACCGATTTTTCCAGAGTCGCGGCGTTGGCCGGATAGGTGCCGAGATCGAAGATGGCTGCTTCGGCAAAAGTCCGGCCGGGCTCTGCAATCCGCAAAATCCGCTCCCGCCCTTCCGGAGTGACCTTGTAAATCTTGACCTTCCCCCTCACCGGGACGAAAAACCCGCGGGCCTCTTCCCCTTCGGTAAAGAGAATCGTTCCTTTCGGAACCTCGCTGCGCCGGCAGATCTTCAGCAGAGCAGACAGGTCCCCTTCGGTCAGCCCGGCAAAAAGAGGGCACATTTTAAGCGCTAGCCTGTTATCCATGATCAGAGACTGTAACAAAAACAGCCGATGCCTGCCAACTGTGAAAACTTTCCAGTCCTTTTTTCCGGCCTGCAATGCCACAGATGACCCAGTGCCTTTTCGACTGTAATCAATAATCCTTTATTCGTTGTTTACAGTTAATGATTCTGGTAGGTTTTCAAAATACAACTTACTGTATTGCACCCATCCTATTCATAAAGGATCCCCTTTATGTTGAACAGGTTTTTGTCCATTTCCGGAAACCTCTCCTGGTTTGTCCTGGCCATGCTCGGGGTTCTTGCCGGCCTGTCCCTGTTCACCTTCGTCTACGCCAAAGGCGGTTCCTATTTCTTTGACGACCCTCAGGCCTGCATCAACTGCCACATCATGCGCAATCAATACGACGCCTGGAACCGTTCAACCCACAAGCAGGTGGCCAACTGCAACAGTTGCCACACCCCCCAAAACCTTCTCCGCAAATATGTTGTCAAGGGGATCAACGGCTGGACCCACAGCCTCTCCTTTACCACCGGGAACTTTTCCGAACCTTTACGCATTCGTCCCTTCAATCGCAAAATCGCCGTCGCCAACTGTATTCGTTGCCACCGGGAACTGACCAGCAACATGCTGCACGATGCCCAAGGCCGAGCCTCCGACTGCCTGGCCTGTCACAGCAACGTCGGCCATTCAACCCGTAACTGAGCGGGAGGACTGTCTATGAAAGTAAAACCTTATGAAATCGTGATCTTCGTTGTCTCGACCCTTGCCGCCATCGGCGTCGGTTATCTGATGATCAACATTTCGCAACGCAAGCAGGAGGCCAAGGAGTACCCGCGCAAAGTAGTTGAGATTGACACGCAGGAACTCGATCCGGCCGTTTGGGGCAAAAGCTTCCCTTACGAATACGATACCTTCGTCAAGACCAAGATCGATTACGGCAAAACCGAATACGGCGGCTCAACCCCTTACAGCAAACTGGAACGTTTTCCAGCCATGAAACGCCTATGGGCGGGCTATGCCTTCAGCATCGACCACAACGAGGATCGCGGCCATCATTATGCCGCCATTGACCAGGCGGAAACCGAGCGGGTCAAGGTGGTCAGCCAGCCCGGAGCCTGCGCTAACTGCCACGCGGCCGAAGCCCCGCAACTCATCGAGGAGATGGGCTGGGAGGAATTCAATCGCACCCCCTACAACGAACTGAAACCGCACCTCAAAACCGGTACCTCCTGTGCCGACTGTCACGATCCCCAGACCATGGCCCTCCGCATCACCCGGCCGGCATTCATCAATGCCATGGAGGAAGCCGGCGTCGATCTCACCAGCGCCAGCCGCCAGGACATGCGCAGTTACGTCTGTGCCCAGTGCCACGTCGAATACTATTTCAAGGGGCCGAACAAGATACTGACCTTTCCCTGGAGCAAGGGGCGCACCGTCGAGGCCATCGAGGAGCATTACGACGCCTATGCCTTCAAGGACTGGATGCACAAGGAGACCGGCGCACCGATGCTGAAGATGCAGCATCCCGAATTCGAACTGTGGGGTACCGGCATTCATGCCCGTTCGGGCGTGTCCTGCGCCGACTGCCACATGCCCTATATCCGCCAGGGCAGTGTGAAGGTCTCCGACCACTGGATACGCAGCCCGCTGCACAACCCCAACCAGTCCTGCCAGACCTGTCATAACCGCCCGGCAGAGGAACTCAAGGAGCGGATATTGACCATCCAGCACAAGACCGATGAACTGCTTACCCAGAGTCAGGAGGCCCTTCTGACGGCCATGGACGCCATTGTCGCAGCCCGCAAAGCCGGCGCCACCGACGATGAACTCAAGGAGGCCCTGCATCTTCACCGCCGTGCCCAGATGCGCTGGGATTTCATCTCCAGTGAAAACAGCACCGGCTTCCACAGCCCGCAGGAAGCGGCACGTATTCTGGCCGACGCCATCGACTATGCAAGGCAGGCTGAGATTGCCGTGTTGAAAAGCAACGCTGCTAAATAATGGCGGCTGCTAAAAAACTGACTACCGATCCCATGTACGGGCGACCAACATCAAGGTGGTTTTTGAGTCCCTGATTTTGTGATCAAGACGGAATCCCGGTTTTCAGCTGCAGGTATTGAAAAAGTTTTTTTCAGTAACCGGATAGATACTCCGCTTGCCAGGGACCATCAAAAACACCCTATTGCACGGTTCATTGTTAAATACCCTGGGTTGCCGTATTTTGAAAAAAATCTCTCCCGCTGCTTCACAACAGATTTAGTGCTGTATAATGAACGGGTATCCTAAAATTTATTTCAACATTTTTGAGGCAGGCGGAATGCCCCGCTTAAGGACCAATGCCTGTAAGGCGCCACCCCATCTAAAGGAGGAAGGTATGAGGAATTTTTTGATTCTGGTTGGTCTCGCATCGTTGTTGGTTTTTGCCGCCGGTTGCAAGAAAAAAGAAGAACCTGTTACCCCCACCGAGGAAAAGCCCGCTGCCGAAGCCATGATGGAGGATGCGAAACAAGATGTTGAGGGCATGGCAGAAGAGGCCACTACCGCAACGGAGAAAGCGGCTGGAGAAGCCGTTGAAGAAGGAAAGGAAATGGCTGAACATGCTGGCCACGAGATGGAACACAAGGGCCATGAAATGGTCGAAGAGGTCGACAAGTCCTCCGAAAAAGTAATGGAAGATGCCGAACAGACCATGGATACGAAAAAGTAGGGAAAAGAAAAGCCATTGCGATTTTTTCTCTATATATGCAAAAAGCCTGCGGATTAACTCTGCAGGCTTTAAACAGGTGCCAGCAAAGTCCTCGCCTTCAGGCGGGGATTTTGTGTTTTTGATCGGTGCGAAGAATTTTCAGTCAGAGGCGGGATCCCGTTTGCCAGGGGTATTTTCAGCCCGCTTGCGATCCTGGCTGCCGGCCCATTGGCGCATCGCCAGGTTTACGATACGAGGCATGGCGCCAAAACCTGTTAGAGACTTAACCACATAATCCAAAGCGCCGGCCTCTTTAACCTTTGCTTCCAATTGTTCGTCCCCTTGGGACGTCATTATGACCACTGGGCAGGCCCCGTCCACCATCTTCAACAAATCGCAGCCTCTCCCATCCGGTAGACAATAGTCTGCCAGGATAAGATCGGGCATCTGTTGTGCCAGTACCTGCCGGGTCTCGCGCAGGTCCCTGGAGGTGACCAGCCGATACTCTTCCAAAGACGAATCGAAAGAGCGTCTGATTAATACTTCGTGATCGTCGTCATCTTCTACAATCAATATGCAGGGTGCGGAAGGATTATCGGTCAGCATCGGAACTCAGTTATTGCAAATAATTTTCAGGGAAAAAACGTTTCACAACCTAAAAGTCAGATTGAAATATTGCCCAGGACAAGTCATCTTCTATGCCTTTCCATAAAAGAACTGAACTCTTCCCACATTGAGACCAAAGGATCATCAAATCTTCCTGTTCCAGTTAAGCCAATAAACCACCAGATCCTTCAGCATTTGACCCAATTCAGCAAAGTCGGCCGGTTTCGTCAGATAGCTGTTGGCGTGACTGGCATAAGCCTGCGCAACATCGGCTTCGGCGTCCGAGGTTGTCAGTATCACAACCGGCAATGCTCGAAGCCGGTCGTCTCCTTTAACCTGGGCGAGAACTTCCAATCCGCTTACTTTTGGCATCCTCAGGTCCATCAGCATCAAGTGCGGCAACAAAGATGGATCTCGATGGCTAAATGGCCCCCGTGCATAAAGATAATCCAGAGCGGCCTCACCGTTTTCGACATGGACGACCGTGTGCGCCAAGGGAACATCTTCCAGGTTCCGTATCACCATCTCCGCATGGTCCATGTTGTCTTCCACCAGCAGAATGGTGAAAGGCTCTTGGTTATTCATCCCTTTCCTTTCTTAAAGCCGAACGAACCTGTCGCCCACCGATCAGCGGAGTTCGCATCCTCAATTAAGCGAGAAGCAGAATGTGCTTCCTTTACCTTCCCCTTCCGATTCAACCCATACCCTGCCGCCGTGCTCCTCGATGATGCGCTTGACCAGCGACAGTCCGACACCGTTGCCCGGAACCTGCGTATTGAGCCGGTTGAAAAGACCGAAGATGTGCTGTTGATATTCGGTGGCGATACCCGCGCCGTTGTCCCGAACGAAAAAGATCTGTCGATCCCCTTCTTGCCGAAGGCCGATCTGAACCCGTAACTCCGATTGCTCGCCCCGATATTGGACCGCATTCTCGACCAGGTTCTGCAACACTTCGGAAATGCGCTGCCGGTCGCAGGATACTGTCGGCATCTCAAGCTGCACGGTTGCCTGAACACCGTTCTTCTGCAAGAGGGAAGACAGGTTTTCCAACACCTCGTTGGCCAGGCAGGTCATATCGACCGGCTCAGGGGGGTGGATGACCCGTCCAATGCGGGAAAGCTGCAGAAGGTCATCCAACAGGGTCATCATCTTGTCGGCAGCGTTGCAGATTCGGTTCAGGTCCTTTTCGACCCGGTCACCCCTACCGGCCGCCAGGTCCGAGGTGATCGCCCCCGCAAATCCCCTGATGGTGATGAGCGGGCTCTTCAGGTCGTGGGAAACGGTGTATGTATAGTTTTCCAGTTCGTGATTCTTGTTCTGCAGTTCGGTTTCCATTCGCTTGCGCTCGGTGATGTCAAGGATCATGGCCTGCTTTGACATGGAACCGTCCGCATTGTGAATAGGAGCACTGACCGAGTAATACCAGCGTCCATCCTTGGGAGACTCAATTTCCCAGCGAACAGTTTCGCCGGCAAATACCCGCTCATTGATGCACCACGGGCAGGCGGAATCCCTGTCGTGCAGGACCTTGTAGCAGAGTTCGCCGACGGCATCCCTGCCGGTCCTCTCGACCAGTTTCCCACTCATGAATTCAATGCGGTAGTCAGGCGAACAAACATATATCAGGCCGTCAAAAGAATCTACTATGGCCTGGTATTTTGCCTTGCTCTCCAGGTCACGGAGGGAGCGCTCGGCAAGTTCCGCAATGAATTTCGCAAAGGACTTGTTGTAGTTTATGATGCTGTCGACTTTTTCTTTCGTAAAAACAGGCACCCGATCGAGCGCTGCCAGGTACTCCTTAAGGTCGAACCCGTATTGTTGCGCCTGACGGACAAAATAATCACGGTCGGAAGTATCTCCTTCATAAAAAAACTGCCCTAAAAACAGGGTTGCCAGGTGCCGCTTTGCCACCATGATCGGCACGCCGATGTCCCAGAGCCCGTTTTTGCAGAGATATTGACAGGCCTCCCCTTCTACCAGATGGTTTTTGATGTAATCGTCGCTATCGTTGCATGCTTTGAGGGAAGCAGTATTCGCGCGATGGAATTGGATACAAATATCCTGCCAGCCGACACCAACAAGCACCGAACCATCAATGGCGTCAATGATGCCGATGGGCATGCCGGAAATTTTGTAATGTTCCGCGGCAAGGTTCTGTATGGTCGATAGGTCGATGAGTTCAGAGAGCGTATAATTGTTCATCAAATCCTCTCCCCCTCAATCGTCGCCGAACAATTCAGCGTAAAACAGAATGTGCTTCCAGCACCCTCTCCATCGGATTCAACCCATACCCTGCCGTCATGCTCCTCGATGATGCGCTTAACCAGCGATAGTCCGATACCGTTGCCGGGAATTTGGGAATTGAGCCGGTTGAACAAACCAAAGACATGCTGGTGATAATCGGGGGCGATGCCCGCGCCATTGTCCTGCACGAAAAAAACCTGTCTATGCCCTTCTTCCCGCAGGCCAATCTGAACCTGCAACTCCGATTGCTCCCCCCGGTACTGAACCGCATTCTCGACCAGGTTCTGCAACACTTCGGAAATGCGCTGTCGGTCACAGGAAACAGTCGGCATCTCAGGCTGTACGGATACCTGAGCACCGTTTTGCTGCAAGATAGGGGAGAGATTTTCCACGACTTCCCTGGCAAGGCAGGTCATATCGACCGGTTCCGGCGGATTGATGACCCGCCCGATGCGAGACAGCTGCAAAAGGTCGTCCATTAGGGTCATCATCTTGTCGGCTGCGTTGCAAATTCGCTGAAGATCCTTATCGATCCTATCATTCCTGCCGGCCGCGAGGTCGGACGTTATCGCACCCGCAAATCCACGAATGGTAATGAGCGGGCTCTTCAGGTCGTGGGAAACTGTATAAGTGAAGCTTTCCAGTTCGCGATTCTTATTCTTCAGTTCGGTTTCGATCCGTTTTCGCTCGGTGACATCGCGCACCAGCGCCAGGTTATATCCCTGTCCATCAAACTCGAAGTAGTTGGCATTGATCTCTACCGGAAAGCAATCCCCGTTCTTTTTCCGATGCCGACGTTCCATGGTAAGCGAACCGCTAACCTTAAGTTTGCTCCAGTGTTCGGCCCAATGCTCCAGGGAAACCTCGGGATCGACATCGCTAACCATCAGCCCAATAAGCTCATCGCGGCTGTATCCCAACGCTCCACAGGCTTCACGGTTGACGTAGTGAAACCGGGCTTCTTCATCGATCAGGAAGGCCGCTTCGTGCACGTGATTCAAAGCGTAGTCGACCAGCTCCAGCTTGACTTCGGCCTGCTTGCGCTCGGCAATCTCCCAAGCCAGATCGGCGAATATAGAAACTGTCTCCAAGTCATGGTCGGTGTAGTTTTCGGGCTTGTTCCCCACCCCGAGGATAGCCACAATTTTGTCCCCCCGCATCACCGGCACGACCAGTTCGCGAACCACCGGCGGATGCCCTTCGGGCATGCCCTTGCGGTGAGGAAGCGAGGCATAGTCGTTGTGAATGACCGGTTGCCGCTGCCGAACGCAGTCGACCCAGACACCTGCCTGGTCCACGTCGTATTTCAGGCCTTTTCCTTCTGCCTTGCAGAATTCGGCGAGGGTGCGCGTCGACCACCCCTGAAGGGAAAGGGTCTTCTGGTCAGGCTCGAGGAAATGGTAAAAACCGATTGCGCTGTCGGTCAGCACTTCCACTTCATCCAGCGTCGCCTGGAGCAGCTCCTCCATGGTGTGATTCGCGGCAAACTGCAGCAGGCGCAAGCGGCCAAGATTGATGTCTTCGATTCGCTTACGCTCGGTGATGTCGCGGACCAAAGCCAGGATATAGCCGTTCCCTGCATACTTGAAATAATTGGCATTGACTTCGGCCGGAAAGGTTAACCCGTCTTTTTTCTTATGAGTAACCTCAAAGGTAAGCGAACCGCACTCCTGGAGTTCTCCCCAGATGGCGAGGAATTGTTCCCTGGGGTAACCGGGATCGATATCGGGCAGGGTTAAACCGAGCAGTTCTTCGCGGCTGTACCCCAAGGCCCGGCAGGCCTCGTCGTTTACATAGAGAAAGCAGCCGTCACTGTCGATCAGGTAGGCTGCTTCCTGCACGCGATTGATGGCGAAGTTCAGAAGCGCGAGCTGCTCCTCGGCTTTGTTTCTCTCGGTAATGTCGCGCCCAAACGCGATAGAGCCTATGGTCTGACCAGTAACATCGCGTTCCGGAAGAATCAGGACATGGTCTGACCTCACCTCCCCACCTACTCCGGGCGCGCTGAGGTCCAAAGTCTGTATAGCCCCTGTTTCCATCGCACGGACGGCGGCCTGCTCGATGTCCGCAAAACGCCCGTCTGGCCAAATTTCACTTGGCCGTTTGCCGATCACTTCCTCGGCGGCGTTTAGGTTCAAACGTTGGACCAGCGCCTTATTGAGGTAAAGGATTCTTCCTTCCCGATCGTAGCGAATGATGTGGTCGGGGGAGCTTTCCGCCAGACTGCGGTATTCCTGCTCTCGGGCAGCGATGGTCTCCTGCATCCTGTAGAAGTCAGTCAAATCCCGGCCGATGCCGAGCACGCTGACGACGCGACCGTCTTCGTCGAATTCGGGTACCAGGCTAATGTCGTGCAACAGGCTGGCACCCCCTACCATGACCTCCTGTCGGACAGAGTGTTCGGCCCGCCCGCTCGCCGCCACACGAGCAACGGCCGCTCTCACCTCGGTATGCCTTTCCGGGCTTTGTTGACCGATACAATCTTTTGCCGAGACACCAAGAGCACGTTCTAGTGTAGGATTGAGGTACAGATATCGGCCATTGGTATCCCAACGGGCCACACTATCCGGCAGGTTTTCCGCAAGGGAGCGAAATTCTCTCTCCCGTGCAGCAAGGGCTTCTTCGACTTTCTTCCTTTCCTCCGCCTCCTGCAAAAGCCGTAGCTTTTTCAGGCCGCTCTCCGCCAGAACCTGGATCAGGTCGCGATAAAAATCCAGGATATTGCGGATCTGCTCCCTGCTGAAGATGGGAACTCGCCTCAGGGCCGCAATGTAAGGCTCCTCGACGAAGCCGAATTCCGCAGCCTGCGCACGGAAAAAGGATTCGTCGACCTCTTCGTCGTCATAGAAGAATTGGCCGATAAAGAAGGTCGCCACCATCCTGCCACCGATGACGATCGGCATGGCAATATCCCAGAGGCCGTTTTTGCATTTGCATTCACGGTATTCACCGGCAAATTCATCCAAACGGTGGGTTATGGCCTCATTGCTCTCCAGACACCGTGCAAGGGTGACTGAGTGGACCCGGTGAAAACGTGTGCAGATATCCTCCCACCCTTCGGCCACCAGAATGTTCTGCTCCAGGTCGAGGATGGCGGAGCAGACGCCAGTGATCTTGTGGTGGGTTTGCAGAAGCGAGCGAACCCGGTCCAGGTCGACCAGCTGTTCAAAATTGTATTCAAACATTCATGCCCCAGGAGACAAAAAATTACTCATAAAACCCTATTAAATAGCCGTTAATAACCGGCCCTTCCCGTGCTTTTATACAGTGAAATACTGCCATAAACTCGGCTTCGATGCCACCGGTTTGTGTATACTGCAAACATTTCCAGCGATTACCTTCAGGAATAGGGTCTTCTATTCTTATCGCTGAAACCATACCCAAAGCCTCGCCGGCAGGAACAAGAAAAGCGCAGGGTGTTTATCAAATGATACTGCACCACCGGCAGCCTTCAGGAGGCCCGATTGTTGAGCCCTACGCTTGGAGCGCACCAGCTAGAAAGCCCCCCCGCATTGCAGGGGGCTACTTACTATCTAACGTCTGGTCAATGTGTAAGATAAGTTCATCTGCCGGCCTTAAGCAGAGGGAACGCGGGAAGGGCATCGTGGGTATTTGACGGCTCAAAAAGCGCAGGGAGAAAATCCCCAATCTGAAGAGTCGGCGCCTGCTGGTTACCGGCCAGCAGGGTGACGAGCGACGGGGGCGGCAGGGGCTTGCTGAATCGGTAACCCTGAATTTCATCGCAGCAATGTGCCGCAAGAAAATCCCGCTGGCGGCGCGTTTCCACCCCCTCGACCACCACCCACAGCCCAGCCCTTAGGCCATGGCGAGAATGGTGCGGACGATGGCCGTGTCGGCCTTTTTTAGCAGTTCTTCGGCGCAACTGCCATCCTGCGGAGAGAGGGCGATGCCAACGCTGAAAGTGGCCAGCATCTCATTGCCAGCAATGACGTATGGTGCTCCTTCGCCCTGGAATCCAGCCGGCGAATGGTTTCAAAAGAGGCTTGTACGGCCACCCTTTTTCCCGGATTGGCTGTCAACCGGCAGAGGAGATATCGATGCTGCATCGATTCAAAACATCTCTGTATTCGGTCTTCATCTTAATTACCTCGTCCCGGATCAACTGCCTGAACTGCTCTTCAGGAACCGGTTTGCTGAACAGATACCCCTGGGCATAGCTACATCCGATATCCTTTAAAAACCTTGCCTGCTCGCAAGTTTCCACCCCTTCGGCCACCAATGTCAGACCAAGGGCCTGGGCCAAGGAAACGATCGCCTTCACAAGCAGCGCATTTTCTTGTTTTTCAAAAATTTTGTCTACGAATGAGCGGTCGATCTTCAGCGTATTGATCGGAAATTTCGCCAGGTATCCAAGAGCCGAATAACCGGTACCGAAGTCGTCCATGGCGATGGAACAGCCCATCCGGCGCAATTCTTCGAGCTTGGTCAGGATGTCGTCACGTTCCTCCAAAAGCAGGCTCTCGGTAATCTCCAGCACAAGCCACTCCGCTCTGCAGCGGGTCTCTGCCAGAATCGACCTCACCGTTTCGACCAGATTATCCTTGTCGAATTGACGAACAGAAAGATTCACCGCGACTTTCAGTTCGCCATTTTCGGCCTGGTTCAATTCACAGATCACCGAACAGGCGCTGCGCAGCACCCATTCTCCCAAATCGATGATCATTCCCGTTTCTTCGGCGAGTTCGATAAAACGATCCGGAGTTATTACCCCCATTTCCGGATGTTGCCAGCGCAGCAATGCCTCTGCCCCCACTATTTCTCCACTGGCTAGGTTCATCTTGGGTTGGTAATAGAGTTCAAACTCCTCTTGTTTAAGCGCATTACACAAGTCGGCTTCGAGAGAGAGGCGCTGTTTCACCGAAGCGGTCAATTCGGCGGAGCAGAACAGAAAATGGTTCCTGCCCATGGACCGGGCATGATACATGGCCGTATCGGCGAGCTGCACCAGCTCCGAGGCGTCCCGGCTGTCGTCGGGGCAGGAGGCGATGCCGATGGTAGCCGTCACGTTCAACAGCTTGCCCTCGATATCGAAAGGTTCTGACAGATCCCCGAGAAGCGTGCCGGCCAGGGTGCCGAGAGCCTCTCTTTGGCTTAGATTCGGCAGAATAATGGCAAATTCGTCCCCCCCCAGGCGGGCGACGATATCGCAATCGCGCACCTTCTGTAGGAGTCGTTTGCCGACCGCGCACAACAGCTTGTCGCCGACATGGTGCCCGAAGGAATCGTTCACCGCCTTGAAGCGGTCCAGGTCGAGCAGCATCAGGCCGACCATTCTCCGCTCATCCTGCGACACCTCGGCGACCGCCTGCCGCAGCCGATCCAGGAACAGTACCCGGTTGGGCAGACCAGTCAAATTGTCGTAATAGGCCAGATCGTGAAGCTGACGTTGATGAGCTCTGAGTGAGCTGACATCGCGCCCGATGCACAAGACAGTGCTCACTGCCCCCTCTTGATCGAACTCCGGCACGAAGCGGATCCGGTGGCAACACTCTAAACCATCCTCATCGTTCCATGACAGTTCCAAATCAGCGGGGGCTCCCTCGCCAATCACGCGATCCAGGGTCTGTTGGTACGCCTTTCCGAACCCGGCGTCCCCTCCCGCCGGCATCTCGGAAGGAGTCTTACCGAGCAGCAGGTAAGCCGGCTTGCCCATCAGTTTTTCGAAGGCGGGATTGATATAGATACGCCGACCCTCACGGTCGTAACGAATGATAGGATCCGGTGAGTTTTCTATCATGGCCCGGAATTCCTGCTCTCGCTTGTGAAGCAGATCCTCTGCCCGCTTACGTTCGGTGATATCTAGCATGGCGCCTACAATGCCGGCAACCCGGCCATCGGCATCGCTAAAGTTCGCCTTGTTGAAAATGACCTCACGGCGGGTGCCGTCGCCATGCATGACGCCGTCTTCATAAGTCTGCACTCCGGGATGGTGCAATAATGCCGCATCGGCCTCGTGATAGACTTCGGCCAATTCCTTCGGCGCCAGATCAAAGACGCTACGGTCCAAAATCATGTCTTTAGGCAGTCCGACAAAACTTGCAAACGCCTCGTTGCAGCCGCGATATACGCCGTTGACGTCCTTGTAGAAGACAGGAATGGGAAGGCTATCTAGCAACTGGTGCAGGAAATGCACCTGCTCGTTGAGCACTTTTTCGGTCTGTTTACACAGGCTGACATTACGGCCGATGTTCAGGATGCTGACCACCGAACCGTCATTATCGGATTCCGGAACAATACGAAAATGGTAACACTTTATTGAGCCGTTATGTTCCCGCCAGGACAATTCAACTTGCTTGGAAGCGCACTCGTTCAGCGCAGAACAGATAGCCTGCTGCACAGGTTCGGCAATCGCCGACGAGGTTTCCGTCGAAATCCCATCCACGGCCCTGCCGAGCAACAGACAGGACGGCATGCCGATCAGTTTTTCAAAGGCTGGATTGACATAAAGGAATCGGCCCGCGGGGTCGAAGCGGGCAATGGGATCCGGCGAGTTCTCAATCATGGCCCGGAATTCCTGCTCTCGCTTGTTAAGCAGATCCTCCGCCCGCTTCCGTTCGGTGATGTCTCTTGACACGCTGAGAAACAACTTCGCGCCGTCATGCTCAAAGAGGCAAATGCTGACTTCGACGGGAAAGATGCGTCCATCCTTCGCCCGAACGCGTCCCTCGAAGACGATCGGCAAGCCGCTGCTCAGCATTTGGCCTTTCAGTTTCTCCAACATTTCGGGCGTGACATCCGGGTCGATGTCCAGCGGCGTCATGGTCAGCAACTCTTCCAGGCTGTACCCCAGGTTACGGTAAGCGGAGGCGTTGACGTAGACGAAGCGGTATTGCATGTCGAGAAGACAAACCGCGTCCTTCGTGTTGTCCAGGGCAACGCCTAACAGAAGATTGCGTTCCTCCATTTGGCGGATGCGCCTGAGGTTGTTGCTCCCCGTATCCGCCAGATCATTCAGCATGTTGCGCAGGAAAAGCAGATTGTCGTGAACATGTTGGAGACTGAAGACGGAAACTTTTTCCAACGCCGCAAGATAGTCTTCGGGATCGAAACCGAGTGTCAGGGCCTGGGCGTAAAACAACTCCCGGTCAGGCGGGTCGTGGTCGTAGAAGAACTGGCTGACAATCAAGGTGGCCATATGTTCCCCGTCGATGACGAGAGGCAGCGCCGCATTGATCATACCGTTCCCGCAGCAATGTTCAATGTACCCCCCCTCTTCGGCGTCGCACGCATGGGCCTGCAAATAGGCGTTACTTTCAATGCAACACTGGCCGCTAACCGGATTGACGCGATGGAAGCGCTCGCAGATCTCTTGCCTTCCCACGCATACCAATACATTCTCCTCGGCATCCATGAGACAGTAGGCCATTCCCGAAAGGCGGTGGTGGGATTCAAGCAGGCCCTGAATCGTCGCTAAATCGACAAGTTGACTAAAGGTATAGACGGTCATTTTTAATTTCCAGCGCCTACCCTGCCGCTATTGTGAGGATCTGCCCGTTTTCCAGCAAAGCCTCGATGTCCTCCACCGCCATCGGCCTGGCGAAATAGTAGCCCTGCATCTCGCGACAGCCGCGTTCATACAAAAAGGACATCTGCTCCTCCGTCTCAACCCCTTCGGCGATGACGCATTTTCCAAGACCTTTCGTCATAGCGAGGATTGCCTCGACGATAGCCGTATTGTCCAGATCGGCGGGCACGTCCCGCACGAATTCCTGGGCGATTTTGATGCGGTCGATGGGCAGATGCTTTAGATAGCTCAGCGAAGAATAGCCGGTTCCGAAATCGTCGATGGCGCACCGAATTCCCTGTGCTTTGAGAGCATCCAGAATCTCTATGGCAGCAGCATCACCCAGGAGCACGCTTTCAGTCAGCTCCAGTTCCAGTAACTGGGGATCCAGGCCGGTTTCCCGCAGGATCCCTTCGATGAGTTGTAGCAGATCCGGCTGACGGAACTGCTGAGCGGAAAGGTTGACGGCCACCTGCAGGGGCCCGTGGCCCTGCTCCTGCCAGGCCGCCGCCTGGGAACAGGCCGTGCGCAGAACCCACTCGCCCAGCGGCCTGATCAAGCCGGTCTCCTCCGCCAGGGGGATGAAGTCTGCCGGCAAAATCAGCCCTTCTTCCGGGTCCTGCCAGCGCACCAGGGCTTCACCTCCGAACACTCTGCCGTTACGCAAATCGAACTGCGGCTGGTAAACCAGGAAGAATTCCTCCTTCTTGAGAGCCCGCCGCAGACGGCTCTCCATCTGGTTCCGTTCGACGGCCTTGTAAAAGAGGCTTTGGGAAAAAAAGCGATAGGCATTGCGGCCGCTTTTTTTCGCTTCATACATGGCTGCATCGGCATGTTGAAGCAACGCCTCCGGAGTTGCGCCGTCCTCAGGGAAAAGAGCGATGCCGATACTGGCGGAGACAAAGATCTCGTTGCCTTCCAGCTCGAAAGGCTCTCCGCAGAGGCGCTCGAGAATTCGTTCCGAGGCCGCCATGGTGAAACTCTCATCTTTCTTTTCGGTCATTAAAAGGACGAATTCGTCCCCGCCCCAGCGAGCCACGGTGTCGCATTTACGGGTTTCGGCGACGAGCCGCCGGGCAACCTCCTGCAGCAGCAGGTCGCCCCTGGCGTGGCCGAGGGAGTCGTTGACGTGTTTGAAGTTGTCCAGGTCCAGGAGCAGAACCGCCACCATCTTTTGCTCCCGCTTGGCCTGTTCCAGGGCCAGATGGAAATGATCGTTGAGCAGGGTGCGGTTCGCCAGCCCCGTCAGGGCATCGAAGTAGGCCATTTTCTGGTAATCTTTCTCGGCCCTCCTCTTCTCGGTAATGTCGCGGCAGGCATAGAGCACCGTGCCTCCCTTGATATCGACCCGCTTGACGTTGATCAACAGCGAGCGGCTGGTGCCCAAACCGGTGTCAATGCTCCGCTCGATGTTGGAGATCCCTCCTCGCCACATCAGTTCTTCCCAAGCGAACAGGTCTTCACCCAACAGAGCAGTGAGTCGTCCGCACTCCCAGGCCTCCTCCTGACTGAGACCGAAAATCCCCGCCACATTGGGGCAGACAAAGGTCGGCTGCCCGGCATTATCGGTGATAAAGAGGGCATCGGAGATGTTGTTCAGGATGATGCGGTGCAGTTCCCCGCTTTCCCGCAGGGCGGTTTCTGCCCTCCTCTGCTCGGTAACGTCCCGGGCCACGATCATGACCCCTGTGACAGAGCCCGCCTCGTCCCGCGTCGCCACGTTGGCGGAACAGTGAAAGTGGCGCTTTTGCCCGCTTGCTACGATCATCTCCGTCTCGTAGGTATGGGATAGAAGGTTTCCCCCAAACAAGTCACCTATTGTGCAGAGGCAAGGTTCGCAGGGGCCGTCTTGACGGTGAAAGACCTCATGGCATCTGGCGCCAAGGTTCTGCTCGCCGAAGGTCTGGATGGTCATATCGTTGGCCCAGGCGATATGCAGGTTTGAATCGAGCATCCACACACAATCCGGAATGCTCTGCAGCATGGCCTGGAAGGTGCTCTCGCACTCTCGCCTGGCTCGTTCGGCGCTCTTGCGCTCGGTTATCTCGCGGTTGCTGGCCCGACGCCCAAGATAAGTTCCCTGATCGTCGTATACCTTGCGACAGATGTGCTCGATCCAGCGCACCCGACCGTCGCGGGTGACGATTCGGAACTCGAGGGAGGTTACCTCAGAAGTGCCGAGATGTTCGCGATAGGCCTGCAAATCCTCGGGATGGACGATCCTCTCCAGCAACTGCAAATCGTCCAGGAATTGCTCGGGGCTGTAGCCGGTGATCCGCTCGCAGGAAGGGGAGATATATTCAAGGCGCCCGTCGGGACTCGACCACAACTCCCAGTCATAGGTGAAATCGGCCACTGTACGAAACAGCTGCCGGTTTTCCTTGACGGCTTTGAAGGCCCTCTGCCGGTCCAGAAGAGCGGCTACAAGACCGGTGGCAAGCAGCCCCAGGATGACGGCCAGGCCGATGGTCATGTAAAGCTTTCTGCGATGCTTTCGGAGCCCCGCCTCCGCATCACGGAGAATCACGCTGTCTCTCGGCAGGTCCGCCCGATCGATGTCAAAGCGCTGAAGCGACGGATAATCGAACATATAGACGTTGGGGCTCTCCCGCACTACGGGAATGCTGTCGACCGGCTCCCCCCGCAGGACGCGCAGGGCCAGGCGTGCTGCCGTTTCCCCCTGTACCCGACCGCTGACCACTCGGCCGCCGACCACGCCGTCCAGGATTTTGTAATCCCAGGCAGCATAGACCGGGCACTCGGTGCTCTCAGTTATCAGGCCGAGGCCCTCCTCCAAGGAAAAGCTTTGTCCTGCCGGATCCAGGTAATAACTGAGATACAGTACGATGCTGTGCGGCGGCAGGGAGGCAAGGGATCTTTTCAGTTCTGGGGTGGTAAGACCGGCTAGTTCAATGAACTCGACCCGCTTGCTGAAGAGAGGTACGATCTGTTTCAAACGCTCCAGGTTGGCCCGGCCGGAGGTGGTGACATCGCTGACCGCCGCCACCTGCCGGGACTGCGGGTGGAGCTGCAAGGCGATTTCTAGAGTACCTCGCAGGTCGAATTCCTCGGTCACGCCGGTAAAGCCGCTCTGGCCGGAAAAGCGCTCCTTATCGAAGTTGTTGATGCCGCAAAAGAGCACCGGCACCTCCGGAAAGAGTTCCCCCCGGAAAGCCAGCAGGAAATCGAGAGCGTTATCGTCCGAGCAGAGGATGGCATCGAAGTTCCGGCCGGCATACTTGCTGGCGTAGTAGCGCCGCAACCGCGGAAATAGGGCCTCGGGCGCATGGCGCTTGGTGTCCATGTATTCGATATGCAGCTCAGCGTCGGACGCCTCCTGATCAAGAACCAACGCCATTCCCTCCTGTATCCGGTCGGTCCATTCGTAACCCGGATGGTAGGAGTGGAGCAGCAGGATATTCGGTCCGGCGAAGGCAGGCAGGGGCAACAGCAGGACAGCCACCAAAATGGCGATACGCATATTAATCTTCATGATACGGCAGTCAGCTATTTGGAAGGTGCCGCCCAGCCATCGGGACAGCGGCAACCATAGGGACAGTGAAATTAACTGTGGTTCCTATGCCCGTCCTGCTCTCGAGCCAGATGCAGCCTCCATGTTCTTCGACGATCCTCCTGGCAATGGTCATTCCCAGGCCTAGTCCCGGAATGGCAGAATTGGTGCCATCGGCCCGATAGAACTTGTCAAATACCTTGTCCTGTTGTTCGGGAGTCATGCCGATCCCCTCGTCTCCAATCTGAAAGAGAAACTCTTCCCCTTGCGGCTGGCCGCAAAGGGTGATCAAACCGTTGGGCAACGAAAATTTGACCGCATTGTCCAGCAGGTTTTCCAACACCCTCTCCATCCTGCTTTGGTCGACCAATAGACAAACGGGGGCTTCTGGCAACCGTATTTCCAGCCGATGCGGCGGGATTTTATGGCCTACATTGCTGATCACCCGTTCAATCAGGTCTTTGGCATAAACCGCGCTTTTCAACAGATTAAGCCCCTGTTTATCCTGGTTCTGGCTGAGGTCCAATAGATCATAGGTGATTTTGGCCAGCTCCTGGGCATTCTCGACAATGTTGGCGAGAGACCGTTGCCGGCTTTCTACATCGATAGCCGGTTGTAGCAACAACAGTTCGGCATAGCCCTTAATGACAGTCAGGGGAGTGCGCAGTGCGTGGCCAGCCGCCGAGGTGAATTCGTGCTTCATCCGCTCGTCGTCGCGCAAAACCTGTTCGGCTTTTTTGATGTCGGTGATGTCGCGGCAGCAAATGAGTATCATGCCTCCCCTGCAGGCTGCCCATCTGAGATTGACCAGCAGAGTTCGATCCTCTCGGCCGCTTAGTGGGATTCGACACTCGAGTTGGTCGATCCGCCCCACCTTTTTCAACTTTTCCTGGCTGAAAAAGACCTCGCCGAACAGGGAGGAGATGTTGCCCACTTGATCGATTTTCTCCGGATCGATCCCGAACATGTTGGGAACATTGGGGGAAACGTACAAGAGCCTGCCGTCCTCATGGGAGATCAGGACAGCATCAAAGGTTGTTTCGAGGATGAGCGGCAGAAAATCCGTAATCTCGGCTCCAAGTTTTGCCAGCTTCAGCTTTTCCTTGTTTTCCTTCAATCGAAACTCCGATCGTGTCCAGGGGTCATTTACCCCCTTTGGAAAGTTGCTTTTGAAAAAGGTGCGGTTTTAAGTTTTTAAAGGCCCGAACAAGCAGCGGAACAAGTACGCCCAGCGAAACGTTTCGTGGCAGGGCAAGAGTCTTTTAAGAGCCTGATCTTTTCATAAAACAGGCTCAAGAAGAGCTTTTGCACTTTTTTAGGCCAGCGAGTAGTGCTCATGGGGGCCCATGGTCCAGGCAAACAGACTGGGGGTCCAGAACGAGGCGAGCCCGGTGACGGCATCCGAAGGATCAAGCTTCGCCGACGGGAATCCCCTGCTCCTTAAGCCGAGCGAAGAGGATGGCGGCCGGCACCGGCTTGTCCAGGAAAGCGGCAGCGCCCAGTGCCAAGGCTTTTTCCTTGACTTCATCGTTGCCGAACTCGGTCATCAGGATCACAGGAGTTGCCGGCCTGTGCTTCCGGACCTGCCGCAAGATCTCCAGCTCTTCGCCCTCGTCCGAGGGTGAAAACCTGACATCGGAAATGACGGCGCTGTAGTTATTGGCCTCTATCAAGGCGATGGCCGTCTCGAGGTTCGCGCAGGTATCCACTTCGACCCGCGTTCCTCGCAAGAGTCTCTGATATGAAAACCGGATCGCTTCCTCGTCATCAGCAATCAGAATACGTCGTATTTCCTGGACCATGTTGCCCACCTCGTTTTTTTGCCCAGCACTTTGTTTCAAAAAGGCTGCCTAGGGCTGAAATCCCATAATTGCCCTGATCGACAACGAGGGACGACATTTCCCATTTTCGGCATCGACCGGCAGAGGGATTTATTGGCCCAATGCGGCTCCGTAACCGGTCTCTCTCACTGCCGGCGTTCGCTGTCAACCGGCACAGGAATGACCGCCGTATTGAGGTAATGCAGCTTCGGAACGGATTCTTTCATTCGCTAACGAGCCCCTCTTCATCTCTTCAAACTGCTCAAGCGGAACCGGTTTGCTGTAGAGATAGCCCTGGGCAAAATGATAGCCGAGATGGTTCAAATGGCTTGCCTGGTCGCAGGTTTCCCCCCCCCTCCGCCACCAATTCCATGCGCAACGCATGAACCAGGGAGGCGATCGCTTTTATCAGCTCTGAGTTGTACCGGCTGTTCGTGACCGCGCGGGCGAAGGATCAGTCAATCTTGAGAGTATTGATGGGGAATTTGGCCAGGTAACCCAGGACCGAATAGCCGGTACCGAAGTCGTCGATGGCAAAAGTGAAGCCCATGCCGCACAGTTCCTGAAACATGGCCAGGATATCCTCCATCTTCTCCAACAGCAGTCTTGACACGACGTTTTCTCTGGGACAGCAGGCTTTCCAGCTTGTCCAAACCTCAGGTGTTACTTATCAAGAACGGTGCCAAGCGGGAAAGGATGTAAAGGGCTTGTCAAATCGGCAACTTAAAGGGACGGCTAGCAAAGGAACTGTGTCAAAGTGCGACCGAGAGTCGCTAAATGACATTCGTGCTGGAGAGCAGCAGAAGGCGGAAGAAAAGCAGAGGGCTGGCATTAAAGGGGCGAACAATTGCCCTGCCGGAAGGAAGCCTGGTCGGGAGGGTGTGTGAGGGGGTCAGGTTGCGTCGGCGGGAATCCCAAGGTCGGTCAGGCAGGCAAGAACTTTCTCCACCGACACCGGTTTGTCATAATAGGCGGCAACGCCCATAGCCATGACTTTTTCTTTGATCTCGTCGTTGCCGTAACCGGTCGTCAGGATCACCGGAATTGTCGGACTGTGCGCCCGTAAATACTTCAGAAGATCAAGTCCACCCAGATCTTCCGAGTCGCCAAAGCGTAGATCAGTCATGATCGCCTGGTAATCGTTGGACTGGAGTAGTTCAAAAGCATCTTCGATATGGGTGCAGGTATCCACATCCACCCGCGCACCTCGAAAGAGCCTCCGATAGGAAAACAGGATGGCTTCCTCGTCATCGGCAATCAGAATACGATATTTCTCTCGCTCCATTCCGAATCCTTCCCCGATTAGCTGTTACTGCATACAAAGCATCAAATCGAATTCATACAAGCAGGGTGCCAATGACTAAAAACCGATCTTGCCGCAGGAAGAACGCGGGGAAAGCCCTCTCGGCGCCTCTCATCACAACATAATGTTGCAGAAAAGGCAACAGACTAGCCTTTCTTTTTGATTTTTCTAAGCCTGCGGTAGATGGTGGATTTGGAGATGCCAAGACTCCTGGCCGCCTGGGCCACATTGCCATGGTAACGCTCCAGGGCTGCCTGGATGTGGACCTGCTCAACGTCACCCAGGTTTGGGGACTTGTCCAGGGTTGTCGGCAGACCGGAGGAATTTAGCCAAGAGAAGTGCTCGGCGGTCAATGGGACTCCCCGGGAAAGGATCATGGCGCGCTCCAGGACATTTTTCAATTCCCGCACGTTTCCCGGCCAGGGATAGGACTGGAGAATCTGCAGAGCCTCTTCGGACATGTCCGGCGGCGGGGTTCTGCAGCTTTTCAGCAGCTGACGGGTCAGTTTCGGCAGATCTTCAATCCGCTCTCGCAGAGGGGGGAGGTGAATGGTCAGAAGGTTGATGCGAAAGTAGAGGTCGCGGCGAAATTCCCCCTTCTGCAAGGATTCCTCGATCTGCTTGTTGGTGGCACATATCAGGCGAAAGTCGCTACGCTGCTGCCGGGTATCGCCAAGACGGCGGTAGGTCTTTTCCTCGATCACTTTGAGGAACTGGGCCTGCACCGAAAGGTCCATCTCGCCTATTTCATCCAAAAAAAGGGTTCCACCGTCAGCAGTGGACAACAGGCCTTCTCGATCCCGGTCGGCGGAGGTAAAGGCGCCGCGGACGTTGCCGAACAGCTCCCTGGCGAGCAAATCACCCTTGAGCCCTGAACAGTTTAGCTCCACGAACGCAAAAGACGAACAGGCACTATGGCGATGAATCCAGCTGGCGAGAACACCTTTGCCGGTTCCGGTTTCCCCGGTAATCAGCACCTGACAGTCGTTTTCCGCAGCCATGCGGGCCAAGGCGGCAACCTCCTGCATGGGGGCAGAATCACCGAACCAGACTTCCTCTTTTTTCTCCAAACGCAAGCGGGAGGAGCGTTGTTTTCTTAAGGTACCTACCTCCATACTTTTTTGCAGAAAGAGTTCAAGGCCGGCCATATCCACCGGTTTGGTGAGAAAATTGTCGGCCCCTCGGCGCATGGCATCCACCGCCAGCGGGATCTCTCCGGCGCCGGTAATGGCGATCAATGGAATGTCAGCGGAAATTTCCCTGACGTGATCGATGAAATCGATGCCGTTGCCGTCGGGCAGGTTGATATCCAGGATGATAGCGTCGAATTCTTGTGCCGAAAAAATCTCTTTTGCCTGTGACAGATTCTCGGCTTCTGTGAAATCAAAGCCCGACTTCGCAAGATATTTCACAAACCCGAACCGGGCCGCCGGATCGTCCTCCACCAAAAGAATGCGTGGCTTCATGCTCTCTCCTTAGTCCTTCTCTCAATCTGCAATTCCAGCACCGCCGTACACCCCGGCAGCGGTTCGTTGTTGAACAGTTTCACACTCCCCCCCATGCTTTCGACAATGTGCTTAACCAGGGACAGCCCCAGGCCCGTCCCTCCTGTCCTGGTAGTGTAAAAATGATCGAACACCTTGTCGAGTCTGGCCGGAGGGATGCCTTTTCCTGCATCCCTGATCAAAATGGTGATCCTGTGTTCGACAGGCGCCTCGATATGCAGGCATATCGGGGCATTTTCGACACTGTGCTGCGCGGCATTTTCGAGGAGATTAAACAGGGCCTGTTGCAGTCGGGTGGCGTCGGCCGTCACAAGCAACTCCTGAGTCTGCTGGACGCAGGTGAATTCCAACCGGCAATTGCGCCCCAGATCAGTCGTATTCCACAGACTGATGGTGTCTGTCAGAACCTCGTACAGTAGCACGGGCTGGATATTTTCCGGTTTGACCGGTTTACCCAGGTCCAGAAGATCGGACATCAGCTTCGAAAGCCGCCCCACCTGGGTCCGGATATGTTGGATATACGGCTCATATTCAGGGTTTTCCGCAATATCCTTCTCCCGGAACAGGGCTTCGGAGATGGAGAGCAACGCATTGAGAGGATTGCGGACCTCGTGGGCCACCCCCCCGGCGAGCTGGCCGATAATCTCCAGCTTTTTGGCTTTGAACAGCTCCTGTTCCAGTTTTTTTTGCTCGGTGATATCGTTCAGGAAGCCGTGCCACAGAATGCTGCCGTCCGGCTGGGCCTTGGGTATGGCGTGCCCTTCGACCCAGAGCTCCCCCTTTTGGGGATGTCGCACCCGGAATTCGTGAAGCCAGGTCGTGAGCCTGTGAGCCGATTCCGCCATGGAAGCCCTTACGGATGCAAGATCTTTGGGAGAAATCCGCGAAAAAAGCTCCTTCGCGTCATCCATGACGACATCGGCCGCAACGCCAAAAATATCCTGGATGCGGGGCGAGGCATAGGGCAAGCAGGCGGAGCCGTCGGGCCTCCTGCAGTAGGTATACAGGCATCCGGGCAGGCTGTCGGCCAGCTTGGCCAGACGCAGCTCAGCCTCCTTGAGGGCAGTGATGTTATGGCCGATGGCCAGGGCTCCGCTCACCTTGCCGCTCAGATCCCGTTCCGGCACCACGTGAAAGGCGTGGCTGGTGAGCCTCCCGTCGTCGAGGTGGGTCCATTCCAGAAGAATCTGGGCGGGCTCGCCGGTGTCCATCACCTGGCACAGTTTCGCGCTGTATTCCTCCGGCGGAATGCTGCCCAGCCATCCCTGGTCCGGAGTACAGTGCAGCACCTCGCCGGCGGGGATGCCGGTTTCCCTCTCGTAAGCCGGATTAACATAGACCCGACGACAGTCCCGATCGTAGCGTAAGATGATGTTCGGTGAGTTTTCAACCAGAGTGCGAAACTCCTGCTCTCTCTGATGCAACAGTTCCAGAGAGCGTTTGCGCTCAATGGCAACGGCAGCCAGATGGCAGGCGTGACGCACCAGCTCCAGCTCCATGTTGTTCGGACCTCCCGGCTGGCGCCGATAGACGCTGATGGTGCCCAACACCGTGCCCAAGGCGCCGAATATCGGTTCCGACCAGCAGGACATAAGACCCGCTTGCAGCGCCGGCTGGTTGTACTTAGCCCAGAAAGGATGGGTGCGCAGGTCTGAGGCAATTACCGTCTCCCCCCCCCACGCGGCCGCACCGCAGGAACCGATGCCCTCGCCGACTCGAACCTTTTTCACGGCAGCCAGGTACTCCTTCGGAAGTCCCAGGGAGCAGACCGGGCGGAGATACCTCCCCACTTCGTCCGCCAGCATGATGTTGCCGATGAAATCAGGATTGACCAACTCCACATATTCCACCACGAGCTTGAGAATTTCTTTTAGTTCTCTGCCTTGCGCCAGCCCCTCGAACAGGCGCAGACGTACCTCCTCTTGGGTTTGGCGCCGCTTGCGGCCGGTTATGTCGTGAAGAAAGCCATACCAGATGATACTGCCGTCGTCCTGGCGCTCGGGAGCTGAATGGCCTTCGAGCCAGACCCAGCCCCTGGTCGGATGCTGGATGCGGAATTCGTCTTGCCAGGGGCGCAGCGTCCGTGCCGATTCGGCGATGGATTTCAGGTGAGCCTCTTTATCGTCAGGATGGACCCTGGACAAAATGGCGGCGGCATCGGAATTCAGCTCCGCGCCTGACAATCCGGTAAGCTCCTCAAAGCGGGGCGAGACATAGGGAAGGAAAGCCGTGCCGTCGGCCCTCATGTGGAAGCTGCACATCGCCCCCGGCGAGACTTCCGCCAGCTTTGCCAAGCGGGTTTCCAGCTCAATTTGCTTGCGCAGCAGCTCTTCCATCCGTTTGCGATCGGTGATATCGCGTGAAATGCAGGCAATGCGGTAGATCCGACCAGAATCGTTGCGTATGGGGATGTAGGTATCCTGGGAACACCGCCGTTCGGAGTAAATGTCAACATCTACCTCTTCGTCGATGACGGTTCCAGCTTCCACGCAACAGCGATATAGAGGGAACAAAACGCGCTTTATCTCGCCGGGCATGGTTTCTTCCAAGTACCTGCCGATCATCTCCCCGCGCGACAGCCCGGTGAAGCGTTCCAAGGCCGGATTGACCTCAATGGTGCGGAAACGCCCCTCCTCGGTAACCTCCAGCAGATACAAAACATCGGAAACATTTTCGAAAACCTCACGGTAGCGCTGTTCGCTTTCCTGGAGTGCTTCTTCCGCCTGTTTCGCTTCGGTGATATCCCGAGCAATTCCCAGCACGCTGACGACCTCGCCGCTTTCATCGCATTCAGGAACATGAAGAATGTTAAAGATGCGCTCCCCTTTTGGGGTCATCCATCGTGCTTCCACTCCATTGGCCACGCCCTCATTGAATACCTGCTGGATCGCCGCCTCGAGTTCCAAGTTTTGCGTTTCAACGCCTGGTTTACCTATTTCGCGTAGCGTCTTGCCGATGAAATGCTCTACAGGAGCTCCAAATGTTTTGACAACGGCGGGATTAACGAAAAGATGACGACCGTCACAATCAAATCGGGCGATGCAATCGGGGATATTGTCAACCAAGGTGCGCAACTTTCGTTCCGCCTGCCGTAATTGCTGCTCCGCCAGCTTGCGCTCAGTGATGTCCGTCCGGACACCCAGTATCCGGGTCGTTCTGCCCAGTTCGTCATGCCCGATGTTGAAACCCCGGACATGCTGCCAACGATAGCTGCCGTCGGCATGACGCAGGCGGGCCTCGTATTCATAGTGAGTATTTACGAGCGCCAGCACAGCCTGGACTTTTCCGCCCACTTCATCCCGCTCGTCGGGGTGCACCCGCTCAAGCCACTCATTTCGGTCGCCCGGTCCGGACTCCGCTTCATAGCCGAGCATGGTGTAATAGGTTGGCGAGGCTAGCCAGCGGTCGTTTGCCACATCCCAGTCGAAGATGCCGATCTGGCTGGCCTCCAGCGTCAGGCGCATCCGTGTTTCGGATTCCCGCAGCATTTCCTCGGCCTGCTTGCGCTCGGTGATGTTCCGCACCAGCGCCAGAACGTACCCCGTTCCCGCATACTCGAAATAACTGGCGCTTACCTCGGCGGGAAATCTCTTGCCATCTTTTCGCTTGTGGGAAACCTCAAAAGTGAGCGAGCCGCGCTCCTGGAGTTGGGGCCAGAGTTTAACATGCTGCTCAATAGAATAGTCCGGGTCGATGGCGGGCACGGTCAAATCGAGCAGTTCTTCACGGCTGTATCCCAGACCCCGGCAGGCCTCGTCGTTGACATACAAAAAGCGGCCGTCAAAATCGACCAGGTAGACCGCCTCCTGGACGCGGTCGAGAGCGAAAGTCAACAGGGCGAGCTGCTCCTGCGCCTGCTTGCGCTCGGTAATGTCGCGAATGATGCCGACCAGGTGCTCCTTACCCTGCGGGTCTTTGTACAGACGTTTCTTGGTGACAATAATCCGCTTCTCGCCCCGGGCGTCGGTAATCTCCTCCTCGTTGACATTTTCCTCGCCGGTTGCAAAAACGAGATCGTCTTTTTCCCAGAAAACGTCGACCTGTTCCTTTGGAAAGAAATCGTAATCCGTTTTACCGAGCATCTTCTCGCGGCTGCGGCCGGACAGAGCGCATAACGCGTCGTTGACCAGCACCAGCCGGTGTTGCCGATCCTTGACGAAAATGGGGTCGGAGATGGAGTTAATAATCTTCTCCAAGTAGTCCTTTGCGGCCTTTTGTGCTTTTTCGGCCTTTTTTCTTTCCTCGACTTCCCGCATGAGCTTCAGCTTTTGCAGGCCACTCTCCGCAAGGACCTGGACCAGATCGCGGTAATAATCCAGCAGATCGCGGATCTGCTCCCTTGAAAAGACAGGTACCCTTCTCAGCGCTGCAAGGTAGGCTTCCTTCTCAAAGCCGAATTCCACGGCCTGGGCGCGGAAAAAATCTTCATCCACCTCGTCATCGTCGTAGAAGAATTGACCGATAAAAAAGGTCGCCACCATCTTTCCATCGATGACGATCGGCATGGCGATATCCCAGAGACCGTTTTTGCATTTGCATTCGCGCCATTCACCTGCCAATTCATCCAAACGGTAGGTTATGGCCTCATTGCTCTCCAGACACCGTGCATGGGTGACTGAATGGACCCGATAAAATCGTGTGCAAATGTCCTCCCACCCCTCGGCCACCAGAATGTTCTGATCCAAGTCGAGGATGGCGGAGCAGACACCGGTGATCTTGTGGTGGGCTTCCAGAAGCGATCGAACCCGATCCAGGTCGACCAGCTGTTCAAAACTGTATTCAAGCATTCATGCCTCTGGAGAAAAATTTACTAGTGAAATACTATTAACAATGGACCCAATGCCGATTTTTAAACAGTAAAATACTGCCATAAACTCGGCTTCCATACCATTGTTTTCTTGTATACAGCAGGCGTTTCCCCAAGCTCTTCAAAAAACACATACACGCCAGATTTTAAAAAACAGGCATTAGTCCCGGATGCTCTCCGGTGATACAACGCCCACCGTCGGCGGTGACGACAAAGGTATTTTCGATACCGACCAGACCGACACCTTCGATTCCTTTTTTAGGTTCAAGGGCCAGCACCATCCCCTCCTGCAGGGGCTCGTCGAAGCCCTTGGCGATGACCGGCGCCTCGTCGATCTGCAGACCGATACCGTGACCGAGAAATCGGGCCGGGCGGGCACCGAAGCCCATGAAGTTCAGCATAAAGTCTTCGCTCAACCCGGCCATGACCTGCTCATAAATAACCGAAGGGATAACGCCGGGACGCAGCTGCTCGGCAATTTGTTCCTGAATTGCCACGCACTGATGATGAGCGGTCATCGCTGCGGCATCGACAGACCCGCCGAACATGTAGGTCAGGGTCTTGTCCGTGTGGTAGCCCTTCACACCGCAGCCGATGTCGACGAACACCAGATCGCCCTTGGCCAGACGGTGCTCCCGGCTGCCGAGCACCGGCACCGCCGGATGCAGGCCGTAATTACCCCCAGGGCCGTCAAAGCTGCAGGGGTATAGGGAGCTTTCCCCGAAGCAGATGTGCCCCAACGCTACCTCGGCCTGAAACATGGCGAACCGCGCTACACCGTGATGCCCCTCTTCGACCATCACCGGGTAGAGCCGGGCCGCCAGCTCCGCCTCACTCATGCCTTCTTCAAGCAATGACGGAAGCCGTTCCTCGAGAATACGGCGATGGATCTCTCCGGAGCGCTCCATCAGCTCCAATTCATAGGGGCTCTTTATCGCCCGCACTGCAGCAAGAGCCTCATCGGCTGGACGGATGTCGTCGACCGGGAAGTGCTTCTGAAAGCGGCGCAGCAAGGCCAGGGGGACCAGTTCGCATTCCAGATGCAGGGCTTTCGGCATACTGTCGACGACCGCCGCCACGTCGCGGAAACTGCCCATTGGCTCGATACGGCCGAACAACGACTCGTCCAAGGCCCTTTCGAAGCTCTTGCGCACCCACAGCACGGCCTCCCCCTCCCGCGGAATCCACAGCAGGCCGTCCTGCATGGTGCCGGTGAAATAATACTGGTTGACGCGGCCGAAAATTACCACAGCCTGCCATTGGGGATCGGTACGATCCATCCGGCTGCGGAATCGTTGCATACGCCGCTGCAATTCGTCTGACGGTACCTGCATATTTACTCCTTGAAGAATCTTTTTAAGGCGGCGGCAGCCCTCTTCTCCCACACTTGCAAAACCTTGACTTTCCCCAATTCAGGCTGGCAACGAAGGCGACCGAGCCGAGATTATCACAGTGGCCCCCGCATTCAAAGGTGTCCCCCTGGGTGCCCAATTGAAAATTCCTTTAGGGTCAACATTTTTCTACAAAGCTTTGCGAGACAAACACCCGCGACAGGTATATACTCCAGACGGTTTTTAGAGAACAGTAATCTCGTGCCCTTTTCGGCGTATGGAGCTTCTTCAATGACTCGACCGGCCCTCTGCAAAGACCATCGCTTGGTCATCATTCTACTTGGCGCCTTGACCGCCATCGGACCTTTAACCATCGATACCTACCTGCCGGCATTTACGGCCATAGCCGCCGATCTCGACACAGATGTAGCGACAGTCGGCCTTTCCATGAGCAGCTATTTCGTAGGTATTGCCGCCGGGCAGTTGATATACGGTCCCTTGCTGGATGTCATGGGCCGAAAAGGTCCGCTGATTTTCGGTCTCCTGTTATACACGGCGACCTCAATCGGCTGTGCCCTGAGCGCCACCGTCGAAACCCTTATCGGCTTGCGCCTGATTTTGGCACTTGGCGCCTGTGCCGGCATGGTGGCGGCCCGCGCTGTGGTGAGGGACCTGTTTCCCCTTGATGAAACCGCGCGGGTCTTTTCCCTGCTGATGCTGGTGATGGGGCTGGCGCCGATCATCGCGCCGACCCTTGGTAGCCTCATTGTCGCCAGCCTGGGATGGCGCTACATCTTTTACCTGCTGGCTGCAGTTGCGGCTCTGCTGTTGCCAGGGGTGTGGTGGATTCTGCCATCGATAGCCGGACACGGCCGCCGCGAGGCCCTTCATCCTCGCCGGGCATTGCGGGATTACGGAGCGGTGCTTGCTGAACCCGGTTTTACGCCACGTATGTTGATCGGCAGCTTTCATATCGCTGGGCTGTTCGCCTATCTGACCGCTTCGCCGCTGGTATTCATGGAGCTGTACGATATGTCCGGACCCCGCTACGGTTGGACTATGGGATGCAATGCCCTGGCGCTGGTGATCGGCAGCCAGGTTAACGCCCGGCTGTTGCGGCGATTTTCTCTTTCGGGGCTGCTGTGGAGCAGCAACCTCCTGCAGCTAATCGCCAGCGCACTATTTGTTCTCGGGGTCGCTCTGATGCCGGTTTCGCTCTGGATGGTCCTGGCCTTCTCTGCCAGCTACCTGTTTTGTCTCGGTTTCCTGCTGCCGGACATCACCGCCCTGATCATGGAGCCTTTTGACCGGGAACGAGCCGGCGGCGCCTCGGCACTGCTCGGTTCGGTGCAGATGCTGGCCGGCGCCATAGCTGCAGCTTTGGTAAGTTGGGGATATGACGGAACGCTCGGAGTGATGGCGGTCGGCATGCCGCTGTGTGCCCTGGCGAGCACGGCCCTCCTGTGGCGCGAGCGCCGCAGGCAATGCGCCCAGGGCTGTGAAGGCTGATCCGGCTCAATGCCACCCTCTTCGCCAGAGCAGGGACATTCAGCCCATTTCGTTCGGTTCGGCCAGCAACAAGCGGTTCTTGGGGGTGATCTCGGCAGGGATGGTCTGAGTATAGACGCGGTAACCGGCAGCACGAAGACCGGCGACACG